>Ga0068867_100000333_pt1 | contig 31234 bp, 33 predicted proteins | sample KBSMisM32_FD_65649 | JGI IMG/M metagenome (GOLD analysis project Ga0068867, IMG submission 65649) | Miscanthus rhizosphere microbial communities from Kellogg Biological Station, Michigan, USA - KBS Miscanthus M3-2 | ecosystem: Host-associated > Plants > Roots > Rhizosphere > Soil ...
GCTCGCGCAGCACGTGCTCGCGCTGGCGCTCGTCGAACTCCTTCTTGGTCTTGTCGCCGATCTCCTTCGAGATGCGCAGCACGCCGACGCGCTCGCTCAGGTGCTCGAGCACCTTGTCCAAGCGGCGCTTCAGGTCGAACGTTTCCAGCAGGTCCTGCTTGTCCTCGTTCTTGATGTCGAGCAGGTTGGCGACCATGTCGGCGAGCAGCCCCGGCGAGGTCATGCCCTGCACCACGACCGTGAGCTCTTCCGGCGCGCTCGGCAGCAGGCCGATCGCCTCCGCCGCCTGCGCCTTGAGCTGCAGGAAGCGCGCTTCGATCTCCGAGTTCTTGTCCTCGCGCTGCTCGATCATCTGCACGCGCGCGACGAGGTACGGCCAGCCGGGGAGGAACTCGAGCACGCGAAAGCGGCTCTGGCCCTGCACCACGAGGTGGTGCGTGCCCTCGGCGCCGGTGATGTAGCGCACGACCTGGCCGGCGGTGCCGACCCAATACAGGTCGGTCGGCTGCACGTCGTTGGTCTGCGGATCGCGCTGCAGGAGGAAGCCGATCTTCTTCTCGTTGCGCACCGCTTCCTGCGCCGCGGTCACCGACTGGATGCGGCCGACGGTGATGGGCGCAATCACGCCCGGGAACAGCACTGTGTTCCGCATCGGGATGATGATGAGCGCGTCCTCCGGCAGCGGCTTGATCGCCGGCTGCTTGGGCGGCGCCGCGTTCACCGCCGGGGGCGCCTTCGGGTCTACCCCTTGGCCGTTCTCGGACAGCGTTTTCTGGCTCATGCGGCTTCCTTGCGGCGGAATGTGAGGGTCAGCACACCGTCGGCGAGCGCCTTGCCGACGAGCTCGAGCGGCGTGTACGGGTCGCCCAGCGGCAGGCCGATGTGACGCTCGAAGCGTCCGTAGGGGATCTCGAGGCGGTGGATCTGCCCGCCTTCACTGCGGCAGGGAAAGGCGCGCAACGCCGAGATGGTGATGCCGGCGGGGTCGAGCCCGACGGTGATGGAATCGGCGGCTACGCCTGGCAGGGCGACATGGACCTGTATTTTGTCGTCGACTTCAACGATGTCGACCGGCGGCTCCCAGGCCACCACGTCGTGCGTGAAGAACTGGCGCTGCAGGCGCTGCGCCCGGTCGAGCATCGACAGGGCCTCGCCCCACATCCAGCTGGAAAAATCGCGGGATCTCACCGCCGTTAGATGGCGGCGGTACCCCGGGGTTCAAGTAGGGTTGAACCCGGTGTTTCTAGGGGATTTTTATCTTTTCCGGTAAGTCGGACGGCGCGCCGGCATCGCCACGGGCTTCTCGTCCTTGTGGCGGTAGTTGATCCGGCCACGCGTAACGTCGTAGGGCGAGATCTCGAGGCGCACGCGATCGCCGGCGAGGATGCGGATGCGGTTCTGGCGCACGCGGCCGCCGGCATAGGCGAGCACGCTGGCGCCGTTCTCCAGCGTGACGCGGAAATTGGTGTTCGGCAGCACCTCGAGCACGGTGCCGTCCATCTCTAGCATCTCTTCCTTGGGCATGACAAAAGCCTTCCTGCGCCGGGGCGCTTGGGGCAGTAGCGGTAATCAGTGGTACTTACTGCTGCTGGCGGGGAACTGCGAAGGCCAATTGTACCTGCTCGAGGAGCCATTTCCGGAATGCGATCACTGCTGGACGGTCGGCGATCACCTCCGGACAGACCAGGTAATAGGCCGATTGCGGCTTGACGCGGAACGCCTCGAAGGGCTCGCACAGGCGGCCGGAGGCGATGTCGGCGTCCACCAGCGGGCGCAGGGCAAGCGCCACGCCGAGATTCTGCGACGCTGCTTCGAGCGACAGGATGTTCGAGGAGAAATGCGGCCCGCGGGTCGCGTCCACCTCGTCGGCACCGGCGGTCTGCAGCCACTTTTCCCAGGCGTTGCCGCCGGCGACGATTTCCATCGCGTCGTCGTGCAGCAGCGTGTGGTGCGCGAGGTCGGCGGGCTTCTTCAATCCCGGCTCGCCTTTCACCAGCGCGGGATTCGCCACCGCCGCCATCGACACGCCGAACAGGCGGTCGGCGCGATGGCCGGCGTATTCGCCCGCGCCGAGGTGGATCTGCACCGCGGAGGATTCGGTGCGCAGGTCGAGATCGCCCACCAGCGCGGTCGAGTCGAGCGCGCCGGCGTCGACCATCTTGCTGGAGGCGAACACGCGCAGCTCGATCTTCGGCTCGCGCTTGGAAAAGTCGGCGAGGCGCGGCATCAGCCAGCGCGCGGTGAACACCGGCGGCGCGGTGATCACCAGCTCCGCCGCATCGCCCTTCTCGCGGATCATCTCCACGGCGGCCGCGAGGGAATCGAAGCCTTCGCGCAGCTTCGGCAGGCAGGCGCGCGCCGCGTCGGTCAGGGTCACGCCGCGGCCGGCGCGGCGGAACAATTCCACACCGAGGTATTCCTCGAGCGCTTTGATCTGGTGGCTGACTGCAGCCTGCGTGATGTGCAATTCGACCGCGGCGTCCTTGAAAGACAGATGGCGCGCGGCGGCCTCGAACACGCGTAACGCATTCAGCGGCGGCAGGCGATAAATCACGGAACGGGTGAGCTTTTCTTATGCAAGGGGTGAGATTTGATCGTTTGTCCCTGGCGTGCGGCGACCCTATATTCACCGCATGAAAAACCGTTATCCAACTTCTGCGGAATTGTACGCGCTGGAGCGCGAAGCCCGCCGGCTGCGCGCCGAGCACCTCGCGCAGCTGTTTCGCGCTGCTGCGAAAGGTTGGCAAGCACTGTGGGCTCCTAGAGCCGTGAAAGGACTGCGTCATGCGTAATGAATTCGTCACCCATTTTTGGCAGCGTGCCTATGAATCGCTTCCCGCCGGCGTGCGTGGGCAATACCTCACGCAAATGAAAGCCGCGGAACGCTGGGAACTTTCGCTCAAGTCGATCCTCGAACTCGCTTCGCGCGTCAGGCTCGCCGTATCGAAGCTGTTCCAGGCACCCAAGGGCGCGCACTAAGAACCGACTGCCTCGCCGTCCGAGCTCCGAAGCCTCCTCCTCCTCCTCTGGCCTAGGGCCAGCTCGGGCGGCGAGCATCTAGAATCGGGGGCATGAATGCCCCCCGCCGCGCCGCCGGCGCGGTCATCTTCCGCCGCAGCGACCGAGGCATCCGCCTGCTGGTGTTGCGCGCCTACAGGAACTGGGATTTCCCGAAGGGCATGCTCGAGCCCGGCGAGGACGCGCTCGCCGCGGCGCGCCGCGAAGTCGAGGAAGAGACCGGCCTCGCCGGCCTCGGCTATCCTTTCGGCGACGAATTCAAGGAAACGCTGCCCTATTCCGGCAACAAGGTCGCGCGCTATTACCTCGCCGAGACCGACGCCGAAAAGATCGAGCTGCCGGTTTCGCCGGAGCTCGGCCGGCCCGAGCATGACGAATATCGCTGGGTGAGCTTCGACGAAGCGGAAGACCTGTTGCCGCCGCGCCTCGCGGTCGTGCTCGAGTGGGCAAAGAAAACCATCACTAGCTGAGGAGACGTCATGGACAAACTGATTAGCGAAGACCTCGTTGTTGGCACCGGCGCCGCCGCCACGGCTGGACAGAAGGTCACCGTGCATTACACCGGCTGGCTGCTACAGGGAGGAAAAGCGGGCACCAAGTTCGACTCGAGCCACGACCGGCGCGATCCGTTCGTGTTCTCGCTCGGCAAGGGCCAGGTGATCAAGGGCTGGGATCAGGGCGTGCAGGGCATGAAGGTGGGCGGCAAGCGCAAGCTCACCATCCCGCCCGAGATGGGCTACGGCTCGCGCGGCGCCGGTGGCGTGATCCCGCCCAACGCCACGCTGGTGTTCGAGGTCGAGCTGCTCGGTGTAGGCTGAATGGGAAAGCTGATGGTGGTCGTCATCATCGTCGGGGCGCTCGCCTACGCATGGCACGCGGGCTGGATCGCGCAGTGGTTCAACAGCGCCCTGGACAGCGGGATCGAGGGCGTACGCGGCACGCAGCGCAAGGCCACCACGGTGCGATCGGCCGACCCGGGTGCAGAGCAAAAGCAGTAGCCGCAAAGTAGCCGCAGACTTCGCGCCGCTCAGGCGAGCCATGCGCGACCGGCATGAATCCGCAGGCGTATGATCCGGAGTCCGTGAAAATCCAGGAACGCCTTCGCTCCCTGCCCGCCGGCGCCCTCGGCAACCTGCGCCGCGGTATCGAGAAAGAAAGCCTGCGCGTGCGCGCCGACGGCTCGCTCGCGCTCACGCCGCATCCGATCGCGCTCGGCTCCGCGCTCACCCATCCGCACATCACCACCGACTTCAGCGAGAGCCAGGTCGAGCTGATCACCGGCGTGCATGCCGGCGCGGACGGCTGCCTGCAGGAACTGACCGAGATCCACCAGTTCGTGGTGCGCGCGATCGGCGAGGAGATGCTCTGGGCCTCGAGCATGCCCTGCAACCTGCCCGCCGACGAGGCGATTCCGATCGGGCGCTACGGCACCTCCAACGTGGGGCGTGCGAAGACCGTATACCGCATGGGCCTGTCGTACCGCTACGGCCGGCGCATGCAGACCATCTCCGGCATCCACTACAACTTCTCCGTGCCGGGCGTGGGCAGCGAAGGCTACTTCGCGCTGATCCGCAACTTCCGCCGGCTGTCGTGGCTGCCGTTGTATCTATTCGGGGCTTCGCCCGCGGTGTGCACGACGTTCATCGAGGGCCGCAAGCACGAGCTGCAGGAGCTCGCGCCCGGCACCATGTATCTGCCGCACGCCACCTCGCTGCGCATGGGGCGGCTCGGCTACCAGAGCGACGCGCAATCGAAGCTGCGCGTGAGCTACAACAACCTGAAGAGCTACTCGGCTTCGCTGCAGGAAGCGCTCACCAAGCCCTATCCCGCATACGAGAAGATCGGTATTCGCGATACTGACTCCTACCGACAGCTCTCGACCAGCCTGCTGCAGATCGAGAACGAGTTCTACAGCCCGATCCGCCCGAAGCGCCGCATCAAAGCCGGCGAGCGCCCGCTGCACGCGCTGCGCGAGCGCGGCGTCGAATACGTCGAGGTGCGCCTGATGGACCTCGACCCCTTCACGCCGGTCGGCATCACCGCGCAGACCATGCGCTTCCTCGACATCCTGCTGCTGCACTGCCTGCTCGAGGACAGCCCGCCCGACACGCCGCAGGAACTGGAGGTGGTCGCGCGCAACAAGCTGCGCGGCGCACAGGAGGGCCGCAAGCCCGGGCTGCGCCTGGAGCGGCGCGGCGACGCGGTCACGCTCGCCGAATGGGGCAAGGAAGTGCTCGATGCATGCGAGCCCATCGCTGCCGAGCTCGATGCCACGCGCGGCGGCGCGGGTTACCGCGATGCCTTGCAAGCCGCGCATTCGGTTCTGGCTGACGCAGAGACGACGCCCTCCGCGCGTGTGTTGCACGCGATGGCGCGCAACCACGGCAATTCTCACGTGCGCTTTACACTGGCCGAATCGCTCGCGCACCGCGGCACGTTGGTCGGAATCCCGCTGCAGGCCGAGGTCGAGCAGCGCTTCGCGCAGCTGACGCACGATTCGATCGAGAAGCAGCGAAAAATCGAGGCTGCGGATCGCGTCGACTTCGAGACCTACCGCCAGCGCTACCTCAACCCGGAATTGCTCCAGGCCGTCGCACTGGAAAAGTAGAGGAAATCGGGGTTTCCCCGATTCTTATTTGCCGGCGGCGCCGCCTGCGTAAGCGGTGCCCTTGCCATCGGGCATCCACACCACTTCTCCGCCCACCGCGTAAAGCGCGCAGGCTTCCTTCGCGTTGGTGCGGCATTCGCGCACCGCGATGTCGGCCGCGTCGGGCAGGCCGCTCGCAAAGCCGCAGCGCCCGTCGCCGCTCACTGCATAGGCGCGTGGCGCGGGCGACTCTAGGAAGGCGCGATATAGGTTGCGGCACGCATCGCTGCGAACGTGCGGCACGTGCTCCACGGACACGAGCGGCAGGCCGACATCGAGGCGCTCGAAAGGCACGCCGTGCTTGGAGAGGAAGTGCTCCACCGCCGGCAGCCAGTAGCGCACGCCGAGGGTCTCGCTGAAGATGTAATGGCCGTCGCGGCCGAACGCGGGCTGCAGCACGTACTCGGCCGGCGCGCCCGCGGCCGCGAAGCGCTCGTACCACAGGCGCGACGTCTGGCCGTTGAAGTAGAGATCGTTCTCCGCGTAGTGCAGCAGGACCGGCACGCGCACGTTTTTGCCCACCGACTCGAGCAGCTTGGCCACCGGCTCGACCGCGCACGGCACGCCGGGCCTGAAATCGGGATTGCCGCCGCGGCCGGCGGCGAATGCGAGCACCGCGACCAGGCCTTCGGGGCTGCGCGTCCCCGCGGTCACCATCGACACCATGCCGCCAGCGGACTGGCCAGCGAGGATCATGCGCTTGCCGTCGACGTACGGCAGGCCGCGCGTGTATTCGTACGCCGCCATCACGTCATCGGCTGCGGCCTGCTCGCCTTTGCGGTAGTCCGGATTCGCGCAGGTGCCCGGGTCCTCGGCGAAGTCGCCGCCGGTGGCGCCGAAGCCGCGGCGCAGCGGCAACACGACCACGTAGCCGCGCCGCGCGAACACCGCGGCGGACTGGATCAGCAGCTCGGCGGACTCACGCGCGCGCCCGCTCGCGGAGCCCGGCGTGCCGTGGTTGAGAACCACGGCGCCGAAGGGACCCTGACCTTCGGGCCGGAGGATCGTTGCAGCGAGGGAATAGCGGCCGTTTGCCGCCGGGATACGCACATCTTCCTGCACCAGTCGCGGCCCGAGGATGCTTTCCTCGGCGACGGCGGCTCCACCGATGCAGAGCCAGAGGCACAGGCACAAGCACAGCCTGAAAACCGTCTCCCCCCTTGCCACTGTCGTCCCCTCCGCACTGGTTAATTCGACTACGCACTGTAGCAACTAAATACGACGACGTGTAGCGGAAATTTGTAGTCGTTGTGTAGAGTGAAAAGTCACGCGAAAAAATGTCGGGCACGCGCGACAACTGGCACGCACGATGACAGCGAACTTACGAAAACTCCTCCTCCAAGCCACAACGGCGAGGAAAACGCTGTCCGTTCCGGGCGCTTCGGACGCGCTCAGCGCGCGCGTGATCGAGGCGCACGGCTACGAGTGCGTCTATATCGGCAGCTACGCGACGGCAGCGAGCCGCTTCGGGATCACCGACACCGGACTTTTGTCACTGGAATCGCTAGTCGAGCAGGCGCGCGCCATCGTCCGCGCCGTGCGCATCCCGGTGATCGCCGATGCCGAAGGCGGCTTCGAGGTGGAGAAGAGCGTTCGCTCTTTCGAGGCGGCGGGAGTGGCGGCAATCCACATCGAGGATCACACCGGCGCGGGGAAGCACACCGACCAGCCGCAGACCCTGCGCCCGGCGGAGGAAAGCGCGGAGCGCATCCGCGCCGCGGTCGCCGCACGCACCGACCCGGACTTTCTGATCGTCGCGCGCTCCGACGCGTTCTGGGTGCACCACGACCTGGAGGACTGCATCGCGCGCCTGCAGCTCTACGCGGAGGCCGGTGCCGACATGGTGTTCCCGACGCTGGTCGGCGGGCGTGAGCTCGCCGAAGTGCGCCGCCGTGTGGACAAACCCCTGATGATCGTGGACAACCCCGGCGAGCAGCACGAGGGCGCTGCGATTGTCCTGTACTACGCGTTCTCCATCACGCGCCAGTTCGCCGCGCTGCAGCGCGCGCTCGCTGAAGGCAAGCTTGCGAGCAACACGCAGCCGCTCGAAGACTTTCTCGGCTATAAAGACATCAGAGGGAGGAACCAATGACGCGCTTCGCTTTCCTGGTGATGTTGCTGCTGGGCGCCACCGTTTCCTTTGCCCAGTATCCGAACAAGCCCATCCGGTTCATCGTCGGCTTCCCGCCGGGCGGATCGGCCGACCCGACCACGCGCATCATCGGCGCCGCGCTGCAGGAGCAACTCGGCCAGCCGTTCGTGGTCGAGAACCGGCCCGGCGCCGACAGCGCGATCGCCGCCGAGCAGGTATCGAAGATGACGGCCGACGGCTACACGCTGATGTTCGCCTCGAACAGCGCGATGACCGCCGCGGTCGCGCTGCGCAAGAACCCGACCTACGATCCGCTCAAGGATTTCACGCCGATCTCGATGGTCGGCCGCGCCACGGTGTTCTTCTACGTGCATCCCGACGTCCCGGCGAAGACGCTGAAGGAGTTCATCGCGCACGCGAAAGCGAACCCCGGCAAGCTTGTCTACGGGACCGGCAACCCGCTGTCGATCCTCTACGGGACGCAGCTCATGAGCGCGACCGGCATAGAGATGCTGCATGTACCCTATAAGGGCGAGGGCCCGCTCAACCCCGACATCCTCGCAGGACGCGTGCACTCCTCGTTCCTCAGCACTGGAAGTGCGGTGTCGAACGCCAAGGACGGCCGGCTGCGCCCGCTCGCCGTCCTGCTCGAGCGCCGCAGCCCGCTGCTGCCGGAGGTGCCGACGATCAATGAAGCCGGCGTGCCCGAGGTTACAGTGCGCCAGTGGGCCGGCGTGTTCGGACCGCCCAACCTGCCGAAGGAGATCGTCGCGCGCCTCAACAAAGAAGTGAACGCCGCGCTCCAGCGCCCTGACGTGATCGCGAAGCTGCAGAGCTACGGCTACTCGCCCGAGGGCTCGACCCCCGAGCGCCTGCTCGAGCTCAATCGCGCCGACCTGGATCTCTGGCGGCGTCTGGTCAAGGAGGCGGGAATACCGCTGGAGTAAGCGCCTGCGGCAGGTAAAGCGGGTGCGCAGGATGGCCATCCGCGGTGACACGCAGCGCGTGCAGTTGAACGTCTTTCAACAAGTCCAACACCTCGGTGCCGCGTCCGAGGTGCTGGCCGTGCGTTCCCCACGCGCACACCACGATCTTCGCCTCGCGCGCCGCGCGCACGATCGCGACGTCGTTGCCGCGCCCGACCGGGTCCTTCTCTGAGCGCATCACCTTCGGGTCGGTCGCGCGCCAGCCGAAGATGTTGGTGACGATCAGCCCGCCGTATCCCCAGCGCTCGGCGTAGTTGCGCGCGCGGGTGCACGACGGGTCGAGCTTGAACTCGTCCGCGGTGCTGGGGTTGAGCATGAGGAAGTTCGCCACCGGGCGCGAAGCGTCCCAGCGCCGCCACAGCAGGTAGCGCCAGCGACGGCAGCGCGAGAACTGCGCGCCGCTCGGCGTTATCGCAATTTCCAGAATCGGACTCCCGGATAGAACCGGCGCTGAATATGTCACAACCCGCGCCCGGATTGCGTACCTGACTCGCCGCCGTTCCGCGCGCAACCTCCATGGCAGTGCCGTGCTGCGGATGCCGAGGACGCCGGCGAGCTGCGCCGCTGGTTCCTCCTCTGGATAACCCGGTGGTGCCGGGTAGCCGCAGGCGCCGGAGCCCGCAGCACGGCACGCTAGCTTTCGCGCTTCTTCTTCAACAGCGCGTCGAGGCTCGCAAGGGGACGGTGTGTTGCAGGGGCAGTGCTGCGGGGGTCAGGTTTCGGGACTGGGAACCCGGGGCCTGACCCCGCCCGGGAATCTTCGTACCGGGCATGCTCATTCTCATGGCAGTAGACGCACAGCAATTCCCAGTTCGAGCCGTCGGGCGGATTGTTGTGGTGGTCGCCGTCCTTGTGGTGCACCGTCAGCTCCTGCAGGCGCTTGCCCGCGAACTCGCGCGCGCAACGCGCGCACACATGCGGGAACAGCTTGAGCGCCTGGTCGCGGTAGTTCACACCCACATTTTCCGCAGCGCGCCGGCCACGTCTACCGTCGGCTTCGCCTCGAGAAGCTGTTCTTTTTCGATTTCAGAACCAAACGTGGTGGGCTCCATGCACTTCAGCACCGGCTGCGTCATGAAGCGGCTCTTCGCGCCGTAGACGTGCCGGTCGCCCATGCGCGACTGGCTGGCGATGTAGTACTTGAGCGGCGCGATCACGTGCAGCTCGCTCTTGGCGCGCGTCATCGCCACGTAGAGCAGCCGCCGCTCCTCCTCCACCAGGTCGGCGCGGCCGGTGGAAAACTCCGAAGGGAAGTTGCCGTCGGCGACGTTGAGGATGTGGACCGCTTCCCATTCCTGGCCCTTCGCCGAGTGCACGGTGGAGAGCACGAGGTAGTCCTCGTCGAGGTACGGCTCGCCCGACAGGTCGCCGGTCGCCTGCGGCGGATCGAGCGCCATCTCGGTGAGGAACGACGAGCGGTCGGCGAACTGCCCCGCGATCTTTTCCAGCTGCAGCAGGTCGCCCGCGCGCACCGGCGCCGAGTCGTAGAGCCGCTCGAGGTGCGGCGCATACCACTCGCGCACGCGCTGCACCTGCCCTTCCCACGGCGAATCGGCGAGGCCGCGCATCAGCGTGTCCATCTCGCCCGCGCCGGTGCTCAGCGATTGCCACGAGCCCTCGGCCTCGAAGCGCGTGAAGACGCGCGCCGCGCCCGCCGGTCCGACGCCGGGCAGGAGCTGCAGCGCGCGAAATGCGGCGATGCGGTTCTTCGGGTTGTCGGCCCAGCGCAGCACCGCGAGCAGGTCCTTGACGTGCGCGGCCTCGAGGAACTTGAGGCCGCCGTATTTCACGTAGGGGATGTTGCGCCTCACCAGCTCGAGCTCGAGCAGATCCGAGTGGTGCGAGGCGCGGAACAGCACCGCCTGGTTTCTCAGCAGCACGCCGCGCTCGCGCGCCTCCAGCACACGCGTCACCACGTATGTCGCCTGCCCCTCATCGTCGGCCACCGTGACGTAGCGCGGCTTCGCGCCCGCCTTCTTCTTCGAGTACAGGCTCTTGCCGATGAGCGCGTTCGCCGAATCGAGCACCTGCTGCGTCGAGCGGTAGTTCTCTTCCAGCGCGACCGTCGCCGCGCCGAACTGCTTTTCGAAGCCGCGGATGTTCTCCACCGTCGCGGCGCGGAAGGAGTAGATCGCCTGCGCGTCGTCGCCGACCACGGTCAGGCCATGGCCCGATGGCTTGAGGCGCTGCAGGATCTCCGACTGCACCACGTTGGTGTCCTGGTACTCGTCGACGAGGACGTGGTCGAAGCGCGCGCCGATCTCGGCCGCCAGCGCCTCGTCCTGCATCATCGCGTGCCAGTAGAGCAGCAGGTCGTCGTAGTCCAGGCTTTGGTTGCCCAGTTTTCTTTCTACGTAATTTCTGAAAAGCCCCGTCAGCTCCGCTTCCCATTCCGCGCACCACGGAAACATGAGCGCGAGCGTCTCGCCGAGCGGCCGCTGCGTGTTGACGCGATGCGAGTAGATGGCGAGGCAGGTGTCCTTGCGCGGGAAACGCTTCTCGGCCTTCGACAAACCCTTCTCGTGGCGCACTACGTCCATCAGGTCGGCTGCGTCGCCGCGGTCGAGCACGCTGAAGCTCTCGGCCAGGCCCAACCGCTTGCAGTGCTTGCGGATCAGGCGATTGGCGATCGAATGGAAGGTGCCCGACCACGGCAGGCGCACTTCCGTGCGAGCGAAAGTGTTATCCATTACCTCCGCGACGATGCGGCTCGCACGGCGCGTCATCTCGAGGGCGGCGCGGCGCGTAAAGGTGAGCAGCAGCAGCCGCTCGGGCGGGCAGCCCTGCAGGATCAGGTGCGCGACGCGGTGCGCGAGCGTGTTGGTCTTGCCGGTGCCCGCGCCGGCGACGATCAGCAGCGGCGCATTGCCCGCACAGGCGGCCTCGCGCTGCCGCGGGTTGAGCTTGTCGAATGCGTCGATCGCCCCCACGGCCGGCGACTATAGACCTAACCTGTATGGATATCCAGTATCGCGGGCAAAAAAGAACCCGACCGAAGTCGGGCTCTAGGGGAAAGAGCCATGTCCAAGGGAGGGAGGACGAATGGCTCGGGGGGAAACTCACTCTATTCGGATGAAGGGTCGCTGTCTGTCGCCTGCCGCGGGAATCTCGTGTAGCCCAACGGCTACAGGGGTTCCAACCGTGAAGTCAGGGCCCTGAATTTGTTACGAAACCTCCACCGGCACGAAGATGGTCGTCTCGCCGCGCCGGACAAGGATCGCAACTGCGCCCTTCGCTTTGTCCGCTACCGCACGCAGCTCTTCCACGCTCTTCACCGGCTTACCGTTCACCGCGGTGACCACGTCGCCAGCCTGAATGCCGGCGCGCTCCGCGGGGCCGCTCACCTGCTCGACCACCAGGCCTTCCTTGGAAGGCCGCACCGCGAGGCCGAGCTTGCCGGTGTCGGCCTTCTCGTTGCGCGGGCTCGCGGCTTCGGCGGTCTTGTCCGCGTCGAGCCGGCCGACGGTGACGGCGAGGTCCTGCTTCTTGCCGTCGCGCCAAACGCTCAGCGTGGCCTTGTCGCCGGGCTTCACCGCCGCTACCAGCGGCGGGATCTCGGCCGAGCGCTCGATCGCCTTGCCGTTCACGCCAAGCAGCACGTCGCCAGGCTTGAGGCCGGCCTTCTCGGCCGGGCTGCCCTTCTCCACCTGCGCCACCAGCGCGCCGCGCGGCCGGTCGAGGCCGAACGACTGCGCGAGCGACTGCGTCACTTCCTGGATGTGCACGCCGAGGCGGCCGCGCTCGACGCGCCCGTGCGCCACCAGCTCCTGCTGCACGTGGCTCGCGACGTCGATCGGCACCGCGAACGCGATGCCCTGGAAGCCGCCGCTGCGCGAATAGATCTGCGAGTTGATGCCGATCACCTCGCCCTTCAGGTTGAACAGCGGGCCGCCCGAGTTGCCGGGATTGACCGCGGCGTCGGTCTGGATGAACGGCACGTAGGTGCCGTCGGGCAGCGAGCGCGAGGTGGCGCTGACGATGCCGGCGGTCACCGTGTTCTCGAAGCCGAACGGCGAGCCGATGGCGAGCACCCATTCGCCCACGCGGGTCTGCGCCGGGTCGCCGAGCTTCACCACCGGCAATCCTTTAGCCTCGATCTTCACCACCGCGATGTCGGTCGCCTTGTCCTGGCCGACGACCTTGCCCTTGAACTCGCGCCGGTCGCTGAGGCGCACGCGCACTTCATCCGCACCGTCGACCACGTGCGCGTTGGTGAGGATGGTGCCGTCGCCATCGACGATGAAGCCCGAACCCATGCCCTGGCGGATGCGCGGCGCCTGCGGCTGCTGCTGCTCGAAGAAGCGGCGGAATTGCGGCGGCAGGTCCTCGAGGCCTTCCGGCAGGCCGGCGCCGGCTTCGGCCTTCGCGGTCGAGGTCGAAGTCGAAGTGATGTTCACCACCGCGCCCTTGTTCGCTTCCGCGATCGCGGCGAAGTCGGGCAGCGTCTGGACCGCGGCGGGTTGAGAGACCGCGGGTGCGCTCACCGCTGCAGGGGCAGCGGCATTCACGTGCGGCAGATGCGAAACGCCCGCGCTCACGCCGAGCACCGCGGCGGCGAGCAGGGCGATGGAAAACACTTTTGCTCTCATGGAATTACTCCTTTTCGGCTTACCGCACAGACCGGCAATGCGCGGCGAGAGTTCCGAAACGCCGCGCCTCATGTGTAACGAAATGTCTTACTCTGTGATGGAGCGATACACGAGGAGGAGTTGAAAATCATGAGCGCCATCCCCAATCACGCCTTGCGCCAGCTGCGCGCGGGCAAGCTCGCGATCGGCCTGGGCGTCCAGCAGGCGCGCACCGTCAACATCGCCACCCTGGCGAAGACCGCCGGCTTCGACTGGCTGTTCATCGACTGCGAGCACAGCTCGATGGACCTCGACGACGCGTCGCAGCTCTCCACCGCCGCCCTCGCCACCGGCGTGACGCCGATCGTGCGCGTCGCCGGCTTCGAGCACTGGCACGCTTCGCGGCTGCTCGACAACGGCGCGCAGGGCATCGTGTTCCCGCACGTGGACGACGCGGCCGCCGCGAAACGCGTCGCCGACGCCTGCCGCTACCCGCCCGTGGGCAAGCGCTCCATGGGCGGCGGCCTGGCGCAGGTCGGCTACAAGTCGATGCCGGTCGCCGATACCGCGCGCGTGGTGAACGAGGAAACCATGGTGGTGGTGATGATCGAGTCGCCGCAGGGCGTGGCCAACGCCGACGAGATCGCCGCGACCAAAGGCGTCGACGCGCTGCTCATCGGCACCAACGACATGTGCTTCGAGATGGGCATCCCCGGCCAGTTCAACGATCCGAAGGTGAAGGACGCCTACACCAAGGTGATCGCCGCCTGCCGCAAGCACGGCAAGTTCGCCGGTATGGGCGGCATGTACACCCCCGAGTTGCTCGAGCGCCACATCGCCATGGGCGTGCAGCTCATCCTGAGCGGCTCCGACTTCTCGCTCCTCATGCAGGCTGCCACCGCGCGCGCGGGACTGGTGCGCGGCTTCGAGAAGAAATAAGCGCTTCGATCCCGGGCTTCAGGTTTTCCTGATCTTCTCGACCAGGCTGGTGGTCGAGCGCTGATGCTCGAACGGAATCGAGACCACTTGCCCGCCGCGCGCCAGCACTCCCTGCGCGCCAACGATACGCTCGACCGCCCAATCGCCGCCTTTCGCCAACACCTGCGGGCGGCACGCCGCGATCAGCGCTTCCGGCGTGTCTTCTTCGAACCAGGTGACGGCATCGACACATTCGAGCGCCGCCACCACCGCAAGCCGGTCTGCCAATGCGTTCAACGGCCGCTCGGCGCCTTTGCCGAGCCGCCGCGCCGAGGCATCCGAATTCAGTGCGACCAGCAGCCCTGCGCCTTTCGCGCGCGCGCGGGCGAGATACGTGACGTGGCCGCGATGCAGCAGGTCGAACACGCCGTTGGTGAACACCAGCGGGCGCGGCAGCGCCGCGACCCAGCGCTCCAGCGACACGGGGTCGTGGATCTTGGCTTCGAACTTCGGGGGATTCAATTCCCGGATCTTGGCCCGCCGGGCTTTACGGGTTGCGGGGGCGGCGGCGGCTTGCAGAGCTCGTCGGTGGCCTTGCAGTAGTCGAACACCTTGACCACCTTGCGCACGCCGCTCGTGGTGCGCGCGAGCTCCGTGGCCGCCTCGCCCTCGGCCTCGGTCACCAGGCCGAGCAGGTACACCACACCGGACTCGGTGACCACCTTGATATGCAGCGGACTGAACTCCTTGACGTTCAGGAAGCGGCCGCGCACCTTGGCGGTGAGCGTGGTGTCGTTGGCGCGCGAAGTCGCCGAAGAGAGCCCCGAGACCTGCACTTCGTTGGTCACGTTGCGCACGTTCGGCACCGAGGCGGCGATCTTGCCGACTTCCTCGCGCGTCGCTTCATCCCAGGCTTCGCCGGTGAGCAGCACTGCGCGGTTGAAAACGGTGACGTTGACATGCGCGCTTTCCTTGAAGCGCTCGCCGATGCGCGTCGCAGCGCGCGACTCGATGCCCTGGTCCTCGATCTGCGTACCGGTAGTGCGCCGGTCTTCGAGCGCGGTATACGCCCCGATGGCGCCCGCGCCGATGATGGCCGGGCAGCCTTGCAGCAGCGCGACCGCGGCGAGCAGCGCCGCTAGCGCGGGAAGAGCAGGGTATCGATTCCGTCGCACAGGCAATGAATGCATAGCAGATGGACTTCCTGGATGCGCGCAGTCGTTTTGTGCGGCACGCAAAGGTGGACATCGTCGTCGCGCATCAGGCCGGCCATCTTGCCGCCGCCGTTGCCGGTGAGCGCGATCACGCGGATGCCGAGCTCGTGCGCGGCGTGAATCGCGTCGATCACGTTGCCCGAGTTCCCGCTGGTGGAAATGCCGAGCAGCACGTCCTCGCGCTTGCCGAACGCACGCAGCGGCTTGGAAAAGACCTGCTGGTAGGCGTAATCGTTGGCGATCGACGTCAAACCCGAGGTGTCGGTGCTGAGCGCGATCGCCGCGAGCGGCGGCCGCTCGCGCTCGAAACGGTTGACCAGCTCGGCCGCGAAATGCTGCGCATCGGCGGCCGAGCCGCCGTTGCCGCACGACAGGATCTTGCCGCCCTTGCGCAGCGAATCGACCATGAGCTCGATGCCGCGCACCAGCGGCGCCTTCATCTGCTCTACCGCCGCGAGCTTGAGCTTGGCGCTCTCGGCGAAGTGCGCCGAGACGCGCTCCGAAAGGGTCGATGCCTGGGCCATGGCCGGCATTTTACTCGACGTAAACCTCGAAGCGCACGCGACGCGCCGGGTTGGGATGCTCGGCGAGCGCGCTGATGCGCGCGCGCAGCGGCGTGCCGCGGTCCAGGCCCCATGCGAGCGCGGCGTTTTCCTGGCGCGGCACGTAGCCGAGCTTGTGGCCACGCCACAGCACCGCGATTGCATTCGCATCGTGCGGATTGTCGGACTCGCGCGCGAGCTCGAGGGCGTCTCCGACGCGCAACTCGCGCCACACAGTCGCGGCGGCGTGATAGCGAAAGCCGGCGAGTGGCGAGTTTTGCACCAGCAGGCGAACGCCCTCCTGTGCCTGCGGGTTTCCCGCTGCCAGCAAGAGCAGCAGGGCTATTCGCCGAACGCGTCGCGGATCCATTGCACCTGGGCCGTGATGCCATCGACCAGGAAGACATCGAAACGGCACGGCGCTTCCTGGCGGCGCGAGAGATACAGACGGGCGGCTGCGATCAAGCGCGCGCGCTTGGCCGCGGTCACGCTCTCGCCGGCGCCGCCGAAGCCCGGTCCGCTGCGCATGCGCACTTCGGCGAACACCAGCACGCCGCGCTCCTCGGCAATCAAGTCGATCTCCCCCAGCCGGCAGCGCCAGTTGCGCTCGACGAGGACCAGCCCCGCGGCGCGCATCAGGCCCGCGCAGAGATCCTCGGCTCGCGCACCTTCGGCGTTCATGGCACGCTTAACGACACGGAGGCAGCGAGGTTGACTCCCGGAGTCCTGTACGTAGTGGCAACTCCCATCGGCAACCTTGCCGATGCGAGCCCGCGCGCGCTGGAAACCCTGCGCAGCGTCGATCTGATCGCCTGCGAAGACACGCGCACCACTGCCAAGCTGCTCGCGCGCCACGGCATCGCGACCCGCACGCTGGCGCTGCACCAGCACAACGAGCGTCGCGCCGCAGCGGGGCTGATCGACACGCTGCGCGAAGGAAAGAATGTCGCGCTCGTCAGCGATGCCGGCACGCCAGCGCTATCGGATCCGGGCGCGTGGCTGGTGCAGGAGGCGCACCGCGCCGGCATCGTGGTGAGCCCCATCCCCGGCCCGAGCGCGGCCGCCGCCGCGATCGCGGCGGCCGGATTCAGCGCGCCGCAATTCCTGTTCGCCGGCTTCCTTCCCGCCTCGCGCGCCGCACGCCGCAAGGCTCTGCAGGCGCTGGATCTGCCCTGGCCGATCGTCTTTTACGAGGCACCGCACCGCATTGCGGACACGCTGGCCGACCTCGCCGAGCGTTTCGGACCGGCGCGCGAGCTGGCGATCTGCCGCGAGCTCACCAAGAAGTTCGAGGAGGTCGCCCGGCTGCCGCTGGGCGAAGCCGCTGGCTGGCTTGGCGCGCGGCCCGAACGCGAACAGGGCGAGTTCGTGCTGGTGCTCGCGCCAGGAGAAGAAAAGACGCCTCAGACCATCGATCCGGACGCGGTGCTCGATATCCTGCTGGAAGCGCTTGCGCCGAGCGAGGCCGCGAGGCTGGCGGCACGCATCACTGGCGCACCGAAGAACACCCTGTATCGCAAGGCGCTGGACCGCGCCAAGTAAAATTCGGGGCGATGGACCACATCTCGCTGCGCCGTCCCGACGACTGGCATCTCCACCTGCGCGACGGCGCAGTGTTGGCCGCGACGGTTCCGGATGCCGCCCGCCGCTTCGCGCGCGCCATCGTCATGCCGAACCTCAAGCCCGCGGTACGCACCACCGCGCAGGCGCTCGACTACCGAGAGCGCATCCTGGGCGAAGTTCCGGATGGCGCGAGCTTCGATCCGCTGATGACGCTCTATCTCACCGACGACACGCCGCCGGAGGAGATCGCGCGCGCCAGGATTTCGGGCCGCGTGTTCGGCGTCAAGCTCTATCCGGCGGGCGCGACCACCCACTCGGCCGAAGGCGTGACGCGGATCTCGCGCTGCTTCCATGCGCTGGAGAAGATGGAGGAGCTGGGCCTGCCGCTGCTGGTGCACGGCGAGTCGACCGATCCGGCGATCGACGTGTTCGACCGCGAGCAGGCATTCATCGAGGAAACCCTCGGTCCGATGCTCGAGCGCTTTCCGCGCCTCAAGGTGGTGCTCGAGCACATCACCACGCGGGAGGCCGCGCAGTTCGTCGAGGTGACCGGGCCGAACATCGCCGCCACCATCACCGCACACCACCTGCTGCTCAACCGTAACGCGCTCTTTCTCGGCGGCATCCGCCCGCACCACTACTGCCTGCCGGTGTTGAAGCGCGAGACGCACCGCGAAGCGCTGGTCGAAGCGGCGACCTCGGGCAATCCGAAATTCTTCCTCGGTACCGACAGCGCGCCGCACGCGCGCAACACCAAGGAGGCGCCCTGCGGCTGCGCCGGCATCTATACCGCGCACGCCGCGATCGAGCTCTATGCCGCCGCCTTCGAGGAGGCCGGTGCGCTCGACAAGCTGGAAGGCTTCGCCAGCGTGTTCGGCGCGCAGTTCTACGGCCTGCCGCTGAACAACAGCAACATCACGCTGGCGCGCGAGGAGTGGCGGGTGCCCGAACGGCTGCCGTTCGGCAAGGAAGATCTGGTGCCGCTGCGCGCCGGAGAAACGATTCCCTGGAAGCTGGTCTAGCGCATCCCGTTTTCGATGCGGTGCGGCCGTGGCTCGAGGTCGAGCGCAGCCTGGCGGCGCTCAATCGCCTTGCCCAGGCCAGTAATCTCGAGACTGAAAGCGGCATCCCGGTGCGCTTCGTGCCACCCGGCGCGAAGGATGCCTACTACGAGCTCAAGGTGTTCCGCACCGGCGAAGTGGAGACCCGTCCGGACAGCCTGCACGACTTCTTCAACGCCCTCGCCTGGCTCGCCTTTCCGCGCGCGAAGGCCAGGCTCAACGCGCTGCATGCGGCGGAGATTCCGCGCGAAGGCGGGCGGCGCGGGCGGCTGCGCGACCTGCTGACGATCTTCGACGAGGGCGGCGCCATTGTGCTGTGCGACGACCCGCTGCTTTTGCAGCTGCTCAGAAATTTCGAATGGAAAGCCCTGTTCTGGGATCACCGCGACCGGGTGCGACACGCCCTGCGCATTGTCGTTTTCGGACATGCCGTAATGGAGCAAGCGCTGAAACCCTGGCCGGGAATTACCTGCAAGGCGATCCTGATGCCGGCGGGTGTCGATCCCGACGCTGCGGTCCACACGTGGCTGGGCGCGCTGCAGCCGGGAGCGTCGCCGCGCGACCTGGCTGCCCTGCCGATCTTCGGCTTTCCAGGCTGGTCGGCGCAGGACGAAGCGTTCTATGACGACGCGCGCTACTTCCGTCCCTTGCGGGCGAACGGCTAGGGGAAAACGTAGCGCATCGCCTCGCCCCGAGGCACCGCCTCCGGGTGGCGCGACACCACCAGCTCGGTGATCTCGGCGCTGCGGCGAAACGGCACGTCGACCATCAGCAATACGCGCCCGGCCTCGAGATCGGCATCGAATTGCTTGAGCCGCGAGTTCGGCACCGCGGCCCCCACCATGGTGGCCACCAGGACACCGAACGCCGCCCCGCCCAGCATGCCGATCAGCACCGCGACCAGCTGGGGGTTCATGCCCTCGGGCGGATACGCCACCACCAGCGCCCCGGCCAGCGCGCCGAGAAGGCCTCCCAGCGTGAGCCCGACTACGGCGCCATGCACCATGTCGGACTTGTCGAGGTAGCCCGCCTCGTGAAGGGGTTCCAGGGCGGTGCCGCGCTTCGAGAGGAACCGCATGTGCCGATCCTCGACGCGGGCGAGTAGCAGGTCGTCCGCAGTGCGCTTCGAGCTGTGGACGTCGGGCAGTAAGAAGTACAGGCGTCTGCGCATGACCACCTCCTTGCCTATCTTTAGACTCTGCCTTTGACGATAAAATTGCAATGGGAGTCGGCCAGGCAGCCGCTGCGTACGTCGGCTTTTGATGCGCGTAGAGGAAAGTCCGGGCTCCGCAGAGCGGGATGCAGGGTAACGCCCTGGCACGGCGACGTGACGAAGAGGGCCACAGAGACGAGTCCCGATTCACAGGCAACTGCGGGTCGGGGGTGAAACGAGGCAACCTCCATCCGGAGCAACACCAAATAGGCAAGCGTGGTGCGGCAACGCACCATATGGCCGGCTCGGCCGAGCTTGCGGGTAGGTGGCTAGAGCCCTTGGGTAACCCGGGGTCGAGAGGAATGGCTGCCGGTCCCACCGGGTCACACCGGCCGGGACCACAGAACCCGGCTTATCGGCCTGCTCCCGCTTTCCTTTCTGTCCGGTTTTTCCTTGATTCCGGCATCGCGGCAGGAAATAATCGCCTGCACCAAGGGGAGGGGATGCAGAACCGTCTGAACCAGAACGACGTGACCAACCGGGTCAACGTCGAGGATCCGGCACGGGTGCGGGACGCCATCACGGCGCTCTACGCGGCACGCTATCCGGGAATCGACCTGGCGCCGGTCGAGCAGGCCTTCACCGACTTCAAAGCGCTGTTCGAGGGCACCTATCCGGGCTTCCTCGCCTGCGACACGCTGTACCACGACATGCGCCATACGCTCGACATGACGCTCGCGCTGGCGCGCCTGGTCGACGGCCACGACCGCAGCTGCGCCCTGCCCGACCGCCTCGGCCCGCGGCGCGCGATCCTCGGCGTGCTGATCGCGCTGCTGCACGACTCGGGCTACCTGCGGCGCAGCGCCGAAGGCGGGATCGAGAACGGAGCGGTGTTCACCAGGACGCATGTCAGCCGCGGCTCGGAGTTCATCGCCGCCTACCTGCCGCAGCTCGGCTTCGGCGCCGAGGCGCCGCTCGCGGCGCGCCTGGTGCACTTCACCGGCTACGAGATGGAGATCGAGGACATCCGGGTGGGCGATCCGCGCGACCGCAAGATCGGCTGCCTGGTCGGCGCGGCGGACCTGATCGGGCAGATGTCGGACCGCATGTACCTGGAGAAATGCCGCGAGTTCCTCTACCAGGAATTCGTCTGGGGCAAGATCGCGCGCGAGCGCCTGCCCGACGGCCACGAGGTGGTGCGCTACGCCTCGCCCGAGGACCTGATCATCAAGACGCCGGGCTTCTACGAGTACGTCGCGCGCACACGCATGGAGAAGAAGCTCGGCGCGGCGGATCGCTACGCCGAGGCGCATTTCGACGGCCCGAGCCTCTATCAGGCCGAGATCGACCGCAACATGGATTTCCTGCGCGCGACGATCGAAACCGCGGACTTCAACCGCCTGCGCCGCGCCTGCTATTCGCTGTCGAAGCGCCCGCCGGGGAACCTGAAGGCCGCCTGAGCGCCGGGCAAATGCGGGCAGCGAGTGCGTCGTTTGTCACGCCGCGACTGAAATAGCCGGCGTCGCCAAAAAAAGACTCTTGTCGCTCCGCCGGAATCATGGCAAAAGTTGATGCCATGGCGTCCGTGATGAAACCCGAAAAGCCGGAAGCGGCCCCCGCCCTCTACCGGCTGCTGAGCGACAGCGCGCTGTCGCGCGCCGCGCTAGGCGCCTGCGGCATTCCGCTCGCCATCCTCGACGCGCGCATCCCGGCGCGCAGCATCACCTACGTGAACCCGGCGTTCGAAACCTTCTTCGGCGTTCGCGCGAGCGACGCGCTCGGTCACCCGTTAGCCAAGCTGCTGTTCAAGAACGACGAGCCGCTGGTGCACCGCCTGCTCGCCGAGCCGAGCTCGCGCTGGAAGCTGCGCGCCTGGGGCAAGGACGGCGCGGTGCGTCATGTCGACGTCTCGCTCGGCGCGGTGCACAGCGCCGCGGGCGAGCTCACGCACTGGGTGGTGGCGTTCGCCGATCGCAGCGAGGTCGAGAAGCTGCGCGCCGAGCTCGAGGGGCTGAAGTCCCTCGCCGCCGCGCCCTAGGAAGAAATCTTCTTCTCCAGCCAACGCGCGGTGCGCAGCAGCCGCGCGTCATAGCCTTTGCGTCCCACCAGCTGCACGCCGAGCGGCAGGCCGTTTTCGCCCTGCATCAGCGGCAGCGTGATCGCCGGCATGCCGAGCAGCGTCCACAACACGCAGAATGCCGGGTCGCCGGTGGCGCCGAGCCCTTTCGGCGCGGTGCCGAGCGCGGGCGGCGTGAGAATGGCGTCGTAGCGCTCGCGGAACAGGTCGTCGAGGCTCTCCACTACGGGCGCGATGCTGCGCAGCGCACGCTGGTGGTCGACCGCGCGCACTTCGCGTCCGCGCTCGATCAGCCCGCGCAGCCGCTCCGACAGCTTGTCCTTGCCGGCGAGCCACAGCGGCTCCAGGTTGGAGGCCATTTCCGCCTCCATGACCGTGCGATGCCAGTCCCACGCGTCGGTCGCCGACGGAAACAACTCGACCTCCTCGATCTGCGCGCCGAGCGTTTCCTGCAGCTCGCCATACGCCGCCTTCAGGTCGGCGTCGGCGCGCTCCCAGTGCGGCGTCTTGATGAACGCGAGCATGGGTTCGATGGGAGGTTCTTCACTGGAAATTCTCTGGTAATCCACGCGCGCCCGTGGCCGCGTATCCGGATCGCGCTCGTCGAAGCCCTGCAGCTCGCCGAGCAGCAGCGCGAGGTCGTCGATGCCGCGCGCGAACAGCCCCACATGGTCGAGCGTGCGCGAGAGCTGCAGGATGCCGTGGCGCGGAATCAGGCCGTGGGTCGGTTTGAAGCCGTACACGCCGCAGAACGCCGCGGGCCGGATCACCGAGCCGGCGGTCTGGCTGCCGAGCGCGAGCGGCACCATGGCGGCGGAGACCGCCGCGGCCGAGCCGCTGGAGGAGCCGCCCGGCGTGTGCTCCAGGTTGTGGGGATTGCGGGTCTTGCCGGGGTTGAAATAGGCGCACTCGGTGGTCACCGTCTTGCCGAGGATCACCGCACCCGCCGCGCGCAGCGAGGTGACCACGCCGGCATCGTCCCGCGGGGTGCGCCCCCTCTGCACGGCGTTGCCGTTCTCGGTCGGCATGTCGGCGGTATCGATGATGTCCTTCAGGCCGACCGGCACGCCCTGCAGCGGGCCGAAGCTTTCGCCCGAGCGCTTCTTCTCGTCCGCCGCGCGCGCGGCGGCGCGCGCGTGCTCCTCGTCGAGAAAGGTCCATGCCTGCACCTTCGGCTCGAGCACTCGGATGCGCTCGAGGCAGGCGCCCACCCACTCCTCGGAAGTCAGCAGCCCGTCGCGGATCCGCTTCGCGCCCTCGGCAGCCGAGAGCAGCGAAAGGTCCTCAGCGGGCATACAGGACGCTAGGCAGCCACAGGCCGATACCCGGGAACATGTAGAGCAGCACTACGGCGACGACCTGGATCGCCATGAACGGCATCATGCCGCCGAAGATCTGGTTCAGCGTGACGTGCGGCGGCGCGACGCCCTTCAGGTAGAAAGCCGCCATCGCCACCGGCGGCGAGAGGAACGCGGTCTGCAGGTTGAGCGCCACCAGCAGCCCGAAGAACAGCGGGTCGATGTTGAAGTGCGGCAGCAGCGGGATGAAGATCGGCATGAAGATGACGATGATCTCGGTCCACTCCAGCGGCCAGCCGAGGACGAAGATGATGAATTGCGCGAGGATCATGAACTGGAGCGGCGTCAGGTCCATCGACAGCACCCACTTCTCGATCAGCTGCTGGCCGCCGAGCAGCGCGAACGACGCCGAGAAGATCGACGAGCCGACGAACAGCCAGCACACCATGGCGCTGGTCTTGGCGGTGAGGAAGGACGACTCCTTGAGGATGCCGCCCATCTCTTTGGTCGTCGTCCAAGCGGCCGATCTGGTCCCGCCGCGCAGGTGGCCGATGTAGCGGTAGGCGACTGCCAGCAGGAAACCGCCGAACGCGCCCACCGCCGCAGCCTCCGCCGGCGTCGCCAGGCCGAAGACGATCGAGCCAAGGACCGCCAGAATCAGCAGTGCCAGCGGGAAAAATGACGCCAGCAGCATCTTGAAGATCTCGAGGCGCTGCCAGGTCCAGATGCGGTAGAGCCACGCGAGCGTCAGAAGCGCCGCGCCGATGACGATCCACAGCCAGACGGGCACCGCCAGCCTCGGCTGCGCCGCGGAAGGCTGCGTCGCGGCCTGCTCGGCCGCCGCGGCGGCAGGCGCTTCCGCCGGCTTGGCTTCCTCCGGCTTGGCTTCCTCCGGCTCTTCCGCCGGCGGCTCCTCGGCGCCGATCAGCCCGCTCGATTCCTCCTGCGAGGTGGCCGCGCCGGCCAGCTCGCCGCCGGCCTCGATCAGCCCGGCCGTGCTCGCCTCGACCACCGGGGCGGTAGCGGAGCTCAGCATGACCGCGAGTAGCGCGGCGATCGCCAGCGCGGGCAGCAGCGTGATGAAGAGCTGGCCCCAAGCGGTGCGCGCCGGCACGCCGAGGGAGCGACCGCCGACTGCGCGCACGAGACCGCTGAACGCGTTGCTGCCCTGCGAAGAGAGCGTCTGGGCAGGCCCAGGCAGCACGACGTGGCGCTCGGCCTCCGCCAGCGGCGGCATGAGCGCCGGCTTGAACTTGGCGAGGACGATGATGTACCCGACATACAGCATCGCCAGCATGATTCCGGGGAAAAAGGCGCCCGCGTACAGCTGCACGACGGACACGCCGGCCGTGGCGCCATAGACGATGAGCAGCACCGAAGGCGGGATCAGGATGCCGAGGCAGCCGCCGGCGGTGATCGCGCCGGCCGATACCTGGATGTTGTAGCCGGCGCGCAGCATCTGCGGGAACGCCAACAGGCCCATCAGGGTCACCACCGCGCCGACGATCCCGGTCGCGGTGGCAAAGATGGCGCAGGTGACGATGGTCGCCACCGCGAGCGAGCCCGGCACGCGCGCGAGCGCCAGGTGCAGCGCCCTGAACAGCTTGTCGATCAGCTGCGCGCGCTCGACCAGGTAGCCCATGAAGACGAACAGCGGCACCGCGATCAGCACGTCGTTCGCCATCACCGAGTAGGCGCGCTGCACCATCAGGTCGAGGATCTGGCGGGTGGCGATGTCCGGATTGGCGGCGCGGTAGGCGAACCAGCCGAACATCATGCCCATGCCCATCAGCGTGAACGCGGTGGGGAAGCCGAGCATGATCGCCACTACCACCAGCGCGAGCATCAGCAGCCCGAGCACGCCCAGGTCGTCCCGCGTCAGGTGCGCGTCGAACAGGCTCGACCACGGCGTCAGGATCAGCACCGGGATGACGATCAGCGCCATGATGGTGAAGCCGAACAGCATCTCCCTGCGCATCTTCACTTCACCGGCTCCTCGACGTGGACCATTTCCTTCAGCTTCTCGACGTCGACTTCCTCGACGTCCTCCTCGCGCGAGGGCCAGTAGCCCTGCTTGAGGCAGATCACGCAGCGGATGATCTCGACGATGCCCTGCACCAGCAGGAACGCGCCGGCGATCGGGATCACGGTCTTGAACGGGTAGATGGGCGGGCCGTCGGCGGTGACGTTGGAGTGCTCGTCGATGCGCCAGGAATCGGCGGCGAACGAATAGCCGGCGTAGCTCAGCGCCACCACGCCCGGGATGAAGAACACGATGTACAGGATCAGGTCGATGGTGGCCTGCGTGCGCGGCGTGAAGAAGCCGTACAGCACGTCGCCGCGCACGTGACCGTTCTTCGCCAGCGTGTAGGCGCCGGCCATCATGAACAGCGTGCCGTAGAACATCGCCATCACGTCGAAAGCCCAGGCGTGCGGGTCATCCAGCGCATAGCGCGAGAACACCTCCCAGCTCACCTGCAGGGTCAGGGCGACGATCAGGAAGGAGAACGCGTGGCCGACCCAGGTGCTGACTTTGTCGACGAACAGCAGCAGTTTTTGCATGGAATGATTCTACGTAAAAAAAAACACCATCCGGGTTCGCCGGATGGTGTCTTTCGTCAGTCTTGCGTCAGGCTTTTTTCGCCGCCGGCTTGCCCGTAGGCGCGGGCTTGCCGAAGTAGTGGTTGTACGCCATGCGACGGCCGACGTTGGTGTCGAGGTCCCAGCGCACCGCGCGCGCGGCGAACGTCTTCTGCGAAGCCTCGATCTCCTTGAACAGCGCGTTGCCCTCGCCCTTCTTGGCGGCGGCGGCGTCGTAGCCGGTGAGCTGGCGCTGCAGCACCACGTCTGGCGTCTTGTAGAAGCGCACCTTGTCCTTGGTCTGCAGCTCGATGTAGTCCTTCGAGTAGCGGTCGATCGCCTTCCAGGACATGTCCTGCGAGGCCGCCTCGACGGCGTTCTCGATGATCGCCTTCATCTTCGCCGGCAGCGCGTCGTACTTGGTCTTGTTGAAGCTGATCTCGAACTGCTCCGCGTTCTGGTGGTAGCTCTGCAGCATGCACACCTTGGAGACGTCGGGGAAGCCGAGGATCCGGTCGCTGGTCGCGTTGTTGAACTCGGCCGCATCCAGCAGGCCGCGGTCCATCGCCGGCACGATCTCGCCGCCGGGCAGCGCGTTGACCGCCGCGCCGAGCGCGGTGAATACGTCAATGGAGATGCCCACCGTGCGGAACTTGAGGCCCTTGAAGTCTTCCGCCTTGGTGATCGGCTTCTTGAACCAGCCGAGCGGCTGCGTCGGCATCGGGCCGTACGGGAACGAGACGATGTTGCCGCCGACCGAGGCGAGCAGCTTGTTCAGCAGCTCCTTGCCGCCGCCGTACTTGTGCCAGGAGAGCAGCATGTTGGCGTCCATGCCGAACGCCGGACCCGAGCCCCACAGCGCCAGCGCGTTCTGCCGCCCGTAGTGATAGACCAGCACGCCGTGGCCGCCGTCGAGGGTGCCCTTGGACACCGCCTCGAACATGCCGAAAGCCGGCACCACCGCGCCGGCCGGCAGCACCTCGATGCGCAGGTCGCCGCCGGTCATGTCGTTCACCTTCTTCGCGAAGTCGTTCGCGTACTCGTGGAAGATGTCCTTCGCCGGCCAGGTGCTCTGCCAGCGCATCGAGATCGGCCCTTGCGCCTTGACGATCATCGGGAAGCCGAGGGTGGCGGCGCCCGCGGTGGCGGCGGCGGCGCCGCGCAGGAATTTACGGCGTGAATCGCTCATTGTTCTCTCCTCCTCCTTAGAGGTCTGATCGATGGGGACTGCAGCTTAGCCGGCGATTCTAGAACAGTCCGGGTACAGGTTGTATTCCGCATTGCAAGACGTGCGCAGGGACTGGCCGCGCTTGTCGGTCGGGTGCCAGCCAACCACCGCCATGATCACCGCGAATCCCACCACGTAGGCCAGCGTCACGTGCCAGCCGTGCTTGAGCCATTGTCCGACCGATTTCGCCTGTGGATACATGTTCGAAATCGCCACCCCGGCCGAGGAGCCGAACCAGATCATCGAGCCGCCGAAGCCCACCGCGTAGGCGAGCATCCCCCAGTCGTAGCCGCCCTGCTTCAGGGCGAGGGCGGTCAGCGGGATGTTGTCGAACACTGCCGAGACGAACCCCAGACCGAGCGTCGTGTGCCACGAGGCCGCGGGCAGCTTCTCCACCGGCATCAGCGAGGCGCAGGTGACGAGCGAGAGCAGGAAGATCGACCCCTTCAGGGCGTCGGGCAGCAGGCCCCAATCGGGACGCCGCAAGGGCGCGGTGGCCAGGATGGCCACCCAAACCGCGGCGCCGATCACCGGGAAATGGTCCAGCACTGCGGGGAAGTACAGGTTGGCGGCCACGTTCGCGGCAATGGCAGCGAGCAGGATCACGGCGACGATCGCCACCCGGGTCCAGTCGACGCGGTGCTCGATCGTCGCGTCCTTGATGATCGGCGAATAGCGCTGCTGCTGGATCGCGGCAGGGATTGCACAAACGATGAGCGCGACGCTCGCGGCGACATAGGCGTCGAATACCGCGAGCGGGCTCACGCCGTCGATCCACATCATGGTGGTGGTGGTATCGCCCACCACGCTGCCGGCGCCGCCGGCATTCGATGCGGCGACGATCGCGGCGATGTACCCGATGTGCACCTTCTTGCGGAACACGCCGGCGGCCATGGTGCCGCCGATCAGGGCGGCGGCGATGTTGTCGAGGAACGAGGACAGCACGAACACGATGACCAGCAGCAGGAAGCCGCCCTTCCAGTCGTCCGGCAGGAAGTGCGGCAGCACCTCGGGCACCTTGCTGCGCTCGAAGTGGTTGGAGAGCAGCGCGAAGCCGAGCAGGAGGCCGAGCAGGTTCGTGAGGATCACCCACTCGTGCGCCATGTGCGAGACCAGGCCGCCGAAGCCCGGGCCGCTCTTGAAGCCGGCGAAGCCGAGCTTGTACAGGATGATCACCGCGAGGCCGGTGAGCGCGACCTGCAGCGTGTAGCGGTGGAACAGCGCCACGCCGAGCAGCGTGAGCGCGAACAGCACGAAATCGATCGGGATACTCAAGCCTTGAGCGCCACGAGAACCTCGTCGAGCATCTTCTTGGCGTCGCCGAACAGCATGCGGTTGTTGTCCTTGTAGAACAGCGGATTGTCGACCCCGGCATAGCCCGAAGCCATGCTGCGCTTCATCACGATCGAGGTCCTGCCTTTCCATACCTCGAGCACCGGCATGCCGGCGATCGGGCTGGTGGGATCTTCCTGCGCCGCTGGGTTCACGATGTCGTTGGCGCCGATCACCATCGCCACGTCGGTATCGGGAAAGTCCGCGTTGATCTCGTCCATCTCCATCACGATGTCGTAGGGCACCTTGGCCTCGGCCAGCAGCACGTTCATGTGTCCCGGCATGCGTCCCGCCACCGGGTGGATGCCGAAGCGCACGTTGACGCCCTTCTCGCGCAGATACCTGGTGATCTCGAACACGGTGTGCTGCGCCTGCGCCACTGCCATGCCGTAGCCCGGCACGACGATCACGTTCTTCGCGTTGCGCAGCAGCTCCGCGGTCTCCACCGCGCTGATCGGCGAGACCTCTCCTGCCGGCTGCGCGCCGCCCGCTGCTGGAGCAGTGCCGCCGCCGGTCCCGAACCCGCCGGCGATCACGCTGATGAAGTTGCGGTTCATGGCGCGGCACATGATGTAGGACAGGATCGCGCCGCTCGAGCCGACCAGCGCGCCGGTGACGATCAGCAGGTCGTTGTTCAGCATGAAGCCGGTGGCCGCGGCCGCCCAGCCCGAATAGCTGTTCAGCATCGACACCACCACCGGCATGTCGGCGCCGCCGATCGCCATCACCATGTGCACGCCGAACGCGAGCGCGATCGCGGTCATGATGAGAAGCGGCAGCATGCCGGCGCCCACGCTGCTCGCACCGACGAAGCGCGTGCAGAGCCAGATCACCGCGATCAGGCCGGCGAGGTTGAGCCAGTGCCGGCCGGGCAGCAGCACCGGCTTGCCGCCGATCTTGGCCGACAGCTTGCCGAACGCGATCACCGAGCCGGAGAAGGTCACCGCGCCGATCAGCACGCCGAGGTAGATTTCACCCTCATGGATGGTGCGCTCGGCGCCCTTGAAATGCTCGGTGGCCGCGGGGTCGATGTAGTTGGCGAAGCCGACCAGCATCGCGGCGAGGCCGACCAGGCTGTGCATCAGCGCGACCAGCTCCGGCATCTGCGTCATCTTCACGACGCGCGCCGCGTACAGGCCGACGCTCCCGCCCACCGCCATCGCGCCGACGATCCAGGCGATGCCCTTGGGCGCCACCTGCGGCCCGAGCACCGTGGCGAACACGGCGATCGCCATGCCCACCATGCCGAACAGGTTGCCGCGGCGCGAGGTCTCCGGGTTCGACAGCCCGCCCAGGCTGAGGATGAAGAGGATGGTGGCGCCGAGATAGGCGACGGTGGAAAGCGTGCTGTCCATCGCCGCGCCTATTTCCGGAACATCTGCAGCATGCGCTGGGTCACCGCGAAGCCGCCGAACATGTTGATGGTGGTGAGCGCGATCCCGACCAGCGCGAGGCCGAGGATCCACGCCTCGGGGCGCTCGGGGCCGAAATCCTCGAGCGGCGGCGCGACCTGCACCAGCGCGCCGATGGCGATGATGCTGCTGATCGCGTTGGTGACGCTCATCAGCGGCGTGTGCAGCGCGGGCGTCACGTTCCACACCACCATGTAGCCCACGAAGCAGGCGAGCACGAACACGGTGAAGTGCTGGAGGAAAGCCGGCGGCGCATTGTTACCGATGAACAGGAACACCAGCGTCACTACCGTCGCCACGATCGCCAGCGTGCGCGGCGCCATCGGCTCGGCGGCGCCGTGGCCATGGCCCTTCGCCGCGGGCACGGCCGGCTTGACGGCGGGCTTGGCCGCCGGGGCCGGCAGCTTGAGAGGGGGCGGCGGCCAGGTGATGCTGCCGTCCTTGATGACCGTCAGGCCGCGGATCGCATCGTCCTCCATGTTGACGTTGATCGCGCCGTCCTTGGTCTTGCAGAGCTCCTCGGTGAGCCGGAACAGGTTGTTCGCGTACAGCGTGGAAGACTGCTTCGCGAGGCGGCTGACCAGGTCGGTGTAGCCGACGATGGTCACGCCATGTTTGACGACGGCCTCGCCGGGCTCGGTGAGCTCGCAGTTGCCGCCCTGCTCGGCGGCGAGGTCCACGATCACGCTGCCAGGCCGCATCGACCGCACCATGTCGGCGGTGATGAGCTTCGGCGCGGGCTTGCCGGGGATTAGAGCGGTGGTGACGATGATGTCCACTTCCCTCGCCTGCTTGGCGTACATCTCGCGCTGCGCCTTCTGGAAGCCCTCGCTCATCACCTTCGCGTAGCCGCCGCCGCCGGAACCCTCTTCCTGGTAGTCGACCTTCACGAACTCGCCGCCCAGCGACGTCACCTGATCGGCCACTTCGGCGCGCGTATCGTTGGCGCGGACGATGGCGCCGAGACTTGCAGCAGTGCCGATCGCCGCCAGTCCCGCGACGCCGGCGCCGGCGATGAATACCTTGGCGGGGGGAATCTTGCCCGCGGCGGTAATCTGGCCATTGAGGAAGCGGCCGAAGTGATGCGCCGCCTCGATCACCGCGCGATAGCCGGCGACGCCGGCCATCGAGGTGAGCGCGTCCATCTTCTGGGCGCGGCTCAGCTGACGCGGCAGCGAGTCGATCGCCAGCACGGTGAGCTTGCGTGCCGCGAGCTGCTGCATCAATTCAGGGTTCTGTGCCGGCCAGATGAAGCCGATCAAGGTTTGGCCTTCGCGCAGCTTCTGGACTTCGGACGTGCTCGGCGCGCGCACCTTGAAGATCACATCGGCGCTGCCCCAGATGTCGCCGACCACTTCGGCGCCGGCCGCGCGGTAGGCCTCGTCGGTGAAGTTCGCCGCCTCGCCCGCCCCGCTCTCGACCGCCACGCGGAAGCCGAGCTTGATCAGCTTCTCGACGACCTCGGGGACAGTGGCGACGCGCTTCTCACCCGCGAAGGTCTCGCGGGGTACACCGATGAGCTGGGGCATGGGGCCGAATGATACG
>Ga0068867_100000338_pt1 | contig 30997 bp, 29 predicted proteins | sample KBSMisM32_FD_65649 | JGI IMG/M metagenome (GOLD analysis project Ga0068867, IMG submission 65649) | Miscanthus rhizosphere microbial communities from Kellogg Biological Station, Michigan, USA - KBS Miscanthus M3-2 | ecosystem: Host-associated > Plants > Roots > Rhizosphere > Soil ...
GCGGTTGTCACCGCCCCGGCGTCGATCGTCCAGGCGGTGCCGCTGCCGGAAACCGTGATGTCTCCCTTGTCGCCGTCCGCCACCGCCGGGCCGGTCGGTCCCGTTGGACCTTGCGGCCCTTGAGCACCGGTCGCGCCCTGTGGACCCTGCGGCCCGATCGCCCCTTGCGGCCCTTGCGGTCCGGTCGCCCCTTGCGGCCCCTGCGGACCGGTCGCCCCTTGTGGTCCCTGAGGGCCGACGTTGCCTTGCGGTCCCTGGACTCCTTGGACGCCCTGCGGTCCCTGCGGGCCGGTTTCGCCTGGCAATCCCTGCGGACCGATCGCCATCCGCACCACGCGGACGAACGGCACAACGGCGTCGGGATTCCCGACCGTCATTTTCACAACACGAATCAGCGGGTCCATGGCTCAGAGCGGCTGGTTGAACTTCGTGGCGCGGCCTTCGACCGTGATCGGCTCCGTGGGGACGATGTGAACCACTTCGCCGTTCGGGTATTGGGCGAGCACGTCCCACACGTATTCGCCGGCGGCCAGCGCGTGCGTACGCTGAGGCGAAAGGTGGATGGCCACTTTCCCCGCTTCCGCGTCCGTGATCGTCGGCGCGAGGTCGCACACCAGTGGACCTTTCGGCGTCGCCCGGATGTGGGAACGAATCGTGCATCCCGTCAGATCGACGGGCGTCTCTTCGAGCTTCAGGCATTCCAGCGCCAGCGCGAAGCTCTCGCCCTTGTAGATCGTCAATCCGCCCTCGTGCATGCCGTCACCCTGCCGCCGGCGGTTTCGCCTCGCGAGGGGCTGCCGGAAGCGTTCGAAGCGTTCGGCGCATCACTCCGAGCGGATGTCCCGGATCGCTCGCGCCCTCACGGCATCATAAAACTGTCGTTCTCGGCGCGACATCGACCAGTAGTCCCACGGATCTTTTTCCGTGTATTGAAGCATCATCTGGATCTGCCGTTCTTTCTCGGCGGAACGCTTCCTTTGTGCCGCAAGTATCGCTTTCGCATCAGCATTCGCTTGAGCGATAGCGAGGGCTGTTTCTTCTTCCGCTTTTTTGCGCTCGTATGCCTCAGATTTCTCGCGGTCATACCCGCAAGCCTTTTTCACGTCATCCGGCAACCTCTCAAATTTCACACTGGTTGCCCCGCCGGAATACACGAACGAAATCCCGCTTGGTGTGACCTTCACGCCTGAAACACCTTCGTAAATTTTTCCATCGGTCGTTTCCACTCTGGCCAGCTTCTGAATGCCCGCCTTCGCCTCATCAGTCGGCTCAAGGCCAATCGACTTTTGCGATTCTGGAGTCAAATCTCCTGCGGCAATCCGGCTCACGCCACCCGCGTGCACGACTCGCAGTTTGTCGCCGTCCATTTCCGCCGAAGTCACGCCTTCAAACGTCCGCCCATTTCTCAGGGCCAGCTTTTGCGGTGGAACACCTGAGAAAGCGGGCACGGAAAGGACGAGGAAAACCGCGGCAAGCAGCGCTTTCATCCCTAATCCTTAACCCCAACCAGCCAATCCTCGCAAGACGTGATCCCGAGGAGGTCCATTTCCATCACCCACCGAGATAGAACGCTACCACGGCGAGCGACCCGTAATCCTCCGTCTCGCGGTCAAAGGTGTATTCCGCGTCCGACCAACGCGTGCCGGTCATGCGGAGCACCTCTGTGATCGCCTCCGGGGCTCGATTCTGGAACGCTTGGCGGATCGCCTCCCGCACGGCATTGGCATCCTTGCGGGTCGATCCGTAGCACCGAAATTGCACCGCGAACGCGCCATCGCCCACCGCACCGGAGTCGAGCACGTCCTCGAACTCCTCCGGCAGGAACTGATAGACCACGCACGGGTTCGCCGTGCCGCCCGGTGCCGCATCGGGGAAAATGCGGTCGGCCACGAGATCGGACAGAGATTCGTTGCCGGACAGCTCGGCGAACATCCAGTTGAGAAAGAGTTCCGGGTTCATGGAAAAAGGTCAGCTTCGCAATGCTTGCTCGATGCCGGCGGCGAGCGCTTCTTTCACGGCCTCCAGCGCTGCCGGCGCGGCGCTTTCCAAGGCGGGCTTCAGGAACGGCTTCGCGCGGTGATACTTCGTGCCGAGTTCCTGGAAGCGGTAGTAGCGCTCCACCGCGTCGGGGTGATATTCCTTGCTCTTGTTGCCCTTGCGGTGCGCCACGCGTTGCGACGCCAGCGCCGGACCGCGCACGGTGATCTTGATGCCGTAGAGCCCTTTCGACGCCTTCGTGCTCGATCGCACGACGAGGCTGCGCTTCGTGGTCCCGGTCTTCACCGGCACCAGCGAATTCGCCTTCGCCTTGATGACCTGGCCGCCTTCCTTCATCGCCCGGTTGTAAACCTTGCGCCGAAGGGCCGCGTCCAGGCGGTTCGCCCGCTTGGCGAGTTCCTTCAATCCCTTCACCTCGAATCGGACGCCGGCCATCGGATCATGCGAAAAAGAGGTTCCGCCACGGATCGAGCAACGATTTCACCCCGAGCGGCAGCTCGACGGCCGCCACGCCCGACCCTACGGCCACCGCCCCGCGGTTCTCGTAGTAGTGCGAGACGAGGAACAACGCCGCCAATTTCAGCGCCGGCGGCATCGTCCCGCCCTCGAAACCGTATTCCAGCGTGATGCGGTGCAGGGCGACCGGACCGGCGATGTCGAGGACGTAGCCGAGATCGTGGTTGCCGGAAAGATTCCACTCCGATTCCGGTACCAGCGCCCAGGTATCGCCGTCCCGCCGCTCGACCTTCTTCACGGACTGCACCGGAATGCAGCGGATTCGGAAGCGCGTCGTCCGCGCCTCGTGCTCCCGGTTGCCTTCCAGCTCGCCGGCAAGGCCGATCACATTCAAGACGTGATCGACCGCCGCCGCGGCGAAATGAGCAATCAACACGTCGTCGAGATCATGCTCCACGCGCAGGTGCTGTTTGACCAAGGTCAGATCGAGGACGGGCTTTGCCATGGGTCAGGCGTGCGGGTGGCCAAAGTAGCCGGCGGCCACGGTCGGGGTGATGAACTGCGGCACCGGGTTCGCCGACGCTTCCTCCTTCGGTTCGTCCGTAGAAGGCACCGAAGGTGCAGGCGGTGCAGGAGGCTCGGAGTCTCCCGGATCGGCGGGCGGTTCGGTTTCCCCGGGAGGATCGTCGTCGCCCTCGCCGGATTCCTCCTGGGCGGCGTCTTGCTCGCCGGTTTCCTGCGGCGCGGGATTCGCTGGCGTGTCGGCAGCGGGAGATTGCACCGGCGCTTCGTCGGCGGGTTTGGGGGCTCGTTTGGCCATGTCGTTTTAGGATTGGAAGGGAAAAGGGCTGGCCGGCCGAAGCCAGCCAGCCCCCGTCATGCCTACGCAAATCACGCCTTCACCTTCAGGCGCGCGAGATACTTCTTGAGCGTCACCAGCGCCCCGAAACGCACGTCCCCCTTGATGGCGGTCATGTTGTTCCCGAACAGGAAGTGTTCGCTCTTGGAGATCGTGAGCCCCTTGCGGAGCGCGATCTTGTGACCGGAATCGAAGTTGCCGTAGACCGCCGGGAACTTGCCCGCGGTGATCGTGCCGAGGCGATCGGAACGATGCAGCGGCGCGCCCAGCAACGTGGACGGCTGGCCGGCGGCGAGCGACGGCATCCAGATCGGGCGGCCGGTCGTGTCCTTGAGCAGGAGAACGGCCTGAAGAAACTCCTTGGACGCCATCCACGCGGCGTTGTTCTGCGCGGCGGCGACCACTTCAAACGGCAGTTTCAGAAGGTCATCGACGCCGACCGCCAAGGAAGCCGCGGTGACGAGTTCCGCCACGTTGTCCGTGGTTTCCTGAAGGATGCCGGTCGGCACCTTGTTCGCCAGCGTCAGGGTGACGGGGTTGCCCGCCATGTTGGTGAAGCCAGTTTGACCGGCCGCGCCGTTCAGGCCGTATTCCTCGACGGTCTCGGCGAAGCTGCGGCCGAACAACTCGGCGAAGGTCGCCTCCAGCGCCGGCGCGTCCTGCATCAGTTCGTTCGCCACCGGGAAGAACTTGCCGAAGTTGAAAATCTTCAGCGTCTTGCCGGTCAGCGCAGGTTCGCTGAGCACGTAGGCTTCGCCCTCTTCGCGCGGAGCCATGATGCCGCCGTCCGCGATGAACGGCAGCGAGTTGATGCGGCCGGACAAGTTGATGCGGCCGGAGATCATCAGCAGCGGCGAGTTGGACGCCGCTTCCATGTAGATCGCCTTTTCCAGTTCGGTCGGAATCAGCACCGCACCGGTGGACGGGGCCGTGCCGGTCAGGTTCTGGAAGCGGTCGGCGGTGCCGACCATGGTCGCAAGCTCGTTGAGCAGGTCGCCGCGGAAACCGTGGTTGATCGCGTTGTGGAAGCGCTCGCGGTATTCGTCCGAAGCGTGCGGCAGGTCGGAGACGTTGCGCAGGTTGAGGTCTTCGGCGGTCTCGCGGTCGGCACGGTCGCAAGCGTCGTGCGCCTTCAGGGCCGCTTCCACGCTGTTCAGGCTGGCGTTGAGTCGCTCGATTTCCGCGCCCATCTTCGCGGACTCGGCGTGCTCTTCAGCGGTGAAAGCCCGGTCCTCGCCCTTGTCGTTTTTGATCTTGGCGAGGAAGGCGTGATACTGGTTGAGGATCGGCTGAAGCTCGTTCTTCAGAGCCGTCTTTTTGCGAAGCAAATCGTTTCGGTCCATGGCTCCAATGGTATGCCGCACTCGCGCGGCATACGCCATGAGCCCCGGCCCGCGTTCGGCGCGTTCGACCGGGGCACAAGCCAGACAGCAAGCGTTACCAAGATTTTCCTTACGCCTCTGTCTACTCTTTCCGCTCTTGCAAGATCCAAAAAGTGCCCGTTCCCGGACGATACAGCGCGATGTGATCGAGCTTTCCGGTATGATTGAAGTCGAAGGCAAATGCTCGGTCGGCTCGGCTCTTCAAATCGTAGCCTCCGATACCGTTTCCGGGGTCTCCCTGGTGGTAAACAGGGCTAAAGACCCCGTTCTTGTTTTCTAGAATCCAAAAAGTGCCCGTTCCCGGACGATACAGCGCGATGTGGTCGAGCTTGCCGGTATGATTGTAATCGAAGGCGAATGACTGGTCGGCTCCGCTCTTCAAATCGTAGCCTCCGATACCGTTTCCGGGGTCTCCCTGGTGGTAAACAGGGCTAAAGACCCCGTTCTTATTTTCAAGAATCCAAAAGGTGCCCGTTCCCGGACGATACAGCGCGATGTGGTCGAGCTTGCCGGCATGATTGTAATCGAAGGCGAATGACTGGTCGGCTCCGCTCTTCAAATCGTAGCCTCCGATTCCCCTTCCAGGATCCCCTTCGTTATATACTGGCGAAAAAAAACGGGACTCCGGAGGATGAGGACGATGACAGCCAATCGTGCATGGCGATATCGAAACCAGAGACAAAAGCAGGACAATTCTGATGTTTTTGCTCATATTTAAATATTGTTAGCTTTTAACAACCAGGAACTCACAAAACAACCATGCAAAACGAAACGACACAACCATTACAAAAATTCATTTTTTTGCTAGATCAATTATTGATCAATCAAACAAATAGCGCGCAACGCATGTGTTTACTTTATGAAAAAATCAAATTAACCACGCCTCACACGTCACATCGACGTAGGACCCGCGCATGCCGTCCGCCTCCGTCCAGGCGATCACACGCCACACCGCCGGCGGCAGGTTGTTCGCCGGTGGTTCGCGGAAGCGATCGCCATTGACGTAGCGGGAAAGGAACGGCTGCGAGCGGACACGGAAAACGATCGTCCTCCGCTCCTGGTCCTTCGCCGCGTCGCCGCTCGACGTGCCGCCACGCGGGCGCATCCGGCGCGCCCAGGTGCCGCCAAGTTCATCCCACGCGGTCGAGACGCTGCCATCCAAGCCGCGGGCAGTGCTTCGCCGCTCGTGGATCAATCGCGTGTCCAACAGTCCGGGGTTCATCAGTCGAGCGTTGCGTCTTCTTCGGGTTCGCCCTCGCTGGCGCGCACCGCCCGCGTGAGGTCACGGACGGCGTCGGCCACCTCGCACAGGGCGAGCGCTTCCGCGCTCAGCCCCTTGTTTTCCCCTTCGGCGATCAGCCGGGCGACAAGATCACGCGTTTGCATGGAGTTTCAGGAGTTGTTCCGCCCGGGCGCGGGCCGCGGCCACATCGGCCGCGGTGCCTACCGTCTCCGGTGCCTGCGGCGGTTCCGGGGCGTGATTCATCGCCGGCGCGCCCTTGCCGAAGCGCTTCGCGTTCTCCGGCAGCTCGGTGAAGTCGGCGGCGTCCCACTTCGCGGCGAGCTTCTGCGCGGCCACCTTCTTCGAGGCGAAGCCGTTCGTCACCGCTTCATCCGCGCCATACCACGTTTCCGCGTCCATCGCCGCGGCAAGCGCTGTCCGCTCCATGCTGGTCCGGCTCTCGTAGGTGTTCAGGATCGATTCCTTCACCGCGTCGAGGGAGGCGGCCATGCGCCGGAAGTCCTCCGCGCCGCCCTCCGTCCACGCGCTCGGATTGTGGATCATCACCATGGCGTTTTCCGCGATGTGGATTTCGTCGCCGGCCAGCATGATCACCGACGCGATCGAGGCGGCGAGGCCGTCCACGTGAACCACGATTTTCGCCGGGTGCGCCAAAAGCAGGTTGTAGATCGCCACGCCCTCGAACACCGAACCGCCCGGCGAATTGATGTGAAGGTCGATCACCTCCGCGTCGAGCGCGTCCAGCCGCTGCCGGAACGTCTGCGCGTCGTTGTAGGACCACCACGAAATGGCGTCGTAGAGGTAGAGCGACGCGCGTTTCCCGTCGCCCTCGGCGATGTTGTAGAACTCGCGCGGCTTCGCATTCTTCGGGTGCTTCCGGTTTTGCAGAAGCTCGAAAATCTGGTCGGTTTTCATGGATTCGGATCGGTCGTGTCAGCGCCAAGCGGCGCGTGGTTGATCGGGAAAAACAGTTGGTCGCCGCCGGCCATCGGCTCGCGCTCTTCGAGCTGGCGCGCCTCGTTCGGCGTCATGATGCCGGAGCTGATTTGCTTCGCGTAACTCTCCGAACGGGTCTTGAGGTCGCCGCGCAGCAGCCCGTCCGCGTTGTGGCGGAGGTAGTAGCCGGCCGCCCGGTCGCCGGCGGTCAGCCACGTGGCGTTCATCGTCGCTTCGATGCGGACGATCCACGGTTGCAGCGCGGACGTGTAGAACTCCCGCGACAGGTGCTCGATGTTGTTGAACGTCGCGCGCTCCAGCATCTGGATTTTGTGCGGCGGCACGTTGAAAATCCGGGCGATTTCCTCCACCGAAAAGCGCATTTGCGCGATGAACTCGGCATCCCGCATGGACATGGAAACCGGTTGGAACTTCAGATCGCCTTCGAGGATCGAAACGCCGCCGCTTTCCGTCGCCTCCCGGAAGGCATCCCGCCACCGGCCGCGCACTTCCTTCGCTTGCTCCGGGTTCTTGAACGGCGGCGCGTTGGTGATGACGCCACGCAGCGGAGCGCCCTTTTCCGCCGTCGTCAGGCCGTGCTGCGCCAGCGCGACGCCGGATTGCATCGTGATCCGGCAATGCTCGATCGGTGAAATCCCCTGCAAACCGTCGCACGAAAGCCCCTTGAAATGGGCCACGTCCGCCTGGCCGAACAGCCCGGCAGGGACGTGAAACGAGTTCTCCCCAATCGCGTAAACCGACCGGCGCGCGGTCGAAAACTTCGGCGTGACGACGCTTCCCGGCAGCGGAAACACCTCATCCAGAACGCCGCCTTTCCAGAAATTCCGGGTGTAGGAGTTCCCGCGCAGGACCAGCCGGTAAAGCAGCGCCTCGCGGAGCTGCGTCCACGTCATCGCCCCGTTCGGCGTGCCGCGCAGGAACTTCGCCAAGGGGTGATCGTGCTCGCGCGACCGGGTCTCGCCCTGTTTCCGGTAGAGCTGGAGCGGCATTGCCGCGATGGTCGAGGCGATCACGTAAACGCAGGCGTAGACCGCCGCGATCCGCTCCGCCGTCGCCTCATCGCCGCCGAACAACCGGTGCCAATGCTCCGCCGTGACCGCCCCGAGCGGCTGCGGTTGATCCGCCGCCGGCTCCGCTGTCACCGCGTTCCGGTGCCGACCGATGGAAATGCCGAAAATCTTCAACGCCACAGTGCGAAAATTCAGATGCCGTTGCTGGTTGTCAGGCGTTCCAGACTCATGTTCAGCCGATTCACATGAGCCGTTTCAGCTGCGTGCACTTTGCACTTCAAAGTTGAGCGTTTCGTCCCCAGCATTGCGTTTGCATTACTGGCTCAAATGACACCAAATAATTACTATAAATATCGCCCACTCTGGGACAAACCGGGTGAACCCAATTATTCCACTAGGTGCATAATTGAAAAATCGCAATTATGGTATGCCAAGCCGTCCAGCTTCAATGATCCTTACGACTGCAATTTGAAATTACACATCGACGATTGCACCGATGCGGAACTGCAATGGTATTTAAATATACTTAAAAAAGAAGCCCCAGACCTCAGCCACATACTTCAACTCGACGCGATCAAATCAAACCCCAGCATAGCTGCTTCGGTCGGAGAAAAAACCCGACATAAGAATTTTCACAAATCAAGTGTTTTGTGCCTATCCCGCAAATCCAATTCCATCCCAATGTTCTCTTATTATGCAGACTCACATAAAGGAGTAGCGATCGAATTCCAATTCAACAACTATGAAATTCCCTGTGGAATTCCATGCAAGGAGCCAGGCTCAGACACGGTATACGGCAATAAAGTAGTATTTCGTCACATTGATTACCACGAGACACCCCCCGAACTCAACTACATCAGATTATACGGAAAACCCGAGATTGTATTTAATACAATATTCGCGAAATCGCATGAATGGGCACACGAGCAAGAATTTAGAATCTTCCGCCGAGAAGTCGGAGAAGGATTAGTCAACTTCGAGGGAAAGATGCTAACAAGAATTATATTCGGATGCCGATCGAGCAAAAAGGAAATCGATCTAGTTAAATCATGGCTCGCCGGGAGAAAGTCCGATGTGATTTTATCCATAGCGAAAGAATCCCCAAATAAATTCGAATTAGAAATAGAGGATTTCGAAACAGTTCGAGCCATCAGTTAACCTTTGTCACTCCGCAATCCGGGTCATCCCAGCCGTTACCATCGTATTCGGATTCGATGCCAACGGCTAGGGACATGATGGCGGCAACGATTCCGTCAATCCGTTCCTCGCTCTTCTTCTTGCTCGGCTTGATGTTGCCGTTCGCGTCCGTCTCGACGCAGCAGTTCCCCGCGCACCAGGTGAGGACAGGGTGGCCGAAGTGGTTCAGCTTCGTTGCCTCGATCACCATCTTTTCCAGCTCCTTGGCGTAGGGGGAAATCGTCATAACGCCCTGGCTCATGCTCATCATGTTCACGCCGGCATCGATGAGCGGCCCGACGATGTGTTGCGAATAGGCGCGGTCGAAGGCCACGGCCCGCAGATCGTAGCGCTCGTGATCGGCTAGGATCGAGGCCCGGATGTATTCGTGGTCCGTCACCTCGCCCGGCGTCGGCGTGATGAACCCGTGTTCCGCCCACGTTTGGTATGGCACCTTATCCCGCCGGCTGCGGACGGTGATGTCGTCCGCCGGGCACCAGAACCGGCAAAGCAACGTCCAGCGCTCCAGCCAGTCCTGAGGAGGGAACGCCAGCACACAGGCGGAAAGGTCACGCGTAAGGGACAAGTCCAGCCCGCCGTAGCAGCGGAGGCCGTCGAGCCTCGACGGGTCGAACGGTAGCGAGCACTTCTTCCACTTGTCGGAATCGAGCCACGTGCTGGCCTGGTTGATCCAGATGTTCAGCCACTTCGTGCGCAGCTCGCGCATGATGGCCGGATCCGATTTCGCCAAGGCGAGCTGGGAGCGGAATTTCCGCTCATCGACCGTGATGCCGAAAAGCGGATTGGCTTTCGCCCAGGTCGCCGGGTCTTCCTCGTTGTCGCCCTCGTCGATCGTGTAAATGACGCCGAAATAGTCGTCGCCTTCGCCGCCGTCCGCCCCCTCCAGAATGCGTTCAAGGATCTTCCGCTGCTTCCGCCCGACGCTCTCCAGGTTGTGCCCGGCCGTCGTGATCATGAAGAACAGCGGCTGCGACCGGGCACCCAGCGCCGAGTTCAGCACGTTCCAGAACCCGAGCGACGGCCACGCGTGGATTTCGTCGCCAATGATGCCGTGCGGGTTGAGCCCGTCCGTCGTCTCGCCATCCGAGTCGCGGCCCAGCGGCTTTAGGAACGCCTCCGCCGCGCCATACTCGATCACGGCCGGGTTGCGCTTGATTTCAAACGCCGCGCGGAAATCCGGATCGCCGCATTTGTCGATCAACACCCGGGAATCCCGCCACATGATCATGGCCTGGTCCTTCTTCGTGGCGGCACAGTAGACCTCCGCGCCGGCCTCGCCGTCCGCGCAAAGCAGGTAATTCGCGATGCCCGCCGCCAGCAGGGTTTTCCCGTTCTTTCGCGGCACCTCGATGTGCGCGTATTTGAAGCGCCGGCGGCCGTCTTCCTTCCGCTTCCAGCCGAAAATGTTCGCGACGACGAACTTTTGCCACGGCTCCATTTTCATCCGCCGGCCGGCGAACTCGCCCTTGTAGTGCCGGAACGTCTCGATGAAGCGGATCACACGATCCGCCGCTGGCACGTCGAAAACGATGTCGTCGCGCTCCAGGTCGCGGAGGAACCGCTCGCAGGCCAGCTTGATCCACTTGCACGCCGGCCGCGTGCCGTCGATCACCTCGCGGGCGTAGGTTTCCGCGATGTGCTCGCCGCGTGGCGCGGCCCTGGCCTTCCCCTTCGCCGCGGGCTTGGTTTTCCCCTTCGCCGGCATCAGGTGAGGAAGTCGGACGGCTTCGGCTCGGCATTCGCCGCGGGCTTGCCCTTGGTCGGCTTCTGCGAGCGGATCGATTGCAGCGCCAGCGGCGTCATGCCGAGGTTCTTCGCCTCCTTCTCCATGGTCGCCCGGGCGTTCGACCAAACCGCCATCGCCGGGTGCATGTACTTGTTCCCGGTCTCGCCGTGCAGGGTGATGCCCTCAATGTGCAGTTCGTCGAGCGCCAGTTGCGCCAGCGCGAACGCCTCGCAGTAGTTCACCAGGGACTGCCGATTGATCGACGTGATGAACCCCAGCTTGCGCAGCTCCGCCACGATGCGTTTCCACTCCTCCTCCGCCACCGCACCACCCCTCAGTTCCGGCGGCGTCGCCGACAGGGCTGACAGCACCCCGGAAACATCGCCGGCGGCGTTGTCCTTCGGTTTCGTGCCACGTGCTCCCATGCCCGAGAATCGCCCGGAGGCCCCGCCAACCGCCACCCTACTGGCAGCGGTTTCGAAGCGTTCGCGCGGCACCTGATAGGCTCCCGCGACGGGAAACCCCGTACTAGATCACGAGGGAGGAACTACTGGAACCGCCGGAAGCGGGCGGGCTTTCCGGGCATATTCCAAGCGATTTGGTGGAATAAGCGGAGTTTAAGCGGAGGGAGGATTCCCACGGCACAAAAAAACGGAGCCCATTGGGCTCCGTTGTTCTTTGACTACCAAGGAAGTGCGCGCGAGAGGACTCGAACCTCCACAGGGTTGCCCCTACTAGAACCTGAATCTAGCGCGTCTACCAATTCCGCCACGCGCGCCTTGGGTAGTCGGCGGGCAGAAAGCACCATAGCGCCCGGACGATTGCAACATCGATTTGAAGTTTTTTCAAAGAGGCGAACAAGCCGCCGGAACCACGGCGCTTTCGACGTTGCCATCCGGCCTTCCCAACACCCACTTTCACGCATGCAGAAGCTCACTCCTGCCGCGCTCGTCCTCTTCCTGGGCGGGTTCGCGGCGTACCTTTCGCTCCAGCCCAAGCCCGCGCCCACCGCCCCCTCACCCGCGGCGCCCGCCGTCGAGGAGCAGCCGGCGCCGGCCCCGGTGGCGGAAGCGCCCAAGGCGGCGGTGCAGCCGAAGCCTTGGCCGCAGGAGGTCTCCGACATCCCCGCCGACCCGAAGGCGGTCTTCGGCACGATGCCGAACGGCTTCCGCTACCTGATCTATCCGAACAGCGAACCGCCGAAGCGCGCCTCGCTGCGCCTGCACATCGCCGCCGGTTCGCTGATGGAGGCCGACGACCAGCAGGGGCTCGCCCATTTCCTCGAGCACATGATGTTCAACGGCAGCAAGCACTACAAGGCCGGCGAGCTCGTCCCGATCATGCAACGCCTCGGCATCGGCTTCGGCGCGCACGTCAACGCCTTCACGTCGTTCGACCAGACCGTCTACATGCTCGACCTGCCGGAAACCTCCGACAGCAACCTCGACCTCGGCTTCTCGGTCATGCGCGACTTCAGCGACGGAGCCCTGCTCGACGCCGACGAGATCGAGAAGGAGCGCGGCGTCATCCTCGCGGAGAAAACCAGCCGCGACACGGTGGAGACCCGGCTCATGGAGAAGCAGTTCGCCCAGCTGCTGCCCGGCTCGCTGATCGCCGCGCGCTTCCCCATCGGCAAGGAGGACGTCATTTCCAAGGCCCAGCGCGGGCGCTTCACAGACCTCTACACGCGCTACTACATCCCCTCGCGCATGACCTTCGTGGTCGTCGGCGACGTCGACCCGCAGGCGATGAAGCAGCGCATCGAGCAGGCCTTCGGCTCGATGCAGGACCCCGCCAACCCGGGCCCCGACCCCGACCTCGGCCCGGTGCGTTCACCCGAGGGCTTGGAAGCCGCGGTGTTCACCGACAAGGAGCTTTCCTCCACCGATCTCACGCTGATGTCGCTGCGGCCGTACGAGCCGCGCCCCGATACGGTGGAGAACCGCAACGAGCATCTCCCGCTGGAGATGGCCAACGCCATCCTCGACCGCCGCTTCGAGCGCCTCGCCAAGAAGCCGAACTCGCCGATCAGCGGCGGCGAGGCGTCGCGCGAGGAGCTCTTCAACCACGTCGAGCTCGGCTCGGTCAGCGTGACGGTCGCGAACGACCGCTGGCAGGACGCGCTGCCGGTGCTCGAGCAGGAATTCCGCCGCACGCTGGAGTTCGGCTTCACCGCCGCCGAGCTCGCCGAGGCGAAGGCGAACCTGCTCAACACCTACGAGCAGGCGGTTAAAACCAAGGACACCCGCAAGTCGGACGCGCTGGCCAGCGCCATCGCCCGCAACCTGAACGACCGCGAAGTGTTTTCCACCCCGGAAACCGACCTCGAGATCGCCCGCCGCGGCCTCGACGCGCTCACGCCGGAAGCCTGCCACACCGCGTTCCGCAAGTTCTGGGCCGATACCGGCCTGCACCTGATCCTCACCGCCAAGCAGGCGCCGGACAACGCCAAGGAGGAACTCGCCGCCGGCTTCGAGGAATCCCGCGGCAAACCGGTGGAGGCACCCGCCGCCACCGCCGTGGCGAAGTTCGCCTACACCTCGTTCGGCGCGCCCGGCAAGGTCGCGACGACCCAGCGCGCCGAGGACCTCGGCATCACCCAGCTCGTGTTCGCCAACAACGTCCGGGTGAACCTGAAGCGGACCGATTTCGAGAAAAACACGATCCGCGTGCTCGCCCGCATCGGCACCGGCCAGCTCACCCAGCCGGCGGGCAAACCCGGGCTCGACCGTTTCGCCGCCGCCATCGTCGAGGGCAGCGGCTTCGGCAAACACACGGTCGACGAACTCCAGCAGATCCTCGCCGGCCGCAACGTCGGCACGAACTTCGACGTCGCCGAGGACGCCTTCACCCTCGGCGGACGCACCACGCCGGAGGATTTCGCCCTCGAAATGCAGCTCGTCTGCGCCACGCTGACCGATCCCGGCTATCGCGAGGAGGCGCTGTGGCAGTTCCGCAAGTCGCTGCCGGTGCTCGAACAACAGCTCAAGCACACGCCGGCCGGCCCGCAGGCGGAGATGAACGGCTGGCTGCACGGCGGCGACCCGCGCTACCTCGCCCCGCAGATCGACAAGCTCGCCGGCTACACGCTCGACGACGCCCGCAATTGGCTCGCGCCCGAGCTGGAAAAAGGCTACCTGGAGGTCAGCATCGTCGGCGATTTCGACGAAAACGCGGTCGTGACCACGTTACAGGACACCCTCGGTGCCCTGCCCAAGCGCGCCGCCGCCAAGCCGGCGCTCGACGACGCCCGCAAGGTGAAGTTTCCGAACGCCCCGGCGGCGAAATCCTTCGCCTTCCAGAGCAAGATCCCGCAGGGCGTCGCCTGCACCTTCTGGCGCACGGACGGCGTCCGCCGCAACACGCCGGAAGTCCGCCGCCTCAACATCCTGGCCGACATCTACGGCGACCGCCTGCGCGAGGAGATCCGCGAAAAACTCGGCGCCTCCTACAGCCCGTCGGCCGATGCCGGCGGCTCGGACGCCCTCGACCGCTTCGGCTTCATCGTCGGCACCAGCGTCGCCAAGCCGGAAGAGATCGAACACCTCGGCACGGTCATGCGCGAGCTCGCCGACAAGCTTGCCCGCGAGGGCGCCAGCGAGGACGAGCTGAAGCGCGCGCTCCAGCCGGTGCTCGCGCTGCTGGAAAAATCCTCGCGCGACAACGGCTATTGGCTCGGCACCGTGCTCGCCCAGTCGCAGGAGGACCCGCAGCGCCTCGACCTCGCGCGCCGCCGCGACGCCGACTACCGCTCGATCACCCTCAAGGAGATCAACGCGCTGGCGAAAAAATACCTCGGCTCAGCCAACGCCATCAACGTGGCGGTCAAGCCGCAGCCCTGAACCGGCCTGCCGGTCCGGACGGCGCGGAGGGCCCTCCCTCCGCGCTTTTTTGCGCCCGAAACCCGCCTCCCGTTCTTGCAGCCCGCCGCGTCCTGCGTCATGCCTCCGTCATGAACGACGCCGGCAACCTGGAACCCACCGAGGAGTTCACCCGCATCGAATCGATCTACATCCGCCACCGCAACGCCCTGCTGCTGCGCGGCCAGTTCACGCCGATTTACACCGACTACTACCTGCACCTGATGCAGCACGGCATCCGCCACCAGCCGGAGCTCGACGAGATGCTGAAGGACGCGCTGGCGATGCAGACGCTCCACCTCGTCGCCCGCCCGTGGGCGGAAACCATCGCCTGGACGGTCAACCTGCGCGCCCCGCGCATCAACCTGTTCGCCACCGGCGGCTCGGTCCAGGAAGCCGTCACCGGCCGCATCTTCACCGAGGACGTGCGCGAGCCGGACCGCAATTACTTCTACGCCCAGACGCAGGCCCCTGGCCAGTCCGAGCCACGCACCTCGACGCTGGAGGTCGAGGGCAAGGACCCGCTCGCCTGGCTGGAGCAATACTACCGGCAGTCCGAACAACGGCCGGCGCGCGCGTTCCGCCTGCCCGACGAGCATTTCGCCCTGGTGGCGGCGCAGCCGGACTGCGATCTTGAGTGGCTCGAGGCGCTCGACACCGAGGCCGTGCTCAAGCTCGAAACCACCGAGGAGACCAAGCTGCTGGAGACACGCCGGTTCCGCTTCCACTGCGGCTGCACACTGGAGCGCATCCTGCCGGTGCTCGGGTCGTGGCGCGACCGCGCCGACGAGTTGTTCGGGGACGGCGACGCGATCACGCTGCAATGCCCGCGCTGCGCGGCGAAATACGTCGTCACCCGCGACATGCTCTGAGCCCGCCCGCGCGTCTTGAAGGTCTTCCACCACTCGCGGTTCTCCGATCCCGCCGCCCTGGCCGTGCGCAAACGCGCCCTCGGTCTGCGCGCCGCCGTATGCATCCCCACGCTCGACGAGGCGGAGACGATCGGCACCATCGTCCGCGCCATCCGCGGCGGGCTGATGGACGGCTGCGGCCTGGTCGACGAACTGTGGGTGATCGATTCCGGTTCGTCCGACGGCACGCGGCGGATCGCCCGCGACGCCGGAGCGCGGGTCAGCCTGGCCGCCGACATCCCTCCGGCCGGAGGGGCGTGCCCGGGCAAAGGCGAAAACCTCTGGAAAGCGCTGCACGCCACCGACGCGGACCTGATCGCCTTCCTCGACGGTGACATCACGAATTTCCACCCCCGCTTCGTCGCCGGCCTGCTCGGCCCGCTGCTGGACGATCCGGCGGTCGACTACGTGAAGGCGTTTTACGAGCGCCCGTTGTCGGAGCCGCAAGGCTACCGGCCGACCGGCGGCGGCCGCGTTTCGGAAATCCTCGTGCGCCCGCTGCTCTCGCTGTTCTACCCCGAGCTCACCGCCTTCCTCCAGCCGCTCGCCGGCGAGTATGCCGCGCGCCGCGAGGTCTTTGAACGCCTTGCCTTCCCGGCCGGTTACGGCGTCGAAATCGCCCACCTCATCGATCTGGCGCGCGACCGGAGGCTCGCCGCCGTCGCCCAGGTCGACCTCGACGAGCGCGTCCACCGCAACCGCGGCGACGAAGAGCTCGGCCGCATGGCCTTCGGCATCCTCCAGGTGCTGTTCCGCCGCCTCGAACGCGACGGCAAGCTGTCCCTGGCCGCGCCGCTGCCCGAGCTGCTGCGCACCTGGCGGTTCGACGGCACCACGCTAACCGAGCTCGCCCGCGCGGTCCCCGAGCCCGAACGCCCGCCGAAACGGCCCTCCGCGGCGGAAAAATCCGCGCTCTAACCCCTCTGGCCGCGACTTTCTCTCGCCCCCGCCCGACGGATCCTCCAGAGTGCGAGCGTGAGATGAGTTTGGAAACCCGCATGCTCGGACCCGCCGACACGCTGGCCGCCACCGGCTTGCTGGCGCATCTCAATCCCGACCTGCCGACCGCCGAGCTGCTGGAGCGTTTCAACACCATCCTGCGCGACCACCCGCACTATCACCCGCTCGGCGCGTTCCTCGACGGCAAGCTGGTGGCGCTGGCCGGCCTGTGGATCGCCACCAAGGTCTGGTGCGGCCGCTATCTGGAGGTCGACAACTGGGTCGTCCACCCGCTCCACCGCTCGTCGGGCATCGGCTCGCAGATGATGCAGGCCATCGAGCGGATCGCCCGCGAGCGGGAATGCGAACTCGTCGTCCTCGACAGTTACACTTCCAATTACCCCTCGCATCGTTTCTATCATCGTCATGGATTCGAAATCTGGGGGTTCCACTTCGTGAAAACTCTCTCCCGTTTCCCAACCTAACATCACCACCCCCGTCGTCATGTCCGTCGTCCTGGTCCACTATCACCTTTCGCGCGGCGGCGTCACCCGCGTGATCGAGAGCGCCTCGCGCTGCCTCACCGCCGCCGGCATCCCCCACGTGATCCTCACCGGATCGCCCCCGGAGAACGCCACCGACCTGCCCGTGCGCGTGGTCGAGGGGCTGGGATACCTCAGCGACCGGGGCGGCCACACCCCGCTCCGCCTGGTCCACTCGATGCGGGCCGCCGTCCAGGAAGCCCTCGGGCTGGAACCGCCCGTCTGGCACATCCACAACCACTCGCTCGGCGTGAACGTGCTGATGGCCGACGTCGTCGCCATCCTGGCCGAGGCCGGCGAGAAAATCGTGCTGCAGATCCACGACCTCGCCGAGGACGGACGGCCGCAGAACTACCCGTCGATCGCCGACAGCGACACGCTCTACCCGGTGGCCCCGCAGATCCGCTACGCCTTCCTCAACTCGCGCGACCAGGAGTGCTTCGCGCGCGCCGGCCTGCCGCCCGAGCGCTCGATGGTGCTGCCGAACCCAATCAGCGCGCCCGCCCAGCCGGCCGGCTCGCCGCCGCCGTCCGCCAAGCCGCTAGTCCTCTACGCCGTGCGCGGCATCCGCCGCAAGAACCTCGGCGAGCTGTTCCTGCTCTCCACCCTTTCGCCCGAGGGCACGCGCTACGCGCTGACGCTCGAGCCCGTCCACCCGCGCTGGAAGCCGCAGTTCGAAGACTGGCGTGCCTTCGCCAGCGACAGCGGCCTGCCGGTCCAGCTCGGCGTTGTCGGCCACGCCGCCCCCGAACCGGGCGCCGACACCTCGTTCGAAGCCTGGCTCGGCCACGCCACCCACCTGATCACCACCTCGGTGGCGGAGGGCTTCGGCCTCGGTTTCCTCGAATCCGCCGCACTCGGCAAGCCCCTCTTCGGACGCGACCTGCCCCGCCTCACCCAGGACCACGCCGACGCCGGCATCGTCGATGGCAGGCTCTACGACCGCCTGCTCGTCCCCGACTCGTGGGTCGGCCGGGAAACCCTGCGCCAGCGGCTCGCCCGCACCCTGCAGGACGAGCTCAACGCCTACGACGCCCAGCTCACCGGAGAGTTCATCGACCGCGTCTACGACGCGCTCCGTTTCAACGGCTATCTCGATTTCGGCAACCTGCCGGAGGATCTCCAGCGCCAGGTCATCCTCCGCGCCCGCGACGGCAAGGAGCTCGACGCCATCCTCGTCGAAGTCGACGGCGAATTCCTGCCCGCCCGCGCCTGGCTGAAGGAGACGCTGGCGGCCCGGGAACCCACCGCCACCCCCGACCAGCTCGCACCCTACTCGCTCGAATGCTACGGCCAGCGCCTGAGCGCCCTCTATCAGGAGTTGGCGGACACCCGCAGCGCCCCGCCCGTCTTCCTGCCGAAGCACCGCGTGCTGCAGGAATATCTCAAGCCGGAGTTCTTCAACTTCCTCACGACCTGAAGCGGCCCGGACGGCACAAAAAAGCCCGCCGGTGAAGGCGGGCTGATTTTAACCGAGGGCCTGGCGGAGCGGACGGGGTTGCGCTACGCGCCAGACCCGTTTCGCTCGCTTCGCTCGCAAATCTGACAACATCGCGATCGCGATGGCTGTCTTCGAACCCGGCCCTGTGGGAGGATTCTCGCCCCATCCGCTCCGGTTGAAAGGTGCGAACGCCTGAGCGCAAAAAAAGCCCGCCGATGAAGGCGGGCTGATTTTAACCGAGGGGCTGGCGGAGCGGACGGGGCTCGAACCCGCGACCTCCAACGTGACAGGCTGGCGCTCTAACCAACTGAGCTACCGCTCCAGTCCCGCTCGGGTGCGCGGACGCTAATGGGCCGGCCGCCGGCATGCAACACAAAGCTGAAAGAAATTTCGATTTTCCGAACAATCCACCGCAAAGCGCTCATTCTCAGCGTTCATTCGCCCTATGGGCCCTACCATTCGGACACAAAAAAGGCCCACCCGAAGGTGGACCTGTTTTTGCCGGACGGCTGGCGGAGCGGACGGGGCTCGAACCCGCGACCTCCAACGTGACAGGCTGGCGCTCTAACCAACTGAGCTACCGCTCCAGAACCCGTCCGGGTGCCGCGGACCCTATCGGCCGACCGGTCCGCTGGCAATCTGTTTTTTCGTTTTTCGAACGGAAAATCTCCGAGCTCAGGAAAGCGCCTCCACGGCGGCTTCCAGCGAGGCGAGATCCTCGACGGAATGCACCACGGCGTCCTTGTCGATCTTGGCGACGAGACCGGCGAGCACCTTGCCCGGTCCGAGCTCGACGAAGGTCGTGTGGCCCTGCTCGCGCAGCAGGCGGATCGACTCGGTCCAGCGCACCGAACCGGTCACCTGCTTCTCAAGCATCGCGCGGATTTCGGCGGGCTCGCTGACGACGGAAGCACCGAAGTTGCAGACCACCGGGACGGCGGGCGATTGGATCGCGGCGCCCTTGAGCTCGGCGGCCAGCTGGTCCTGGGCGGACTGCATCAGGCGCGAATGGTAGGCGCCGGCGACGTTGAGCTTGATGGCGCGGCGGATGCCGAACTCCTTCGCCTTCTCGACCGCGGCGTCGATGCCGGCGACCGAGCCGGACAGCACGATCTGCCCCGGCGCGTTGAGGTTGGCCACGTCGACGTCGCAGGCGGCGGCGAGCGCGCGGACCTGTTCTTCGTCGCCGCCGATGAGCGCGGCCATCGCGCCTTGGGTGGCGAGGCAGGCTTCCTCCATGAACTGGCCGCGACGGGCGACCAGCTTCAGGCCGTCCTCGAACGAGAACGTGCCGGCGGCGGCGTGAGCGGTGAACTCGCCGAGCGAAAGGCCGGCGGCGGCGGTGATTTCAAGGTTCGGCACGCGCTCCTTGAGCAGGGCGAGACCGATCAGGCCGTGCAGGTAGAGCGCCGGCTGGCAGCGCGAGGTCTTGGTCAGCTCGTCGTCGGGGCCCTCGAACATCACGTCGGAAAGCGGGAAACCCAGCGCCGCGTCGGCTTGCGCGACCATCGCCCGGGCGGTGGCGGAGTTTTCGCACCAATCCTTGGCCATGCCCACCTTCTGGGCGCCCTGGCCGGAAAACAGCAGAACGATCTTGCTCATGTCGCCCCGGTCTAACCTCCCGCCAGCGCCGAGAGCAAGCCCGCAACCTTCCTCACCTCGCCCTCCAGCAGCCCGGCCGCCCGCGCAACCGCCTCATCGCGTGACATTCCCGGTGGCATCAGCGCGAAGGCGGCGTCGAACAAGGCGGCCCCTTCCGGGTGGACGATCCCCGCGAAAGCGACCACCGGCTTGCCCGCGGCGCGGGCGAGCCGGGCGACTCCCGACGGCCCCTTGCCGCCCGCCGTCTGCGCGTCGAGGCAGCCCTCGCCCGTGACCACCAGATCCGACCATTCGACCGCTTCCGCCAGCCCGAGCGCGGTGGCCACCAGATCGAAGCCCGGCGTCAGGCGGGCGCCGGCGAAGCGGAGCAGACCGAAGCCCAGCCCGCCCGCCGCGCCCGCGCCGGGAAACGTCTCCCAGGTTTCGCCGCCGGAGACCGCCACCAGCCGGCCGAGCGCGCTTTCGAGCAACGCCTCGTCCTGCAAAGTCGCCCCCTTCTGCGGCCCGAACACCGCCGTGGCCCCGCGTCCGCCGAGCAACGGGTTGTCGACATCGCAGGCCGCCAGCACCTCCGGCAGGGCGATCCGCCCGCTTTCGTCGACGGCCGCCAGCGTCGCCAGCTCCTCCGGACGGGGAGCGAGCTCGTTGCCGCCGGCATCGAGAAATCTCACCCCCAGCGCCGCGGCCATCCCCACCCCGCCGTCGTTGGTCGCGCTGCCGCCGAGGCCGATCCACAGACGCTCCGCCCGCGAGACCTCGACCGCGTGCCGCATCAGCTCGCCCGTGCCGAACGTGCTAGCCAGGAGCGGGTTGCGCTCGCCCGGCAGCAGGCGCCACATGCCGCTGACCGCCGCCATTTCGATCACCGCCGTCAGCACGCCCCGCGCGCGGATCATGCCGTAGGTGGCGGGCACCACCCGCCCGAGCGGGTCGCACGCGACCGTCCGCACCATGACCCCGCCGTGGGCATTCACCATGGTCTCGGCGAATCCTTCGCCGCCGTCCGCGATCGGACAAAGCCGCGTCTCCACGCCTTCGCCCAGCCCGCGCCGCACCGCCTCGTTCGCCTCCGTCGCCGTGAGCGCTCCTTTGAATTTGTCGCACGCGACCAAAACCCGCATGGTTCAGCTTGGACCCTGTCCGCCACCCTCGCCAAGTCCGGAAAACCAATCCCCTCGACAAACCGCCGTTCACGCCGCACAAGCCCCGCCATGAAGAAGACCTTCCCGCTCACGTCCCCCGGCCACCAGGCACCGCGCGTCGCCGCCGCCATCAAATCCGACATCCGCAAATACGTGAAACGCGAGCGCCGCAAGCCGCTGCCGGAGGGCGTCGACTTCTGGGACTTCGACTGCAAGGCCGGCCCGGACCGCGCCACGGCGGTAGCCAAACACGTCGACGACCTGATCCCGGCGATCGACGAAGCCGCCGCGGCCGGCGGCGAGGCCATCTACATCGAGATCCTCTCGAAACCCGGCGTGCGGACGAAAAAGGACGCGCCGAAGGCGGATTGAGCCGCCCGCCTCACGCGACCTGGCGGTCGACGTCCTCGCGCAGGTTCTCGATGATGTAGTCCTGCCGCTCGGGCGTGTTCTTGCCCATGTAGAACGCGAGCAGCTCCTTCACGCCCTTGCCTTCCTCGAAGGTCACCGGATCGAGCCGCATGTCCGGGCCGATCATGAACTTGAACTCGTCGGGCGAAATCTCGCCGAGGCCTTTGAAGCGGGTGATCTCCGACGATCTGCCCAGCTTCGCGAGCGCCTTCTGCTTCGCCTCCTCGTCGTAGCAGTAAACCGTCTCCTTCTTGTTTCGGACGCGGAACAGCGGCGTCTGCAGGATGAAGAGGTGGCCCTCGCGAATGATCTCCGGGAAGAACTGGAGGAAGAACGTCAGCAGCAGCAGACGGATGTGCATGCCATCGACGTCGGCGTCGGTGGCGACGACAACCTTGTTGTAGCGCAGGTCCTCGATGCCGTCCTCGATGCCGAGCGCGGCTTGCAGCAGGGCGAACTCCTCGTTTTCGTATACGACCTTCTTCGCCAGGCCGAAGGTGTTGAGCGGCTTGCCGCGCAGCGAGAACACCGCCTGCGTCTCCACGTTGCGGCTCTTGGTGATCGAGCCGGACGCCGAGTCGCCCTCGGTGATGAACAGCGTGCTGTGCTCGCGCTCCTTGTGCTTGGTGTTCAGGTGCGCGCGGCAGTCGCGCAGCTTCTTGTTGTGCACCTTCGCCTGGCGCGCCCGCTCGCGGGCGAGCTTCTGCACGCCCTTGAGGTCCTTGCGCTCGCGCTCGGCGGCGACGATCCGCTTCTGGATCGCCTCGGCCACCTTCGGGTGCTTGTGCAGGTAGTTGTCGAGGTGCTCCTTGAGGAAATTGCCGACGAACGTGCGCAGCGATTCGCCGTCAGGCGACACCGTGGTCGAACCGAGCTTGGTCTTCGTCTGCGACTCGAACACCGGCTCCTCGATGCGGACGCAGACGGCGGCCTCGATGCCGGCGCGGATGTCCGCCGGCTCGTATTGTTTCTTGTAGAAACCCCGGATCGCATTGACCAAACCCTCGCGGAACGCCTGCAGGTGCGTGCCGCCCTGCGTCGTGTTCTGGCCGTTGACGAAGGTGTAATATTCCTCGCCGCTCTCGGCGGTGTGGGTGAAGGCGATCTCGATGTCCTTGCCGGTCAGGTGGATCGGATCGTAGAGCGCCTCGCTCTCCATCTCCTCGCGCAGCAGGTCGAGCAGGCCGTCCTTCGATTTGAACTTCTTCCCGTTGAACACCAGCGTCAGGCCCGGATTCAGGTAGGAATAGTAGCGGCACATTTTCTCGACGAAGCCCTCCTTGAACTTCGCCTTGGCCGGGAAAATCGTGCGGTCGACCTCGAACGCGAGCCGGGTGCCGTTCGGCTGGTCATCGCGCCGCGGCTGCGGCATGTCGGCCACAACCTTGCCTTGCGAGAACTCAATCGCCTTGGTCTCGCCCGCGCGCCACGCCTGGATCTCGAAGAAGCCGGAAAGCGCGTTGACCGCTTTGATGCCGACGCCGTTGAGGCCGACGGTTTTCTTGAACGCCTCGCTGTCGTACTTCGCGCCCGTGTTGATCTGGGCGGCGCAGTCGTAGAGTTTGCCGAGCGGAATGCCGCGGCCGAAATCGCGCACCTCGACCCGGCCTTCCTCGTCGATGGTGACGCGGATCTCCTTGCCGTTGCCCATGATGTATTCGTCGATCGAGTTGTCGATGACCTCCTTGAGCAGGATGTACAGGCCGTCGTCGGGCGCGGAACCATCACCGAGTTTCCCGATGTACATGCCGGGGCGGAGGCGGATGTGCTCGCGCCAATCCAGGGATTTGATGTCGGCTTCGGTGTATTCGGCTGCCATGGGCGGAGGCAGGAGTAAAAAGGGCGAACCGCCACATCAAGCAAAGTTCGCCGCGAAGCCCACCCGGCCCGAACCGGAAAGCGCGGACGCCCTTCCTCAAAAAATCCCAGTAACCCGTTCGCCCTCAGGAAAGCCGGATCGCCAGGCGCTCCACGACGGGTGCCTACGGCTTGAGCGCGGCGACCAGGGCTTCCCAGCGGGTTTTAAACTCCGGATTGTCCTTGGCCAGCCGCTCGGCGGCCGCCGTCGCCCGCGCGCGATCCCCCGCCAGCCAATCGAACGCGATCGCGGCCTCGTGGCGGCGGAGGCGGTCGGCGTCATCGGCCGCGTTGCGGACGAGCCGGCGATGCAGCTCGATCACGGCATCGGGCGAAAGGTCGGCCCAGCCGATCTCCAGCACCTTGCCGTCCGCATCCATCGCCTTGAGCTGGTGCGGCTCGACGAGCGCCAGGGAAACGAAAGTGGCCTTGCCATCACGCGAGACCAGGGAAACGCCGGTCGCGGGCTTTTTCAGATCGTCCTCCAGATCGTCGAACAACGCCCCCGCCAAGCCGGCCATCGCCAGCAGCGCGTCGCGCGCCGCCCGGTTTTCCGGCTCCGTTTCGTCCGCTTTCAAGCGCGCGACGGCCTCGGCGAACTGGAACTGGCGGCACAGCGCTTCCGCCGCCGGGCGCAGTTCCTGCCAGGCCACCATGGGCTGCGGCTTGGGAACGGCCGCCTCCTCCCGGAGATCGTGTTCGCGGCGGGCCAGTTCGAGCTGCCAGGCACGGACGTTGAAGCGCGCCCGCCCGCGCGTCTGCAGCTCGCCGAGCACGCGGTCGAGCGCCTCCCGCTGCGCGCGGCACGCCTCGACGCTTTGCGCCGGTTCGCCCGGCATGAACGGCGCCAACCGCGCCTGATCGGCGAGGTAATTGCGCGCCAACTGCTGATAAAGCCTCGCCCACCCTTCCGATTCCCTCAGCGGAGCCTCGAGCAGCACCGTGAAAAACCGGGCGGCGAGCGCCCAGCGGCCCTGCTCCCATTCCTTGAGACCGGCCAACATCCAGACCATCACGTCCGGCGCGGCGGCGTTGGCGGGCGACAATTTCTCGGCGGAAAGCGGCGCCCAGCCGTTGAACGACTCCAGCAGCGGCGCGAGTTCGACCCGCAGGCTCTTTTCGTCCGTCGGCCCGAGCCCGTTCAGGTGCGCGAGCGTCCGCTTGGCCTCCTCCCGGGCATCCTCGCCGCGACCGTCGAGCAAGGCGGAAATCACCGCCTCGACCCCCGCCCAGGTGCCGGTCGGCTCCATGACCTCCGGGTCGTCGCGCAGCGCCGCGAACCCCTGTTGCGCCCGCAGCAATTCGCCGCCTTCCAGCGCCGTCCGGGCTTCCTTGTAGCGGTTGCCGATCCTCGCCGCCACCGCCGGATCCAGCGTGGCCTCGCCGGCCGGCGCTTCCACCACGCTGGCGATTTCATCGACCGCCCGCGCCTCGCGCGGTTTCGGCGGGCGCTTCAGGGCGAGCACCGCCCCCCCGATCAACGACAACAAGCTGGCCGCGGCCACCACCATCCAGATCTTCTCCCGCCGCTTCGCCAGCCGCCGGCGGCGCATCAACGCGGTTTCCGTGGAACCCGCCTCGCCCGACGATTGCAGCCACGCGAACTTCAACGCGGCGATCAGCTCGTCGTATGACTGAAAACGCCTGCCCGGCTCGAAGGCCATCGCGCGATCGATCACCGCGCAGGTTTCCGCATTCAGCTGAGGAGCCGCCGCCGCCAGCGGCCGGACATTGAGCTTCGCCTCCCGCAGGATCGTGGTGACCATCGACTCCTCGCCGCACGGCGGTTTGCCCGCCAGCGCGTGGTAGAACGTCGCCCCGAACGCGTAGATGTCCGAGCGGAAATCCTCCGGTCGCCCCTCGATCGCCTCCGGCGGCACGTAGTAGGGTGTCGCCCAGATTTCCTTCGCCTGCGCCTTGCCGCCCATGGTCACCAGGGCGAGGCCGAAATCGACGATCTTCGCGTGCCCCATGGCATCCAGCAGGATGTTGCCCGGTTTGATGTCGCGGTGGATCAGGCCCACCGCGTGCGCCGCCCGCAACCCCTCGGCGACCTCGATCGCCAGCGGCAGCACCTCGCTCTCGGGCAAGGCCCCGCGCTCGCGGATCTGGTGCTCCAGATGACCGCCGGTCACCAGCTCCATCGCGATGTAAAAGCGCCCGAACGCCCGGCCGGTGGTCAGCACGCGCACGACGTGCGGGTGGCTGATCGACGCCGTGATCCGCGCCTCCTCCTCGAAGGCCGCGATCCGCCGGCCGCTGGCCGAGTATTCCTCGTTGAGGATTTTCAGCGCCACCTCGCGGTCCAGCGTGTTGTCACGGGCGATGAACACCACGCTCATCCCGCCGATCGCGTGCCGGCGCAGCAGCGTGTACGGCCCGAACTCGTTCTTCACCCGCGTGTTTTCCCCGCAGCGCGGGCAGTTGACGCGGGAAAACGGCGGCACCGCCGAGACGTCCATCGTCTTCCCGCAAGCGGGGCAACGGGCGATCAAGGCGGCATCATCGGACATCGCAAGCAGTCTAACGACACCCTCACGCCGCTGGGAACTTGAAACTTCCCTCCGTCCGCGCCAAATCGCGCGCATGGAACTCCGCGTCGACGACAATTCCGGCGAGCGCCTCGACGCCTGGCTCGCGGCCCGCCTGCCCGACCTCTCGCGCTCCCGCATCCAGACGCTGATCCGCGAGCAGTTCATCCAGGTCAACGGCCAGCCGGCCAAGCCGCGCGACCCGGTGAAAGCCGGTGCCCTCGTCACCGTGGCCATCCCCGAGGCCGTGCCGCTGGAAGCCGCCGCCCAGGACATCCCGCTTTCCATCCTGTTCGAAGACGAGCACCTCGTCGTGCTCGACAAGGAGTCCGGCATCGTCGTCCACCCCGCCGCCGGCAACCCCGACGGCACGCTGGTCAACGCCCTGCTCCACCATTGCAAAGGCCAGCTCTCCGGCATCGGCGGCGTCGAGCGCCCGGGCATCGTCCACCGGCTCGACAAGGACACGTCCGGCTGCCTGGTGGTGGCGAAAACCGACGTCGCCCACCAGTCGCTCGTCCAGCAGTTCGCCGGCCGCACGATGAAAAAGCTCTACCTGTGCGTCACCCAGGGCATTCCGAAGCCCGACGCCGACACGGTCTTCACCCACCTCGGCCGCCACCCGGTCAACCGCCAGAAAATGGCCGTGGTCAACCCGCCCGGCGGCAAGCCGTCGATCACCGACTACGAGCTGCTCCACATCGACGCCGCCACGCTCACCGCGCTGGTGCTCTGCCACTTGCACACCGGCCGCACCCACCAGATCCGCGTCCACATGCTGCACAAGGGCACGCCCTTGCTCGGCGATCCGATCTACGCCCAGCCGAAACGCCAGACCGCCCAGACCGGGCGCCTGATGCTCCACGCCTGGCGGCTGGAATTCGACCACCCGGTCACCAAGCAGCGCATGAAGTTCGAAGCCCCGATCCCGCCGGAGTTCACCCCGTGGATCCAGGGCGTCGAACTACCTGGGAGTTGATATCTCCGGCAGGGCTTCCTCGATCCGGCCGGCCCGCCCGGCACAACCTCGAATCTCAAATTTGAGATCTCCCGCAATCGGGCTTACCGGTGAGGACGAGAGGAGGTGGTCAACGGCCTACAGATCCGATCCGAAAAAGTTGTGTCCCATCCGCGCGAGGTGCCCACACCAGGGACGCTCGCGCGGACCTTTCCAAACCCTATCCCGTGGAAAGTGAGATGCGCCATGCTCGCCAAAAAACTCAAATCCTACCTCGACCGCTGGCAGATCAAATACGTCGCGATCACCCATTCGCCCGCCTTCACCGCGCTGGAAATCGCCGAATCCGCCCACATCCCGGGCCGCCAGCTCGCCAAGACCGTGATCGTGAAAATCGACGGCATCCTGGCCATGGCCGTGCTGCCCTCCGACCACCGCGTGATCCTCGACGACCTGCGCGGCATCACCCACTCCGACAACGTCCGGCTGGCCAGCGAGCGCGAGTTCCGCGACTCGTTCCCTGACTGCGAACCCGGCGCGATGCCGCCTTTCGGCAATCTCTATGACATGTCGGTCTATGTCTCCCCGGACCTGGCCCGGGAACCCGAGATCGCCTTCAATGCCGGCTCCCACACGGAAATCATCCGGATGGGCTACGGCGACTTCGAACGCCTCGTCCGCCCCCGCGTCGCCAGCTTCACGACCTGATCCGCGCCCATCCCGTTCATCCTAAAGACAAGGCGGAACCACGGCTGAACGGGGTAATCACGGATTTTCAGAGCTTCTCAAAACCACGAAAGACACGAAGAGGCACGAAATCCGAACCTTTCGTGAAATTTCGTGGTTTTCGTGGTTTCCCGATCCGTATCCCTCCGCCGCTCTCTTCTGAGAGCCGCGCCCCGTTTGCGCCGCAACCGCTTCACGGTTAGGTTGTCGGATGAATCGCTGGCGACGCTTGGCGGTCGCGGGAATCTGGCTGGCCCTCGCCTCCGCGGCGCGGGCCGCCGGCGTCGGGCGGATCGACCTCGACGGCCCGATCGGTCCGGCCACCGCGGGCTACGTCGAGCGCGCCATCGAAGTGGCCGCCCGCCGCCAGGACGAATGCCTCGTCGTCCGCCTCGACACGCCCGGCGGCCTGCTCGACTCGACCCGCGACATCGTCCGCGCATTCTACGCCTCGCCCATCCCGGTGGTCGTTTACGTCTCGCCCGCCGGTGCCAGCGCCACCAGCGCCGGTTGCTTCATCACCCTGGCCGCGGACGTCGCCGCCATGGCGCCCGGCACCAGCATCGGTGCCGCCCACCCGGTCGCCCTCGGCGGCATCTCCGGTGGCGGCGAGGACAAGGAGTCCGGCGACGTGATGAAGCAGAAACTGGAAAACTACGCCGCCAGCTACATCGAATCGATCGCCCTGAAGCGCGGGCGCAACGCCGCTTGGGCGGTCGAGTCCGTCCGCAACAGCGCCAGCGTGGCGGCGGAAAAGGCGCTGGAGCTGAAAGCCGTCGACCTGCTCGCCGCGGACCTGCCCGCCCTCCTGCGGCAGCTCGACGGCCGCTCGATCCACGGCCGTACCCTCCACACCGCCCGGGCGGAGCTGCGGGCCATCCCGATGACCAGCCGGGAAAAGGCGTTCCAGCTCCTGTGGCGGCCCGAGGTGATGTTCATCCTGATGCTCGCCGCCATCTACGGCATCGTCGGCGAACTCAGCAACCCCGGCTCGATCTTCCCCGGCGTGGTCGGCGCGATCGCCCTGATCCTCGCCCTCTACCTCGGCGCGGTCCTGCCGATCAACCTGGCCGGCCTCGCCCTGATCCTGCTCGCGCTCGGCCTGTTCGTCGCCGACATCTTCACCCCCACCCACGGCGTCCTCACCGTCGGCGGCATCGCCGCGTTCCTGCTCGGCTCGTTCATGCTGTTCGATCCGGCGGGCGGCTGGCCGCAGCTGTCCTGGACCGTGATCCTCCCCGCCGCCCTCGTCACCGCCGCCTTCTTCTCCTTCGTCGTCGGCGCCGGCCTGCGCGCCCAGTGGCTGCCGGCGAAAACCGGCCCGCAGGCGATGACCGGCCAGGTCGCCACCGCCGTCACCCGCATCGACTCCACCGGCGGCACCGTCTTCGTCGAAGGCGAATCCTGGAGCGCCGTCAGCGACACCCCGGTGGCGGCCGGCGCGGCCGTCACCATCACCGGCCTACACGGCCTCACCCTCCATGTCCAACCCGCCCCACCGTCATGAACCCGCTCCAATTCCTCGTCGCCGGCCTGTCCTGGCTGGTCCCGCTGATCATCCTCGCCTTCCTCGTCCTGCCCTCGGCCGTCCGCATCCTCCGCGAATACGAGCGCGCCGTCGTCTTCCGCCTCGGCAAGCTGCTCCAGGCGAAAGGCCCCGGCATCGTCCTCCTGATCCCGGTCGTCGACCGCATGGTGCGCATGGACCTGCGCGTCGTGACCATCGACGTGCCGAAACAGGAAATCATGACCCGCGACAACGTCCCGGTCACCGTCGACGCCGTCATCTACTTCCGCGTCATCGACCCGTGCGCCGCCGTGGTGAAAGTGGAGAATTTCCTCAAGGCCACCTCGCTCATCGCCCAGACCACCCTGCGCAGCGTGCTCGGCCAGGAGGAACTCGACGAACTGCTGGCGAACCGCGAAAAGATCAACGCCGCGCTCCAGACCATCATCGACCGCCAGACCGAGCCCTGGGGCATCAAGGTCTCCGCCGTCGAGGTGCGCGACGTGGTGCTGCCCGACGGCATGAAGCGCGCGATGGCGAAGCAGGCCGAAAGCGAACGCGAACGCCGTGCCAAGATCATCAACGCCGAAGGCGAATTCCAGGCCGCCGAAAAGCTCTCGCAAGCCGCCGCCATCATCGCCACCCAGCCGATCGCCCTCCAGCTCCGCTTCCTGCAAACCATGCGGGAAATCTCCAGCGAGCACAACACCACCACCTTCCTCCCCATCCCGATGGATCTGTTCGCCCCGTTCCGCGGAAACAAAGAGTGATTTCCAGCCGCAAAAAGGCGCAAGCAGACGCAAAAGGAAGGCTCTTCATCCCGGAGGGATGGTGGAGATTAGCTGGCGGCGTGAGCCGCCGGGAGGACGATCACCGCGCCATTGCGCCCCGGCAGGGGCGCGGGAAGCGGCGATGAGAGAAGAGAACCACGAAAGTCACGAAATCCACGAAAGCTCCGGTTTTCGTGGCCTTTCGTGTTTTTCGTGGTTTTGAGAAGCTCTGGATCCGTGTTCATCCGCGTCCATCCGCGGTTCTCTTTCTCCTTTTCGTGTCTGAAAGGGAGGGCGTCGTCGCAGCAAGCGGCGAAGAGACAAGAGGAACCACGGATAAACACCGATGCACACGGATGAAAAACCCCTCTGAATCCGTGTTCATCCGCGTCCATCCGCGGTTCTCTTCCATCGTCTCGCTCGGGATCACGGCCCCACGATCACTTCCAGCACCTGGCTGAAGGCCGCTTGCGGGGTGTCGCCGTCCAGGTAGCTCGCGCGGTATTCGCGGCCTTCCGGTTGGAACGGCGTCGCCAGCGGCCGGGCGTCCACGAACGGGCTGTGCAGGTCGACGCCAATGTCCGTCCACTCGCCGCCCTTGGCGCGGCTTTGAAAACGCACCCCGCTCCAGCCCGCCTTGTTCCAGCCGATGGTCACCGCGCCCGCCACCGCGCTCGCGAGGGCCAGCGTCGGCGCGTCCGGCGGACGGCTCCCGCTCTGCCGCACGATGTCCAGATCGCGGCCGATGAAGTCCGTGTAGCCGGGCCGCGTCTTGAGGTTCTGCACCAGCCTCCGCAGGCGGGTCAGGACGCCCGGCGGCACCGGTTCCGGCGCGGGCGGCATGGCCGAGGCCCCCGGCAAGGCCGGCACCGTCCCGGTCGCCTCGCCGTCCTTGATGAAGTTCTTGAACTCGACCGCCGCGTTGAACGTCCGCCGCAGCGCGGGGACGTGGACGTTGAGGAGATAGACGAG
>Ga0068867_100000345_pt1 | contig 30786 bp, 27 predicted proteins | sample KBSMisM32_FD_65649 | JGI IMG/M metagenome (GOLD analysis project Ga0068867, IMG submission 65649) | Miscanthus rhizosphere microbial communities from Kellogg Biological Station, Michigan, USA - KBS Miscanthus M3-2 | ecosystem: Host-associated > Plants > Roots > Rhizosphere > Soil ...
TGCGCGAGATCACCCAGCCACCGATCGCGATCAAGGACAAGCTGGCATCGCGCATCAAGGTGATCAGCCGCCTCGACATCGCCGAGAAGCGGGTCCCACAAGACGGCCGAATGAAGCTGAAGTTCGGCAACCGCGCGATCGACTTCCGGGTGTCGACGTTGCCCACGCTGTTTGGCGAAAAGATCGTCATCCGTATCCTGGATCCATCGAGCGCCAAGCTGGGTATCGAAGCGCTCGGCTACGAGAAGATCGAGAAGGATCGGCTGACCAGTGCGATCCAGCGGCCCTACGGGATGATCCTGGTCACCGGACCGACCGGCTCCGGCAAGACGGTGTCGCTGTACACCTGCCTGAACATCCTCAACCAGCCGGGCGTCAACATCTCGACCGTCGAGGATCCTGCTGAAATCAACCTGCCGGGCATCAACCAGGTCAACGTCAACGACAAGGCGGGGCTGAACTTTGCGACCGCCCTGAAGGCGTTTTTGCGCCAGGACCCAGACGTGATCATGGTCGGCGAGATACGCGACTTGGAGACGGCCGACATTGCGATCAAGGCCGCGCAAACCGGCCACATGGTGATGTCGACGCTGCACACCAACGACGGGCCTACCACATTGACCCGCATGTTGAACATGGGTGTGGCCCCGTTCAACATCGCCGCCAGCGTGCTGCTGATCACGGCTCAGCGCCTGGCGCGGCGCCTGTGCGAGAACTGCAAGCAGCCAGCGGACTATCCGCGCGAGTCGATGCTGAAGGCGGGCTACAAAGCCGAAGACTTGGATGGGTCTTGGAAGCCGTACCGTGCGGTGGGCTGCTCGGCCTGCAACAACGGGTACAAGGGGCGAGTCGGCGTTTACCAGGTGATGCCCATTTCAGAGTCGATCCAGCGGATCATCCTCTCGGAAGGCACGGCGATCGACATCGCGGCACAGGCGCAAAAGGATGGCGTGCGCGACCTGCGGCAATCGGGCCTGGTCAAGGTCAAGCTCGGTGTCACGACCCTGGAAGAAGTGATCGCGGTCACCAACGAATAGTCCGAATGCAAGGTTGCGGCTGACCTGGTCGAGCCAGCGCCGCCGGAGGAATCATGGCAACAGCGGTAGCCGCGCGCGGCATCAAGAACGTCAAGGAAACGGTCTACGAGTGGGAAGGCCGCGACAAGAACGGCAAGATCATGCGCGGCGAGATGCGCGCAGGCGGCGAGGCCATGGTGTCTGCCAGCCTTCGGCGCCAGGGGATTCTGGTCACGCGGGTCAAGAAACGCCGCATGAGCGGAGGCCGGTCCGTCAAACAGAAGGACATCGCGGTCTTCACGCGCCAGTTGGCGACGATGATGAAGGCTGGCGTACCGCTGCTGCAGGCCTTCGACATCGTTGCGCGCGGCAGCCCCAACCCGAAGTTGACTCGTCTGCTGACCGACATCCGGTCGGATGTCGAGACCGGCACAAGCCTGTCGGCCGCGTTTCGCAAGCATCCGATGTATTTCGATGCGCTGTACTGCAACTTGGTCGAGGCGGGCGAAGCCGGCGGCATCTTGGAGGCGTTGCTCGATCGCCTCGCCCTGTATCAGGAGAAAACGCTCGAGCTCAAGCGCAAGATCAAATCTGCCTTGATGTATCCGATCGCGGTGATCGTGGTCGCTTTCGTCGTGCTGACGGTGATCATGATCTTCGTGATCCCTGCCTTCAAAGATGTGTTCAAGTCCTTTGGCGCCGACCTTCCGGCTCCGACTCTCGCCGTCATCGCGATGAGCGAATTCTTCGTCAAGTATTGGTGGGTGATCTTCGGTTTCCTCGGTGGCGGTGGCTACTTCTTCCTCGAGTCGTGGAAGCGATCCGAGAAGATGCAGAAGGCGATGGACCGCCTGCTGTTGCGAATCCCGGTCTTTGGCGACCTGATCTACAAGTCGGTCGTCGCCCGCTGGACCCGCACGCTGTCAACGATGTTCGCTGCCGGCGTGCCTCTGGTCGAGGCGCTCGACTCAGTCGGGGGGGCTTCGGGCAACGCGGTCTTCGTGGAGGCGACCGAGCAAATCCAAAAGGATGTGTCGACCGGATCGGCGCTGACGACGTCGATGCAATCGACCGGCGTCTTTCCGTCCATGGTCCTCCAGATGGCCGCCATCGGCGAAGAATCCGGCGCGCTGGATCACATGCTGGCCAAGGCCGCTGAGTTCTACGAGCAGGAAGTCGACGAAATGGTCAAGGGTCTGTCGAGCCTGATGGAACCCTTCATCATCGTGATCCTGGGCGTGCTGATCGGTGGCATCGTGGTGTCGATGTACCTGCCCATCTTCAAGCTCGGCGCTGTTGTCTGACGCATGGGCAGCGTGCCGGCCTGGTTGCTGCACCCGGCCACGCTGGCCCTGATCGGCTTGGCGATCGGCAGCTTCTTGAACGTCGTCATTCATCGCCTGCCGTCGATCCTCGAGCGCGATTGGTGGCGCGATGTGTTCCACCAATTGTCCGATGCGGAGTCGTATCGTCGTGTGTTCGGGGCAGCGTCCCCCGAGCCGCTGCAACACTCGGCGGCTGGACTGCGCAAGGCGATTGACTCCCTCGAACCGTTGAGCTTGGCACGGCCCGCCTCTCGCTGCCCGTCTTGCGGCCATCGGATTCGCGCCCACCAGAACATCCCGCTGATCAGCTGGCTGGCACTGCGCGGCCGCTGTGCGTCATGCCGAACCCGCATCTCGGTGCGGTACCCGTTGGTGGAACTTCTGTGCGCCGCGGTGTTCGCAGCCATCGGGTGGCGGATGGGCACGCAACCGCAGGTGCTCTTGTGGTGCGGCTTTGCCGCGGCTCTGTTGGTGCTGGCTTGGATCGATTGGGACACAACGGTGCTGCCTGACGCGATCACGCTCCCTTTGCTGTGGGCCGGGCTGCTGGCCGCCGCACTGGGATGGACGATCGGCCCCGTCACGGCCGTCGTTGGAGCGGCTGCCGGCTACTTGACGCTCTGGACGGTCTACTGGTTCTTTAAGCTGGCCACCGGCAAGGAAGGCATGGGCTACGGCGATTTCAAGCTGCTGGCTGCGATGGGTGCCTGGCTCGGTTGGCAGGCGTTGCTACCGATCGTGCTGATGGCGTCGATCATCGGTGCGGTCGTCGGGATCGGCATGAAAGTCACCGGTGCGCTGCGCGAGGGCCGGTACGTGCCGTTCGGTCCGTTTTTGGCCGGTGCGGGCATCGTGGTCATGTGGGTGGGCAGCAGCACCACGCTCGAGTGGCTGGGGTGGGTCTGACCGGGCCCTTCGAGACATGGCAACTCGCCGCATCGGACTCACCGGCGGCATCGGCAGTGGCAAGAGCACGGTCGCAGCCATGCTGGTTGCCAAAGGCGCCACACTGGTCGACACCGACGCCATCGCGCTTTCGCTCACCGAGCCGGGCGGAGTCGCAATTCCTGCGGTGCGAGCGCAGTTTGGCGGCGAGTTCGTCGACGCACGGGGCGCACTCGATCGCCAACGGATGCGAGAGCTGGCGTTCTCCGACCCCACCGCGCGACGCCGGCTCGAGGCGATTCTTCATCCGTTGATCGGCATCGAGGCGCTGGCGCAAGCGGGCCGCTCGACCCGTGACGCCGTGGTGTTCGACGTGCCGCTGATGGCGGAGTCTTCGCACTGGCGCGCACGCTGCGACCGCATACTCGTGATCGATTGCGGCGAGCCGACGCAGGTCGCTCGGGTCATGCAGCGAGCGGGATGGAGCGAAGAGCACGTGCGGCGCGTCATCGCGCAGCAGGCGTCCCGTCCGATGCGGCGTTCGATCGCCGATGCCGTCATCCACAACGACGGGCTATCGCTCGACGCACTGCAAGCTGCCGTGCACTCGCTGTGGGCTCTCTGGGGGCAGACCTGAGCGCGTAGAGCGCTGTGAAACAATCGCGCTCCTGCCTTCTCGTCCACGTGGGAGCCGACGGACTTGATTCTCTACGAGTACCCGTTCCAAGAAGGCGTGCGCACGATGTTGCGCCTGGAACAATTGTTCGATCGGCTTGGGCAACTGATGGTGCGCGACACGGCGGTCGATCACCACTTCGCCCTCGCGACGCTGTTCGAGATCATGGACGTCGCGTCGCGCGCCGACCTGAAGTCCGATCTGCTCAAGGAACTTGAGCGCCACAAGCAGCAACTGCTCGCACTGCGCGGCAACGCGCAGGTTGCTCAACAGGCACTCGACGAGGTGGTTCACCGCATCGAACAGTCCTTCGATGCGTTGAATCAGACCCCGGGCAAGGCGGGTCAGGTCCTGACCAGCAACGAGTGGCTGATGAGCGTGCGCAGCCGCATCAGCATCCCGGGCGGCACCTGTGAGTTCGATCTGCCGGCGTACCACGCATGGCAGCAACGCGATGCCGCGGCCCGCCGGGCCGACCTCTCTCAATGGGTCTCGACCCTGATGCCGCTGGCCCAGGCACTGCAAACGCTGCTGCAGCTGCTGCGCGACTCTGGGGTGCGACAGAAGGTGTTGGCGCCCGGCGGCCAGTTCCAACAGAGCCTTGCACCGGGCAAGCTCTACCAGTTGCTTCGCGTGCGGCTCGATCCCGCGCTTCGAGTTGTCCCGGAGATCAGCGGGCATCGGCTGATGGTGTCGGTGCGCCTGATGCGTCCAGAGCCAGACGGACGCCTGCGACCGAGCACCGAAGACGCAGCGTTCGAACTGACGCTGTGCGCCTGATGGGTATCGACGCCGTCCTGGTGCCGTGCCCGACCTGCAGTCGCCGCACGGCCTACTCGCCGGAGAATCGCTGGCGGCCTTTCTGCAGCGAGCGCTGCCGCAGCATCGACTTGGGCGCCTGGGCCACCGAGCGGTTCCGCGTACCCGCCGCCAGACAGTCCGACGAGGACCTCAACGGCCCGGACGTCTCAGCGCCCGCGCGCGGGGCTTGAAGACGGCGCTGCCGCACCTATAATCCGCATTGCTAGCACTCTAGGGTGCTGAGTGCTAACAGCGGGCAGATGCCGTTCAGACGGATTCCTCCCCTTGTAAATGGGCGCTCACTCAGTGTTGAGCGCTTTGTCAGTCTTCCGAACTTCGAAGGAGAAGCAATGAAACTTCGTCCGTTGCACGACCGCGTGGTCGTCAAGCGTCTTGAGAACGAGACCAAGACCGCCTCGGGCATCGTGATTCCCGACAACGCGGCCGAGAAGCCCGACCAAGGCGAGGTGCTCGCGGTCGGCCCTGGGAAGCGCAACGACAAGGGCGATTTCGTGGTGCCCAACGTCAAGGTCGGCGACCGGGTTCTGTTCGGAAAGTACAGCGGCCAGACCGTCAAGGTCGATGGCGACGAGCTGCTGGTGATGCGCGAGGAAGACCTCTTCGCCGTCGTCGAGTCGAAGTAATCCGCCGCCTTCCCATCCTTAAGTATTCCGGAGTCAAGCAAACATGGCAGCAAAAGACGTCATATTCGGTTCCGACGCCCGTCACCGCATGGTCGAAGGTGTGAACATCCTGGCCAACGCGGTCAAAGTCACGCTGGGCCCCAAAGGCCGCAACGTGGTGCTCGAGCGCAGCTTCGGCGCCCCCACCGTCACCAAGGACGGTGTCTCGGTGGCCAAGGAGATCGAGCTGAAGGACAAGCTTCAGAACATGGGCGCCCAGATGGTCAAGGAGGTCGCCTCCAAGACCAGCGACAACGCCGGTGACGGCACCACCACCGCGACGGTGCTGGCGCAGTCGATCGTGCGCGAGGGCATGAAGTACGTAGCCGCGGGCATGAACCCGATGGACTTGAAGCGTGGCATCGACAAGGCGGTCATCGCGTTGGTCGAGCAACTGAAGAAGGCTTCGAAGCCCACCACGACCAGCAAGGAGATCGGCCAGGTCGGAGCGATCTCCGCCAATGCCGACGAGTCGATTGGCAAGATCATCGCCGACGCGATGGACAAAGTCGGCAAGGAAGGCGTCATCACCGTCGAAGACGGCAAGTCACTCGACAACGAGCTCGACGTCGTCGAAGGCATGCAGTTCGACCGTGGCTACCTGTCACCATACTTCATCAACAACCCCGACAAGCAGGCATCCATTCTCGAGAGCCCGTACGTGCTGCTGTTCGACAAGAAGATCAGCAACATCCGCGAGCTGCTGCCAACGCTGGAGCAAGTGGCCAAGGCCGGCAAGCCGCTGTTGATCGTGGCTGAGGAAGTCGAAGGCGAGGCGCTGGCAACGCTGGTGGTCAACACCATCCGCGGGATCCTGAAGGTCTCCGCCGTCAAGGCCCCGGGCTTCGGCGACCGCCGCAAGGCCATGCTCGAAGACATCGCGATCCTCACCGGTGGCAAGGTGATCTCCGACGAAGTCGGCCTCACGCTCGAGAAGGTGCAGCTGGCCGACCTCGGGCAAGCCAAGCGCGTCGAAGTGGCCAAGGAAAACACCACCATCATCGATGGCGCCGGCAAGGCGGCCGACATCGAGGCGCGAGTCAAGCAAATCCGTGTGCAGATCGAAGAAGCCACCAGCGACTACGACCGCGAGAAGCTGCAAGAGCGCGTGGCCAAGCTGGCCGGCGGCGTGGCAGTCATCAAGGTCGGTGCCGCCACCGAAGTCGAGATGAAGGAGAAGAAGGCCCGCGTCGAGGACGCGCTGCACGCCACCCGTGCCGCCGTCGAGGAGGGCATCGTGGCCGGCGGCGGTGTCGCGTTCCTGCGCGCCCGCCAGGCCATCGGCGAGAAGATCAAGGGCGACAACCCCGATCAGGAAGCCGGCATCAAGATCGTGCTGCGCGCCATCGAGCAGCCGCTGCGCGAAATCGTGGCCAACGCCGGCGACGAGCCGAGTGTCGTGATCAACAAGGTGCTCGAAGGCAAGGGCAACTTCGGCTACAACGCCCAGACCGGCGGCTATGGCGACATGATCGACATGGGCATCCTGGATCCGACCAAGGTGACGCGCACCGCGCTGCAAAACGCCGCGTCGGTGGCCAGCCTGATGCTGACCACCGAGGCCATGGTGGCCGAGGCGCCGAAGGACGAGACCCCGGCGCCGATGCCGGGCGGCGGCATGGGCGGCATGGGCATGGACATGTGATCGCCTCGCCACGCATCCCTTGCAAAAGGGTGCATGTGGCACACGGCCCGCGGCGCTCGCGCCCGCGGGCCGTTTTGTTTGGGCGCATCGCTGGATAATCAGCCAGCGATCGCCATGCCTCATCGCCCCACGCTCGCAGAATTTGTCGACCATGAGTTGCGGTTGTCCGAGACCGCGTTCGCCGCCGTCGCCGACGCAGTGCTGAAACAGTGGCGCGAGCGTGCGGCGCTGCGCTCCAGCAGCGAGCTCGATGCGTTGCGGGTGCTGCACAGCCAGCGCGAGGACTTCATCCGCGGCGCCGTGCAGTCGCTGCACGAGCAAACCCAAGGGCGGGCCCCGCCCGCGGCGCGGCGCAGCGGCAAGCTCGAACTGTCACTGGTCGACGACGACGAGATCACCGCCGACATCGAGGTGGCGCGCATCGTCGAGCGCAGCAATGCCGAGCTCGAGGAGCCCCTGCGCGAACTGCGCACCTACACCTCGGCGCTGGTGGGCGACGTCAACACCGCGCGCGACACCAACCCGCTGCGGCCGGAGGTATGGGTGCGCGCGCTGCTCACCGCGGCGCGCACACTGCCGATCGCTCGTCACCTGCACACCGAATTGCTGCGTGCGGCCGCGCAGCCGCTGGTCCGCGCGATCCACGACAAATACGCCGCTGCCTGCAGTCGCCTGCATGCAGCCGGCATCACGCCAGCCGCCCATCGCACGGTGGTCAACGAAGGCGTGGTCACCGAACTGACCGACGCGATGCGCGCGCGCCGCTCACTGGACAGCGCAGCCGATCTGCACCACCCGGCGCACTGGGGCGATGCCGATTCGAGACTGCCTGGCTCGGTGGAAGACTTGATGTACCGCGTGGCGCAGGGCGCTGGCATGACCGGCGGCGCGCCGCACGTGTCCGGTGCCCGCGCACAGCCCGACGTCGAGCGGTTGTCGGCGCTGTATGAGGCGATCCTTGCCGATCGTCGGCTGCCGCGCGACAGCCTGTCGCTCCTGTCACGCCTGTACCCTGCCGTGCTGCGCCAGACCCTGCTCGAGCCCCTCCTGCTGGCGCAGGCCAGCCACCCGGTGTGGCGCTTCATGGACCAGCTCGGTTTCCTGATGCAAACGCGCGAGGTCGGCGACCGTCAAGCCAACGTCGCCTTCGCTCAGAGTCTGGTCGAGCAATTGGTCGCGCAGGCCGGTACCGACGCACGACCCTTCCAGTCGGCGGCCAACCGCCTCGTCGTGTTCGAACGCCAGCGTTTTGCGCGCGCGGTTTCGGCAGGCGCAGGCGATATCGCGCTGCTCGGCGCGCGCGCACAAAGCGACGCCGGCCAGCCGCCGTCGCTGCCCCAGGCGCTCGACGCCGGCGGGCTCGACAGCGAACCGACGCCGCTGCTGCGCCGGGGTGAAGATGCTGAGCCAGAGCCCGACGACGTGGTCAGCACGTGGCGGGCTGGCTCGTGGCTGTCGATCTTCCTGCGCGGTCAGTGGCGGCGCGCGTTGATCCTGTGGCGCGCACCGAATCCCGGCCCGTTGCTGCTGCTCGACGCCAATGAAGCCCGGCACTGGGCCGTGCGCAGCGCGGCGATCGAGCGCCTTGCGGGCGCCGGCTTGGCGCGCGTCTTCGCGGCGCGCTCGCTGGTGAGCGACGCCAACATTCGCCTCGATCAAGTGGCCCGCGACCCCGGCCCGACGCTGTTCGGATGAGCCGAGCGCGGGCCGCCCTGCGGCGCGCGCTGGGCTCGCTGGCCGTGTGCTGGGGGGTGCATGCGGCCTGCGCCCAGCCGGCCGAGCCTCCTGCTGCTGCGGCCCCGCCCTCCGGCAACGCCTCGCGGCCGCGCATCGGGCTGGTGCTGTCGGGCGGCGGCGCGCGCGGGCTCGCACACGTCGGCGTGCTCAAGGTGCTGGAGGAACAGCGCATCCCGATCGATGCGATTGCCGGCACGTCGATGGGTGCGATCGTCGGTGGGCTGTACGCGAGCGGCATGCGTGCCGATGCGCTGGAGCGCGAGCTCAACGCGATCCGTTGGGACCAGGTGTTCTCCAACCGCGTGGCCCGCCCCGAGTTGTCGCAGCGACGCAAGGAAGAGGACTTCGAGTTTTCCACCGCGATCGAACTCGGTGTGCGCAACGGCGAATTGCGCGCGCCGCAAGGCGCGGTGTCGAGCCGCGGCCTGGAGTTGCTGCTGCGCCGCTTCACGCTGCCGGTGCACGACATCCTGCGCTTCGACGACCTGCCGATTGCGTTTCGCGCAGTTGCCACCGACATGGAAAGCGGGCAGGCCGTGGTGCTCGATCGCGGCGATCTGGCGCAGGCGCTGCGCTCGAGCATGAGCGTGCCAGGCGTGTTCTCGCCGATCGAGGTCAATTCCCGGGTGCTCGGCGACGGCGGACTGGTCGACAACGTGCCGATCGAGGTCGCACGCGGCATGGGCGTCGATGTGCTGATCGTCGTCAACATCGGCACGCCACTGGCCGGGCGCGACACGCTGAGTTCGGCCTTCGGGCTGACCCAGCAGATGATCAACATCCTCACCGAGCAAAACGTGCAGCGCAGCCTCGCCACGCTGCAGCCGCAAGACGTCTTGGTCGCGCCGAACCTGGGCGCGCTGACGTCGCGCGATTTCGATCGCGCCGCCGACTTGATTGCACTTGGTGCCGACGGCGCGCGGGCTGCGGCGCCGCGTTTGGCGGCGCTGTCGCTCGACGGCGCGGCCTATGCCGCCTGGCAGGCGCAGCACGTGGCCACATCGGCCAAGCCCGAGCCGCTGGCGTTCGTGCGCATCGAAGGCGCCGAGCTGAGCAACGCCGACCGCTTGGTCGCCATGCTGGGCTCGCGTGCCGGCCAGCCGTTCGACCGCGCGCAGGCGGATCGCGACACGCGGCGCTTGGCTGCCAGCGGCGACTACACGCGCACCGACTACCAACTGGTGCGCACTGAGCAAGGCGAAGGCCTGGTGTTCGAGCTGGAAGAGAAACCGTGGGGGCCGAACTACCTGCGCATCGGCATGGACCTGAACACCGACTTCTCGGGACACAGCGCATTCAACCTGAAGCTCAGCCACAACCGCCACTGGCTGACGCGCAGCGGCACCGAGTGGCGCAATCGCCTGCAGATCGGTGAGGAGCCGCTGCTCTACACCGAGCTGTACCAGCCGCTGAATTGGACCGCATCTCCCGCCAACGACTGGTTTGCGTCGGGCTATGCCGGCATCCACCGGCGCCCGTTCATCCGCTACGCGCCCGACACCGGGCACAAGGTGGCGGAGTTCAGTCGCTCGACGCAGGTGCTGGGCCTCGACATCGGTCAGCCATGGGGCGAGTTCGGCGAGATCCGGCTCGGGCCTTCGCACACGGTGGTGCACACGCTGCCCGAGCTGCTGGGTGCCGACTACACCGGTGCCACCGGCGTCACGCGGGTGGTCGAAGACGGCGTGCGTGGCCGCGTGGTGGTCGACCAGCTGGACTACGCCAGCTTCCCGCTGGCGGGCTATCGCCTCGAGGGGCAGCTGTGGGCCGGCCGCCGCTCCGGCGACCTGACCGGTGCCTTTCGGCGCGTCGAGACGCAGGGGACCTGGGTGAGTTCGTTCGGTGCCCACACGTTCAACGCCCATGCGCGAGTCGACGTCGCCGACCTCGGACAGCTCGACAACGTGCCGCGCTACACGCTGGGCGGCTTTCACGAGCTGTCGGGCTACTACAAAGACCAGCTCGAAGGCAACGTGGTGGCGCTGCTGCGGCTCGACTGGTACATGCGGCAGTCGCAGGCGCTGGCCCTGACGCGCGGCCTGTTCATCGGTGCCACGCTCGAGTTCGGCAACGCCTGGCTGCGCCGCAGCGACATCCGCGCCACTGACCTGCGCAGCGGGATGAGCGTGTACCTCGGCGCCGACACCGGCATCGGTCCGCTGTACTTCGGGCTCGTCTATGCGCCGCGCGGAATCACCGGCCTGGCACTGATCATCGGCCGGCCCTGAGCGAGCCTGGGCCGCAGCTTCAGCGCGGATCGTCGAGTGCGGCGCGAATCACCTGCGTCACCAACTCCGGCCGCTCGTGGACGATCCAATGCGATGCACCCGGAACGCGCTGCACGCGCAACGGTGCCACCCATTGCTCGAGTCCGTCGAGCAGCGAGGGCCGCAACGCCACGTCGTCGAGGCCCCACAGCACCGTGGTGGGCACGTTCACGTGCAATACCGACTCCGGCAACTGCAATCTGTGCAGGCTGTCGTCGCCGGGCTTTGGTGGCCGCAATGGCGACGCACGGTAGTAGTTGAGCGCACCGTTCAGGCCGTGCGACCATACCTCCCGATAGCGCTCGCGCAACGCCGGGGTCAACCAGCTCGCGTCGCGGCCACGCTGCAGCAGCGCAAACAGCGGCGCACAGTCGTCGGCCACCAGTTGCTCGGCCATCCCCTCGCGCACCAGCGCGTTCATGTACGCACTGGCGGCTTGCTGCTCTGGACTGTCGCGCAGCTCGCGCGCCAACGCCCCGGGGTGCGGCGAATTGATGATCACCAATTGGCGCAGCAGCTGCGGGCGCAACGCGGCCAGATTCCATGCCAACGCGCCGCCCCAGTCGTGCGCCACCAACACGTCGATGCGGCCCCCGAGCTGCTGGATCAACGCATCGATGTCCTGCACCAGGTGCTTCGCCCGATACGCCGCCACCTCGCTGGGCGCGCTCGATCGCTCGTAGCCGCGCAGGTTCGGCGCCACGCATCGCGCCTCGCTGCCGAGCGCGCGCAGGATCGGATCCCAGACGAACGCGGCCTCCGGAAAGCCGTGCAGCATCACGATGCGGCGAGGCGCGTCGGCCCGCCCGCTGGTGCGGCACGACAGCGTGATGCCGTGCCGCAGGTCTAGGTCGATGGCGTCGATGTCCATGATCGAAGGGTCACTGCGACGTCGTCGAGCCCTTGCCCCGACACCGCCGAGAACAGCGTCACGCCGATGTCGGAGTGGTCGGTCGCCACTTCGGCGAGCACGTGCTGCGCCGCGGTGAGTGCGCGCTGCGCGTCGCGCCGACTGATTTTGTCGGCCTTGGTCAGCAGCGCCAGCAGCCTCACCTCGCCGCTACCCACGCGCGGCCAGATATAGCCCAGCAATTGGCGATCGAGCGCGGTGAATCCGTGGCGCGCGTCCACCAGCATGACCAGCCCGGCCAGCGCGTCGCGCTCGGCGAGGTAGTCGGCCACCACCGCTTGCCAGCGCCACTTGGCTTCGCGCTCGACCGCGGCAAAGCCATAGCCCGGCAGGTCCACCCAGAGCGCATCGGGCGCCTGCGCCGGGCCGACTTCGAACAGGTTCATGTGCTGAGTGCGGCCGGGCGTCTTCGAGGCGAAGGCCAGCCGCTTGTGCTGCGCGAGCGCATTGATCGCCGACGACTTGCCGGCGTTGCTGCGGCCGACGAAGGCGATCTCCGGCAGGCCGGGCTCGGGCAGTTCGCGCAATTGGCTCGCGGTGACGAGAAAGCGTGCCGAGTGCGCCCATGCGAGCGCGAGGAGCGTCTCGGTTCTGCCATGCTGGTCGGCCGCTGTCATGGGTCATTGTAAAATTCGCGGGTTTGCTTGCTCCCACGCCCCGAGGTTTGACCGCATGAAGTCGCCCCTTGCCTTGTTGCTGGCCGCCTGGTTGGCGCTGCCGGTCGTTGCCGCCGAATCGACTGCGCCGGCCAAGCCCGATGTGGCCAAGGGCCAGACGCTGTCGACCCAGGTGTGCGGCGCCTGCCACACCGCCGACGGTTCGCGCGGCAGCCCGGCCAACCCGATCATTGCCGGCCAGCACCCCGAGTACCTCGCCAAGCAGTTGAGCGAGTTCAAGTCGGGCAAGCGCAACAACCCGGTGATGAAAGGCTTCGCCAGCACCCTCTCGGACAGCGACATGCGCGACGTGGCCGCGTTCTACGCCGGCAAGCAGGCCAAGCCGGGCTTTGCGAAGAACAAGGACCTGTACGTGCTCGGCCAGAAGATCTACCGCGGCGGCATCGCCGACAAGCAGGTGCCCGCGTGCGCCGGCTGCCACAGCCCCAACGGCGCCGGTATTCCGGCCCAATATCCGCGCATCGGTGGCCAGCATGCCGACTACACCGAGGCACAACTGAACGGCTTCCGCTCCGGCCAGCGCGCCAACAGCCCGCAGATGGGCGCGATTGCAGCGCGCCTGAGCGACCAGGAAATCAAGGCGGTAGCCGATTACATCGCCGGCCTGCACTGAGGCGCGGGCGGCGGGCCAATTTCATGTTCGCGCCGCGCACAGCGGCCCGATGCATCGCATCCTGAGCGCTCGGGCACTATATTGCGGCCATGCCGTACGTCCGTCGCAACGCGCAAGGTGAAGTGGTCAGCATGCACCGCCACGCCGAGGCCGGCACCTCGGAATTCCTGCCGGAGGATCACGCCGAAGTGCGGACCTTCATCCATGGCGCTCCGTCCTCGACCAGCAGCAGCGGCGCCGACGGGTTCGCCCGTCTTGACGCCGACTTCGTGCGGGTGCTCGAAGACGTGATCGACACCCTGGTGGCCAAGAATTTGATCAACATCACCGACCTGCCGCCCGAGGCTCAGGCCAAGCTGTTCTCGCGCAAGAGCTTCCGCGAGCGCAGCACGCAGCACTCGCTGCGCCTGTTCGGCGACACGGTCGGCTTCGGCAACGTCATCGACGACACCCAGTTCGGCGACACGCTGGGCTGACGCGGGCACCCCTCGCGCTTGGCCCTGCGGCACTGTGGCCGGGGTCGCACAGGTAAGGTTGGCGCCGTTCGAGCGACCCAATACGGACACCGAGGAATTGCCATGCTGCTGCTCAAGGACCGCGGCTTCGTCCACCCCATCGCGTCGGAAATCACCCCGGAACCCGTGTTCCGGTCGCGACGGCGCTGGCTCGCCACCGCGGGCGCGCTGGCCGCGCTGGGCCCGGCGGTGGCGTGGCCGCAGGGCACGCCCAAAGGGGCGCCGTTGTCCGCCAACCGCAGCAGCGTACCCGGTGCGATCACGATGGAGCGGCAGACCGCGTTCAACGACGCCACCAGCTACAACAACTACTACGAGTTCGGCACCGACAAGAGCGATCCGGCGGAGCACGCGCACACGCTGAAGACGCGGCCGTGGACGGTGGCGATCGAAGGCGAGGTCAAGAAGCCGCTCACGCTCGGCATCGACGACTTGTTGAAGCTGGCGCCGATGGAAGAGCGCGTGTACCGGCTGCGCTGCGTCGAAGGCTGGTCGATGGTGATTCCGTGGATCGGTCATTCGCTGTCGGAGCTCATCCGCAGGGCCGAGCCGACCGGCAATGCGAAGTACCTGCAGTTCGTGACGCTGGCCGACCGCGCGCAGATGCCGGGCCTGCGTTCTTCGGTGCTCGACTGGCCGTACCTGGAAGGCTTGCGCATCGACGAGGCCATGCACCCGCTGAGCCTGCTGAGCTTCGGCATGTACGGTCAGGTGCTGCCCAACCAGAACGGCGCGCCACTGCGTCTGGTGGTGCCCTGGAAGTACGGCTTCAAGAGCGGCAAGTCGCTGGTGAAGATCCGCTTCGTCGAGCAGCAGCCAGCCACCAGCTGGTCGCTCGCGGCACCCGAGGAGTACGGCTTCTACTCGAACGTGAACCCGAAGGTCGACCATCCGCGCTGGAGCCAGGCCACCGAGCGCCGTATCGGCGAGGGCGATCTGTTCGCCAAGAAGCGGCCGACGCTGATGTTCAACGGCTACGAGGCGCAGGTCGGCCAGCTGTATGCCGGCATGGACCTGAAGAAATTCTTCTGAGCCGTGAAGTCGGCGCGCGCGTCATCGATGGTGCAGCACCCGGCCACCAAGCCGGTGCTGTTCGCGGTGGCGCTGGTGCCGTTCACCGTGCTGACCCTGGGCGTCGTGCAGCACAGCCTCGGACCCAACCCGGCGGAGACGCTGATCCGCTCGCTGGGCGACTGGACGCTGCGCTTCCTGTGCCTGACGCTGGCGGTCACGCCGCTGCGCCAGTGGACCGGCGTCGCCACGCTGGCGCGCCTGCGCCGCATGCTCGGCCTGTTCACGGCTTTCTACGCGACGCTGCACTTCACGGCGTACGCGGTGTTCGACATGGGGCTCGTGTGGTCCGACATCGTGCGCGACGTCGCCAAGCGGCCGTTCATCCTGGTGGGCACTGCGGCGTTCCTGTTGCTGCTGCCGCTGGCCGCCACCTCGTTCAACCGCGCGATCCGCTGGCTCGGTGGCGCGCGCTGGCAGCGCCTGCACCGGGTGGTGTACGCCATCGCGCTGCTGGCGATCCTGCACTTCTTCTGGATGCGCGCCGGCAAGCGCAATTTCGGCGAGGTGGCGGTCTATGCCGCGATCCTCGGTGTGCTGCTCGGGTGGCGTCTGTACAAGAAGGCGGCCGGCGCGCGCTACTTCATGAAGCTGGGCAGCCACAGCGCCAAAGGCTGAAACTCCAGCACGACGGCCAGGCCGATGCACAGCGCGGCGCAGAAGATCCACACGCCGCGAAAGATCTGCCGCAGCGGCACGCCCTTGAGCAGCGAGTTCAACACGAACAGGTTCATGCCCACCGGCGGCGAGATCAGGCCGATCTGCACCACCAACACGATCAGCACGCCGAACCACACCGGGTCGAAGCCGAGCTGCGTGACGATCGGGAAGAACACCGGGATCGTCAGCAGGACCATCGACAGCTCTTCCATGATGGTGCCCAGCAGCACGTAGATCACCATCATCGCGCCCACGACCGCCAGCGGCGGCAGGCCCATGTGGGTGATCCAGTTCTTCAGGTCGCCGGGCATCGAGGTGAAGTTGATGAAGCCCGAGAACATCATCGCGGCGATCAGGATCGTGAACAGCATGGCGGTCGTGCGCGCGCTCTCGACCAGCACCTCGTACAGCATGCGCCAGGTCAGCGCGCGCCGCCACAGTGCGAAGAAGAACGCTCCCGACGCACCGATGCCGGCACCTTCGGTGGCGGTGAAGACGCCGCCGTAGATGCCGCCCAACACCACCACCACCAGCAGCGCGACGCCCCAGATGTCGCGCAGCGCGAGGAAGCGCGCACGCCACGTGCTGCGCTCGCCGGCCGGGCCGGCCTGAGGGTCGCGCGCGGTGACGATCGCCACCGCTCCCATCATCAGCACGGCACAGAACAAGCCCGGTAGCACACCGGCCGCGAACAACTTGCCGATGTGCGTTTCGGTGACGATGCCGTAGATCACCATGATGGTCGACGGCGGAATCATGATGCCCAGCGTGCCGCCGGCCGCGATCACGCCGGTGGACAGATAGTCGGCGTAGCCGAGCTTCTTCATCGACGGGTACGCCACCTTGCTCATCGTCGCTGCGGTGGCGATCGACGAGCCGCAGATCGCGCCGAAGCCGGCGCAGGCGAGGATGGTGGCGTGCGCCAGCCCGCCGCGCACGTGCCCGATGAACGAGTAGGCGAGGCGAAACAGTTCGTGCGCGAGTCCGGCGCGCGCGACGAAATTGCCCATCAGGATGAACAACGGCACCACGCTCAGCGTGTACGCGAAGCCGGTCTCGTAGACCACTTGGCTGGCGGCGGCAGCGGTGGCCTCCCAACCACGCAGCAGCCCCAGGCCGACGAAGCCCACCAGGCCCATGGCGAAGGCCAGCGGCAGCCGCACCAGCGCGAGCACGAAGACACCAGCAAAACCGAGCAACGCCTCGGTCACAAGGGCCCTTCCGCTTCGACGCCGATGTGATGGTGCGCCACCGGTCGCAGCATCAGCATCAGGTGCACGACCGCGGTCACCGCGCACAGCACGCTCATGCCGTAGACGAACGGTGCGATCGCCAGTTTGAGCTGCGCCGTGGTCTCGCCATCACCGGCGCGCTGGCCAGCCATCCGCCACATCACCCAGGCCAGCCCGAGCAGCCCGAGCGCGCAGCACAGATCGACCAGCAGGTCCTGGACGCGCCGCACGCCACGCGACAGCCAGGGATCGAGCGAATCGAACACCACATGCTCGCCCGCCAGGCTCACCAAGGGCAGGCCGGCGAAGATCACCACCACCATCAGCAGCTCGGTCATCTCCAGCGAGCCGGGCACCGACTGGCTGATCGCCTTGCGGCCGGTGACGTCGACCAACGTGAGAATCATGATCGCGAACAACGCCAGCGCGGCCAGCGCACCGCACAGCCCCGCCAACAGCCGGCGCAGCCGGTCGTCGGCGACTTGCAGCGCGCGCGCGCGGCCGCTCATCGCCGCGTCACTTCTCGAGCTTGCTGATCTCGCCGCGGAAGTCGGCCAGGACCTTCTTGGCGTCCTTCAGCCCGCGACCTTCGGCGGCCTTGACCCAGGTGTCCTCCAGTCCCGCGGTCTTGGTCTTCACGGCGTTGACGAACGCCGCGTCGGCCTTGGTGAATTCCACGCCGTTGGCCTGCATCAGCGCGATGCCGCGCCGGTCGGCCTTGTCCCACGCGCGGCCCGCCATGCGCGCCAGGTTTTCTCCCGACAGCTCGTCGATCGCTTTCTTCACGTCGGACGGCAGCGCGTCGTACTTGGCCTGGTTCATCACGAACACGAAGCTGGTGTTGTACAGACCGCCGGGAAACGTGGTGGCATAGCGAATGATCTTTTCGATCTTGAAGCTCTCGGCCGACTCGGCAGGGAACAGCGTCCCGTCCATCACGCCGGTGGACAGCAGCTCGTAGCTTTCGGGCGCCGGCTTGAGTGTCGCGTTCATGCCGAGCACCTTGGCGATCTCGTTGACCATGCCGCCGCCGACGCGGAACTTCAGCCCCGAGAGGTCCTCGACCTTGGTGATGGGCCGCTTGGTGTTGAACACGATGCCCGGTCCGTGCGTGAACACGGCGAGCACCTTGACGCCCTTGTGCTCGTCGGCGATCGCCGGGTACTTGGCGTACATGCGCTGGAACGCCACCGACACCGTCTCGGACGTGTTGCCGAGAAACGGAAACTCGGCCAGCTGCGGCGTCACGAAGCGGCTCGGCGTGTAGCCGTGCACGGCGAACGAGACGTCGGCCAGACCGTTGCGCACCGCGTCGAACGTGCCCGGCGGCGCAGCCACCGCGCGCGGCAGCGTGTTGCACTTGATCTTGCCCGGCACCTTCTGCTCGAGCAGCGCGCACCACTCGGCCTGCGTGGTGGTCAGCGCGTGCGTCGGTGGCACCCATGACGACAGCGCCAGCGTGGTCTGCGCCTGCGCTGGTGCGAGCGCCGCCAGCGGAGCGGCCAGGCACAGCAGCGTGCGCGCCGCACGGGTGGCATTCAAGGGCATGGCAACCTCCGGGTTCGAAAACGGCGCGATTGTGACCGAGCCTCTGCTGCCGGCCCATTGCAGTAAACGCGGGGGCAATGGGCATCGGCGCGCCGCTGGAGAATCGACCCCTTGTTCGCGGTGCGCCTGCAACACAACCCCGTGAACAGGGTTCGATGCACCCCAGGCGCCGCCCTAGCATCGCGTGCATCGCGGCCCCGCCTTGCTCGGGGCCATCGAGGACTGCCACTTGAATGCCATGCACGACACCGGCGCGCCCGCGCTGTCCGACACCTCGACCCTGGGCTCCGACCTGCCCTACGGTCCGGGGCGCGCCGCGCTCGACCTCGCCGTGCGCTGCCTCGACGAAGCCGAGAAAGAACAACAGCCCGCCGCGATGTGCGAGGCGCTGGCCGGCATTGCACGCTGCTACCGCGCGCTGTCGGCATACGCCCATGCGATGGATTTCATGCGCCAGGCCCTGCGCTGGTCGTTCGCGCTCGGGGGTGTGGACCAGCGCATCGAACTGCTGTGCGAGCTGGCCGAACTCGCCGTGATGGCCGGCGAGGATGCCAAGGACGGCGAGGATGGCGAGCGTCAGGCGCGCGCTGCGCTCGATCTGGCTCGCGACATGGCGTTCGAGGCCGCACGCGTCGCGACGCGCGCCGCCGACCCGCACTGGGAGATCAAGGTGCTGCTGCGCGCGAGCGACGTGCTCGACCGCTGCGGCGACCACGACGATGCGATCACGATGCAGACGCGCGCGATGACGCTGATGGTGCGCCACCCCGACGTCAGCGACGCGATGATCGACAGCGACCGCGCGCACGACGGCCGCATGATGTAGCGCGCGGCGAGCGCGCGCCCCTCAGGTCGGACCGGCCACGGCCTCGCGCTGCGGCACGCCGCGCCGCAGCACCGGTGCCAACGCGCGCCCGGTGTGGGTGTCGCGCACCACCAGGGTCTCCGGCGTGCAGGCGGCCACCACTTTGCCGCCGGCCGCGCCGCCCTCGGGGCCGAGGTCGATCACCCAGTCGGCTTCGGCGATCACATCGAGGTCGTGCTCGATCACCAGCACGCTGTGACCACCGTCGACCAAGCGGTGCAGCACGCGGATCAGCCGCTCGACGTCGGCCATGTGCAGGCCCACGGTGGGCTCGTCGAGCACGTAGAGGGTCTGTGGCGGCTTCTGGCCGCGTCGCGTGACGTCGTCGCGCACCTTGCTCAGTTCGGTCACCAGCTTGATGCGCTGCGCCTCGCCGCCCGACAGCGTTGGCGACGGTTGGCCCAAGGTCAGGTAGCCGAGGCCGACGTCCTTCAACAATTGCAGCGGATGCGCGATCGACGGCATCGACGCGAAGAAGTCCACCGCCTCGTCGACCTCCATGCGCAACACGTCTCCGATGCTCTTGCCTCGCCACGTGACGGCGAGCGTCTCCGCGTTGAAGCGCGCGCCGTGGCACTGATCGCATGGCACCTTCACGTCGGGCAGGAAGCTCATCTCGATCGTGCGCAGGCCCTGGCCTTCGCAAGTCGGACAGCGACCGTCCCCTGTGTTGAACGAAAAGCGCGCCGCCGCATAGCCGCGCGCCTTGGCCTCCAGCGTCTCGGTGAACAGCTTGCGAATCGTGTCCCAGAAGCCGATGTAGGTGGCCGGGCACGAGCGCGGCGTCTTGCCGATCGGCGTCTGGTCGACCTCGAGCACCCGATCGATGGACGGCCAGCCTTCGAGCTCGCGGCAGCCTGCCAGCGGGGGCAGCTTGCCGCGCGCGCCGACGCGGCTTTTCAGGTTGCTGAGCAGCACATCGCGCGCCAGCGTGCTCTTGCCCGACCCCGACACGCCGGTCACCGCCACCAGCCGCTGCAGCGGGATGTTGACGTCGATGTCGCGCAGGTTGTGCAGCGAAGCGCCACGCAGTCGCAGCGCCGGCTTCGCGCCGTGCACTTCGCGCCGCGGCTGCAGCGGGTGCGCCAGGGGATGCGCGAGAAAACGACCCGTCAGCGAGTCGGGGTTGGCGGACACGGCCAGCACGCCGCCTTGCGCCACCAGCCGCCCGCCGCGCCGCCCGGCGCCAGGGCCGATGTCGATGATGTGGTCGGCGCGCCGGATCGTGTCTTCGTCGTGCTCGACCACCACCAGCGTGTTGCCCTTGTCGCCCAGCCGCGCCAGCGCGTCGAGCAGGATGCGGTTGTCACGCGGGTGCAGGCCGATCGTCGGTTCGTCCAGGACGTAGCACACGCCCTGCAGGTTGCTGCCCAGCTGCGCCGCCAGCCGGATGCGCTGCGCTTCGCCACCCGACAGCGTGGGCGCCGCTCGGTCGAGCGTCAGGTAGCCCAAGCCCACCTCTTCGAGAAACTGCAGGCGGCTGCGGATCTCGGTGACCACGTCGCGCGCGATGTCGGCATCGCGCCCGCTCAGCGTGAGCGCGTCGACCCATGCCCGCACGTCGGACACCGATCGTTGCGCCACCTCGGTGATCGGCCGCGCGTCGAACGTGATGGAGCGCGACACCGGGTTCAATCGCGTGCCCGCGCAGTCGGTGCACGGCTGCTCGGCGACGCCTTCGACCTCGGGCTCCTCGGAGGGAAAGTTCTGTTCGCGGCCGCGGTCGTCGTCGCTGCGCACCGAGTCGTCGTAGGCGCGGCGCTGCTCGCGCGTCAGCGTGAGGCCGGTGCCGACGCACGAGGTGCACCAGCCGTGTTTGCTGTTGTACGAGAACATGCGCGGGTCGGGCTCGGGGTAGCTGGTGCCGCATACCGGGCACGCACGCTTGGTGGAGAACACCTTCACCGCGCCGATGCCGGCGCCGTCGGCGCCGCCGTCGAACGCTGCGGCCAAGCCGTCGAGCGGCGCCAGCAGGTGCAGCACGCCCTTGCCGGTGTCGAGCGCCTTGGCCAGCAGCGTGCGCAGCTCGTCCTCGCGTTCGGGTGCGACCACCAGGTCGCCCACCGGCAGCTCGAGCGTGTGCTCCTTGAAGCGATCGAGCCGCGGCCACGGATCGACAGGCACGAACGCGCCGTCGACGCGCAGGTGCGTGTGGCCGCGCGCCTTGGCCCACTTGGCGAGGTCGGTGTAGACGCCCTTGCGCGCCACCACCAGCGGGGCCAGCAGGCCGACGTGCTGGCCGCGGTGATCGCGCAACAGCTGTGCGGCGATGCTCTCGACGCTCTGCGGCTTGACCTCGGCGCCGTCGTGCACGCAGTGCTGCAGTCCGAGCTTGACCCACAGCAGCCGCAGGAAGTGCCACACCTCCGTGGTGGTGGCCACCGTGCTCTTGCGGCCACCGCGCGACAGCCGTTGCTCGATCGCCACCGTCGGCGGAATGCCGAATACCGCGTCGACTTCGGGCCGGCCCGCGGGCTGCACGATGCTGCGTGCGTACGCGTTCAGCGACTCGAGGTAGCGCCGCTGGCCTTCGTTGAACAGGATGTCGAACGCCAGCGTGCTCTTGCCGGAGCCCGACACCCCGGTGACGACGTTGAACTTGCCGCGCGGCACGTCGACCGTCATCGACTTCAGGTTGTGTTCGCGCGCGTTGACGATGCGGATCACGTCGGTGCTGGCACGCGCGGCCTCGCGCTGTGCGCGCACCAGCAGCTGCAGCGGCAGGTCGCCTTCGCGCGCCACCGGCTCCCCGATGCCCAATGCCTGCTCGTATTCACGCAGCGCGCGTCCGGTGTGCGAACTGCCGTGCGCCTTGAGGTCTTCGGGCGTCCCGGTGGCCACCAGCGCGCCGCCGGCGTCGCCGCCTTCCGGACCCAGGTCGATCACCCAATCGGCATTGCGGATCACGTCGAGGTTGTGCTCGATCACGATCAGCGAATGGCCGTTTTCGAGCAGCTTGCGCAGCGCGCGCATCAGCTTGGCGATGTCGTCGAAGTGCAGCCCCGTGGTCGGCTCGTCGAACAGGAAGAGGGTGCCTTTCTTGGCCATCGGCTGCTGCGGCGCGCCGGTCGCTTCGGCGAGGAAGCCGGCGAGCTTCAGGCGTTGCGCCTCGCCGCCCGACAGCGTGGGCACGGGCTGCCCGAGCCGCACGTAGTCGAGGCCGACGTCGACGATCGGCTGCAGCCGCGCGATCACCTCACGGTCGTCGCGGAACAGGTCGCACGCCTCGGCCACCGTCAGGTCGAGCACGTCTGACACCGACAGCTGGCGTGCGCCGCGCACGATGCGCACCTCGAGGATCTCGGCACGGTAGCGGCGGCCGTCGCAATCGGGGCAGCGCAAATACACGTCTGACAGGAACTGCATCTCGACGTGTTCGAAGCCCGAGCCACCGCAGGTCGCGCAGCGGCCATCGCCGGCATTGAAGCTGAACATGCCGGCGCCGTAGCCGCGCTCGCGCGCCAGCGACGCGTCGGCGAACAGCCTGCGCACCTCGTCGAACGCACCGACGTAGCTGGCCGGGTTGCTGCGTGCGGTCTTTCCGATCGGGCTCTGGTCGACGAACGTCGCATGGGCCAACCAGTCGGCACCGAGCAGCCGGTCGTGCTCGCCCGGGGCCTCGGTGGCCTTGCCGAAGTGACGCAGCAGAGCCGGCACCAGCACGTCCTGCACCAGCGTGCTCTTGCCGGACCCGGACACGCCGGTCACCACGGTGAGCCGCTGCAGCGGAAACGCGACGCTCAGGTTCTTCAGGTTGTGCTCGCGCGCGCCTTCGAGCACCAGCTTGGGCGTCGCCTCGCTGACGTAGCGGCGGATGCCGATGCCCACGTGCTTGCGCGCGCCGAGGTAGGCGCCCGTCAGCGTGTCGGCGCGGCGCGCCGCCTCGGGCGTGCCGTCGAACACGATGCGCCCGCCGTTGGCACCCGGGCCAGGGCCCATGTCGATCAGGCGGTCGGCTGCCAGCATCACCGCCGGGTCGTGCTCCACCACCACCAGCGTGTTGCCGGCGTCGCGCAGGCGATGCATCGCCTCGACGATGCGGCTCATGTCGCGCGGGTGCAGGCCGATGCTCGGCTCGTCGAGCACGAACAGCGTGTTGACCAGCGAGGTGCCCAGCGCGGTGGTCAGGTTGATGCGCTGCACTTCGCCGCCCGACAGCGTGCGGCTCTGGCGATCGAGCGTCAGATAGCCCAGACCGACGTCGCAGAGGTACTTCAAGCGCGTGCGGATCTCGCCGAGCAGCAACTTCAGCGCCTCGTCGAGCAGGCTCGACTCCAGCGTCAGCGCGTCGAAAAAGCGGCGCAGCCGCGCGATCGGCAACAGCATCAGGTCGTGCAGCGTCAGCCCGGGCATCGCCTCGAGCTGGTCGCGCGACCATTGCACGGCCGCTGGCATGAAGCGCTGCGCGGCATCGAGCGCCGCGTCGGCGCCGTCCTTCGTGCCGACCCGCCACAGCAGCGCGTCGAGCTTCAGGCGCGCGCCTCGGCACACCGTGCACGGCGTGTAGCTGCGGTACTTGGACAGCAGCACGCGGATGTGCATCTTGTACGCCTTGCTCTCCAGGTATCCGAAGAAGCGACGCACGCCGTACCACTGTTTGTTCCAGTTGCCTTTCCACAGCGGCGAGCCTTCGATCACCCAGTGACGCTGCGCGTCGGTGAGCTGGCTCCACGCGGTGTCGCGCGGGATGCCCTCGGCTCCCGCGTGCTCGAGCAGGTCGTCCTGGCACTCCTTCCACGCCGGTGTCTGCAGCGGCTTGATCGCGCCACCGCGCAGCGTCTTGCGGTGGTCGGGAATCACCAGCCCCCAGTCGACGCCGATCACGCGGCCGAAGCCGCGGCAGGTGTCGCACGCGCCATAGGCCGAGTTGAACGAGAACAGGGCGGGCTGCGGATCGGGATAGCGGAGGTCGCTCTCGGGACAGTGAAGGCCCGTGGAGTAGCGCCACAGCTCGGCCTCGCCGTCGCCGTCGCGCAGCACGTAGACATTGAGGCGCCCGCTGCCGCGCTTGAGCGCAAGCTCGATCGCTTCCATCACACGCGCGCGCTCGGCACCGACGATGCGCAAGCGGTCGGCCACCACATCGAGCACCTTGACGCGCGTGCCCGGCGCGCGCTCGACCTCGCGCTCGGCCTGCACGCGCGTGAAGCCGCTGGCCGACAGCCACTGCTCGACCTCCTGCGACGTCACGTTGGCCGGCAGCTCGACCGGGAACGTGATCGCCACCCGCGGATCGCCGGCCTGCGTTGCGCGTTCCACCAGGTCGGCGTGGATCGATTCGGCGCTGTCGTGCCGCACCGGGCGCGCGGTGACCTTGTCGAACAGCTGTCCGGCGCGCGCGAACAACAGCTTCAGGTGATCGTTCAGCTCGGTCATCGTGCCGACCGTCGATCGCGATGTGCGCACCGGGTTGGTCTGGTCGATCGCGATCGCCGGCGGCACGCCGTCGACGCGATCGACCGCGGGCCGATCCATGCGGTCGAGAAACTGGCGCGCGTACGCGCTGAACGTCTCGACGTAGCGGCGCTGCCCTTCGGCGTACAGGGTGTCGAACACCAGGCTCGACTTGCCGGACCCCGAGGGCCCGGTGACCACCGTCATCTCGCCGGTCACGAGATCCAGGTCGAGGTTCTTCAGATTGTGCTGACGGGCACCGCGGATGCGGATGACGCCGGCGTGCGGGGAGCTGGCTCGGGGCATGGGGCCGAACATTCTACGGAAAAGCCCGTGCAGGACCGCACGGATGTCCATGCGAGTCGCACCGGCGTGTGGCGGCGCGCACCTGTAACGCGCCCCGAATTTTTCACGCGGTGCGAGCGCGAACGGTAACCACGACGGATTCGCGAGCGCTTCTCACGCGCTCGTCACGTGCCAGCCCATGCACGCATGACATGATCGCGCATCACCCTGTCCCACCTTCTCTTTTCCATTCGCTCCATGTCCGCAAGCTCAGGCAAGCCACCGTTCAACCCGTCCGGGCTGATCGAGTTCGAAATCACCGACGTCAACGATGCGCGCAAGGAGGCCGAGAAGCCCGCCGCGATCGTTGCGCTGGAAAAACTGCTGCCGGGTTACTGGGAAGAACAGCGTCGCCCGCTCACGGCGTCGGACCGTGCCCTCACCGGCAAGGCGATCGACTGGCTGCTGATGCTGCCGGCCAAAGTGCGCCCCAAGGCGCTGAGCGAACAGTTCCCGCGCATCGCGAACCACCTCGCGGAGCACTGGAGCGACCCCGGCAGCGTGCAGCTCCTGCTGATGCGCCTGCTGGCCGACGAGCGCGGCGGCCGCAAGGGCTTCTCGCTGCAGATCGAGCAGGAGATCGGTCGCCTGGCCGCGCACGTGCAATCGGTGCTCGACAACGCGCCGACCGAACCCGCCGCGTTGTAGCCGCGGGCCCGCTCGGGCCTCGCGTAATCCCCTAGCACCCACGCACATCCGGCGCGCGGATGCGCGCGTATCGCGCTTGCGTATACCCCCCCGCGGCGGGCGGTGGCCTATTCGGGCCGGCGTGTCCGTTGTTCACAATCGGAACAGCCTGGATCACCGGGCACGAAGGAGCGTGCATGAAAAGCTGGATTGGTTGCATCACCCTGATGGCCGCCGCCTCCGGCGCGCTGGCGGCCGACGTCGCAGCGGGCAAGGCGAAAGTCGAAGCCGTGTGCTCGGCGTGTCACGGCCTGAACGGCGTCAGTGTCACCGATGTGATTCCCAACCTTGCCGGCCAGAAGGCGGGTTACCTCGAAGCGCAGCTCAAGGCCTTGAAGGACGGCTCGCGCAAGAACCAGATCATGGGTCCGATGGCCGCCCAGCTGAGCGCCGACGACATCGGCAACGTGGCGGCGTACTTCGCGTCGCTGCCGGGCGCAGGGGCGAGCAGCGCGAAGTCGGAGTTCCTGCCCAACCTCGCCAAGAGCAGCGTCGGGTTCCCCGAGAACTACCAGAGCACGTTCGTCAAGTACCACACGATCAATTTCCCGGCCACTCGCCAGGTTCGCTACTACTACGCCAATCCCGCCGCGCTGCAGGCCGCCAAGGAAGGCAAGGACCTGCCCAACGGCGCCTACCTGTTCGCCGAGGTGTACTCGGCCAAGCTCGATGCCGACAAGAAGCCGATCACGGGACCCGATGGTTTCTTTGTCGCCGACCAGCTGGTCTTCTACACCGCGATGTCGCGCAACGCCGGCTGGGGCAAGGACATCCCCGACATGCTGCGCAACGACGAGTGGAACTACGCGGTGTTCACCCTGGCCAAGCAGCAGCGTCCGGGCGTCAACCAGGCCGAGTGCCTGGCCTGCCACAAGCCGCTCGACCAGGCGAGCTACACCTTCACGCTGAAGGAGCTGACCAGCGTTGCCAAGGCGCGCTGAGCGCGCCGGCGGCGCCGAGGTCATCACGCCGCATCGCGCGGCAGCGTGATGGTCACGGCGGTGCCGCGCCCGGGCTCGCTGCGCACCGCGACCTCGCCGTGGTGCAGCTCGACGATGCGCTTGACGATCGCCAGGCCGAGCCCTTTGCTGCCGCCATCGGCATCGCTGCGCGCGGCCTCGCCGGTGTAGAGCCTGTCGAACAGGTGCTCGAGGTGGTGCGCGGCGATGCCGCTGCCATCGTCTTCCACCGTGACGCACACGCGATCGCCGTCGGCGTGCGCGCGCAGCGTCACCCGGCCCGATGGCGACGTGTGCTTCAACGCGTTGTCCACCAGGTTGGCCAGCGCGCGCTCGAACAGCTCGATGTCGACCGCGGCGAACACGCTGGCCTGCGATGCACTGTCGTTGCGCAGCGCGACGCCCTGCCGCGCCGCGCGGTCGGCGAAGCGCATCGCGATGTCGTCGAGCATTTCGGCCAGGTTCATCGTCATCGGCTGCAGCTTGAACTGCGGTTCGTCGAGCAGCGCGAGGTCGCCCAGCGAGCGCACCAGCTGGGCGGCATTGCGCGTGTTGCGCAACGCCACCTCGAGCATGGCGCGGTCGTCGCTGCGCGCCGGGTCGCTGCCCCAGCGACGATCGAGCGTCTCCAGGCAGGCGGCGGTGGCGGTCAGCGGCGAGCGCAGGTCGTGCGACAGATTGCTCACGCTCTCGCGGCGGAACTGGTCGAGCCGCCGCAACGCGTCCCATTGCGCACGCAGCCTCGTCAGCATCGCGTGAAAGCCGGCCCGCAGCTGCGCGAACTCGTCGCGGCCCGCCGCCGGAGCGGCCCCGTCGAGGGCCGGCGCGCCCTCGAAGCCGTCGCGCTGCGCGCGCGCCACCGCGTCGCTCAGGTCACGCAACGGCCGTGTCACGGTGGCGACGATCCACGCCGCGCACAGCGTCATGCAGATGATCAGCGCCATCACGCCGCTCATCGCGGTGCCCGCCAGCGTGCTGCGGTAGACCTCGGCGTGGCCGACGTTCAGGCTCGGCGGCTGACAGACCAGGTAGAGGTACCCCGCGGTCGCGGCGTCACGGCGGATCACGCTGCGGTGCAGCGGCCGCGCGGCGATCACCGCGTCCAGGTTCATGTGCTCGGGGTCGTCGCCCATCACGTACGGCGCGCGCCGCCGATCGCCGGCCACCGCCACCGCTTCGCGCACCGGCTCCAGCCGCACCTTGAAGCCGGGCGCCGGCTGCATGCTGCCGCTGGCGGCCAGCACGTTGCCCTGCGCGTCGAGCAGGTACAGCTGCGAATCGGGCTCGAACAGCAGCAGGTTGCGCAGGAAACCGGTGAAGCCGTCAGCGTCGCGCGCCTGCAGATCGAGCAGATCGGGATGCAGCGCCACCACGCGCCCGAGGAACGCGTTGGCGCGCTCGTAGACGCTCTCGTGCTCGAAGCGCTGGAACGCGATCGCCACCGTCACCAGCACGCCGAGCGCGGTGACGACGCCGGTGGCGAAGATCGTCAGCGCGAGCCGCAGCCGCACCGTCATCGCCGGCTCCGGTGCGCACGCGGCGCCACACCCCTCATGCCGGCGCGTCGCGCATCTTGTAGCCGGCGCCGCGCGCGGTGAGGATCACCGCCGGATGCATCGGGTCTGCCTCCAATTTGGCGCGCAGGCGATTGATGTGCGTGGTCACGGTGTGCTCGTAGCCCTCGTGCGAATAGCCCCATACCGCATCGAGCAGCTGCGCGCGGGAGAACACGTGGCCCGGGTGCTGCGCGAAGTGCAGCAGCAGGTCGAACTCCAGCGCCGTCAGCTCCACCGGCTGTCCACGCACGCGCACGTCGCGGCGCGCCACCACGATCTCGATCTCGCCGTTGCGCAGCGTGCTGCCGCCGTGGGCCTGCTGCGCCTGGCGCATCAGGTCGGCACGCCGCAGCAGCGCCTTCACGCGCGCCAGCAGCTCGGCCATCGAGAACGGCTTGGTCAGGTAGTCGTCGGCGCCGAGTTCCAGGCCGAGCACGCGGTCGAGCTCGGTCGACTTGGCGGTCAGCATCAGGATCGGCGTCGCGCGGCCCTTGGCACGCAGCGCCTTGCACACCTCGAGCCCGTCCAGGCCCGGCATCATCAGATCGAGGATCAGCAGGTCGCTGCTGCGGTCGGCCTGGCTGTCCAGCGCAGCGCGACCGTCCGCCACCGGCGTCACGTCGTAGCCGGCCTGGCGCAGGTTGAGCGCGATCAGGTCGCGGATGTCGGGCTGGTCTTCGGCAACGAGGATTGCTGAACCCATCGCAATGTCCATGCCCCGACTGTCGGCCCGTCGTGGCGCGTTCTTACAGCGATGTTATCTGGCCGTGAGGTTCGGTGAGGGTGGCGCGAGGGTGCGCCGCCACAGTGTCGAGCATCGCACACCTACCGAGCAGCCCATGAGCCCGTCCACCGCGCCTGCCAGCCCGCCCGCCTCGATCGCCCTGCAGTGGCATGACCTCGCCGAGCATCGTGCCTTCCTGGTGCACTACGCGCAGCGGCGGCTGCACGATCCGGCGCTGGCCGAAGACCTGGTGCACGACGTGTTCGAGGCGGTGATGAGCGGCCGTGCCAGCTTCAGCGGCCGCTCGGCGCTGCGCAGCTGGCTGGTGGCGATCCTGCGCCACAAGATCGTCGACCTGGTGCGCGAGCGCACCGGCCATGACAGCATCGACACCTGCGACGCCGACGACGAGTGCGCGCTGCCGTGCCCGCGTCCACGGCCCGATGAGCTGGCCGAGCAGCGCGAGCTGCTGACGCGCACGCTGGCGCGCATCGCGCAGCTGCCCGCCGGGCTGCGCGACGCGATGCAGTTGCGGGTGCTGCGCGACCACACCAGCGAGGCGGTGTGCCGCCTGCTCGGCATCACCGAGCAGAACCTGTTCGTGCGCATGCATCGGGCGCGCGCCCACCTGCTCGCACACTGAGCGCGCCCGAACAACCGCGTGCCTGCACGACGACGCGTCCGCCCGTAGGATAGGCGCGCCGCCTCGCGGGCGGATCGACGTTCACGATGCGACTTCCCATCGAATCGGCCCATGCTTTGCGCGTGGCCTGCGCCGGCGTCGCGCTTGCGCTGTGGCTGGGGCTCGGCGCCGCGCAAGAGGCCCGCCGCAACGCGTTCGACGACCCGTTCGTCATCGTCACGCAGGGGCTGGCCGCTTGCCCGGTGGCCGAGGGCCCGCTGCTCACCGAGGAGCAGATCCAGCGCGAGGCGCACGACCGTGCGCAACGCGGCACCAGCTGCTGGCTCGCCGGCCGCTGCCGGCTGCACAACGCCTACCTGTACGACCAGGAAATCATCCCGCGCGTCGTCAAGGCAGTGAAGGCCGATGGCCGTTACGGCGACACCAGCGTGTGGGCGCTCGGCCAGCGGCGCCAGGTGTGGTTGAAGGGGTGCGTGAGCAAGCCCGAACAGCGCGAAGCGCTGGAGACGCTGGTGCGCCAGATCGACGACGTCGAAGGCGTCGTCAACGAGCTGATGGTCGGCACCGCGGGCACGCCGCCGTACAAGACGGCAGCGCCCTGACTGCGCCAGACGTGCCGCGCATCGCGTTCGTCGACCGCTTGCGCACGATCAAGGCAGCTGGCGCGCGAACGTTGCCCAATCGTGCCGTGGGAGTCGCACTCGATCCTCGTCGCCGCCAATGGCGTCGCTGGCCGGCGCCGGTCGCCTTGGCACTCGGGCTGCTGCTGGCCCCTGCGCTGCCGCGCGCACTCGAGCGGGGCACGTCGCCGGCCGGCGTCGCGTATGCATCTGGCGGCACCAGCGTCGAAGAGCTCGACGTGCTGCGCGCCGAGCAGCAGCGCTACAGTTTTTGGTTGACCACCAGCGCACGCGGCAGCGGCGCGTACCTGGCGGCTGTGAAAGTGCGCATCGTCGACGAAGCTGGCACGCGCGTGCTCGATCACACGATGGACGGCCCCTGGCTGTTTGCCAATCTGCCGCTCGGCCGCTTCGAGGTCGAGGCCACGTTGCTCGACGAACGCACCGGACGCCTCGAGATCCAGCGCGGCACGGTCGGCATCCACCCCGGCGACCACCACCGCATGGTGCTGCAATTCAGCACGGGCGACGACGCCGGCGAACACGGCGGGTCGGCGCCGCCCGGGTCGCGTTAGCGCTCAGCGCACCAGCTCGAACTTCTGCGCACGCCGCCCGAAACCCACCTCGGCGGTGTACAGGTTGCCGCGGCCATCGATGGCCAGGTTGTGCACCCACTTGAACTCGCCGGCCATGTGCCCGGTGCGTCCGAAGGTGCCGATCACCTGGCCGTCG
>Ga0068867_100000356_pt1 | contig 30408 bp, 27 predicted proteins | sample KBSMisM32_FD_65649 | JGI IMG/M metagenome (GOLD analysis project Ga0068867, IMG submission 65649) | Miscanthus rhizosphere microbial communities from Kellogg Biological Station, Michigan, USA - KBS Miscanthus M3-2 | ecosystem: Host-associated > Plants > Roots > Rhizosphere > Soil ...
GAAGGCCAGATTCTCGTCGGCGCCGACGGAGTTGCATCGGCTATGCGCACGCAGCTACATCCCGCGGAACGTCCACCCCGGCCGAGCGGGCTGCTGGCCATTCGCGGCGTCGCGCGGGACGTTGTTGCGTACCTGGGCGGCGCGAGCGGCGCGCAGTATTTCGGTCACGGGTTCGAGGCCGGCCTCGCACGGGCAGGTGAACGAGAGGTCTACTGGTATCTGTCGATAAAGGCGGCGCACTTCGACGAGCCACGGGACCCAATGGCGGTCGCGGAACACTGCACGGCTCAGTTCCACGAACCGTTTCGTGCCATCGTCCGGGCAACACCGCGCGAGGATCTGCGCCTCGACGAGTTATTCGAACGCGATCCAATCAGTCCGTGGGGCCACGGGGCCGTCACGCTGCTGGGCGATGCCGCGCATCCGATGCTGCCTCACGCGGGCCAGGGCGCCGCACAGGCGCTCGAAGATGCCGTCGTGCTCGGCTCGTCGCTGCGCGACGTCGACGAGCAACCCTCGATCGAGGCCGCCCTGCGGCGGTACGAGCGGGTCCGGATACCTCGGACGCACGCCGTCGTGGCGCTCGCGAAGCGCAATGCGCGTATGGGATCGATCGACAACGCAGTCGGCTGCTGGATGCGGGACCAGATCATTCGTTTCATCCCGCAAGCGGTCATCCTGAAGTCGCTCGTGGCGCTCGGCAAGCCTCCGCGATAACATCGGCTCACCGCATGAGCACGCTCTACGCCGTCGTCGTCACGGCCTCGGACCGTCCGGGCATGATGTCCGCGGTCACCAAGGTGCTGGCCGATCACAATGCCAACATCCGCTACGTCGATCTCCATTCCGCCGGGGAACACGCGGATATCTATTTCGAGGTGACGCTCGAGGGACCGCCGGATGCGCTCTTTGCGGATCTCAAACGGCTCAACGGCGTCCACGGCCTCGAGGAAATCCCATCCTTTGCCAAGATTTACGGCAAGCGGATCATCGTCATGGGAGGCGGCGCCCAGGTGGGCCAGGTTGCACTCGGCGCCATCGCGGAAGCGGATCGCCACAACATCCGTGGCGAGCGCATCTCCGTCGACACCATTCCTCTCGTCGGTGAGCAGGAGCTTGCCGCCGCGGTCCGCGCCACCGCGCGCCTTCCACGCGTCAAGCTGCTCGTGCTCGCCGGCTCACTGATGGGCGGCGCCATCTCGCAGGCGGTGGAGGAAGTCCGAAAGACCGGGCTGTATGTGATCTCGCTGAACATGGCCGGCAGCGTTCCTGACGCTGCCGACCTCGTCGTGAGCGATCCGATTCAGGCAGGCGTGATGGCCGTCATGGCGATTGCCGATACGGCGAAGTTCGATCTTGTAAGACAACAGAAGCGACGTTACTGAGTTGGAGCCGCGATCTCACTCCGTCGCGTTCTTCGGCCTCGATTTGATGTTGTTCAACATGATCGGCTGCGTCGCAAAATCTTCCAGCCCGATCACGTTGTTCTCGTGCGCCGTGATGCGCGTCGCATACGAGAGCGTCCCCGTCCCGTTCCCCTCGCGATCCAGCTTCATCTGAATCACGGTGAACCGATAGTCGAACGAGCGCGGGTGCTGGGTTGCTTCCCAGAAGCCGATCGGACGATCCGTCGCGATCACAATCATCCGCCCGCCCTCGGGAAGCGGCGTCTGTTGTGCGTACCGGAGGTCATATCCGAGCGAGTCTGGTGTCCGGATGCGCCCTAGCGGCTTGTTCTTCTGCAGCTGCTTGAGCAGCTCGTCTGGCCCTTTCGTCTGCAGCGCGGTCACCAGCCGTTCGCGCTCTGCATTCGGCGACCACCGGTCAACAGTGATTTCGACGATCCGCTGCCCCGTGCCGTATTCCGGACTCGTCGAAACCGCGTTGGCGGTAAACCGCTCAGGCTGTAAGTTGGTCTGGGCATACACCCCGACCGCGAGCAGCATGAGCAGTATCGCCATCATAGTGAGTTGACGACGTTTCATTGCGGTGTGCTCCTTCTTGGGGCAGACCGGAAGGTCTGCCCCTACTGCGCACATTCACGATGAGTGCCCAGCGAGCCCTGCAATGTAACTGCGCTCATCCGGACCGAGCCAGGGAGGATCACCTGCGGCCGCATTCGTCAACAGATGATCGGCGGACGAGGTCGCCGGAATCGCGACGTGACACCGCGTGTCGCTGAGAATCCATTTGAGCAGCGCCTGCGGCCATGAGCGGATGCCGAACGGTTTCAGCGGGTCGAGCGCGGACGAGTTCACCCGCATGCGGGCGAGCGATCCTTCGCCAAACGGCCGCATGACGATAACGCCGAGTCCGAGGTCGGCGGCCGCGGGAAGGATCGACGATTCGATCCAGCGCTCGCGCGGGTTGTATGGCACCTGCACGGCCTCGACGCGTGGGTCCTTCATGGCGCGAAGGAGGTCGTCCGCCGCGCTGGCCGCGTAATGGGTGATGCCGATGGCGCGCACCGCACCCTCGTCTCTGAGCTGCTGCAGTTGCTCGAGCCGAGTGCGCCACGCGACCAGGTTGTGCACCTGGAACACATCGACACGGCGGCGGAAACACGCCAATGAGGCGGTGATTTGCCTTGTCGCCTCGCGATCATTGGACGTCCACACTTTCGTGGCGATGATCGCTTCGTCGCGGCGCCCGCGCAGCGTCCTCCCGAGAACACGTTCGGCTTCGCCATACATCGGCGAGGAGTCGAAGAAGGTCGCCCCTGCCTGAAACGCCGCGTCCGTAACCCGCTTCCGTTCGTTTGCTTCCGGACCAGTAACGTCAAAGGTGTGCCACGTCCCCATTCCCACGACGGGAACCTGCAATCCAGTTGCTCCAAGAACGCGATGCTCCATTGAATCCTTACGGTTCTTCGACGTCGACGAGCAGCGGAAAGTGATCGGATGCGCTGGCCACGTCCGGCGTCCTGACGATTTCGCACGATCGCACGTGCCGCACGAACGCGCCGGGCACGAACGCGTAATCGAGCCGCACGTGCGGATCGGGCGTCGGCAGCGTGTAGCCGAGATCGTCGGGATGCAGCTGTCTGAACGAATCGACGTAACCAGCGGCGAGCACGGTCGCAATCGTACGCCAACGGATATGCCCGCCGCTTAGCCACACGAGTGCGCGCAGTCGTCTCGGCAGCCGCCGGACGTCGAAGATATCGCCGGGCGCCACGGTATTGAAGTCTCCGATCAGGATGTGGGGACCGGCTTGATGTGCGGCAACCGTACGCAGCAGCGCGCGCAGCTCGAACAGGCGCCGGCGCTCCGTCCATGCCGCATGCACTGCGCTGAGGTGGACGCCGAAGACACGCCAGCTCGTCGTCGCCGGGACGATTTCGAGGAACGCGTGACGCGAGATCGGCGGACGATGGGCGGCAAACGAGGAGACGGAATCGCGGCTCATGAATGCGAGCGATTTGCCCGCCTTCGACGACCAATGCCGCATCCCCGTGTCGCGCGCAAGACGCTCGACCACGTCTGGGCGGGTCGCCTCCTCCAGAACAACCACGTCAGGATTAACGGTGCATATAACGGAAGCGAGCGCAGCCTCGCGGCCGGCGCCGCCGCGGCGGATGTTGTACGACAAGAGCCGCACGCTATTCCGCCTCTCCTGCCCGACCCCCCTCACCAGCCCCACCTGCCTCACCCGCCTTCTCGATCAGCGTCAGGAACGGCTGGTCGAGCAGTCCTCCGCGAAACTGGATCACGACGTCGCGCGAAGCCTGGATGTTGACGGGCCTTCCAGTCATCACCATCAGCGCCTCGCGAAGCGGAATCAACGACGGCGCAATGTCCGGGTCCTCGTCGGATACGGGCCGCGAGTGCACGCCAGGGACGAAAAAGCCTGTCGGTTTGAACAGCGCCACCGCTTCGTCGCCGACGAGCGTGAGATCGAGATCGCTCGTGCCCGGACCGTCGGCGTCAAACGGCGCACCGTCCTTCCACCGCGTTCCGGTGACCGCGCTTCCCCGCAGCACGACGGCTGTCCCGCCGGGTATTTCCTCACGAATCATCCGGCAGAACTCGTCGAATCGTTCTTGATCCCCGCCGAACGCGAGCCGTAAGACGTTGGCGCGCTTCTCGGAGTCCGTGAGACCGCCCTGGATGGTGTTTGCCGTGTCGTCGGACGTCAACTTGGAATTGCCCCGATGTTTTGTGTAAGCTCAGGCGCAATGGCCTTCATCATCACCGACCCCTGCATCGGCACCAAAGACACCGCCTGCGTTGACGTCTGCCCAGTTGACTGCATCCATCCCCGCAAGGATGAACCCGAGTTCGAGCAGTCACCGATGCTCTTCATCCACCCTGAAGAGTGCATCGACTGCGGCGCCTGCGTGCCTGCGTGCCCGGTTTCTGCCATCTACGACAGTCCTGAGGCGACGCCCGCGACCCAGAAGGGTCTGATCGACGCAAACGCGACGTACCGCTCGGGCGATCCGGCTGCCGTTACCGCTGCGACGAACATCGTCAACGCGCATGTGTCGGCGCACCCCGAGCTGATGAACGTTCCCGGCACGGAACGCGCGGCCGCGCATCAGGGATAACGGTAGGCGGACCTGAAGGTCCGCCTCTTCGGCGCGCGACCAGATCACCGCGTGCGTGTTTTTCTGACGTCGCCGGCGAGGATCGTCCACGCCATCCAGAAGCCGCCGGCGGCCGCCGCCAGGAACAGCAGCATCGCGATCCACGGGTAACCGAAGATCGTGAGGCTGGTCGGGACGCGCATCAGCATCGCGGCCCCGACAATCAACGCGGCCAGCACGAGGCCGAGCGCAATCCGGTTGGCGACCTTCTGCAGGCCGTCGATGATCGAGCCCTGATCGATCACTTCGACCTTGAATCGCAGATCGTTGGCGGCCAGCGCGTCGAGGATGCGATTGACTCGCCCAGGCAGCCGTTCCGCAAACTCCCGAACGTCCATCGCCGCGGAGAACACGTTGGCCGGCGTCGCGCTCTTCAGCATGCGGCGCCGCATCACAGACGACGCGTTGCGGCGCAGCGACGCGTTGACGTCGAACTCCGGATCGAGGACGCGTCCCACCTCGTCGAGGTGCAGCAGCGTCTTGCCGAGCAGCGCCAGCTCGGGCGGCATTTTCAACCCGTGTTCGCTGCTACTGCGCGACATCTCGAGCATCACGCGCCCGACGTTCATTTCGCGCATTCTCAAACGGTGGAATCGGCCGATCAAATCGGCGATTGCGCGCCGCATGTCTGGCTCGTTGAAGTCTTCGTGACGCTCGCCGAGCGAAATCAGGATCTCTGCAGCATCGTCGCCGCGGCCCTCGCCAATGGCCAAAATCAGCTTGAAGAGCTGCTCCTGCATCGTGCTCGAAATGCGCCCGATCATGCCGAGATCGATGAGCGCGATGCGCCTGTCTGGCGTCAGCAGCACGTTTCCCGGATGCGGATCGGCGTGGAAGACGCCGTCGATCAAGATCTGATGCAAGTAGGCGCGGAACAGATCCTCGGCGAGCGCAGCCCCGTCCACTTCGGTCCATTCCACACGGCTGACCGCCGTGATCTTCGTCCCCGCGACGTAATCCATCGTCAGGACACGCGCGGTTGTGAAGTCGTCGACCGGCAGCGGCACGACGATGTGCTCGAAGTCGCGCAACTGATGGGCGATCGTCACGAGGTTGCGCGCCTCCTCGCGATAATCGAGCTCCGAGAGCAGCGTCCGCTTGAACTCATCGACAACGCGCGCGGCGTCCATAGTCCGTACAGCGCCGATCCGATCGATGACCGTGGCGATTTCGTGGAATGCGGAAAGGTCCCTTTCGATCTGCTCGTGGATGCCGGGGCGTTGCACTTTGACAGCGACCGCGCGGCCGCCCCGTAGGACAGCTCGGTGCACCTGCCCCAGCGACGCGGCAGCGATCGGAAGCTTGTCGAATTCGACAAACGCATGCGAGACGCGGACACCGAGCTCTGCGCGAATCGTGCGCTCGACATCTTCGTACGGAAATGGCTCGACCTGATCCTGCAGGCGCGCGAGCGCATCGAGATAGGGCGGCGGCAGCAGGTCGGCCCTCGTCGAGAGAATCTGGCCGAGCTTGACGAATGTGGGCCCGAGCGATTCGAGGTCGCGTGCAAACGCGTCGGCCGCCGGCCGATCGGCGGAAGGCGCGTCTTCGCCGTTCAATGCCCGGGTGACAAACTCAGCACGGCCGTACTTCGCGACAAACCAGGCGATGTCTTTGTAACTCCCCAGGCGACCAGTCACGGGTTTCGCCTCAGCAACGTTCAGGCCGACGTATCGCGGATGGCGGAAATCTCCGAGCCGACGCCTATCAGGCAGCGCGAACGTAGCGTTCGACCACGGAAACGAGCCGATCCGGCGGACAGGGCTTCCGGAGAATCTGTTTGGCCTGTTCGACCGCCATATCCGGTTGTATGTCCGAGCCTGTCACAACAATGGCAGGAATATGCCGCAGGTCGGCGTGCGCGGCGATTTCCCTCAGGAGCTCGTCGCCGTTGAGCACGGGAAGGTGCATATCCACCACGATGAGGTCGGGAACTTCCTCTTCAAGAAGACGCAAGGCCGACATGCCGTCCATTACGTGCGCGGCGTCGAACCCGGACATGCGCAGGACGCCTCGATATAGCTGCGCCAGATCGACGTCGTCTTCGACCAGGAGAACTTTCTTTCGTCCTGCTCCCATCATCCTGGTCACGCATCATTACAACTTTCGTTCCTTCCGTAACGTCCCGTCGAGCTTTCAATCGGAACTGCGGTGGTAAGCTGGCCGTAGTGAGCGCCGAGGAGCGGTCAAACGGATCGGATCGACGAGCGAACCCGCGCGGCGGCCGTCGTGAGTACGACGCAGCGAAACCGTGGTACGTGCGGCGCCGCTGGTGGCTCGCCGCAGCGTCGCTCGTCTTCGTCGGCTGGAAGCGGGTAAGACGGGTGGTCTGATGGATTTCTCAATCCGCCATACGTTTGAAAAAGGCCGTGCGGTCGGCGAGCTCCGCCGGTGTCCGCAGTGCCGCACGGATGCGCTGATGCTGCTGCGTCGTCACGTCAGCCCGCCGCATCTGGGGCCGCCAATGGTCACCGAGTACTACGAATGCGAATGCTGTGAATCGCAATATCAGTACTCGCCTGCGACCGATCGCTGGAAACCTATTTACCAGTAGAGGCCGACCTTAACGTCGGTCTCTACGACGTTTAAATTTTCATCAAAATCCCCCGCGAAGGGAGACCTGTCGCCGTCGCGATCGCGTGAGCGTAGATCCCGACCTGCCTGCGATACGTTTCCAGGGCGCCGTCCAGTTCTCGATCCGTCTTGAAATCGACGACGACCATCTCGCCGTTGACTTCGAACGCGAGATCCACGAACCCTTCAATGAGCCCACCTGCGTCCATGCGCAGCGTGATGGGCGTCTCGCGATAGCAGCGTCCATTCCTGGCCGCTCGCGCGGCGTCCGCGAAGAGCGGGTGCTGCACGATACCGCGGACAATCGCGACGGCCGAATCAATCTCCTCGGCATTCGCGCCGAGCACGCGGCCATGCGCCGAGGCAAGGCGTTCGACGAGATCACCCTCCGCGCTCTCGAGCGGCACGTCGGCCAGCAGGGCGTGAACGAGAGTTCCAAACCGTGCCCCGCCTTCGCGTGCGCTGCTGGCGCTGAGATCTTCGACACGAACGTCGATGTTTGCAACGTCGAGGTCAACACCGTTCGCAGCCGCCTCGGTCGCGGTCATCACTCCTATTGAGGGTTCCGTCGCACGCGTCACGGCCTCGTCGCGGGCGTCACGCCAGGACATGTACTCTCGCTGGTAGCGCGCACGCGTTTCCGGCGCCACATCCTTCACGATGAGATCGTCGCGGCGTAATCCGAGGGGCGCTTCCGCCTCGAGATTGAGAACGGCCGGCTCTGGCGACCACCAGACGACGGAATAGGACTGATCTCCGGTGCCGACACGATGCTCTCCGGGGCAAACGGTCCGGGATGTTGCGGGATCGCCGTCCGGCCGTTCGAGCACGCTGTCCTTGCTCTTGAACGCAGGGCAGTGGCGTGCGGAAGCCGCATTGCGCCGTGCTGTTTCAGCGGGATAGATCGCGCCGTTCAGCGGGGCGACCCAGCCGTCCGGGTACGGCTCGTCGCCGACCGCGGGCACCACCAGCAGGTCGCGCGCTCGTGTGGCGGCCACGTAGGCGACGCGCTCACCTTCCCGCTGCTCCCGACGCAGTTCGAGATCCTTGTGATCGTTGAGGTCCTTCGGCGACCAGCCGCCAATCCGAAGCGCGCAGATTCCCCGTTGCGCGTCGACGTGTCTCGACGCATCGTAGGGCGTCAGCCGCGCGGTCATATCGGCGAGGATCACCACGGGAAACTCGAGGCCTTTGGCCTTGTGAACGGTCATCAGCCGCACCCCATCGCTTCCCTCTTCGAGAATCGGGGCTTCAGCGGCCTGCGCGGCCGCAGTGCGCTCGTGCAGCGTCTCCACGAATCCGCGGAACGACATACCGCCTTCGAACTCGTACTGCCGCGCAAGCTCGGCGACGTGAAGGACATTGGCGAGCGCCTGTTCGCCGCCGGGGCGAAGCACGAAGCCGACATGCGCGCGCGTGTGATCGAGCAGCGCCGCAACGGTATCCGCGGCGGGCCGGCCGTTGCGCCCCGCGTGCAATCGGGCGAGCTGCTGCAACGCGTCACGGACCGGTTCAAGATGCGCGGACAGCGTCTGAGGAATGCGGAACGGATGAAAAGACCTGGCCAGATGGTGATAGTCGAGGAGTTCCTCGTCGCCGATCGCGAAGAGTGCGCCACGAAGCGTCGCGAAGACCGAAAGCTGATCGTCGGGCCATTCGATCGCCGTGAGGGCCGCCCGGATCGTTTCGATTTCCTCGCGGTCGTGGAACGTCTTGCCGCCGACGAGTAGCTGGCGAATGCCGCGCGCCTCGAGCGCCTCGACGTATTTCCGCGTGATGTCTTCGCCGTAGCTCACAAACCTGCGGAACAGCAGACAGATGTGGCGAGGCTCGACCGGAATCCGCGCATCCGGGTTACGACGCTCCGTGACGGTCCATCCACTGCGGTTGATCAGCCACTCGACATACGCGCCGACCGCCGAAGGAAGCGACTTCTCGATTTCCATCGCGGAGACCGAGTAGCGGCCGTACGGCCGCGGCACTGGGAGCGCGACGACCGAGGGCTGCGACGTGTCGGTGCGCGATGCCTCGAGCGGCACGTAGTGCGCCTGCATCGACTCCACATCCCCGTCCATCACCGTTGAAAACGCGACGTTGACCGCGCGTTGAATGTTCGGCACCGCGCGGAAGCTCTTCCGCAATTCCACGCCTGTCCCGCCCGACGCCTGGAGAAGCTGGCAGACGCGGCGATACACGTCGACATCCGCGCGCCGGAATCGATAAATCGACTGCTTCGGGTCGCCGACGACAAACAGTTTTCCGGCTTCCGGCGTCACGTGGCCCCAGCGGCTCTCGCGCGGATCACCCGACGCAAGCAGCAGCAGCAACTCGGCCTGCAGCGGATCGGTATCCTGAAATTCGTCGACGAAGATTCGCTTGAACCGCCGTTGAAAATCGCGCCGGACCGTCCCGTCGTCGCGGACAAGGTTGCGCGCGCGCACGAGCAGATCGAGGAAGTCGAGTGCGCCCTCACGCTGCTTCAACGCTTCATAGCGATCGACGCACGCGAGCAGCTCACCATGAAGCAACGCGGCGAGCTCCGCGTCCGCCTGCACCTGGAATTCCACCAGCGCCATCATCAGCGCGTCGCGTGCCTCCAGGACCTGCGCACGAGTGATGGTCTTGCCGTAAGTCGGACCGCTCCCTTTGCGCCGCCGCTTGAAGTCTCGGTTGCGGTGCAGCTCGATCAGTCGTGCCTCGAGGAAATCGAGTTCCGGCGATCCGGGATCCGCGATCCGGGATCCGATGGTTCGGGATTCGATTTCCCTTAGATCACGGCTCGCTCGGCGGACGGGCTCGGTGTCGAGATAAAGATTGTCGCCGGCGTACGATGGTTTCGCAGAAAGATCGGCGACGCGGTGAACGAGCTCGATGATGGGCCCGATTGCTGCGGCGCGATCGAACGGCTCTCTCGTCCACTGGCCGCGGAAATCGCGCCACTGCGCAAGGTCGTACGCGGCTCGGCGCAGCCGTTCGAGAGGGCCGTCTTCGTCGGCGTCACCCGGTCGCACCGCGCGGCTCGGTCGACGCAGCGACCGCCGAACGCCTTCCGGCGGATTCTCGAGCTGAGACTGGAACCACGCATCAAATGCTGTACGGAACAGCCGCTCGGCCTGCCCTTCCGTGAGCACCTTGAACAAGGGATCCACGCGCGCTTCAACAGGACGCTCGCGCAGCAGGTCGGCGCAGAAACCGTGAATGGTGCTGACGTGCGCCTCTTCGAGTCTTGCGACCGCCTGCTCCAGCCGATGGATCACCGCCGCGTCGTGAGCCTTGCGACGCTCGATCTCCAGGCCCTGCCGAAGACGCAGCTTCAGCTCACCTGCTGCTTTCTCGGTGAATGTGACCGCCACGATTTCGCGTACTTCCGCCCGCCCCTCACGAATGACGGCGAGGATCCGGTTCACGAGCTCGGTCGTCTTACCCGTCCCGGCGGCTGCTTCGACGATGACGGTTTCGTCGATGGATTCGCGGATCACGCGGCGTGCGTCGTCGTCCGAACGATCGGTGACCAGTGTCATGGCTTGCTCCGCAGCGCGTATAGATCCGCAAGTTTGTCGGCCGGCTTGCGCGCGATACGCCTGGAGACCTCGCGTCCGCAGATGGCGATGAAGTCGCAGCGATCGCAGGCGTCTTCGGCTGGCGCTGCCGCGAGAAAACCATCCTCGATGGCGCGATCGATGATGCGGAGCACGTCTACTCCGGCGCTGCGCGTGAGATCGTTCAGCGGGATCGGGTGTTCGTAGAAGCTGCCTGATGATGTGCAGTAGAACAGGCGACCGTGGCTGACCGGCGTGCTCAGTGCCTGCTCGACTACCATCGCGTAGAGGACCGGCTGCAGCACCGTCCCACCGCCGACGATGGTTCGCTCGATTCGATCGGGCTTGCGTCCCGTCTTGTGATCGGTGACCCGCAGCACCTTCGTCTGCCGGTGGCTCTCAATCAAATCGATTGCCCCCCGCAATCTGAATCTCTCCGCGAGCACCACGTCGTCTCGAATGCTGGTCGCATCACGCAGACCAGGCACCCGACCGAAGGCAAACTCGAAGCGGACTGGCTCCCACTCGGCGCCATCGCGCGCGAGGTAGTGAAGCCATGCGACCAGATCCCGGCGGATGGACGAAATTTCATCGACCCAGATCCGTTCAACGGCCGGGGCAAGCTCGTCGTGCTGGCGCGTCGCCACCTCGTCGATCGTTTGATCGAGCACTTCACGAGCCGCCTCGATGTTCGTCTCGGTCACCGGCAGGGCGCCAGCGGCCTGCAGCTTCCTGAAACAACGTGCCTGAATGTCGTGGAAGATGCTGCCGCGCGTTAGCGGATCCATACGCTGAAGGGGTTCCGGTTGCGCGAGCGGCTCGAGGCGGTAAAACGCAGAGAGCGCAAACTGATACGGACACGTGCTGAACTTCTGCAGCGCCGAGACTGAATACGACCGTTCGGTCAGCCGGTTGGCGACGAGCGCCGGCGCCGTTGACGGTTTGCCGTGAATGAGACCGTCATTGGCGGACCAGCGATGCTGACCATGCGCCCAACGGTCGATGACCGAACGCCGCAGACACTCGTTCAGACCGAGCAGGTAATGCGCATGGCCCTTGACCGCGTTCAGCTCTTTCTCGTCCAGGAGCCGGCGAAGGACGGCCAGATCGTGTTCCTGATTGTCGATGGCGTCTTCGGGACGCGACGGCGCTGGCCATGCGAGCGTGGCGTTGCCCGCCTCTTGCGCCTGTCGCTCGAGTGACTCGTGATCGGGAACCGAGCCAGTCACGGCACGCATGATGTCCAGCGCGTAAAACGAGGGGACTCGGGCGCGCGATTCGGTGAGCTCGATCCGCGGATAGGACACATACAGACGTTCCGAGGCGGCGCCGACTGCAATCTGGAGCAGCAATCGCTCCGCCTCGAGCCGGTCGTCCTGCGTCGGCAGCGAGGCGTCCAGCTCAGTGCGCCGCTCGTCGAGCAGCAGCGGATCCTCGCGCGGCTTCTGCGGGAACATCCGTTCGGCGAGGCCAGGAATGAAGACGACGCGGAAGGCCCGACCACGCGCATGGTCGGGTGTTCCGACGAAGATCCGTCCAAAACGGCGCGCCGGCGGGTCGGAATCGAGCAGCAGCAGACGATCGCTGAGCACGCGCCTGACTTCGTCGAGATCGACGGGCCCGACCTCGGCCATCGGCCGCAGGTCCGCAAGCACGCGCAGAACGTAGGCGGGCATCCGAAGTACGCGCGGCACGAGACGCTCGAACCGATCGAGCCATTCACCCCAGTTGGCCCGTGCTGGCCACGCCGCAATCTCGTCGATGATCGGGAGCGCGAACGCGCTGAGGTGACGGCACTGCTCGAGCATCAGCTCCAGCGCACGCACTTTTCCAGTGTCGCTACCTTCCTGCCGGACCGCCTCCCTGATTTGCAGCCTCAGTTCGTTCGCCTGCCCCTCGAGCCGACGCTTCCAGCGCGAAGCATCCTGGCCAATGACGACCGCATCGTTGAGGACCCGCTCCCACTTCCACGGCGCGCGCAACGTTCCGGCAACGACCGCCCGACCCGGGTCTCCTTCGCTCTGCTCCGCAGGAATTTCGTCGTCGCTTCGGATCCCGGATCCCGGATCCCGGATCCCGATCCCAAGCGTCTCGTCATGCGATGCAACCCAGACCTTTTGCGCCGCTTCGTCGAGCTGCGGGACCTGACCGAGCGAAAGGTATTCAGCGAACCGCGCCGCTGAGAGTTGCTCGGCAGCGCAGGCAAGGAGCGCCAGAAACGCACGTCCTGCAGGATGCGGCCGGCGCGTGCCGCGATCGAACCAGGCCGGGACGCCTGCGCGGCGCAAAGCGTGCTCGAGCAGACCGAAATAGCTCTGCGGCGACCGGACGAAGATCGCCATCTCGTCGAACCGGACGCCACGCCGCGTTTCTTTCAGAACGCGTCTGGCAATCTCGACGCACTCACGGCCTTCACCGGGTGCGGAAAAGAGCTCGAGCGAACCGTCGCTCGCACGATGCGGCGGCTCCAGCTCCGTTTCAAACAGATAGGTGCGGAGTGAAATCAGGTCGCCGGTTCCGCTTTCGTCTGCTCGCTCCAGCGTTGCGCCGAGGCGGACGAGTTCTGAGACTGATTGGCGATCGCCGTGTGGGACCGTCGCGAGCACATCGTCAGCGCCTGCCGCAAGCGATCCAATCAACGCCGCTTCGGAGCCATCGCAAACGGCGGTATCGAGCAGGAGCACGGCGCCGCGGAGAGGCTGGCCGCGCAGCAACCGCGCTGCCGTCTGCAGCAGTTCCGCGCGATCCGCTGCCGCGACATCGCCGAACGCCGCCTCGAACCGGGTGAGAAGATCGGCGAGGTCGGCGCGAGCGGCTCCGGCGGTGCGCAGCGCATCCGCGCTGATGCCCGCAAGACGGAGTTCCCGCAGCGTGCGCGCGAGCGCGCGAGGAAAGCCCGGCGAGCCTGCGACAGGCTCGAAGTACCGCAGCGACGCATCGCGAGCCGCGGTAAACACGGCGCGGGCGGCAACGGCTTCCGCGCCAAGCCCGCTGCTCGGTGTTTTGCCCTCTGAGGCAAGCGCAACCACGGCTGTCCGAGCCGCGAGCTGCGTCAGGCTGAGGCGCGTAATGCCAAGCGTCGCGCCGCGCTCGGCCGCGATGCCGCGCGCGAAATCGTCAGATGCACCTCGCGTCGCTGCGACAATGGTGATCGCGTGATCGGCCGGAAATTGTCGGAGAAATGTTGCGGCTGCTTCAAGCCGCGCGGCAGAAGATGCTGCCTCGAAGACGCGGAAACTGGAGCGGCGCGGACCTTTCGAGTCCGCAATCGGTGCGTTGCTCATGCCTACCTGCCCACGGCCGCCTTGGCCGGGAATCCGGAAACGACAGCACCAAGCTGCCGTGCGAGGGAAACACTAGCACAGCTCGTTTGGTTAGTGATTCGTGGTTGGTTCTACCCGCGTGATTCGTGCCGACGCTCTGGTCCAACCATGTCATCAAAGCTGTCGGTGAACTGCGAGAACACGGACGAGCAAATGGAATGGCGTCGGCCGTAGGTCACCCTCGTTGCGATGCGGCGGTTCGCGTACGTAATGACTGTCACCTCACGGCGATCGACGTGAACAAGCCAGCATTCCCGCACACCGTACTCCGCAAACCACGCGATTCGTTCTTCCGTTTTGCCAATCCGCGGATTTGGCGACAGCACTTCCACCATCAGGTCCGGCGCGCCACGCACCCGATCCCTGACGATCGACGCATTCTCATTGGAGATGAACATCAGATCGGGCTGGACGATCAACGCCCGTTCCTCGTCGAGAATCACGTCGAGCGGCGCGAGCCAGATCTCTCCGATGCCGTGCGCGCCAACGTAGCCGTCAAGCGTTCGAAAGATCCTGGCCACTGCCGATTGATGCCGCGGCGTCGGCGACTCCGCGACTCGAAGGACGCCGAAGCGCAACTCCGCGGGCACGACGGTCTCAGGCGTGCGCAGGTACTCGTCAATCGTCATCAACTTCGGTGCAGCCATCGCGTTCGTGCTCCCCTTCACGACGACGACGATGCCATCGTCCGAAGGGAAACACAAGCTCCCGATCGCGGCCGTCAATTGCGCGCGATCGCCGGCCAGTTGATAAGGAGCTTGAGCGAACCTCCCGATACTTGCTCGGACGTATCCAGGACAAATTTTTGTCCATCCGGTGAGACGTCATAGGGGTATCCAACCCGCGCAGAAGAAAGGAGCTGAAACAAGGGTGTTGCTGCACCAACGGTGAGCGCATCTCCGTTTGGTGTAATCGAGACCGCTGTTAGGCGATTCGCGGGATCGACGAAAAACAACTCGTTGCCATCGCGACTCCAACGCGGCCACAGACCAGCGCCAATGAGCCACTTGCCGGCCGGATTCGGAAAGGCGGCGACATACACCTCATTGCGAGCGGATTCGGAAGATGTGTACGCGAGCCACCGCCCGTCCGGCGACAAGCGCCCGCGAATGCTTCCACCGATTGCGGACGCGACCGTGAGCACGTGAAAGGGCTTCGCCTCAGGGCCAAGCGGAAGAGCCATCAGACTCGCGCCGATCTGAAACAACAGGTGCCGTCCATCGGACGACCAGCTTGCCGGGAACTGCTGGCCATCGGCTTCCAGAAGCGGACGCTCAGCACCCGACCCATTTGATGCCTTTTGGTACAGGTCGTAACCGAACGTTCCTCCGGCTCGGTTTGATGCGAACGCTACTGTTAGACCATCCGGGGACCAGACCGTACGCGTGTCGTCGAGAGCGTCGAAGGTGAGCCGAGTCCGGATGCCGCGGTTCACATCAAAGATCCAGAGGTCCGAAGTCCCTCGAACTGTATCGCCAACCGTGACCGCCAGGCGCTGGGCGTCGGGCGACAATTCAAGCTCGTTGTAATTCGCTGGTTCACCAAACGTGCTCAAGACTTTACCGGTACGATTCACCCAGGCGAGTTGACTATCGACTTTGATCTGCGCCTGATAAACCAATATGCCGCTCGACGACACACTGAATGACGAACCGTTTATTGATCCGCGTACGTCATCCGCGAGTTGAACAATGTCATCAGTCAGCCGAAGCCGATTGGTGTCGAGTCTCTGCGCCAAGAGCGTTCCATCGCGCCAGAATACAAGGCGATCTTGCGCAAATTGTGCATTCCCTCCGCCGCCCAACTCGGTGACTTCATTTGATGCAAGCGACCGAAGGAAGGTCTGGCGTCCGGCGCCGCGATGAATGAAGTGTTCGCCGTCGGGAAGGAAGAATGGGAACTGATAACTATCCGATGAAGATGTTCCAGGTGAAGCGATGAGTGTAGAAGTGCCACCGGCAGCCGGCACCCGGTACAATGCGAAGAAGTCCGAGAAGACGATTTCATCGTTGCGATTCCACGTCGCCCCACCTGCACCCTTTGCGTCACAAAGTATGACGAGCCCGCCACCCGTAGACGCCATCTTCTTCAGCTTGCCGCCTTGGAAGAATCCGAGGAACCGACCGTCGGGCGACCAGAACGGATCACTGGCGTCTTCGGTGCCAGACAGCGGTTGGGTGACGGACTGGCCGAGCGTCTGCAGCCATAGTCGAATCGCGCCGTCACTACCCCGAGCGACGAAGGCCACACGGCGCCCATCAGGAGAAATTGAGAGAAAGTGATCCGCCGCTCGCTCTGCGCCGACGTCGAGTTCCGCTGGCACTTCTACGACCGCACGATATACGTCGCCGGCGGACGTCTCGGATTCGGCGCCCGGTGGGCGACTTAGAATGATCGTGCGAACCACCCCACTCATCGCAGGGATAAGGAACACAAGGGCGACGATCACGACGGCGCGGCTGTTGCGGTCTTGAAGCAACTGCAACGTCCATGCGCGCCAACTTTCATCTCGCTTGGGCGCGTTTGATTCGTCGAGCAGATATCGGAGAACCGACGCATGCGGGATGCGCTGCACACGGTCTTTTGCCAGGCACCGTGTGATGAGGGTGCGCACCGTTTCTGGTAACTCTTTCGGCAGCGCCCGCACGTCCGGCTCGCTCGCCAGCACGCGCGCGATTGTGTCGGCGACAGTGTTGGCGCTGAAAGCGGGCCGGCCGGTAAGCATTTCATACAGCACGCAGCCGAACGCCCAGATGTCGCTGCGTTGATCCGCCCGTTCGCCGCGTGCCTGTTCCGGACTCATGTACGCCGGCGTACCGACGATGACGCCGGCGTTGGTCATATGAGGCAGCGTCGCGACCGCGCTGGCCGGCGACAGTGTCGCGTCGCCTCGAGAATCCGCCAGCTTCGCGAGGCCGAAGTCCAGCACCTTCACGACGCCGTCGCGCGTGATCTTCACGTTCGCGGGTTTCAAGTCGCGGTGGACGACGCCGTGTTCGTGTGCGGTCTCGAGCGCCTCGGCCATTTGCCTCGCGATTCGAAGCGCCTCTTCGACCGGCAATCGGCCGCGCGCGATGCGTTCGGCAAGCGTTTCGCCGTCGACGAGCTCGAGCGCGAGCGCGCTGACCCCGTCCGCCTCTTCGACACCGTAGATGGTTGCAATATGTGGATGTGTCAGCGATGCGAGCGTGCGTGCCTCGCGTTCAAATCGCGCGCGGCGGCCAGCGTCGCGGACGAACGTCTCAGGTAGAACCTTCAGGGCTACGTCGCGACGGAGCCGTGTGTCGTGGGCCCGATAGACGTCGCCCATCGCACCTGACGCGATGAATCCCGTGACTTCGTAGTCTCCGATGCGTGAACCTTGACGCAGCGTCGTCGTGCCGCCAGCAGTATCGCGATGCGCGGCGAGGAGCGACTCCACCTCTGCCCGCAGCGCCGCGTCGGGTCCGCACTCTGACGTTAAGTACGCAGCGCGTTCTATCTGCGTCTTGGCCAGTGCTGCGTGAAACAGTTCATTCACGCGCTGCCAGCGCGCATCCGCTGCGCTCACCGATGTGCCTCCACGCCGCCGACCAACTCGTCCAGCACTCGCACACCGCCCACCTTTCCATCGGCCATTGCAACGGATTGTCGTGAGTTGCGGAATTCTAGGCGACGACGATCGTCCGGGCAATCGGTGGGAGAGGTTTTGGCGTCCGTTTCCGCCTCTCCGGTCAGGAGAGGCAGGTTGGATGCGGACACTGACGCGTCGGGAGCGGGACGTGCTGCGATTGCTCATCGACGGTTATACGAACCGGGAAGTCGCGGAAAGGTTACCGGCGCTTGAGTTCCCGTCGAAGCCAGGCCTTGGCAAACGTCCAGTCACGCGCCACGGTCTGCGGTGACACGTCCAGGACGGCGGCGGTCTCCTCGACGGTCAGGCCCGCAAAGAAGCGAAATTCGACGATACGCCCTTTACGCGGGTCGATTTTCTCGAGCGTCTCGAGCGCGTCGTTCAGCGCGATCACGTCCTCGCCGATGTCGTCGGGTCGGTCAGTCGCCTCCGACAGCGTCACCCGGACCATGTCGCCGCCGCGCTTGTCCGCCCCTCTGGTGCGCGCGTAATCGACCAGCACTCGCCGCATCAGGCGAGCCGACATCGCCAGAAAGTGCGTGCGGTTCTGCCAGTTCACGCGGCGCGCGTCGATCAGGCGCAGGTAGGCCTCGTTGACCAGCGCCGTCGCTTGCAGGCTGTGATCCGCCCGCTCGCTGCGCAGACAGCGCCTGGCAATCTGCCGAAGCTCCTCCTGCACGAGCGGCACGATGCGGCCGAGCGCATCTTCGTCGCCCGCCCGCCAGGCCAGGAGCAGCGCCGTGACATCGGGACTTTGACTCGGAATGCCGCCGATTCTACGCCTCTCAGCCTCCATTAGAGGTTCCGCCGTCCCGTTCCGCCTCTCCAGACGAGGAGGCACCGGACATGGGGCGGTCAACGCTTTCAGCACTCGTCGCGGCGGCAAGCCTGGTGATGGCGGATGGTGTCTCCGCCGCCGGCCCGGAATCCCAGCCGGAACTGCGCATCACGGTTCGCGTCGATGATAAGGCCGGCGTCCAGGGCGTTTACCTGAAGTTTGCCAAGAAGCGCGCCGCCGAAGTGTTCGCGATGCGGGGCGTGGAAGTGAACTGGATCGACGGCGAGGATGCGAACCGCCTGAAAATCGTGGCGCCGTACATGATCCTCATCATGGCGGAGGCACCGGCGAGGCTCAAAGCGGAGATGGCGAAGCTGCGGGCGGACGTCATGGGCCAGGGTGCCCCTGCGATCGGACGCGCTTACATCTACTACGACCGCGTGCTGAAGTTGAATCCGGTTCCACCCCGCGACATCATCACGACGCTCGGTGACGTGATGGCGCATGAGCTCGGGCATTTGATGTTGCCGCCCGGCCACTCCAATCTCGGGATTATGCGGGCGGATATCAACATGACGTCGCGGCGGTTAGAGACGTTCACGGATGTGGAGGCCGCCCACATCCGCGAACACTTGCGCCGGCAGATGGTGACGGAAACCAAATGATGGAGCGCCGGCCGCCGTCAGCGCCGGTCCACGTTACGGTTTGAAAGACTTCCCCTGCTTGCCGAGCCACGCCTCGAGGCGCTTCGTGCAGTCGCAGCCGCAGCATGCCCACGGCTCGGTGCCATTCTCGTCGCGGCACTTGGCGCGAGCGTGCGCGTCCTTGATCGAATCGAAGTCGAAGAACGCTTCCCAGTACGGACGCTCTTCCTGCAGCGGCGTCGAACAAAAGCAGGTCTCGACCCACTTGACGCGGCCGTCGGCGAGCTCGCGCGCGTGCGCCATGTCGTGCAGGTACTCGTCGCCCGCGATCGAGCCGGTGCCTAACGACCCATCGCCAATCGCGCGCCGCAGCGCGTCGCGTCGATCCTTCTTCACTCGCGCGGTGACCAGATATCTCATCGACCTACGGGGCTAATCTTTCGCGGCGCCATGAATTGTCGGCGCACTTCACGTATCGGAGCCGATCGTGTAGACGGCTGGTTCGCCCCTGCCAGAACTCGAATTCGTCAGGAACGATCCGATATCCGCCCCACCACTCGGGACGCGGCACCGGGCCGTCGCCATAGGTGCGCTTGACACGGTCGAACGCTTCTTCAAGCACGTCACGGTTCTCGATCGGCTCGCTCTGCTTCGAGGCGTAGACGCTCAAGCGGCTGTCGAGCGGACGGGTCTCGAAATACGCATCCGATTCCACAGGGCTGATGCGCTCGACGACACCATCGATGCGGACCTGCCGCTCGACTGACGGCCAGAAGAACAGCAGGCTGGCGCGGCCGGTTGCCTCCATCTCGCGCGCTTTCCGGCTTTCGTAGTTCGTGTAGAAGATGTAGCCGCGATCGTCGATCCCCTTGAGGAGCACGGTTCGCACGGAGGGCCGTCCGTCCGGCGACGCGGTCGCGAGCGCCATTGCCGTCGGATCGGATTCGGTCTGACGAACCTGCTCGAACCAATGCGCGAACTGTCGCATCGGATTGCTATCCGAGTGCACCTCGCTGAGAGGTTCGCCGAGGTACTCGCGACGGATGTTCGCTAGCGACACGGGTTATTGGTTCGTGGTTGGCGGTTCGAGGTTGGTGGTGACCTTGATGTCATCACCTTCGACGATGATGCGCGCCGTGCCGCCTTCGGCGAGAGCCCCGAAGAGCATCGCCTCGGAGAGTGGCTTCTTCACCTTCCGCTCGATCAGCCGCGCCATCGGCCGCGCGCCGAATGCGCGATCGAAGCCTTCGGCCGCGAGCCATGCACGCGCAAGTAAATCCAGCTCGATGGCGACACCCCTGGACGCAACCATCGCGCGCAGCTCGTCGATCTGTTTGTCGACGACGCGCTCGATCTCGACCGGCCCGAGCGCGTTGAAGTGCACGATCGCATCGAGCCGGTTGCGGAACTCGGGGCTGAACATCTTCTCCAGCGCCCCGCGCGACGACACCCCTGAGCCACCAACCTCGCCGAAACCAAGACGGCGATCGGACAGGTCGCGCGCGCCGGCATTGGTCGTCATGATCAGGATGATGTGGCGGAAGTCCGCCTTGCGACCATGCGAGTCGGTCAAGGTCGCGTGATCCATCACCTGCAGAAGGATGCTCACCATGTCGGGATGCGCCTTCTCGACCTCGTCGAGCAGCAGCACCGCATGCGGTGACTTTCGGACCGCATCGATGAGGAGCCCGCCTTCTTCGTAGCCGATGTATCCGGGCGGCGCGCCGATGAGGCGGGAGACGGCGTGCTTCTCCATGTACTCGGACATGTCGTAGCGGATGAAGTCCACGCCGAGGATGCGTGCGAGCTGCTTGGCGAGCTCCGTTTTGCCGACGCCAGTCGGGCCCGCAAACAGGAAGTTCCCAATCGGCTTGTCCGCCGACCGGAGACCTGAGCGCGACAGCTTGATCGCGGAGGTCACCTCGTCGATCGCGCCTTCCTGGCCGAAAATCACCCGCTTCAACTCGGTGTCGAGCGTCGCGAGTGCCGCACGGTCGTCGCTCGAGACCGCCTGCACCGGCACGCGGGCCATCCGCGCAACGACCTGTTCAATCTGCTCCGGACCGATCGCCGCGACGCGCTGATCGACCGGCAGCAGCTTCTGCGCCGCGCCGACTTCGTCCAGCACGTCAATCGCCTTGTCGGGCAGATGCAGGTCCTTGAGATGCTTCGCCGAGAGGGCGACCGCAGCGCCAATCGCCTCGTCGGTGTACTTCACGCCATGATGCGCTTCGTAATGCGGACGCAGGCCTTTCAGAATCTCGATCGTCTCCTGTTCCGACGGCTCGAGGATGTCGATCTTCTGGAAGCGCCGCGACAACGCGCGGTCGCGATCGAAGGACTGCTTGACGTCGTTGAACGTCGTCGAGCCGATGCAGCGGAGCGAGCCATTGGCCAGCGCGGGCTTCAGCAGGTTGCCGGCGTCCATCGCACCGCCCGACGCAGCGCCCGCCCCGACCAGCGAATGAATCTCGTCGATGAACAGGATGGCGTTCGGTTCCTTCTCGAGGCGCTCCAGCACCTGCTTGACGCGCTCTTCAAAGTCGCCGCGGTACCGCGTCCCCGCGAGCAGTGCGCCGAGGTCCAGCGCGTATACCTTCGAGCTGCGGAGCGCCTCCGGGACGGCGCCTTCGTGAATCCGTAACGCCAGCCCTTCAGCGAGGGCGGTCTTGCCGACGCCAGGCTCGCCAACCAGCAGCGGATTGTTCTTCCGGCGCCGGCAGAGCACTTGAATCATGCGCTCGAGTTCGAGCGCGCGTCCGATCAACGGATCAATCTGTCCAGCTGCCGCGCGCGCAACGAGATCGGTCGCGTACGCTTCGAGCGGATCCGTCGATGGCGGACCTGACGGACTCGTCTCTCCTTCCTGTTCCGCGGGCTTTCCCCGGCCACCATGCGAGATGACCCGCAGGAGCGTCAGCCGATCGAGCCCCTGATTCTGCAGGAAGAACGCCGCGTGGCTTTCTTCCTCTTGCAGCATGAACACGAGCAGGCTGCCGGTATCCACATGCTTCGCACTCGATACAGCCGCATGCACGACCGCCTGCTGGATGACGCGATCGAATCCCACCGTGGGCTCAGGCTCGACCGAGGTCGTTGCCGGTACCGACGTGAACGCCTTGGCGAGCACCTCGTCAACCTGCTTACGCAGCGCTTCCACCTTCACTCCACAGGTCGCGAGCAGCGCGCGCGCCTGAGGCTCGTCGGTAATCGCACGCAGCAGGTGTTCGAGGCCGACCGTGTCATGGCGACGGTCGGTCGCGAGGCGGAATGCGCGCTGGATTGTCTCCAACGTTTCGGGCGCGAACGGGACTGGGGGTTTGCTCATGTATGCCTTATTAAGACTCCTTGCCCTCAGGGTCTGGTTCCATTGTCACCAGCAGCGGAAATTCGTGCTGCTCGGCCAGCTGCCGGGTGGACTTCACCTTTGTTTCGGCCACATCGTGCGTATAGATGCCGGCCAGCCCCATTCCGGACTGGTGCACGTTCATCATGATGGCGAAGGCCTCGCCGCGCGGCTTGTGAAAAATCGTCTCGAGAACCCAGACGACGAAGTCCTGGGTCGTGTAGTCGTCGTTGTGAAGCAGCACGCGCCACATGCGAGGCCGCTGGAGCTTTTGCTCTTGTCGCTCCTCGGTGAGCGTGGATTCTTTGGAAAGAGGATCGGCCATCCCGGCTGTTTCAATTTTACAGGTCGGTCATCAAATCGTCGTCGAGGTGCCAGGGCGCACCGGCGGCCGGCTGCGCAACGCCTGTGCGCACGTACCGGAGAAAATCGTCGCGCGGAATCTCCCGCGCGCCCAGCGAGGCGAGATGGCCGGTCGCCATCTGGCAGTCGATGACGACGAACTTCCAGCGATCGAGCTGTCGAGCCAGATACGTCAGCGCCACTTTCGAACCATCGCTGCGCCGGCTGAACATCGACTCCCCGTAGAACACGCGCCCGACGGCGACGCCGTACAGACCGCCCACGAGCTCACTGCCCTCCCACGTCTCCACCGAATGCGCGAAGCCCAGCTGCGCGAGACGCGTATACGCGGTCATCATGTCGCCGGTAATCCATGTGCCGTCCTGCTGTCGCCGCGGCGCGGCGCATCCTTCCATCACCGCGTCAAATGCCTGGTCCAGCGTGACTGAGAATCGCGCCGACCGAATCGTGCGACGCAACGATCGCGAGACGTGGAGGTCGCGGGGAAAGAGGACCATTCGCGGGTCCGGGCTCCACCACAGAACAGGATCGTCCTCGTTGAACCAGGGGAAGATGCCGCGCGCGTACGCGTCGAGGAGGCGTTCCGGTGAAAGATCGGCGCCAGCCGCCAAAAGGCCGTTCGGCTCGATGAGCGCGTGGTCCACCGGCGGAAAGGGATCGTCTGACTCGAGCCACGGGATTGAAGACATCAATTCAAACTGCAAAATTATCAGATGCTCACGCGCTACGCCCCATCGCCTACGGGTTACCTTCACCTCGGTCACGTCGTCAATGCCATCTACGTGTGGGGTCTGGCGCGCGCGGTGGACGGCCGTGTGCTGCTGCGCATGGAGGATCACGATCGGATCCGCTGCAGGCCGGAATACGAATCGAGCATTCTCGAGGACCTCGCCTGGCTTGGGTTCGAGCCCGATGAAGGTCTGCATCCGCTTCTGCGGCAGAGCGATCGTGGGGATATCTATCGTGACGCTCTCGATCGGCTGCGCCGCACGCACCACGTGTACGCGTGCGACTGCTCGCGCAAGCACATTGCCGGCGAGCGATATGACGGCTTCTGCCGCGAACGCGGCCTGACACACGCGTCGGGTCGCGGGCTGCGCGTTCGAATCGGCGACGGTGTCGAGACGTTCGAGGATCTGCTCCTCGGCGCCATCGAGCAGGAGCCGGCACGGCAATGCGGCGATCTTCTGCTGCTCGATCGCGACGGCAACTGGACGTATCAATTTGCGGTCACTGTCGATGACATGATGCAGGACATTACCGACGTCATTCGCGGCGATGATCTCGCATCATCCACGGGACGTCAGCTTCGCCTCCGGCAGATGCTCGGTGGTGACGGGCGGCCACGCTTTGCACACCATCCCCTGATCCTGAAACCGGGCGGCGAGAAACTGAGCAAGAGCGCTGCTGATACCGGCGTCCGCGAGTTGCGGCAATCGGGACTGACGCCCGAGGAAGTCATTGGCCGGGCCGCGGCAGGGGTTGGCCTTATCGGTCAGTTCAGGCCTGTCGCAGCGCACCAGGTGGCAGATCTCTTCAGGGATTGGCCGCACGGCGGACGTATTCACCGCGCGAGTTCTCGATGAGGAACCCCTCGTTGGCGAGGTGACGAAGCACCCAGGCAACGACCGGATCGGCGAGTCCGAAGAGCCGCCGCGCCTCCGCGCATGTCACGCGAAGACACGGCATCTCCTCGAACTCCGCGCGAATGCGGAACACCGCCGAATTCCAGAGAAGGTCAGGCAGGCGCTGAGGGCTGCGCACCTGCCATGTGCGATTGAACACGTTCGTCTCTTCTATCGCTTCGCCTTTCGAGCGGGCGAAGTCTTCGTCGGTGAACTCGTTGCCGTCGACACCTGTATCCGGTCGACGACCTGCGTCACGCCGTCGATGCCGCTGGCGACCGTGAGGGCGCGTTCTTTGGCCGCTCTCGTCGGCACCGTTCCCTGCATCGTCACAACCCCGCTCTTCGCGGTCACTTCGATGGAGGTGCTCTTAATCTGGTTGTCGGAGGCGAGTTGCGACTTGATGCGGTCCGCCAGTGCGGCGTCGGTATCGGCCGCGGCGACGGTGGACTTACCTGTCGTAGATGGCGCGGCGGGTGCTGGCGGCGTCGCGGCAGCTGCTGGTGCCGCTGCTGCTGGTGCCGTTATCGGTGAAATTATCAGATTGTCTTCAACCCGCTTGACGCCTTCGGTCGTCCGCGCGAGCAATAAAGCCTCTGCGCGCTCCGTATCGTCGGCGACCTCGCCATTCAAGGTCACCACACCTGCGTTGGTGGTCACGAGAATGTGACGTCCCTTGATGCGGCCGTCCATGAAGTACTTCGACTGAATACTCGTCGTAATGCGCGTGTCATCCGACGCCGCGACCGGAGGTGGCGGGGAGGCCGGCGAAGCGCTCGTACCACTTGTCGGGGCCGCGCCGGGAGTGCCGCCATTCACCGTTCGAACGGGCGGAGGCCCGGCTACCTCGACGTCGAGGTTGTCGACCACCTGCTTGACGCCGTCGGTTTGTTTCGCGAGGGTCAGCGCAAGGTGACGCTCCGATTCGTTCAGCACACGCCCTTTCAGCGTGACAACGCCGTCCTGCGCCGACACTTTGATGTCACGCGCCTCGATATCGCGATCGCCGACAAATTTTGCGTGAATTTTGGTCGCTAGCCACACGTCTTCGAGCTTTTCTCCCGCTTTGACGCTTTCCGACTTGATTCGGTCGGCGGTCTGGCTGGCGCTCTGCTTCAGCTCTGCCTCCGAAGTCTGTCTCTGGCAGGCGCTGACGCTCATCGCCAGCGCGAGTGCAGCACACAAGAGCTGAGGTGCCTTCATGGATATCCTCCGGTTTTCGGGGTGCAAACTGCTTGCCCCGACGGCAGTCGAGCGGTTTACCATTGGTGCGCATGAGGCTCGCGGCCATCGCCGCCGTTATCGCGCTCGCCGCTGGACCTGCGGTCGCTCAGGTTGTGAACGGGCGCGCCGGCTGGGAAGCCATTCGTGAAGGTCGCACCGAAGCCGCCGCAGCTGCCTTTGCAGAGGCGCTCCGGCAACAGCCGCGTGACCCGATGCTCTACGTGGGCGCCGCACTTGCCGCGCAGTTGCTCGGCGATACGGGGCACGCGCGCGGCTCGCTGGACCAGGCGCTGACGCTCGCGCCCAACTTGACGGTCGCGTCTCTGCTGCTTGGAGATCTCCTCTATCGGCAAAGCGATCTGCAGGGTGCGATTGCGGTGTATGAAGCGGCACGTAACTACGCGCCTGACGACAAGACCGTCTCCTCGCGACTGGCCCGGCTGCGGGATGAGCCGTCGCCCGAGAAGGGGTTTTTTCAGTCGCAGAGTGCTCACTTTACTGTTCTGTTCGAAGGGCCGGCCGATGAAGAGCTCGCGCGGCGGGCCGTCGACATTCTCGAAGACGCCTACTGGCGTGTCGGGACAGCGCTGTACACGTTCCCCGACCATGTGATCACGGTTGTGCTCTACACGGAACAGCAGTTCCGCGACACGACGCGCTCACCGGCCTGGGCAGCGGCTGCGTATGACGGGCGGATCCGGGTGCCGATGCGGGGCGCCCTGCAACAGGCGCCCGGCGAGCTCGAACGGGTCCTCGCACACGAGCTCACGCACGCGATGATCCGTGCAATTGCGCCGCGCGGAGTGCCCACGTGGCTGAACGAAGGCCTGGCGGTCATGTTCGAACCACAAGGGGCACAATGGGCCGCTGAGACGATGGCGGGGTCGTCGGCACGGATCCCGCTCGACGAGCTTGCAGGCAGCTTCGACCAGCTATCCGGGAATCAGGCCAGGATTGCCTATGCCGAAAGCGCCGACGCGGCGCGCCGGCTATTCGACGAAGTCGGGGGCGCGGGAGTTGTTGCGCTTCTGCAGGACATCGCGCGCGGTGTGCCGCTCGCCGATGCGTTCGAGCGCAGGATGCTTACACCTTATTCGGCGTTTGCCACGAGCCTGAGATAGAATCTGTCGGTCTCACCGAGGCACAGTTGGCTGTCCGTCTCTTCATAGGGAACCTCCCCTACGGCGCGTCCGAAGCAGATCTCCGAGGACACTTCGCACCGATCGCCGAACCTACTCACGTTGTGATGCCGGTCGATCGCGAAACTGGACGTCCGCGCGGGTTTGCGTTCGTCGAGTTCGCTGAGCGCAGCGTCGCCGAAAAAGTCATCGAGAAGTTCAACGCGCAGCCCTTCATGGGGCGCAATCTTGCGGTCAGTGAAGCGCGCGCACGGGAAGATCGTCCGCCAGGCCCGCGACCACCGGGCGGCGGATATGGCGGCCCTCGTCCGGGCGGCGGCTTCGGCGGGCCGCGTCCTGGTGGCGGTGGTGGGTTTGGCGGCCCACGTCCGGGCGGCGGCGGCTTTGGCGGCGGCGGGGGCTTCGGCGGCGGCGGCGGCTTCGGTGGCCCGCGGCCGGGCGGTCCCGGCGGCAGCCGCGACCGCTCCGCGAATTTCGGTCCGCCCGCGCCACCCAAGCGGCTGCGCGGCGGCAAGAAGAGCTCTCAGCAGGAACACAAGCCGCGAGGTCCGATCAAGGAGCGCACGGGCGGCCGCATCTACGCTGTGGACGACCTGGACGACGACGACTCGGTCGAAATCGATGATGTCGCAACAAGCGCGAAGGATGAAGAGGCGAACGTCGATACGGATACGGATACGGATGCGGACACGGACACGGACGACACCGACACGGAAAAATAGCTACAACACCTTCCGGTAATCGAACCAGTCCACCGCGAAGTCGATCGTCAGCTTTCGCAGCAGCAGCGCCCGTCCTTCTCCGGAGAAACGCACCGACACCGGTAGCCACAGGTTTCCGTGCACCAATTCGCGCCGGAGCGTGACCGTGGCGCCTTTGTTCAGGCGTGCGAGCACTCCATATCCGAAAGCCACGTCGTCGATCGCCTTAGCGTCGATGCGCGTCACCTCGCGCGTGAGCTCGTCGATCCAGATCTCGCCTGAAAAGTCGCGCGCGATGCGTCCCTCGCGCGTCTGTGGCTTTGCGTCGCGCCGCGCTTTGAAGACCGCAATGATTGCGTCCCGCCCATCGAGGCGTTCGCGCCGGTTCATCGCCACGTCGAGCGTTGCGGCGACATCCTCCACGACCCGTCGGCCGCGTGCGGACATTCGCATCGGACGGCGCACTGGCGCGCTGTCGGTGACCGGCTTTCCATCCCGCTCGATGACGCGAATGGTCACGGCGCTTCCGTCTTCAAGCGGCGTCACTTCCCTGACACGGACGCTCCCGGTCCCCAGTCGACCAAATGGATTGAAATTGAGCTCCGTGCGCCGCTCCTTGTACGCGAACAGCTTCTGATCGTCCTGTGACCGCGCCAGGTTCGCGCGTACCGCTTCGAAAAACGCCTCCGCATCGGGAAACGGCCGGACGTCCTGTGCCGTCGCGGTTTGGAGAAGCGATGCGGCGACGGCGAGGCGCAAGACCAGCCAGAGAGTCATACCTTGCGCAGACGTTCCGCGGCGCGCTCGAGTGTCTCGTCGCGTTTGGCGAAACAGAGACGGAGAATCGGCGGCGCCGGTTCGTCGCCGTACAGAAATGAGGATGGCGGGATGGAGGCGACGCCGTGCTCTTTCAACAGCCACATCGCGACGTCGGTATCGCGATCGGTCGAGATCGCGGAGTAGTCCACCATCTGGTAGAACGTGCCGCGACACGGCAGCGGCCGGAATCGTGACGCGCCGACCAGCGACAGGAACAAGTCGCGTTTACGCTGGTAGAACTCGCCGATGCTGCGGCATTCCGGATCGTTGCGCAGCATCTCCGCGTAAGCCATCTGAATGGCGCCGTTCACCGCGAAGGTGACCCACTGATGAATGCTTTGCACCTCGGCGCTAAGCGCCTTTGGTGCGGCGGCCCATCCCACCTTCCATCCGGTCGTCGTAAAGGTCTTGGCAAAAGAGCCAATCACGATCGCCCGCTCCGCGATTGCCGGGTACCGCGACATGCTTTCATGTCGCTGGCCGTCAAAGACGATGTGTTCGTACGCCTCGTCTGCGACAACGACGGCGTCGGTGTGCGCGAGCAGCAGCTCGAGCTCGCGCATGTCGTCGGCAGTCAGGATCATGCCCGTGGGATTGTGGGGCGAGTTGATCACGATGGCGCGCGTGCGCGGCGTGAGCGCGCGGCGTGCGGCGTCCCAGTCGATGCGGTATTCGGGCGGCCGCATCGTCACAAACATCGGTATGCCGCCGCTCAGTTGAATCGCCGGCACGTACGAATCGTAGGCCGGCTGAAACAGCAGCACTTCGTCGCCAGGATGCACGAGCGCCGTCAGCGTTGCGTAGAGCGCCTCCGTTGCTCCCGACGTAACCGTAATTTCAGTGACCGGGTCGTATCGATGTCCGTAGAGGCGCTCGATTTTCATCGCCAGCGCCTCGCGGAGCGGGATCGTCCCCGGCATCGGCGCGTACTGGTTGTGCCCCTCGCGCATGTAGCGCGCCACCGCGTCAATCAGCTCGGGCGCACAGTTGAAATCCGGAAACCCCTGCGACAGGTTGATCGCGCCGTGGTCGAGCGCAAGCCGGGACATCGTCGTGAAGATGGTCACGCCGGTGTTTGGGAGCTTCGAGCGCAAAGTCAGGGTTGTGCCCATGCCAGGTGTCAGGTATCAGGGTTCAGGCGTGGTCCAGCCTACAGGTATCAGGTAATAGGGTACAGGCAGTTCCTCACTCGACAAACTCCGGCGGGCGCAAGGCCAGTACTGAGTACTTGTTGCGCAACGAGACGACGCGATCGAAGTAGCTGTCCTTGGGGAATTCGCCCCGCAGCAGCCGATCGCGCAGACGGCGGATTTCGTATCGATACAGATCGTTCACGAACTCGCGCACGAGCTCAGGCGGGGTTGTGGGGTGCGGTCGTACCCCATGTGCCTCGAGTTTTTCGAGAACCTCACGGCGATACCGATACATCAGGGCGCACCTTGCTGATTCTTGTCGCTACCCGACCGTTCGCCCGTTCCGATTGGCTCCGTCAGGTACGCACCGAACTCGCGCTTCCACCACGCGCCCGTCTGCGCACGCTCTGCAAATGACGTGAAGTGATACTGGTAATACGCGAGCCGCACGTAGCGCGGCCGGCCCTCGAGCGGGTTTGGACCGAGTAGCCCCGTAACCGCCGGCTCCCGCGCGATGAGCCGTGCCGCCAACGGCAGAAGCCAGTCTTGCGCGGAAAGAGGATCGAGCGCGGCAAACCACATCTGCCAGTCGAGCCTCGGCATGTGCGGCTCGACGAACCGGGGCCGTCGCGTGACGTCGCCCGCCTTCCACTTGAACTCCTGCTCCTTCCACACCGCGCCGTCGCTGCTGACTTCAATGACGATCTCAGGCCGCTGCGTCGTCATCACGCGAAACAGCCCATAGCCATTGACCGCGTTGAATGGCGCGACCCACCCGAAAACCGTCTGCGTCAATCCTCGATCGAACGGTCCGCGCACGCGCCGCGTTCTGTCCATCTCGCGAAACACGGTCATCACGCTCAATAGGGCAATGCCGACGGCGACGACATTCACGCCAACTCGCCAAATCGCCGGGTCAGGGCGAGGCTCGAGCGGCTGTTCATTACGGACACGCGCCGGTACAAGTCGGCCGAGCGTTCGATCGTCGAGCAGCGCCAG
>Ga0068867_100000359_pt1 | contig 30356 bp, 24 predicted proteins | sample KBSMisM32_FD_65649 | JGI IMG/M metagenome (GOLD analysis project Ga0068867, IMG submission 65649) | Miscanthus rhizosphere microbial communities from Kellogg Biological Station, Michigan, USA - KBS Miscanthus M3-2 | ecosystem: Host-associated > Plants > Roots > Rhizosphere > Soil ...
CGATCCGCGTCAGCGTGTCGGTCTCGTAGTAGCAGGGCAGGCCGTTGGCCGGTGCGAAGGGACAGCCGGGATCGTCGCGGACGCCGTATTCCCTGGTTTCCCAGCTGCCCGAATCGCCGAAGGGGCCGTCGATCTGGCCGTTGTCGTTGAGTTCGTAGCCGTAGAAGTAGTGGGTGGAGTCGGACTTGAGCACGCTGTGCCAGGCGCTCCAGCCGGGCGGCACTTCCCTGCCGCTCGAGTACGGCTCTTCGCCGTAGCCGTTGAGGAACTTGCCGACGTGGATCGTGCGGTAGCCCGCTTCCTGCAGCCAAACGGCGAGGTTGTGTTTGTAGGCGGCTCGGAAGGAGAAGCCGAAGTAACCGCCGTTTGGCTGGACGTTGCCCTTGACTCCGGTGTTGTGCGCGTAGCGGCCGGTCAGCAGGGTTGCCCGCGAAGGACAGCAGAGCGGGTAGGAGACGTAGTAGCGGTTGAAGGTCATGCCCCGCTTGGCGATCAGCCGCAGCGTGTTCGGCATCGCCTGCAGCCGCGGACTGCCGAAGCCCGCGTAGAGCTCGTCGAGCGTCTGGTCGTCGGTCTGAATCACGACGAAGCTCGGCCGCTGGCGTGCCGCCTCGGCCGGGGCCGGTCCGCGCGCGGCGGAGATGCCCAGCGCGCAGAGCAGGGCAAGCAGGCCCCCCGCCAGGACTAGGCGGGCGCTGCGCGAGGCCTGGCTGTAGCTCGCTTGCCGCATGCGTCGATCGATAGCCGGAGCTACGGGCCGTAAACCGGCGTCTCCGGCGAAGTTTCGAACGCTAGAAGATTCTCAGGACGCGCCGAGCTTTTTGACGGCGTCGCGGAACGTTTTGACCGTCGCGCTGGGAGCTTTTCGCCCCTCGAGTTTCTCGCCGTGGCGGTTGACCCAGATCACCGGCACCTTCATCTTCAGCAGCGGGGCGACCTCCTTGTCGTAGCTGGATCCGATGTGGACCCAGCCTTTCTTGCCGCCGATGCGACGCGCCGCCTCTTTGAAGTGAACCGGGTCGGGCTTGTAGCTGCGCACCTGCTGGGCGGTGACGACGAGATCGAGTTCGGTGCGCAGGTGCCGCCGCGAGATGCCGAGCAGTTTGTCGTCAATGTTCGAGACGATGCCGATCTCGTAGCGTTTGCCGAGCCGGTCCATCGCCGCGTTCGCCTCGCGGAAGGGCATCCAGTAGGCGACGCTGTCGGGGAGGAATTGAGCTCGCGAGGGCTCGACCTCCCAGCCCAGCTCGCCCGCCACCTTGACGATCGTCCGCCGCAGGACCTCCGCGTAGAGCTCGTAGGAGCCGGCCATGATCTCGGCCTGGACTTCCATGAAGCGGGCGAGGAAGGACGGCTCGTCGAAGCTGAAGCCATCTTTTTCGGCCTCTTTCTTGCAGGCGTCGACGACCCCTTTCTCCCAGTCGATCAGGGTGCCGTAGCAGTCGGTGGTCACCCACTGAATGGTTTTGAGTGCGGGGAGAGCCATGAGGAGCGCGGCATGTTATGAGAATCGCCGAGCCCGCGCGGCGTCCCGCGCTGCGAGTCCAGTAGGCTGCCGCGCGCGCCGCGCGGCGCGCCTCGAACATGGATCTCCTCGAGTACCAGGGCAAGCAGCTTTTCGCCAAGCACGGCATCGCCGTGCCGAGTGGCGCGGTTGCCGCGACGGTCGACGAAGCGGTGGCGGCAGCCGAGCGGATCGGCTACCCGTGCGCGATCAAGGCGCAGGTGCTGATCGGCGGCCGCGGCAAGGCCGGTGGCATCAAGATCGCCAAGGACGCCGAGGAGGCGCGCGCCCACGCCGGCGCGATCATCGGCATGGACATCTACGGCCCGCGCGGCGAGGGCCCGTTTCGTGTCGAGCAGGTCTGGGTCGAGGGCGGCTCGGACATTGCCTCGGAGTACTACGCCTCGGTGATCCTCGACCGCGGCGAGAAGCGGCTGCTGGCGATGGTGTCGGCCAAGGGCGGGATGGACATCGAGGCGGTCGCCGAGGAGGACCCCGGAGCGCTGGTCAAGCGTCACATCGACCCGACCAAGCCCTTCACCGCCGAGTCGGCGCTGCCGGTCGTCGAGCACGCCGGCCTCGATGAGGACGTGCGCGGCGAGGTCGCCGAGGTGGTCGCGAAGCTGGCGACGGTCGCCGTCGAGGAGGACGCGACCCTGATCGAGGTCAACCCGCTGATCGTCACCGCCGGCCGCGAGGTGGTCGCGCTCGACGCCAAGGTGACGATCGACGGCAACGCCCTCTTCCGCCACCAGGAGCTGGCCGAGGTCGCCGACACCGCCGAGGACCCGCAGGAGGCGATGGCGAAGGAGAAGGGCCTCACCTACGTCAAGCTTCGAGGCAACGTCGGCATCCTCGCCAACGGCGCCGGCCTCTGCATGTCGACGCTCGACGTCGTCGCCCAGGCCGGCGGCAGGCCGGCAAACTTCCTCGACGCCGGCGGCGGCTCGAAGGCGGAGGCGATCGTCGACGCGCTGACCGTGATCGTCTCCGACGAGAAGGTGACGGCGATCCTCTTCAACATCTTCGGCGGCATCACCCGCTGCGACGAGATCGCCAAGGGCATCGTCACGGCCTCCGGGCAGATCGACCTCGGGGTGCCGCTGGTCGTGCGGCTCGACGGCACCAACTCCGAGGAGGGGCTGCGCATCCTCGCCGAGGCCGACCTGCCGAACCTGCGCCAGGAGACGACGATGCTCGACGCGGCGCGCCGGGTCGTCGAGCTGGCGGGGGAGAGCGGCTGATGTCGATCGTCGTCGGCGCGGACACGAAGCTCGTCGTCTCCGGCCTCACCGGCCGCGAGGGCTCCTTCCACGGCCTGCGCAACCGCGCCTACGGCACCGACCTGGTCGCCGGCGTCACGCCCGGCAAGGGCGGCCAGGACGTCGAGGGCGTGCCGGTCTTCGACAAGATCTCCGAAGCCGTCTCTGAGGCCGGCGCCAACACCTCGATGATCTTCGTCCCGGCCCGCTTCGCCGCTCCGGCGATCGACGAGGCGATCGAGTCCGGGGTCGACACCGTGATCGCGATCACCGAGGGCATCCCGGTGCTCGACATGCTGAGGACCTACTGGAAGGCGAAGGAGGCCGGGGTGCGGCTGATCGGGCCGAACTGCCCCGGCGTGCTCTCGCCGGGCAAGGCCAACGTCGGCATCATCCCGGCGCAGTTCTTCGACCCCGGCAAGATCGGCGTCGTTTCCAAGTCGGGCACGCTGACCTACCAGATCGGCAACGAGCTGAAGCAGGCGGGCGAGGGCAACTCCTCGATCGTCGGCATCGGCGGCGACCCGATCGTCGGCTCGGACTTCATCGACATCCTGACGCTGTACGAGGCCGACCCCGAGACCGAGCTGATCGTGATGGTCGGCGAGATCGGCGGCGACGCCGAGGAGCGTGCGGCCGAGTTCATCGCCGCCGAGATCTCCAAGCCGGTCGTTGCCTACATCGCCGGCTTCACCGCGCCGCCGGGCAAGCAGATGGGCCACGCCGGCGCGATCATCTCCGGCTCCTCGGGCACCGCGCAGGCGAAGAAGGACGCCCTGGAAGCAAAGGGCGTGCGGGTCGGCGAAAGCCCGACCGAGACGGCGAAGATCGCCGTCGAAGCGCTGCGCGGCTGAGCCCAAAGCGCCCCGACGCCCCCGCCCCGCCACCAGACGTGTCTGAGTTTTTGCCCCCCTATGGGGTGGCCAAACTCAGACACCCCCGAGGAGGGTGCGGAGCTCGTGCTCGACGACGTCTGGTTCTCGCTGGAGCCGGCGGTGGGTAATGTGAATAGTCCGGTAGCCGGCGGCCTGAAGTGCCGAATCGCGGGCTCGATCTCGCTCGAAGGCGGCTCGATGGCGGTGAAATTCCCAGCTATCGAGCTCAGCGACCACCCGCGGTTTGTCCCAGAGCGCGTCGATGAGGAAGCCGAGGGCTGGGGCGTTGAAGGCGGGCTTGGGCAGGTGTCGGACTCGACAGAAATCCGCAAAGAGGTCCTCGAGAGGCGAGCGAGTTTCTTCTCCGGCGCGGGCCTCCCCCAGCAGGCGTCGCATCGGCTTCAGCGCGCGACGTCCGAAGCCACGCTCGCACACCTTTTCCACCGCGGAGAGGTCGAGCAGTTCCCGGCGGTCCGCCTCCTCCCAAGCAGAGGCGAGGCGCCCATATCCGACGATTTCTGCAAAGTCGAAGAGTGTGCGAGCGACTGTTGTGACCGGGATTTCCGCCTGAAGGGCTCGGTCCTCGGGGTCGAGCCTTCCACGGTGTATCCAGATCTTGGGGCGGCGAAGGACCCCCTGGCGGCCCGTCGCGGCGGTGACATCCACCGCGTGGCTTCTGGGTGCCTCAAGACCCCAGAGGGCGACTGCACTGCGGTGGCTCAGCAATGCATCGGATCCATACGCGAGGACGGCTGCCAGCCATCTTCCGCGTTGGCCGATGTCTCTGTGCCCGACCGCAAAGACGTTGCGATGCATGGGCCTCAACTGCCAGCTATCGAGCTTCCGCTCGATAGCACGCCGGCTGAAACCAAGCTCTTCCAGCTGCCGTAGCGCCACGACCCCGTACTGCTGTTCGGCCAGCTGCGCCACGCGTCGCTTCTGGATCACCCCCGGCCGTGTCTGAGCTTTCCCACCCATACGGGGGTCTAAGCTCAGACACGCCTGGGTTCTTCCCCTTTGGGCAAGAAATCGGCGACATCGCGGCGTTGCTAGTGTCGACGCCGATGGCCGCGGACACGATTTCCTTCGCCCGAGGGGCGCCCAGCGCCGACATCCTGCCCCGCGAGGCGGTGCGGGAGGCGGCGGCGGTCGCGCTCGCCGAGGACTGGGAAAAGGCGCTCTCCTACGGGACGGGGATCGGGCATCCCGGCCTCTGCCAGTGGATCGCGGAGCGGCACGGGGGCCTCGACGCCGGTCAGGTGATGGTCGCCAACGGCTCGCTGGAGGCCGGTGCGATGCTCTTCGAGCATCTGCTCGAGCCGGGTGACCGGGTGATCGTCGAGCAGCCGACCTACGACCGCACGCTGCTGATGCTCCAGCGGCTCGGGGTCGAGCTGGCGCCCGTCTCGCTCGAGGCCGACGGGCTCGACGTCGGCGCGGTCGAAGCGGCGCTCGCCGAGGGTCCCGTGAAGCTGGCCCACGTCATTCCCAACTTCCACAACCCCGCCGGCTGCACGCTCTCCGCCGAGAAGCGCGTGCGACTCGTCGAGCTCGCCGCCGAGCATGGCTTCTGGATCTTCGAGGACGACCCCTATCGCGAGCTGCCCTTCGAGGGCGAGGCGCTGGAGACGATGCTCTCGCTCGACAAGGCCGGTTGTGTCGTCCACGCCTCCTCGTTCTCCAAGACGGTCAGCCCAGGCGTGCGCGTCGGTTACCTCGCCGGGCCCGGCGAGGAGATCGCCAAGCTGGCCAAACGGGCCAACGAGACCTACATCTCGCCGAACATGCTGGCCGAGTCGATCGTGCTCGAGCTCTGCCGCTCAGGCGGCCTCGATCGCAACATCGCCTTCGTCAAGGACGCCCTGCGGGCGCGGCGCGACGCGCTGGTCGAAGCTCTGAAGGAGCAGATTCCGGAGGCGGAGTTCGTCGTGCCGGGCGGCGGCTACTTCCTCTGGCTCGACCTCGCAGAGGGTGCCGACACGGCCGCCCTGCTCGCCGAGGCAAAGGGCGAGGGCGTGGCCTTCGTCGCCGGCCCCGACTTCATGATCGAGGGCGGCAGCAGCAGCCTGCGACTCTCCTTCGCCAGCGTCCCGCCCGAGCGGATTCCCGAGGGCGTCGCGCGGATCGCGCGGGCGCTAGAGCGGGTTCGCGCCGGCTCGCTCGCTTGAGGACTGGACGGAAATTCCGCACCAATGGCCCGGATTCCGTCTAGGATTCCGGGGTCAATCGAGCGGGAGGCGGAGTCGTGACGAAGCAGTGGAGGACGAAAACCAGGCTGGCGATCCTTGCCACGGCAACCAGCGCATGCTTCCTTCTGCCCTCCGGCGCGGGCGCCGCGTCGCAGGCCCCCGTCTGCCCGGGGCCGGCAGGCCCCGGCTCGGCCCGCTGCCATGCGCACGTGGTGACCAACGCGAACGGCACGCCGAAGGCCGAAACGGCGCCGAAGGGCTACGGTCCCGCCCAGTTCCGCGGCGCCTACGGGCTGCCCTCCGCGGCGGCGACGGCGCAGACGATCGCGATCGTCGACGCCTACGACGACCCGAACATCGCCAGCGACCTCAACGCCTACAGCAAACAGTTCGGCCTGCCCCAGTGCAGCAGCGCCAACCCGTGCTTCCAGAAGGTCAACCAGAGCGGCTCCGCGAGCGGACCCTTCCCGCGCGCCGACGCCGGCTGGTCGCTGGAGATCGCGCTCGACGTCGAGGTCGCCCACGCCGTCTGCCCGAACTGCAAAATCCTCCTCGTCGAGGCGAGCTCGAACAGCCTCGCGAATCTCGCCGCCTCGGTGAACACGGCCGCGAAACTCGGCGCCAACGAGATCTCGAACAGCTACGGCGGCTCCGAGTTCTCCTCCGAGGTGAGCGACGCCGCCTACAACCATCCCGGGGTCGCCGTCACCGTCGCCTCGGGCGACAACGGCTACGGCTCCTTCGGCTACCCGGCCGCCTCGCCATATGTGATCACGGTCGGGGGCACGACGCTGACGCTCGGCGCCGGCAACGCGTACGGCAGCGAGGGCGTCTGGAGCGGCGCCGGCAGCGGTTGCAGCCTCTACTTCGCGGCGCCGTCCTGGCAGAGCTTCCTCAGCGCCTGCGGTGGCAAGCGCGGCACCGCCGACGTCGCAGCCGACGCGGCGCCGAGCACCGGTGCGGCCGTCTACGACACGGTTCGCTACCAGGGCCGGCTGGGCTGGTTCCAGGTCGGCGGCACGAGCCTCTCCTCGCCGCTGGTTGCCGCTGTCTATGCCTTGGCGGGCGGCCTGCCGAGCGGAACGTCGGCCGCTTCCGGTCTCTACACGCACCTCGGCGATTCGGCCGTCCTGCACGACGTGACCGGCGGCTCGAACGGCAGCTGCTCGACGATCATGTGCAAAGGCGCGGTCGGCTACGACGGCCCCACCGGGGTCGGCACGCCGAAGGGCATCGGCGCCTTCTAGACGAGGGCGCCGATCCGCGGTCGGCTTAACGGCCGTAGCGGTCGCTGGAAAGGACGAGCTGCTCGGGGATCGTCGCCCGCGGCGCCGGCGCCGGGTCGGCGCGCACCGAAACGGTCTCGGCGACGCTGCGCGAGATGCGGTGGGAGCCCTCGGCCGAGGCGATCGTCACTCCGTCCTCGCCGGAGCTCTCGACCGACCCCTCCAGTCCCGGGTGCAGGCCGGCGTCCTTCAGGTAATGCAGGAGCTCCTCGGCCTCGTTCTCGAAGCGCAGCACGTGGACCTTGGCGCCGGGCTCGACGTCGGAGAGCAGCGCGCCCTGCTCGCGAGCGCCCTCGACGATCGGGTGGCCGTGCGGGCAGGTCGTCGCATCGCCGATCGCGGCCCGCATCCGCTCCTCGAGCACGGGTGACATCGCGTGCTCGATCCGCTCGGCCTCCTCGTGGACCTCGTCCCAGGGAATGCCGAGCACGTCGGTGAGGAAGCGCTCGATCATCCGGTGGCGGCGGACGATGTGGCTGGCGTGCTCGCGCCCCGACTCCGTGAAGTCCAGCGACTTGTCGGGCTTGCGTTCGACGTAGCCGTCGTCGACCAGGCGGCCGATCATCTCGTGCACGGTCGGCGGCGAGAGCTGCATCGCGCGGGCGATGTTGGCGCCGGTCATCGGCAGCCCGGCCTCCTCGAGCCAGAACATGATCTCCAGGTACTCCTGCTCGGCGACGGTTGCCTGCTCCATCGGCCTCGATACTAGTGAAGCCTCAGCGGCGCTCGACCAGGGTCGAGACGACCGCCTCGTAGAAGCCGTCGCCCATCGCCCCCTCGGTGACGGTGACGTTGTCCCAGGCGGGGAGGGCGGCGCGCAGGCCGGGGTCGCGCTCGGGCCCGTTGGCGACGACGAAGAAGCGGCCGACCGCGGCGGCGACCTCGAGGTCCTCGACCGAGTCGCCGACGCCGATGCACTCGGTCGGGTCATAGCCGCGGGCGCGGGCGTGAGCGGCGACCGCACCCGCCTTGCTGACCAGCTTGGGAACGAGGTGGTAGGCGTGGGTCGGACCGTCGACGGTCGGCATCTCGCGGCCGATCGCGCCGTTGTCGAGCAGCCGTAGGTCGTCGTGCCCCTCGGCCTCGAGCACCCGGTTGGCCTCCGCGACGTCGACCTTGCCGCGGAAGAGGTGGGACAGAACGCGGCCGCTGTGCCAGGGCGAGTGGTACTCGAGCCGCCGTTCGAAGCGCTCGAAGAGCATCTTCGGGATGCCGCGCTGCTCGATCTTCTCGTAGACCGTGCCGTCCTCGTCGGGGACGAGGCCGCCGGTCATCAGCGTCGTCTCGCCGTCGATCGCGAAGGCGCAGCCCGCCTCGTATATGTAGGAGGACTGTCCCATCAGACGAGCGGCCTCGTGCACCTGGGGCTCGCGGCGGCCGGACATGATCACGACCTCGGCCCCGGACCGCTGGCAGGCCTCAAGCCCGCGCGCCTGGGCCATCGAGAAGGCCCCGTCGGCGTCGCGGAAGAGCGAGCTGCCCTTGCCGAGCAGGGTGCCGTCGAGGTCGACGTAGACGCAACTCAGAGCCAAGAGTGGGGTTACCGTAGCCGACGCGGTTCGCTACCAGTCCCGACAGCCGAACTGGCTAAGGAGATTCAGGTGAGCAGAAAGAGCTTGGTGGCTGCTGGGATCCTCGCGATGGTGTTTGCGGCGTGCCTGGTCCAGGCTTCGGCGGCTCCCGCGGACAACTCGATGGCGGTGGTGCCAGATGGGAAGGTCGTCGTTGCGGGAAGCTGGAAAGGCCAGAGCCCGCTGGCGAGGGGAGCGATGGTCCGGTTCAACCGGGATGGAAGCCTCGATCGGAGCTTCGGCGCCGATGGCGGTTTCGTAGACTTTCGAGGCCCTTCTCCTCTGGGCCCGATCTCGGTCGGAGCGGACGGCACGATCATCGCCGGCACGGGAGAAACCCTCGGCGGCATGCTGCCGGCCAACGAAGGGTTCCTTCTCCGCCGCTATCTCGCCGACGGGAGCCCGAGCCCCGACTTCGGCAGAAACGGCATCGTCGAAGGACCGATCGTCGAACCGGGCCAGAGCGCGTTCGCCTCGGCCATCGTGCCCCTTCCCGGCGGCCGCCTGGCCGTAGCGGGAAAAGCGGCCGGCACGATCGTCAAAGCGGCAGCAGCATCTGGAGCCGTCGCACAGCTCTTCGATGCGGACGGGAAGCTTCGCCGAAACGGTGGGACGCCTCAAGGAACCGATGCAGCCCGAACTGAGGGAAACGGCGCTCACCGACCTGCTCCCGCGCCCGGACGGCTCTCTGGTGGGGGTCGGGTGGTCCAACAAGGTCACCCCAGATCCGGTCCTCTTGGCCAGGTTCCTGCCCGGATCGAAATCCGCCTTCGACCCGACCTTCGCGGCAGGCGCCGGTGTCTTGCTGTTCCAGCCCTTTCCCGAATCCCCGCGGCCGTCCTCCGCGAACGCCATCGTGGCCAGCGGAAAACGGTTGGTGACGGCCGGTGGCGGGCTCAGCGGCTTCCTGCTCGCCGGCTTTGACGGAGCGGGCGTTCTCGACAAATCGTTCGGCGACGAAGGCCTTGCTCGGCCCCCGATATCGGGATTCTCATTCGCCGAGGCAACGGCCGCCGCTGTTCAACCCGACGGCAAGATCGTGGCCGCCGGGCGCGCCTTGGGCGTCTGCCCCGACAATCCGCCGTCCGAATGCTGGAGCCTCGTCGCCGCTCGTTTCGACGCGGACGGATCGATCGACAACGGCTTCGGCGCCGACGGCTTCACGCGTGTCGCCTACGTTCCCGCGGGCGGCGGGGGATCGAGTCGGATCGACGTCGCGGCTTCGCCGGAAGGCAAGGTCGTCGTCTCGGAAGCAACCGGCGGCTCTGAAGCCCCGTCCTTCACCGTGGCGAGGCTCAATGCAAACGGCAGCATCGATGCGAGCTTCAGAGGCGGGGTGGTGACCGTCACGCCGTGCCAGGGGAACATCTCCGCCCTCCGCCGGACCGGATGCTTTTCGACTGCTCGCGTTTCGCTGCGAGCGAGAGGGCTGCGGAGCCGGTCGCCGCGGCTGCGCCTCACGGTGCGAGCGAGCCAGCCACTGGATCCGCTGCGCAACGTGAGGCTCTCCCTGCCGGCCGCCCTGAGGGGACGGCGGGGCCTTTCCGCAAGGACGAAGGCCTTTGGGGAAGGCGGGAAGCACGTTGAGGCGACCGTAAGGCCGAGGCGGATCGCGGTTAACCGGCTCGGCTGGAGCCGCTCGATCTCACTGGTCGTTCCGCGCGGGGTCCTAGGGCAAGCGGAGCAAGCCCCCGGCAGGAGCAGCCGCAAGCTGGCCTTCCGCGTTCGGGTTTGGTTCAAGGACGGCAGCAAGCAGACGTTCGTCCTGCGACGGACCGGGTGATCGCGGCGGCGTAAGCTCATCGTCCTGCTCTGGCGCCTGGCAAGAACCGATCTCGATCTCACGCAGCCGCTTGCGGCGGGGATCGTCAACGTGACCGCCGACTCGATGTTCGAGGGAGCGCGCAGCGGCACGCCCGAGCAGGCGATCGCCGACGGCCGGACGCTGGCCGAGGCCGGCTTCGACATGCTCGACGTCGGCGCGGTCGCCGCTCGCAGCGGCCCGCCGGTCCCGGCCGAGGTCGAGGCTGCGGCGCTGGTGCCGGCGATCGAAGGGCTGGCGGACGTGGGCGTGCCGGTTTCCGCCGACACCTTCTCGGCCGAGGTGGCGCGGGCGGCGCTCGACGCGGGTGCGGATGCGATCAACGACATCTCGGGCGGCGGCGAGGAGATGTTCGGGCTCGTCGCCGAGCGCGGCTGCGGCTACGTCCTGATGCACATCGAGGGGCCGCCGCGGGTCGACCGGCCGGCGCGCGAATACGAGGACATCGTCGACCGCCTCAAGTCGTGGTTCGGGGGGCGAGTCGAGCAGGCCGTGGGACTTGGGGTGAGCGAGGAGCAGATCGCGATCGATCCCGGACTCGACTTCGACCTGACCGCCGAGCAGGACCTGGAGATCCTGCGGCGGCTGCCCGAGTTGCACTCGCTCGGGCTGCCGCTCTACGTCTCGCTCTCGCGCAAGGACTTCGTCGGCGCCGTGCTGGCGGGGTCGTGGGAGGAGCGCTGGCCGGCGGGCGAGCGCGAGTGGGGCACGGTTGCGGCGGTGGCGCTGGCCGTGCGCGGCGGCGCCGACGTGCTGCGCATCCATGACCGCAGCTCGCTGCAGGCTGTCAGGGTTGCTGGCGAGATCCAGGGCTCGTCAGGCAAGGACGCAGGAAGTCCGAACAGCAGCGCTATTCGGACGACCGAGGACACCGCATGACGAGGCCTGGGGCCGCCAGCCTGCTGGAGACGCCTTGGGCCGTTGCGCTCGATCCAGCCCGCCGCGATGGGCGCATCGTCGCCGAGTCGGGCGAGGAGGAGCGGGGGGCGAAGCTCGTGCCGCTGCCGGCCTCGCTGAACCCGGGCCTGGTCGAGGCGCTGAAGCGGGCCGGCGTCGAGCGCCTCTACTCGCACCAGCTCGCCGCCTTCGATGCGGCCGCCTCTTCTGACCTGGTGATCACCAGCGGCACCGCATCGGGCAAGAGCCTCGCCTTCAACCTGCCGGTGCTGGACGGGATCGCCGCCGATCCAAAGCGCCGCGCGCTCTACCTCTACCCGACCAAGGCGCTCGCCCAGGACCAGGCGCGCAAGCTCGCGGCGCTGCGGCCACCGGGCCTGCGCGAGGCGATCTACGACGGCGATACGCCGCGCGAGGAGCGTCCCGCGATTCGCCGACGCAGCAATCTCGTCCTCACCAACCCGGACATGCTGCACGTCGGCATCCTGCCCCACCACAAGAGCTGGGGCGACTTCATGGCCAACCTCGGCTGGGTCGTCGTCGACGAGGCCCACACCTACCGCGGCGTCTTCGGCTCCCACGTCGCCAACGTGCTGCGGCGGCTGCGGCGGATCGCACGCGCCTACGGCTCCGAGCCGCGCTTCCTGCTCGCCTCGGCGACGATCGCCAACCCGGTCGGGCTGGCCGAGGAGCTGGTCGGCACGCCGTTCGAGCTGATCGACGACGACGGCGCGCCGAGCAGCGGGCGCGAGATCGCGATGTGGAACCCGCCGCTGATCGACAAGGCGACGGGGACGCGGCGCTCGCCGCTGGGCGAGGCGGCCGACCTGCTCGCCGAGCTCGTCACCCACGGCGTGCGGACGATCTGCTTTCTCAAGAGCCGGCGCGGGATCGAGTTGATCCAGCGCTTTGCGCGGGAAGCGCTGGAGGCACGCGGCAAGCCGGAGCTGGCGGCGCGGATCGCGCCCTACCGTGGCGGCTACACGCCCCAGCAGCGGCGCGAGATCGAGGAGCGGCTCTCCTCCGGCGAGCTGCTCGCGGTCGTCGCCACCGACGCGCTCGAGCTCGGTATCGACGTCGGCGAGCTCGACGCGGCGATCTGCGTCACCTTTCCCGGCACGGTCGCCAGCCTGCGTCAGATGTGGGGCAGGGCGGGACGCCGACGGCGCGGCCTGGCCCTCTACGTCGCCGGCCAGGACGCGCTCGACCAGTTCTTCTGCCGCCACCCCGACGAGTTCGTCGGGCGCCCGGTCGAGGCGGCGATCCTCGACCACGCCAACGAGCAGATCGCTTCGCGGCACATGATCGCCGCGGCCTACGAGATGCCGCTGAGTGACGAGGACGCGGACGTCTTCGGCCCCGATTGGCGCGAGCGGGCGGAGCGTCTGGTCGCGGCCGGGCAGCTGCGCCAGGCGGCGGGCCGGACGATGCCGCGCAGCAGCGAGTTCGTCGCCTCGAAGATCGCTCTGCGCTCGGCATCGGCTGATTCCGTCGCAGTGATCGAGCGGGATTCCGGCGAGATGCTCGGCCTCGTCGAGGCCGAGCGCGCCTTCACCACGGTCCACCCCGGCGCGATCTACCTCCACCTCGGCCGTTCCTACGAGGTCGAGCAGCTCGACGTGGCGGGACGGCGCGCCGTCGTCTCCCGCTTCGACGGCGACTGGTACACGCGGCCGAAGAAGGAGACCGAGATCTACGTCGAGCGGGTGCGCGAGCAGCGCTCGACCGTGGGCGTCGAGCTGCATTTCGGCGAGGTCTCTGTGAGAGAGCAGGTGATCGCCTACCAGCGCGTCTCGATCGCCGAGCAGGAGCCCTTCGACGTCGTCGCGCTGGAGCTGCCCGAGCAGCAGTTCGCCACGCAGGCGCTCTGGTACGTGCTGCCGGAGCGGCTCAGCGGGGGGCTGCCGCCGGACGTCCTGCTCGGCGCCCTGCACGCCACCGAGCACGGCCAGATCGCGGTCCTGCCGCTGATCGCGATGTGCGACCGCTGGGACATCGGCGGCCTCTCGACCAACGTCCACTTCCAGACCGGCCGCTCGACGATCTTCATCTACGACGGCCACCCCGGTGGGGTGGGGATCACGCTGCGCGGCTACGAGCAGTTCGAGCGCCTGCTCGGCGACGCCGAGCGGCTGATCGCCGAGTGCCCCTGCGAGTCGGGCTGTCCCTCCTGCGTGCAGAGCCCCAAGTGCGGCAACCTCAACGAGCCGCTGCACAAGGCGGGGGCGCTGGAGCTGATGAAGACCATGAAGGGAGCGCAGTGACGGGAGGGGGGCGGGCCTCGGCGTCACGAACAGCATGGAGGTTCCGCCGAGGCCCGCCCCCCTCCCGCCCGAGCGCCAGCGTCAAGTGGCCGTCATCGGCTCCAGCGGCGCCGAGCTCGGCTCGGAGCTGGCGGGTCTGGCCGAAGAGGTGGGGCGGCTGCTGGCGGGGGCGGGGGTGACGCTCGTCTGCGGCGGCCTGACCGGGGTGATGGAAGCGGCCTGCCGCGGGGCGGCGGAGGCGGACGGCGTCGCGATCGGCATCGTGCCCGGCAACTCAGTGGGGGAAGCGAACCCCTACTGCACTCATGTCGTGGCCACCGGCATCGGCCACGCGCGCAACCTCGCCGTCGTCTCCTCCGGCGATGCTGTGATCGCGATCGGCGGTGAGTGGGGGACGCTCTCGGAGATCGGCTTCGCCCGCGCGATCGGCCGCACCGTCGTCGCCCTGCGCGGCTGGACCCTCGAAGGCCGCGAGCGCATGGAGGGCGCCCCGGGCATCCTGCTCGCCGATTCGGCCCGCGACGCCGTCGACCTCGCCCTCGGGGCGTGCTGACTGCTGGGTATCGCACCACCGCCGATGCGCATCAAGTTTTCGGGCATATAGATCGAAAACTTGATGCGCATCGGGGCCAGAGCTGGCGGATGGCGAGAATCGCGAAGGCGTGCGACCAGGCGAGCGGCGTGGTCGAGGCTGGGTCTCCCGTGCGGGCGTCGACGCGCTCGGGGAGGAGGCCGGACGGCGTTTGATCGCGACGCAGATCGGCCATCAGGCGCAGAGCAGCGCGCCGCTCGCCGAACGCGGCAAGGCTCCAGGCGGCCCAGGCAGTCGGTGCCGTCCAGGGATCGTCGCCGCCGTCCCAATCCTCGGACGGGACGATCCCGTAGCGTCCACTCTCCGCGGCGATGCGGAGAAGGCTGCGACGAATCAAGGGAAAGAGCCGAGGCTGGACGAAGGGACGCACGGCCCAGGCGGCTGCCGAGTCAAGTCCGGACCCGGGGTTATCCGCCTCGCGCACGAGTACCCCGGCCGCTCCAAAATCTCTCCGAATCCTCTTTTCCGCAGGCCGGCGAACCGAAGGACCACCTGAAGGTATGTCCTTCGGTTCGCCGGCCGCCGCGATCGCGTTCCCCAGGTAATCGCCCCGGTTGCCCTCCTGATAGTCGGCACGATCACGCCAAGGCAGCGGCGTGACGCGCGCACTCAGCCCGACGACTTGCGCCGCAGCGTTGACCCACCCCGCCGCATCCCCCTGAGCCGCCCGTCCTTCGACCGGCGTGCCGTCCTCGTGGAAGCGCGCCGCCGCGCCAAGGTCGAAGGCGAGCAGGAAGCGAACGACGCGCCTCGCTTCGTCCCGATAGCCGGCCGATGCAAGAGCCATCGCGACAGCGCTCGCATCCCTTGGCCAGACGTATTCCCATCCGTCCCGCCGACCCGCCACGACCGCGCCGGTCTCGGAATTCGTCATCGCCCGCAATACCAGCAGCGAGCGCCGGTACATCCGCCGCGCCCAGCGCGGCGCCGCCTGCCCGAGCGGCTTCGCCCGCTCCAGCCAATGCGGCGCGCCGTCCAGCCGGAACGATTCGTCCCGCGGCCCGCCCGACACGAGCACCGCCGCCACGACGCTCGCCACCGCCAACCCCAGCGCTGCACGCCCCCAGGCCATGTCCGAATCGAATCAGCCTCGCCGCCGCCCGGTCGCTAGCCTTCCCGATGCGCGCCCATTTGCGCCAGCTGCCAGGCGAGGTAGCTCAGTTGGTAGAGCACACGACTGAAAATCGTGGTGTCGCCGGTTCGATTCCGGCCCTCGCCATTTCTTTTTCCCTGCAAATAAGGATTTTTTCTCCTCTAGAGTTGCGAAGGCAGGGAGATCGTTTGGGTCACGGCTGTCCCAAACGTGGCCCAAACAGGCACGACGATGGGTGCTCCAATGGCTCTCGGTCAACGGGCGGGCGCGGAGGCAGCATCGACATTCCGCTTTAGAGAGCCAAATCGCGCCGGCTCTTGACCCAATCGAATCAAAGAGAACACGATCCGGAATCGTGGTGTCGCCGGTTCGATTGAAGGGGACACCATCAGGTGTATAGTGACGCTATGAGTCGGACCCAGATTTACCTCGGCGAGGACGAGCTGGAGCTGTTGGACCGCGCCTCGCAGGAGACCGGGGCTTCGCGCTCGGAGCTCGTCCGTCGAGCGGTGCGATCTACCTTCGGCCGTCAGGGCAAGGACGAGAGGCTCAGCGGGCTGCGGGCGAGCGCCGGCTCCTGGCGAGGGCGGCGGCGCAGCGGGGCCGAGTACGTCGACGCGATCCGCGGCGGCGACCTCAACGAGCGCCTCGCCCGCCTCGGCGTCAAGTGAAGCTGCTCGACACGAGCGTCGCGATCGACCATCTCAGGGGCTTGCCCGAAGCGGTCGAGCTGCTCAGCGGCCTGATCGAAGCCGAAGAGCTGCTGCTCGCGAGCGAGGTCGTCCGCTTCGAGCTCCTGGCCGGCGTCCGCAAGGGCGAGATCGAGGCGCTCGAGCAGTTCTTCTCCGCGATCTCCTGGGTCCCCGTCGGCGAGGAGGTCGCAAGGAGGGCCGGCGAGCTCGCCCAATCGCACCGCCGCGCCCACAGCGGCATCGACGACGCCGACTACCTGATCGCAGCCACGGCGCAGCTCCTCGAGGCCGACCTGCTCACGACGAACGTGCGTCACTTTCCGATGCTTGTTGGACTTGAGTCGGCTTACTAAGCGGCTCTGCCAGCGGACCGCTTCCGAAAAGACTCGCGTGTCGGGGTTGGGCTAAAGGACGGGGTGGGGCAAGTGAACTCAAACCGGCGACTTCCTGGTGCGATACACCTTCTGGTCGGTCAGGCCGCCAGGCGCTCGTCTCCGACCGCACGTTGCTCGCTACGGATCAACTCGTCGAAGCGCTCGACCGTCAGCAGGACTGCGCGAGGCGTATTCCGGGTGGTCAGGACGAGTTGGTCGACCTCGCCGCGCTCGAGGCGTCCGAGTTCCTTCGGCAGCGCTCGTGCTGCTTGCTTGGTAGGGACGATCTCATCGAGGCGAACTCGAAATTCCATGTTTCCTCCTGAAGTGGTGGCCTGCCTGGAAAGTTAGCCACGCGCCCGGTCGCGACATCGGGCGGGGTGCCGTAAAAGGCGTACTTTGCGGTGCCGTCCGAGGCACCCCCTAGGGTCATGGCCATGATGCCGGTGTTGCGTCAAATCGCGACCCAGACCGGGCTCTCCGAGGAGCAGCTCCGAATCTGGACGCGCCGCGCTTATCGTGACGAAGACAAACGTGCCGAGCGCAGCGAGAAGCTCATCCGCCACGCCATCGCCGCCCATCCGCTGCTCCGGCGACTACCGCTCGACGTCTACGCGAAGGGGAGTTATAAGAACAACACCAACGTTCGCCGCGACTCCGACGTGGATGTCGCAGTCGAGTATTGGGGGGTCGTCTTCCTCGCCATGGCGCCGGGCCAGGACGAGGGCGCGGCGATGAGGACGCGAGGGTTGATGCCCTACCACGGTCCCTTGCGCGACCGCTTCGGACGCTTCGACGCACCACGCTTCAAGGCGGCGGTGGGGGAGGCGCTTGCCTCCGCCTTTGGCCCCGGCGCCGTCTCTCGCTCCAACAAGGTCTTCACGGTCGCTGCCTCAGAGCGCTCTCTGCCCGCAGATGTCGTCCCCTGCGCCAGCTGCGATTACCATCTTGCTCCAGACCGCTGGGTGTCGGGGGCGATCTGGCTTCTTCCGGACCGCCCGACACACGGCTCCTTGGTCAACCTACCCCGCCAACATCATTTCGCCGGGATCGCGCGAAACGTGGCCACGGCGAGGCAGTTCAAGCGGGTGACGCGGATCTTGAAGAACCTCGAGAACCTGATGGTTGCCCAGGGGGCCTGTGCCCCGGTGCCGAGCTACCTGATCGAGTGCCTCGTCTACAACGTGCCCGACGCGTGCTTCGCCTACCTTAGCCGCGCCGAGCAGGTCCGCTCGGTCCTCGCCCACATCGTCGTCGAGATCCGGGAGCCCGCCTGCGAGTGGACTTGGATGGAGGTCAACGGCGTAAAGCCACTCTTCGGTCCCGAACAGCGTTGGACCCGGCATCAGGTTGCAGCCTTCGCTGCTGCCGCCTGGCCTTACGTGGAGGCGATCTGACCATGCCGACGATCGCAGAGGATCAGCTCAACGCTTGGACCTCTCCCGCTTTTGGCAACGAAGACGAACGCCGCGAGAGCACCGAAAAATTGATCTCGGAAGCGATCGAAGCCCACGGCTTTCTTTCGACTTTGCCGTTGAAGATTTACGCCAAGGGGTCATACAAAAACAACACGAACGTCAGGCGTGACAGCGACGTCGACGTCGCTGTCGAGTACACCGACATTCTCATGTTCGACTACCAGGGTGGTGCCACGCAGGAGATGGCTTGGCAGGCGCGAGGGATCGAGCCCTACAGCGGACCCTTGCTGGCCACTGGCGGCGGCTTCGACATAGACCGCTTCAAGGACTCGATTGGTGAAGCCCTGAGCGGAGCCTTCGGTCGACAGGCCGTGACTCGCTCCAACAAGGTCTTCACGGTTCGCGAGAGCTCTCGCTCGCTGGCCGCCGACGTCGTTCCCTGCACCACGCACGACCAACATTACTCTGCAACCGGCTACCACCGTGGGATCCAGCTCCTGGCCGACAAGGAGCCGCGCCGCTCGGTTGTCAACTATCCACAACAGCACTACGACAACGGCGTCGCCAAGAACAAGGCGACCTCGAAACGCTTTAAGTCGGTCGTGCGGATCCTTAAGAACCTCGAGAACCGGATGGTTGACGACGGGGCCTCGCCGGTGGTGGCGAGCTACATGATCGAGTCGTTGGCCTGGAATGCCCCCGACCATCTGTTCCTCGGTCCGCCGACTTGGGGAGGACGTACCAGGGAAGTGCTCGCCCATATCTGGGGAGATACGGAGGATTCTGAGAGCGAGAAGCGCTGGGTTGAGGTCAACGACATCAAGTACCTCTTCCACCCGACTCAGCGCTGGACCCGGCAGGAGGCGCGCAACTTTGTCCACGCCGCTTGGCAGTACGTGGAGAAGAGTTGATGCCCTCTCCGGGTTGGACCAGGGCGGTCATCATCCTTGCGGCTGGACTGATGTTCGGGCTCTCGCTGTTCACTGGCGATTCGATCGATCAAGACGGCCTACGGTGGCTCGGAGGCGTCACGAGTGCGGTGATACTCGCCGTCCTCGCTTTTGATCTCTGGCTCTGGCGAGTGCCCGGCATCCGGCAGATCTGCGAGCTCGCGGGGAAGCCCACGATCCGCGGCACCTGGCGAGGCCGGCTCGAGTATGAGCGTGACGGCGAGGGAAACCCCGGGTCCACGGAGATCTACCTCGCGGTCCGCCAAACCTTCTCGGCGGTCTCGGTGCGTTGTTACTTCCCGAAAACCCGCGCCGAGTCATGGTCGCTCACGGCCTCGCTTGTACGAAACGACCACCGCCATGACCTCCACTACATCTATCAGCAGCAGGCGCCCGCCCCCGACCGTGACCGCAACCGACCCACCCAGGGAGCCTGCGAGCTGGCGGTCGCCGGCCGACCGGTGAGGGAGCTGATCGGCTCCTACTACGCTGAGCGGGGTGGCAGCGGGCGGATCACCGCGGTCGAACATTCGCCCGAGGTCGCGGGCTCTCTCTCGCGCGCGAGAGCGCTCTCCTTCGAGACGCGTAGGCGCTGAGCCGACGCCTGCCGACCCGGCCAGATCTTCTGCAGCCGGTCCGGCCTGGCGAACGCTCAGCTGCCCTCCGCGCCTCCGTCCTTCGGCTGTTTCGATTTCCTCGATCCGCTGCGACCCCCTCAGCCGAGTTTCCCGCTCAGCTCGAGGGCCAGCCTTTGCCCCCGTCCCGCCAGCCGTGCGAGCAGGTAGCGGCTGCTCTTGCCGGCCGCCCCGGCGCTCCGCAGCAACACCGGTTCTCGGATCGAGGCCGCTACCAGCAGCTCGGCGATCGCGTTGTCGACGTCGGCGTCCGGGCCGCGGCCTTCGCGCTCCCGGTCCGCGAGCCACCCCAGCCCGTCGGCGCGGACCGGGTCGGCGCCGACGCCGCGCAGGAAGCGAGCGAAGGCGCGGGCGTAGCGGGAGGAGCCGAGCCTCGGCCGCACCCAATCCGCCCACTCGGGAAGCAGCTCCGTGACCAGCGCTGGGTGCCGGGTGTGAATGAGGTCGAAGCCATAGGAATCGAGGCCGACCAGCGCCGCCGCGATCTCGGAATGCGGCTTGCTCCAGCTCTCGGCCTCGGCGGCGAAGACGATCATCTCCTTGACCACCGCGGGGAAGGTCGGCGGCAGGCTCTCGCGCGAGAGCGCTCGCAGCCAGAGCGCGGAGAGGAAGCGGTCGACCCAGCGCTCGGCATCGTCGCCCAGTGCCAGGATCGGCCGCCAGACCCGGCGCGCGTCGACGGCGGGCAGGACGAGGATGATCTCGACGAGCAGCTCGTAAGCGTTTTGCTCCTCCTCCCACGGCCCGTCGGGGTCTCGGTCCTCGGCTAGCCCTGTGACCAGGAGCTGTGCCAGGTCGGCGGTGAAGTCGAGCTGGCGGGCGCGGACCGCCGTCGCCTCCGCTCCCGCGAGGGCCTCCGGGAGATGAGCGCGAGCCGCGACGAGGTATCCCGGGTCGACCTTGGAGAGAGTGCGGTGGCGCGCGCCCATCGCTGGCCCGACCATCCCTTCGGGGGTGTCGTCGATCCAGGCCGAGAGCGACGGGGGCAGTGGGAGCGAGCCAGCCACGAACTCGTCCAGGGCCTCGTGGGTGGGGGTCTCGACGTCGGGCATGTCCGCGACCGCGGGGGCGGGGCCGAAATCGAGCTCGGCGTGGCGTTCGCGATGGCTTCGCTCCTGCCGCCAGGCGCGATACCTCGCGAAGTGCAGCGAGAGGTGTTCGAGCTGCCCGAGGCCCGCGGCAAGGCTCGGATAGGCGGCCACGGTGCGGAAGGTCTGGCGGACGGTCAGGTAGCGGGGATGGAGGGCGAGGCGGCTGATCGCCGACCGCAGCTCCGGGTCGTCGGGCTGCTCCGCCCAGAGGGCCGGCACCGCGTCCGCGCAGAAGGAGTCCCAGCGATCGGTCGAGCTCTCGGTGGGATGGTCGAAGGCGAAGGCGGGGGGTGGAGTTTCGAACGGCGCGATCAGGACCGCTCGGCACCACTTTTCAGCCTCGGGATGGGTTCGAAGCCAGTCGCGGGCGCAGAGCAGGAACAGCGCCGCCAGGCCGCACTCCAGGTCGGCCTGGTTCCGCACCCCGGAACGGAACATCTCGCCATCGGCCGGCTCGCCGAGGCGTGTCTGGGCTTCCTCCCAGAACAGCTCGACTTCCTCATCGCTAGGTTCCGAGCGCCGGTCGATCCACTCCCTGAGCTTGTAGGGAAGGGTGAGCCAGAAGCTGCTGTCGGCAACTTCCTGGTCGCTCTCCGCGACCTCCGCCCGCAGCTCCGCGGGCGCCACGTAGTCGAAGATGATGCCGCCGTCCTCGCGCTTGCGGGCGACGTGGTTGGCAGGGTCGGTCTGCGCCAGCAGGTGCTTCCAGCGCTCGCCGTCCCGCGCCCGCCAGTGCTCCCTGGCGGCGGCCAGCTCCTCGACCAGGATCTCGTCGCCGAGGACGTTGCTCATCAGCAGGGTCGACAGCGGCAGTTTGCGGTGTGGCATCGCGTTCCATTTGTGGAGGCGCTCCTGGTAGGCCCGGTCGCCGAGGCCGATCAGGCCGAGGTGGGTGTGGCTGCGCAGTGCGTAGCCCTTGTCGGCGACAAGTAGAGCGGCGCTGGTGATCAGCGGCGTGAGCCGGTCGCCGAGCAGGGCCGGTCGGTAGCGGGCGACGTCCGCTAGCAGCCCCCAAATCGCCAGCGAGCGCGAGCGCAGCAGCCGCTCGAGCATGCCGTCGACGTCCTCGCCGGCGTCGAGGCGGCGGTAGAGGAAGGACTCGAGGGCCATCAGCGCGCAGGCGAGTACCGTCGGCGCGTGCCCGTCGTTGCGGTGCCAGTGCAGGACATTGGCATCGCCGGCCAGCTCGACCGCCTCGCCGTTCACCAGAACCTCGAAGACGTCCGGGTCGCGGTCGGGAGCGAACGGGTTCGGGTCGACGGTCTCGCCGCGCCCGGCGCTCTCGGCCCACTGCTCGGTCGCGTGCTCAGCGAGACCGGCGATGCACTCAATTCCGGCCTCACTGTCGATCATCAGTAGCGCCAGGAACGGCCCGCGCTCTGGGACGGCCGCACTCCAGCGAGGGGCTTCGGTGATTCCGAGCCCGCCTTCGACGAGCTCTAAGCGGTGCGGCCTGGTCTCGGAGTCGATCACGGCGCGGCGCACGAGCTCGGCGGCCGCCGGCGGGTCGGCGCGAATCACCGGAGCGAGGTCGACGTCGAGCAGCGCCCGGCGCAGGCGCTGCCTGTCTACCTGGTTCCAACCCCCGAAGCGGCTCACCGGTCCTCCTCCTCGGCTGGTTCTAGCGCCGGCAGAAGTAGCTCCAGGAGCCCGGCGGGATCGACCACGCCGGCCGCGACAACGCTCTTCCACAGCGAGATCTCGGGGTCTTCCCCAAAGCTCCTACCGGCTTCGTTCTCGGTCAGCACGAAGCGCCCGATCGCGATCGCGATCTCGGCCGCCCTGACGCAGAGGGCGTCACCGGGGCAGGCCTTCCGCAGCCAAAGGTCGACGATCTCTGCGACCTCCCGGTTGGCCAGGGAGATCGCGACCTCCCGGTGGGCGTCGATCAGCTCCAGCACGGCCGGCCAGAGAGGGGCGAGCGGTACCCGCGTCTGGCTTGCCCAGTAGGCCTCAAGCTCCGGGGCGCCGGCGAAGAGCAGGGCTCCGGTCGGGTCGGGGATGGTCGCGGCGTAGAGAAAGCGCTGCAGCAGCCGGCGCAGCAGCGCGCCGTCGTCCTCGATCAAGACCGGCCACAGCGCCCGCAGCTGTTCGCCGGCGTCCTGGGCGAAGAGAGGGGCGTCGAGAAAGAGGTCGGCCAGCAGCGGCTCGTCCGCCTCGACCAGGAGCCGCCGCATCCCCGACCAGGCGGGGAGGCCGCCGTCGCGGAGGACGGAGAGCGCGTAGAGCCGAATGGCACGGTGCCACGACGGCAGCGCCGCCTTCGTGGCCAGTTCCCGGACGGCGGCGTCCTCGCCGACGGCGCGAAGGCGCTGCAAGAGCGCCCAGTCGGCGAAGAGGTCGTGGGCGAAGGCGTAGCGCGCCTGGCCCTCCTCGAGGATCCCGTCGCGCCGCAGCTCCCCGGCGGCGCCGGCGTCCGCCGGGGCCAGCTCCCCGGCGGAGGTGAAGGCCCGCAGCGCGTCCGCCTGCTCGGTGGCGAGCTTGAGGAGCAGCTCCTGGCGAACCGCCGCCTTGCGGCCGACGACCGCGAGCCGCCGCCACCACAGCTCGGCGACCGCGGTCTCGTCGGTCACCTGGGCGAGGTCGGGGCTCGAAGCCTGCGTTGCCCGCAGCACGAGATCGAGGAGCTTCGGTCGCTCCAAAGCCGAGTGGAGTTGCCCGGCGACGGCGATCTTCGCCAGCGCGGGCGCTGCCGCGAGGCCAGCGCGACGTCGTTGGGATCGAGGTTGGCGATCTCGACCAGCTCGAACCGTGGGCCGTTGGCGACGGCGAGCTGCTCGCTGACGCGGCCCAGCTCCATCTGTTGGCTGGTGAAGAGGAGGCGGATCCGCCCCGCGTTCGCTGCCGCGAGCCGGCCGATCGCCGCCGCCGCGGCGAAGTTGGCCTGCCCGTAGGAGCGGTCGAGCCCGTCGATCACGACCCGCACCGGCCCCGGTGCGAGCGCCAACGCCTCGGTCAGCGGGCGGTGCAGGCCGAGCCGCCGGGCGAGCGCCGCGAGACCGTCCTCGAGCTCGGCCGCTGGCAGCCAGAGCCTGAAGTGCTCGCCGTTGCCGAGCCAGCGCTTGGCGAGTGCGGTCTTCCCGCAACCCGAGGGGCCCGAGAGGGCGATGACCGTCGCCGCTGCCGCTGTCTCCAGCGACGCCCAGGCGGCGTCGCGCGGCAGGGCAATGCCCTCGCCGAGCTCGTCGCGGACGCTCTCCAGCGCCTCCTCGCTCCAGCGCCGCAGGAGCGCCCAGTCGGGCTCGGCGTCGGGGCGCAGCCGGAGTTGGAAGGCGTCGCGGAGTCGTTCCAGCAGCAACGACCAGCCGATTGCACCGCCCTCGGGTCGCAGCTCTGAGACCAGGGCGACGAGCGTCGCCCAGAGGTCCTCGGCGCGGCCGGCCTGCCCGTGGATCAGCGCCTCGCGGCACCACCCCGTCGCTTCCGCGACCGCCTGCGAGCCCGGCTCGCCGAGGTCAAGGCGCAGCGGCAGCAGCGAAGCGAGCAGGCGAGCGGGAGAGGTGTCACGCTCGACGCCGTGCTTTTCGGCCAAGTCCTGTGGGCACTGGCAAGAGTCCCAAAGCGAGCGGTCCTTGGCGTTAAACGCCTGGGGCACCTTGATCCTCGCCGCCAACTTCGTCTTGTCGGCTCGTGAGGCCCTGATCAGCTTGCCGAGTGCCTTCCAATTTGACTCGGCGGTGGCGGCGCACACCAGCCCAAGGCGGTCCCGCCCCGCGTCGAAGTCGGATTCGAGCAGAGTGGCCCAGGCAACCGCCACGAACTCCTCTTCGAGTTTGCCGCCGGCAAGCATGTCGTAGCTCCTGATCGAGGCGCTCCACCGTGGCCTCCCGCCGCTGCCCCCGGTCAGCAGCAGGTCGTCCAGGGCTCCGCCGAGAGCCGCCGTCTGGAAGCGGACCTCCTCCAGGGCGCCGATCTCGGTTCCGAGCGGCAAGGCGCCCGCGAGCAGCGCCGCCGCGGCCCAGGCGCCGACCAGATTCTCGTAGCTGAACCCGCCGCCGCCGGTCAGCGAGGCAGGCGCGACGCTCTTCCCGTCCCTCGCCGGGCTGTCTCCGTCCGTGGACATCGGGCGAGGCTATCGGTGGCCGCGAGCGCCGCCTAGGTGATCAGCGCGACCACTCTTCCGCTCCCAGTCACAGCCGCACGGGTCGTCACCGGGCTTGGACATTTCGGTGCAACGTACCCGATGCCCTGATTCTAAATAAAGATCGATTGAGCGACGGCACAGGAGCTGATTAGATTCACTCGCCATCTAGCGGGGAGAAGCAGTGATCGCACAGCTGTTGAATCGACCGTTCCTCTTGGAGGTTGCGGGGCTCGTACAGGACGAGTTCGATCGGGAGCTAAAAGGACGCAGCGGTGGTCGGCGGCAGGCGCTGGACGGTCCGCTCCATGACGTCGAGGACGGTGAACTGCGGGATCTGTCGGAATCGCTCGCGGGGGCGCGGGTGTCCGAACCTGTCGGGGAAGGGGATTCCGATCCGGAGGTGACGCCGAAGGACGACGACGCCTACATCCCGCGGGATCCCTTGCTGTCGCTGCTGCAGACGACCATTGAGGCTCACGTCGAGGAAAACGACGAGGTCGAGATCGACGACTCGCCTCTGCTGGTGGGTCGGCGGGACGAAGGTGAGATCCCCGCGGTCACCGATCGGCGGATCGCCGACATCCCGCTCGTGGCGCCCGAGGGGCGCCGACGTGCCTGGGGCGACATGGAGATCGCCGAGAACCGGCTGTTCAGCGATCCCGGCTGGCTCACCTCCGGCTTCGCGATGGCCGTGCGGGCCTTTCGCGGCAGGGCCAAGTGGGTGGAGAAGGCGGCGACGATCGAGGTCGGCGAGCGTGCCCGGATCATCCTCGTCGGCGACTGGGGATCCGGCCTGCGCCGGGCGAAGCGGGTGGCCGATCAGATCCGCCGCGTCCTCGATGAAGACAAGGCCGTCGAACGGCACGTGATCCACCTCGGTGACGTCTACTACTCCGGCTCGAAGCGTGAGTACAACCGCAACTTCTTCAACCTCTGGCCGGTCGACGAAGGCCAGGACATCGGCTCGTTCTCCCTCTGTGGCAACCACGACATGTACTACGGCGGCCACGCGTACTACGGCACCTGCCTTGCCGACCCACTCTTTTCGCGACAGGCTGGCAGCAGTCACTTCGCCCTGCAGAGCCCGGGGTGGACACTGATCGCGCTCGATACCGGGTACGAGGACGGCGGCCTGGAGGGCCACCAGGCGACGTGGGCGAAGGAGCTGATCGACCGGGCTCCCTCCGACCAGCGGATCGGCCTGCTCAGCCACCACCAACTCTTCAGCGCCCATGAGGACGGGGCCAAGGTGCTGGGCGACAAAATCGAGCCGGTCCTCGCGACTGAGCGCGTCGACGCCTGGTTCTGGGGCCACGAGCACCGCTGCATCCAGTACGGGGAATCGCAGCATGAGGGCCATCGCGTCGGCTTTGCCTCCTGCCTCGGCCACGGCGGGGTGCCCGAGCACATGGTGATGAAGGAGACCGATCCGAGACCGGACCCGCCGTGGGAATACGAGTACCTGAGGCCCTTCCGGGAGGGCGAACCATGGGAGACGTTTGGCTTCGCGGTGCTCGACATCGACGGTCCCAAGATGAGCGTCCGCTACATCGACGAGAACGGGACCGAACACCACAACGTGAAAGAAGTGTGAGGAGCGAGCGTGCGTAGAATCGACGGCAATCAGCTGTTCGTGCTCGAGAGCGGGGAGCCCCTTGAGAGGATCTTCAAACTGGGCGATGGGTACGACGCGGTTGCCTATGAGTACAAAGGGGACTGGTATCTCCTGGGTAGCGGTGAGCTCGCCCGGCTGCGGCGCGAGTTGCCGACCTCCTTTGAGGCCGCGCGCGTGCTCGGCAGCCGCCGCAAGGTGGCGACCATCATGGTCGGGACGAAGCCGACCCGGCCCGCTGTCGTGGTCGACGTAAGGGGGCGGGTCTCCGCCGCGTGGCTTCCCGAGCCGGCAGCCAAAAAGAGGAGGATTGTGTTGGGCTCGCCACCGTTGCGAGGGCGATCAGCCCCTCGGCGGCGCCGATCTGCGGCCCCTGGAGTGGACCGTGCTGCGCCGGAAACGGACTCCGACGCGGCGCCCACGAAAGCGGAACCCCCGGAGGTCGAAGGCGGAGGGGGTGGCGAGGATGGACCGCCGCCAAATGGCGACGGGCCGGACGGGCTCGGCACCGAAACGATCCATAGGACACCGCACCTGGACGCACCGGAGGAGATCGCGAAGAAGCCGGGCACCGAGCTGACCGTCAGCGTGTACGTCGACACGAAGGAGTTGCGCGCGGGCGAGTCGGGAGAAGGGATCGAGCTGGATCTGCCTCCCGACGTGGACTCGGTCGAGGTCGGTGTCCTGCTGCAGCTGATCGGCCCGTTCGAGCTCGTCGAGGGCAGCGAGTTCCGCACCCTGACCATCGCCCGCGACGAGGAGGAGTCGGCCAAGCTCGACTTCAAGCTGCGCGTCACTTCCACTGACGAGCCGGGTCCGGCGACGATCAGCGCGCTCTTCACCCTGCGGGGGCGCGCCTGTGGCCAAGTCGCCCGCCACTGGGACCTGGCGGTGGACGACGACAAGGCACCCCGCACCGACACCGATGCCGAAGCCCCGGTGAGCATGCCGCTCTACATCGGTGCCGAGCAACCGTCGCTCTCAATCTTTATCACGGCGCCAGCTGGCGGCACCGCCTACAAGTGTGCGGTCCAAGCTCCCGCCCTGAAGGGATACGAGCAGCCGACCACCTCAGAGGATTATGCCCTGCCGCCAAACGCCGCCGACTTCAGGAAAACGCTGCTCAAAGCGCTGACCGACGAAAGCCGCACCTCCGCGGCGCGTTTCCGCGCGCTCGCCAATATCGGCCTTGTCGCATGGGATACGGCGCCGCAGATGGTCAAGGATGTGCTCTGGAAGATGATCGACGAAAAGATGCCGCCGACGACGATCTACGTCCAGTCGGTCGAGCCGATCCTTCCTTGGGAGCTGATGATCCCGCGGCGCACCGACCAGGACGGCAAACTCCAGAAGCTCGGCCCGCTCGGGGTCGAATTCGCGGTCGGTCGCTGGACGCGCGGCGAACCCAATCCCCCCTCGCCGCAGCTTCGGGTGGATCGCTCCTTCGTCATCGCGCCGACCTACTCCGGATCCCGGAAGCTTGACTTCGAGGCGGAGTTGAACCTGATCGAGTCGAAGCTGCACGGGGAGCGGATCGAGCCGGTGACGATCGATGCCCTCGACGAGCGCTTTGGCAAAGACCAGGCGTCGTTGCTGCACTTCGTCTGCCACGGGGCGGCGGGGAAGGAAGACGACGACGCGATCGCCCTCGACGCCGACGAACTCTTGTACGCCGGCGAGATGGAGACGCTCGACGGCTTCGAAGCGCTCTGTCAGGCCACGCGCCCGCTGGTCTTCCTCAACTCCTGCAGCACCGGTCAGATGGTTCCTTCGCTGGCGGGTGGCGCGGGCTTCCCGAAATCGTTCGGAACCATCGGGGCGAACGCGATCATCGCGCCGCTCTGGCCGGTCGACGACAAGCTCGCGGGGAAGATCGCGCTGGAGCTCTACGAAGAGGCGTTGAAGCCGGACGCGAAGCCGCTTGCCGAGATCTTGCAGACGATCCGTCGGCGCGGCTACGAAGAAAAGGACGCCGACACCTACGCCGCCTACTGTTTCTTTGGCGACCCGCAGGCGCGGCTCGAGCTGGTCGACAAGGCCGCCTGATGGCGTCACAGCGGGGGTCGGAGAACGGCGGTGAGGAGGCCGCGGCCAGACGCGGATCCGTCGTCTGGCCGGCCTGGAACGCGGAACTGGGACGCGCGCAGCTGGCGGAATATGTCGCGGTGCCAGACGCGATCGCCGACCTCGACCTTGAGGTCGGGATGGGAGACGAGGGCGGGGACGGGATCGAGTCCCGCGAAGCTCGCGCGGAAGAGCTGTACGAGCTACTGCGGGCGAAGCGAGTGAGATATGCGTGGGAGAAACGGTTCGTCGCCGAGACCACCCAGCAGGTCCGTGGTCCCAAAGAGATGGTGGACAGCAAGCTGGGGACCTGCCTCGACTTCGCCACCACCTACGCGACGATGTGCATGGCCTCGTGGGTGAACGTCCTGCTGGCGGAAATTCCCGGCCATGCGTTCGTGGTCCTCACCCCAGGACGTGACCACGAGCGAATCGAAACGCCGTTCAAACTGCCTGGCTTCAAGGTGCGTAAAGAGAGGGGAGTCCTGGAGGGGACGGTGGCGGCTCTTAACGAGGCGGCGAAGGCGGGCCTCGTCATTTCCGTCGACGCGACCGAAGCGAAGAGAGGCGGTAGGGACTTCGCCACGGCGAGCAAGTTCGACCCGACCGATCGTGGCCCGAACGGAGAGGTCGGCTGGGATGCCTCCGCTCTCGTCCGCCTCGTCGACGCCCCGATGCTGCAGGTCACCGGCAGGGTCCTACCGCTGCCGCGCCCCGCCGCTCGCGCGATCCGTCGTTACCTGCCCAACAACGGTGTCGACTTTCGAGCATACGAGTCCGACAGGTCATTGATCGAGAAGCTGGAACGCTCGACCAAACCGGTGGTCATCTTCGGTCGGCCGGGCCAGGGGAAGAGCATGATCGCCCGTCACCTGGTCGAAAAGCAGGAGGCCGGCGCTGCCTGGTTTCTCGATGCCTCCCAGCCTCAGGCGCTGATCAAGAGCCTTGCGTCCGCCCGGTCCAACGAAACCGGGGAGGTCGTCGAGGGGCTCGATGCGCCTGACCGAGAGGGGCGCGCGTACGCTGCGCTCGGTCGCCTCCGCGAAGCCGAGGGCGGGTGGCTGGTCGTGCTCGACAACGCCGATGACGACCCCGGCAAACTGCGCAAACTGCTGCCCCCTGCCGATCCGAAAAAGGGGCGCCGCGTTGTGGTGACGACCACCAACGAAGACTGGAAAGACATGCCGGGGTTCCACTGGCTGCCGCTCCGGAACCTGAAAGCGGGGGATCTGGCCGAGTTTGGCTCTGACCTGAAGAAGCTGATCGGCGGGCGCCGCTTGATGCTGGAGGCGTTCCGAGCGCTGATCGGGGCGACCGGCCTGTCTCCGGAGGAGATCGCCCGCCAGGCGCCCGCAGCACGTTCCCAGGGGCAGGACGAGCTGCGCGGGCCGATCGCCTTCTGGGAAAGCCTGCGGCAGAGCGAGGATTTCGGCGAGCCGTGGTTGCGGGCCTGTGCCTACGCGGCCTACCTGCCGCCCGATAACCAGCCGATCTCACTGCTGACCAAGCTCGCCGGGAGCGGGGCCGAGGTCGTCTTCGAGCCGCTCGAACGGCGCGGTCTGCTCGTCCGCGATCCTGAGAGCGACAGCATCCGGATGCATCGGCTGTTTGGCGCCGCGATCCGCCGCTTCCTCGAGCGCTCTCGGCCCGAGCTCCGCGACGAGGTGGCTCTCACCCTCGGGGCCGGCAAGGATGCGCGGCGGGTTCTCGATCTCTATGGGGACTTCGACGCGGTCTACGCGCTGGACAAGCAGCTGACTCGGATCGATGACGACACCAAGGCAGTTGATGAGCGGCTCGGCTTCGCCGAGCACGGTGTCGCCACCCTGCTCGAGGGTCTCGGCAGGACGGAGGAGTCGGGTGAAACCTTCAAGCGGGCACAGCGTCACCTGGGCGATCACCCGATCGAGATCGCCGAGTGTCTGGTGGGACGCGCGCGGCCGGTCAATCAACACCACAAGGAAGAGCCCGATCTCCTACGGGAAGCGCTTGCCTGGGCAGAGTCCGCGCGCGAGCTGTTTCTCGAGCAGAAGGAGAAGGCTCGCGCCTTCCGGGCGTTGGCGATGGTGGGTCTGCTGACG
>Ga0068867_100000360_pt1 | contig 30322 bp, 23 predicted proteins | sample KBSMisM32_FD_65649 | JGI IMG/M metagenome (GOLD analysis project Ga0068867, IMG submission 65649) | Miscanthus rhizosphere microbial communities from Kellogg Biological Station, Michigan, USA - KBS Miscanthus M3-2 | ecosystem: Host-associated > Plants > Roots > Rhizosphere > Soil ...
CAAGGGCGGCCTCCGGCCCGCGCCTTTGACGGTTTCCTCATTGCGCCGTGCAGCGTTGGCCGCGTCTTCGATTCGCTTCCAACGAAAATGTCGGGCCATTTTCTCTCGGAAGGAATCGGAGTGTTGAGTTTTCCCGTTTTTTTGTTCGTGACGTGTCACGTAATTTCATTAGTTTTCTCCTTGGTAGCTGTCAGCCTAGAGCCAGAACCCATCATGCCCCGCCACATCCGCGACTTGAAAATTGGAACCGATTCCTCCAAGGCGCGGCTCCTCGACACCTTACTTGGTAAGGTGTCGGATTCGTTCGCCGCCGCCCGGGCGAACGTGACCTTGAAGGCAGCCCGCGACCGCCGCCAGGCACTCGGCTGGCCTCCTGCTGCCAGAAATTGGCGGACCACTTACACCCACACAGACGACCATGGGACGACCTTCGATTTACAAAACAGATGCCGAGCGGCAGGAAGCCGCCAGGCGGAAAGCGCGTGACCGAAAGAGCAGGCAGCGAGCCGCCGCCGCCGCCGCTTCGGTGGAAATAGGCGAGCCTTTCGCATCGCTTTTGAAAGCGCATGCGGAAGACTCCAAGAAGACTCAAAAAGAGATCGTCCAGGAAGCACTTGGCATCTACTTCAGACGCAGGAAGCTCCTTTGATTTCGGTTGTTGTTCGGTTTTTATTCGGCAATAATTCGGCTGTTCGGCGAATGTTCGGATATTGTTCGCATTTTGTTCGGTCACTAAGTTCCCACGCACCTCTCACGTCATGAGCGAAGACACCCCGATTTACCGCGTCACGTCGGCCGAACAACAGTTGGCGTTCGACGACTTTTTTTTGACCGACAAAGAGGACTATTCGCACACGCTGGAGTTCTTCGATTTCTGCGGTGCCTTCGTCCATCGGCTCCGCTCGATGAAGCAGGACAAGCTGCCGATACTTGAGGAGACGTTTTCCCATCGAGGCGTCCAGTATGCCCGCCAGATCGTGCCGGCCGCGATCCGCGACGAGGCAGGGCAAACGGTGATGTCCTATCCCACGAAGCGCGAGGAGCTGGTGATGCACGCCCTTCGCTACATGGCCGCTCAACAGGTCGCGGAAATGGGCCTCGACGATGAGAAGACCCGCAACATCACCATCACCTTCACACTGCACCAGCTCCGCAAGGAACTCAAGAAGCGTGGACATGGTTACAAATGGTCGGAGCTGGACGAGGCGCTAGACGTCTTGAGCCGTTCGACGCTGAAAATTTCCTATAGCGACGCTAAGAAGCGCGATTCGTGGAGCGCCCCCTACCTGTCAGGCGTTCAAGCGCGGGACACGTCCGAGGTGGCTGGCGCGGATTCTCAGCGTCGCGTCGTGCTGCACCCGCTCGCCTCGCTCGCGATTCTCAAATCTGCGACCAGGCGAATCAATTACGGGCGTCTAATGACGCTGAAAAACCCGCTCGCCCGTTGGCTCTACTCGCGTATGTGCCACTTCTGCACCAACGCTTCGCACTGGCGAGCGATCGGCAACCTGGCAGCGATGGGGTTCAGGTTCACACTGCGCGACGTACTGGAGCAATCCGGTTGCCCTCGCGCCTCCAGGCACCGCGACAACTTCCGGCTAGTCCGCAAGGCGATAGACGAGCTGATCGAGGGCGGAGCCCTGCACCATCCTGATACGGGCTATGGTTGCGCCTTTACAGAGGACGCAGCCGCCGAGACATGGACCATCTACCCCTCGAAAGAGGTTGTGGCCGAAATCGTCGAAGCCAACCGCAGCAACGCCAAGCCCGCCGAACGCCTCGGAATGTGAGCTAGGGGGAATCTTGCGCGGTAAGCCGCTTCGATGGTGTCCGATTTTGTCCCCTATAAACCCGCCACGGAGTTAGGGGGAATCTTGCGCGGCCGTTGATTCTGAAAGGAATCCAGCCCGTAAGCAGGCAAGAAAAGCCAAGACGGGCAAAATCGGCCATCCAGACGCCGTTTCGACCGCTGGAACTAGGGGGAATCTTGCGCGGAACCTAGGGGGAATCTTGCGCGGGGGGGTATTTCGGCCCGTTTTCGAGCTTTCGACCTAGGGGGAATCTTGCGCGGGAGGCCATCGACCTAGGGGGAATCTTGCGCGGAAAGTAACCAACCTAGGGGGAATCTTGCGCGCCCCTAGGGGGAATCTTGCGCGGGTTGGTGCCAGAAGGGGGAATCTTGCGCGAAAAGAGGGGGAATCTTGCGCGCTTTGCACAAAATCCCATTCGCAACTCGTTCAAAACCAACCGAAAACGCCAGCGGCCTGCGGCCTCTCCTACTTTATTCCTATTCCTTAAATATTCCTAGGGAATCGCCGCCCTTTTCAGCGCCCTCAAAGCCCCCTGCCCTGTTGCGCTACGCGCCGGAGGAAAGAGAAGTGCGAGGCTTCGCCTCGATCATTGCTCCCTCCGGCCTCCGGCCTTCGTTCGCTTAGATTCCTCAAAAGTGCGAGGCTGCGCCTCGATCAATTTTCTAAATTCCGCCCTACGGGCGGGAGTTTTTCGCTTTAGGTGGAAAAGGGGGGGGTGAATCTCGCTCCTGTTGCCCCGCTCCTGCGTTATGGCGGATCTTCAGCTTGAACCGCTGATCGTCGATCCAGAGCGAAATCTGGGGCAAGGGCGGGCTACTGGCGGTGTTTCTAAGCTGTTGATTACGGGCTCGCATCATTTTCCCCCGCTCCGCGACGCTTCAAAGCCCCAAGGTACCCCCACGGCAGGCCTGCGCAGTGCCCCAGGTGTCGCCCCGGCGACTCTTTCGCTGCCGGCACGGCGGCAGTTCCGTCCTTGCTCGGCCTCCGGCCCTCGATCACAGACCCAGATCTAGCTGCGCGTCCGGCTTTTTTGGCCGGCCCCCCTGCCCTTGTCCGCGCCCAACAAAGGCGGCGATGCCGAGGGCATGACGTTTTCCGGAAACAGCCCCTTTCGTGCGGCCGAGTCGCTGGCCCACCAGTTCGTCAAGGTCAGTACCAAGCAGAGCGATTTCCTCCGGCGTCCAGTCGCGGCCGTTCGGATTGTGCCATTCCCCCGAGCGAATTTTCCCACGGATCGTTTCCGAGCGCATCCGGCAAACCTAGACCCGCCCCCGTCTCGCCAAGCTTATTTCCGACCCTTTTCCCGGAATGCGAAAAACTCCCGCCGCAGGCGGTTCCAAATCCCCCCACTTTTCACTTTCAAGTTCTGCCGCAGTTGATAGAAAAAACGCGCTCCCGAGGAGGATAGGGCAATGCTGGAGAGCAACCCGAGCGCCAAGGTAGCGAAAAGGGAATCATCCTGAAAAATGAGACAGCCAGCGGTTCGCCGCTGGCTGTCTGCTTTTTAGGGTTCTTCTTCCATCTCCTCTTCGTCCGCATCGAGGCGAGCAATCGTGATTTTGCGAATCACCGTTTCTTCCGCCTGCACCTCCCGCGAAGTGGGCGTTTCCGAAATTCGCCCAACGCGATTAAGGGCGAACTGGCCGAAAAGCGGCTTGAGGTTGTCGCCCTCGATTACAACCAGGTAGCGGCGGAATTCGAGGTGGATGTCATCCGAAATGTCCTTCCCGTGTTCGGCTTTCACGAACTCGTAGGCAGGAAAAATCGTTTGCATGGTCGGAGTTTCGATGAGCAGGCGCGGCGGATCTTCCGCCGTGGTGATGCCGATCAAATTTTTCTCCCCGCCTTGCGCGAGGCGCTTTGCTTGTGGGTCCATCGTTTTTTGTGGGTGAGAGTTTCGCGCATCCAATGCGGAATTTCCCGGAGGCTTTTTTGGAGTCGCTTGGTTTTGACGCGGACGCGCCGCCCGGCGCGCTTGAATTTACGAACAATCTCGTACTTCATGCGACGCTCAATTTTGGAGGCCGGGACAACTTTTTCCCAGGGCGCTTCCACGGCGGCTTTCCGCTCGCCGGAAATCTTCACCCTTTCTTCCAGCCGGCTGCGATCGTTGGTGAAGACTTCGAGGCCGGATTTTCCGCGTGTCGCTGCGACGTAAAACTGTTCACGGGTCATGCCATCGCCAAGGACGACGACGTGATCGACCGTCGCGCCTTGGCTTGCGTGAGCAGTCACCGCGTAACCGTGCACCAGGTGCTTGAACTCAGGAGGCAAGGACACGTCCTTTTTTCCGGTGCTTGCGGTGAGCGTTCCGTCGGCCGATATGCCGAGTATTTTGACCCGCTGGCCGTTCTTCAGCTCTTTCGTGTTCGCCTTGACGAGCACGGTGTCACCCTCACGCAGCTCGATCTTGCGTTCGTTGAAAACTTGGAAGCTGGTTCCGTCCTTGTAGGGGGTCGCCACCACCTCTTTGCCGTCGGCGTCCTGCAGGACGACCTTACCGCGTTCCAGTCTGCGCACGGTAAATTCCGAACCCTTCGATCCGAGTCCTTGGACGTTGCGTGTCAGCTCGATTTTTTGGCCGGCCTGATAGGAGGCCCCGCGCAGTTTTTCGGCCGACGTGAGGTGGACCGGCTCATAAACGGTTTTTTCGAGCGCCTTTTGGCCGAGTGTCCCGGCCGCAATCTTGTCCGCCCGGATCGAGCGGTTAAGCGCGTGGATCGTTTGCCACCTCGCCGCCACGATCATTTTTTCCGGGTTCTGCCGAAAGGCCTCCGTGACCGCTTCCAAAATCGCGGCCTCGCGTTCCGAGGGTTCTTCCACCCGGACTTCACGCATGGCCCCGAGGTCGCCGAACTTCTCCCACGCCTTGATCCACTGCTTGGAATCGGCGGCATGGCGGAAGGCCGTCACCGCTTCCTTGTAGGTCTGCTTTTTCTGGCGCCGCGTTTCCTCGACGCGAAGCGTCCGCATGGGGGAATGCTGTTGGAGGATGCGGAAGGAGTCGCCTCGCTCAACCGACTGGATTTGCTTCGTGTCACCGACCAGGACAACCCGGTTTCCGTAGCCTTTGGCCAGCTCTAGCATGGCCCGCATGTCGGGGGAAGAAACCATGCCCGCCTCGTCGATGACGAGCACCGCGCCCCGTGTCCGCTGGCGCAGCTTCGCGTTGACCAACCACTGTTGCAGGGTGTTCGCCTGGTCGAATCCCTCCGCCCGCAGAATTTCCGTCGCTTGGCCGGAAGGGGCGAGTGGAATCAGCTTCAGACCCGCGGTTGCCAGGCCGTGCTCTACCTCTTTGAGGAGGGTGGTTTTACCCGCTCCGGCCGTACCGTTCACGGCGACGGCCAAGTCTCGGCTTTCGAGGATGCCTTTGACGGTGCTGCGCTGTTCATCCGTGTATTCCCAAGCCTCGCCAGGAGGGCCGGGGCGGATTTGATGGTCATCCGCCATCATGGGGGCGAATTTCCCCGTGCCGTCCTTCACGATGCGGAGCATCGACTTTTCCTCTGCCAGCGCTTGCCGGGTGCTCCATTCGTTCTCCGAGGTGCTGAGAAAGTCGGGGTCGGCTTTCAGCAATTCCTTGGCTTCGTCCAGGGAGAACCCGCCTCGCCCAGCCTTGAGCAGGTCGCTCAAGACCTGTTCGCCGGACAGCACGGTTTTGTGCTCGAAGGCGTGCGATTTCACGAAATCCGCCGCCAGGGCAGGGGAGAGGTGTTGCAGGGACTCGTTGACGAGGTTTTCACCTGCACCAAACCCGGCGCGAAGCGCCGCCAATTTTTTGAGCTGTTCCGGACCCGCGAGCCGATGCCAATGATCGGCCAATTCCGCCTTGGAAAGCTGCACCTTTTGTTCGCGGCCGTCAGTCACTGCGAACTCTTTGGCGTCTTTGAAGTTCGTCATGCCCCGAGCCAGCTTTGCGCGAGCGCGATCCTCGACCTGTTCGTGACGACGCGAGAAGGTCTCGACCAGCTCGCGGTTCATTCCGGCAATCGTGAAGTCGCTTTTCGCTTCGCGGGTTTCGAGCTGAATCCCCATGCCTTCCAGACCGCGGGCCAATTCGTTGTAGTAAACTTGGCGGACGTATTTTTGAACGCCCAAGACGCCCTCGTTTTGCAGGGCCATCCACTGGCCGGAATCGCGGTCGAAGACCGCGTTTGCAAAAAGCAGGTGGGTGTGAAGGTGCGGATCGGGAACCCCGTCGACCGGGCGGGCGGTGTCATGCAAGACCGCCGCCACGACACCTTCGCAATTTCCGATCTTGTTGGCGTCCGCGCCCCCGGCGCGGACGCGCACTCCCAAGAAACGCTCCATTTCCTGCGCGGCCAGCTTTGAGGCCTCCCAATGCAGCTCCTCGATGCGCTTGCGCGTCTCATCGTCCGAAAGGGCGGCGTACACGGAAACGTCCTTCGGGGGAGAAACCGCCACGTCCCACCAGGTCCGCCGGTTGTCGGCCCGGTTCATCCGGGCTGTAAGCCGGTCGCCGGAGGAGGGGTTTAGGTTCTTCGTGATGGCCTCGAAGTCGTCGCGCTTTACGACACCGAGGAGGCCCAATCTGGCAGCGCCAGCCCCCAGCCATTCCGCTTGCGAGGGACCGTCATGGTCTTGCTCCAGGTAGTAGTCGCCTACCTGCAAGTGGTCGTCGAAATACCGCATCGTGCTGTCGATGCCGGAGCGCCAAGACTCGGAGATCACTTCGGACTGCATAGCAGGGGGCACGCTTTTTTTGCCAGATTTTTTCTCACGCCTTACCCCTTAACAATTTAAGGCCGAACGAATGCCGGACAAATGCCGAGCGAGTGCCGAACAAGAAAGGAACAAAAACCGAACAAACGCCGAACAAAATAGCTTGCATGCGGCGTGTTCGGGATATATTCGGTTGTCGTTCGCCGATCATTCGCCGGAAGTTCGGGAAAAGTTCGGCTTGGAAATTGACCAGCTAGCCCATCTCTCCTATGAATCAGCCAATTCAGAATCACCCATGGAAAACGACATCCCTGAATACGAAGGGTCGGGTGCTTCAATTCTTGTCCCTTATTTGGCCGAGATTGCAGCACTCCGGGAAAAGCGGTGGCCTTACCGAGAAATCTCGAAATGGCTCCGTGAAAAGCACGGGGTCGAAGTCGCTCACAATACCATTTGCGACTTCTGCAAAAACCGAGGGATTGCGAAGGGGCGGCCGGCTCCGGTTCCGAAGCCTCGAAGCGCAAGCCCAGGTCAGCCCGCTGTCGCGCCGCCCCGTGGCGCGACCGAGAACCGGCAGCCAGCGCCCCCGCCGTCAGTCCCCGGCGACTCCTCGTTGGACCTTCTAGCCGAAGCCGAAGAGCGCGTTTCGCAACAGAAGTCCAACCCCTTCAAAACCGTCAAAACCTCGAAATCTTCCTAATCCCGTCTCCCAATGAGCACTCCTAAAAAGCAGTCCGCCACCGCCACCATCGAAACCAAGGCAGTTTCCCGCATGATCGCACCGATGCAGAGCATCGGCCGATGCGGTAAATCGACCTTCATGCAGGTCATCCACCACTTCCTCGCGGAACACGAGGTTGAGTCGTCGATTGTCGACCTCGACGAAGAGCATCAGACGATGCGGAGCTGGTATCCTGAAATCGCTCTGGTGCCGTTCCGCAACGCCGAGGACCTTGGCATGCTCTTCAACTATTGCGGTGCGAATCCGGTTGAATTGCTGGACTTCCCGGCGCAGGCCACCGAACAGATTTTGAAGGGCTTCGAAACCTTCAAGGCCGATGCCATTTTCGAGGAAAAGGGCATTCGCTTGCTCATTCCGATCTTCGCCAGCAACGAGCACGTCGCCATGAGTTCGGCCGCGCAGATCATCGCTGCCACGCGCCATTACGCCGATTACATCGTCGTGCGCAACCCGGCCAAATACCAGTCGCATCTGTTCGAGGCCTCGAAGCTCTCGGAAATGCTCCAAGGTGCCCCGACCATCGAGCTTCCGGCGCTTTCGGAAATGACTGTCACAGAGGTTCAGAACGCTTCGCGCAAAGCCAAAAAGCTTCTGACCTACGTGGAGGCCACCGAGCACGTTCCCATTGCAGCCCGTATGGAAATCAAGCACTGGCTGAGACGGTGCAAGGAGCAGCTCGAACAGCACAAGGCGCTGTTCGTTCCGGACGTGGCCTTGCTCAAGGGCGAGATTCTGCCGGAATCCGCCGCGCCGGGCAAGAAGGCTGCCCCCAACTTCTTTGACCTCTAAGACTCCCACCACCGCCCCGGCCGCAAGGCCGGGGCTTTCCTCATGAAAAAATCGCCCCAGCTCGAATTTCTCCTAGAGGGCATCAAGGATTCCTCACGCCGCGAAACCATCATCGCGGCTTACCATTCCTTGTGCGGTGACGACCCGGAGAGCTTTCCAAGTCAGTTTGCGGTTTTAGGGGCGGCGGTAGCGGCCCGCATCGAGGCCGCAGCGGCCAAAGCTCAAAACGTGTTCGAGCATGCCGAGCGTCTGGAGTTCAACCCGGACGAAATTGCCAAGAAAATCGCCTCCGAGATTCCCAGCTTCCGGGAACTGGCAACCGTCCGCGACGAGCTGAAAACCGCGGTCGCGAACATCCCCAGGACTGCGCCGCAGGCGGCACCGCAACAGGGTGGGGGACTTGTTGCCGTGGCGGTCATTCTTGGCGTGTTGAACCTCGCCTTGTTGTTGTATCACATCTTCGCTCCTAAACTTTTCTAACCATGCGTCTGCTACTCGCTCCATTCCGCGTCCTGCTTTGGCCGGTTCTGGCGCCCTATCGGGCCGTTCGTCGGCGGTCGGCGCGCAAGCATCGCCTTCGCGTTTCTTTGGCTGACGTTGGCGAGTGGCAGCCCGTTTCTCGTCCCGAATCGGCTGCGTCTCTGTTCGAGGCTGATCCGGTTTTCCGCGAGCGTTCTCGCGGCCTTTCGTCGCGGCTTGTTCGCCCAGGGCGAGCCGTTCGCCCGCCTGTTGATCGTCGTGCCCTGCCGCGGATCGAGGACGCCGCGCCGGGCTTTCAACTGATCTATTTCGGCCTCGATCAAAGCTGGACGGACAATTCCGGTTGGATGCCGCCGCCATTGCCTCGGAAAATGCCGCGCAAGGGCTCTTGAGCACGGGGAGGAGAGTCGTTCGCAGGGTGAGTGTGCATTGACCCACGGAACCCCCACGGCAGGCCTGCGGAGTGCCCAAGGCGTCGCCCCGGCGACTCTTTCGCTGCCCGCCGGGCAGTTTCGTTCGCGTGATGCCTCCGGCCATCAATTTGCCCGAAAATTACGCATTTTCACGAATGAAGCGCGCCAATTGAGAATCCCATTTCTCTAATATGTTGCAACGGACACGGCAACATGCCACTTTTTCCCCGGAGGCTCGGCTGCGAGTCAACCGATTCCGCAAGGGAACGGGGGACTCAACTGCATTGCCTTCTTTTTTTTGTTCAGGTCCTAGCTTCGTAAAGATCAGGCACGCACACGATGCCGAAGCTCTTGTAGGTGATTTTCTTCACGCGGTCGTAACCTTCGCCGCGCCATTGCAGGCGTTTGATTCGCTCACAATAGCGATCGTGGATTTCCGGCCTGACCTCGGCATCCATGGCTACCTTGCCTCCGCTGAACCGGTATCCCCAGTTCAGAGCGTAAATCACTGCGTCTGCCATTTGAACCGGCAAAGCCATGTGCGATGATACGAAGAAAGGTGACGGCACAATCCATGTGGAGCGCTCTAGTCCCTTGTCCGTTTTGGTGAAGTATTCTTCGAGCTTCCGCACGAAACGGCGATCATACGTTTCTTCCACCTCATCCATGACCAGGATGCCACATTGGCGTTCTTTCTCCAAATGGTAGAAGAATCGCTCCAACAAGAAGGTATGATCCTTGCGAAGAATTTCAGGTGGAGCAGCCCCGGCGGCTCGTTTGCCGGTGCCTTTTGGGACTGCCGACGCGAAGATCCGTGCGCTGTAGCGCTCCAAAAGCGTAAAAATCCCGTCTGCCATTGCGAGGCTCGCTTGCCCGAACGCGGTGAACTGATCGCGTTTTGGACTCCGTTTTTCCAAGCCCGCCTGGAGGTAACTGCGACAAAGGTGGCGGCGGGTTTCGCCTTCGATCTCGGGGCCTTGGTTCGCATACTTGAACCGATCTTTTGCCAGAAGCTTTGTGCCCTTGATCTCTACTCCGAAATCCTGGAGGCGGGCCCCGAAGCACTCAATTTCAAGCCGGGTGGCTTCTTGCAGAAACGGCCACAACTTCCCCTCCGCGAGGGCGAATCCTCCGCGAACTTCATACGGGGCCCGTTGGTGGTCGTGGCCACTCTCATCCATGAATAACAGCCATGCCATAGGAAGGGAATCGTGTTGGGATGGACCTGTTTTTGCAAGCTGGTTGGCTAAAGACCAAGCTTGTAGCTCGCAGCGTTGTCCCATTCATCCCGCCGCCGGACGTATTTCAGCGCCACCCGATCCGACTTCCAGCCGCCTTGCCCCTTGATCGACTGGAGCGAAGCACCGTTTTCCGCAGCGACAGAGGCGAAGCCCGAGCGCATCGAGTGAGGGCTGAAGTCGTTCCAGTCATCCACGCCGACTTCCAGCAAGCGGGATTTCACCACATCGCACACCGCTTGCGAGGTGAGCGCCTTCGCCCCGATTTTCCCGCCTTTGAAGACCCGTCGGAAAATGGGACCGGAGCGCAGGTTTGCAGCGTTGAGCCAGTCGCGAAGCGCGTTGACGGGGCAGGTTGCCGGCACTTGCCCGCGGGCGATTTTTTTGACCTGGCCGCGTCCCTCTTGGTCAGTTTTCGACCACCGCAACGTGACCTCGACGCCTTGAATCACGAACTCGAGATCCTCGACGACGAGCTGCACCAGCTCCGAGCGACGGAAGGCTCCTGCGAAGCCGAGGAGGATCAAAGCGCGGTCGCGAAGGCCGGCCACGGGGTTCTTGTCCGCCTTGCATTGCAAAACGGCTTCGCGCACCAACTCCACATTCAGCGCCTTAGCCTGCTTTGCCCGCTTCGCACGGTGCCGACGCCGGAGCAGGCGCAGGGCTTCGGTGACAACCGGAGCATTACGGGGATTCTCAGGCCCGAGAAAGCCGGCCTTGCGATGCGCCCAGGACACCGCCGCTGCGCGACGCTCGACGGTGGACAGGGAGTAGCCGTCAGCGTGTTCCGTCAGAAATTGCACCAGGGCAAGCGAGGTGCAGGGAAGGGGGGGGTGGCCGTGGTGATTGCACCAATCGACGAAGTGAACCAGATCGGCGCGGTAAGCGCGTTCCGTGCTCTTTGTCACGTCCTCCGCGAACAGTTGCACGATCGCGGGTGGGAGGCGGTTCAAATCGAACGTTGGGACTATTTCAGCCATTTGAGGAACCTTTGATTGCACGAAGGGCGATGGCCGTTTGTTCGTCCAGGTTGGCAGCCAAGGGGGGCTTGGTGCCTCCCTGAGTCGTCAGAAAATAATTGCACACGGCTCGAAGCTCCTCCGGCTTGGTTGTTGAACGAGCGAGCAGGGTTTCAAGGCATCCGCACCATTCTCGCGCCTCCGCTGGCCATTGGGATTCCGAGCATTCGCGAAAGGCGTTATAGAGCGGAGCAACCAGCCAGGCCGAGCCGCCGGAGGCGATCAAACGGGAGCGAAAACCGGAGTATTCTTGGATGTTGTCAGGCATCGCTGAATCACTCGTTCGATGGCCCAAGAGATTCAAGCGCGACTGCGCTTTTCGAGCTTGGCACCGGAATCGTGCAGAAGGGCACACCCATGTGATGGTTAACCACGCGAGATTTTGCTAATGCCTGTTTGCGGGACGGGAACGGCCAAGCTTCGTCGAGCTTGTGTGTGAAACCATAGCCGAATTTTTTCACGTCCTTGGACGAACGAGGGCCTTTGAGATAGCCGAGGCGGGTATCTGCCGCCTTCACGAAATAGGGAGGCCCGGAATCCTCCTCAATCCAGCCGTAAGAAATCACTTCCTCAGCGAGCTGAACCGTTGCTTTGTCCAGGTGCCGAATACCTTCGAGGTATCGAAGTCCGTCACTGGCGAAAAAATACGCGCAGACCGCCGCGATGCGTTCCGGCGCTTCTATGGCGCGCTCGATGAGCTGCTGGGGATTTCCGCACCATTCCAAAGCCGAACCCGTCCAGTTGTGTTCCTGGCTGTCACGGTAGCCGTCAGAGAGGATCGAGACGATTTCCGGCGCAATGCCGGCAGTCGTCGCGGAGGCCCGAAAATCGACGTATGGAGAAGCGAAGGTCATGAAGGAACCCTAACGATGAAGTCCGATCCATCAAGCATTACTTTCGATAATGTTCCCTTATCGAAAGTAAAAAAGGCCGGAAAAACGCCGGATTTCCACCGGGCTTTTCCAGGCCGGAAGGCGGATTTGCCGCGCCGTTCAACCGCGCCATTTTCTCACGCCCGCGATCACCAGCAACGCGGTTACGGCCGAAACGGCCGCAGTGAGCCAGATCCAAGAGAAGTTCTTCTGGGCCGGCTCTTGTGGAACCGCGGCGGCTGAAGTCCTTGATGGCGCGGGAGCCGGGCGATCCTCCGCTTTGATCGGCGACGTTGAAACGGTTCCGTCAGGACCGAAACGGTATTCGACATTTTGGCCCTCGAACGAGAATGCCCGCTTGCCGTTTTTGACGTCCTCATACCAGGAGCGCCAAAGAACGACATCAGGGGTGGACTGCAACGGATTCATGGGTTGAGGAGAGTTCCTCAATCCAAGGTTTCTCAACCCTTCTGCAGCGTAAAAAGAGTTGCCTTGCACAGGTGCCCAATCGTCATCCGCTCCGCGCTGATGCGCATCCTTGTCGTCCCACAAGAAGCTTCCGAGCGCCTGTACTGATTCAGGAGAAGGAAGATGGCTGAGCAAACCCCTCAAGATTTCCTGGCGGTTGCGATCATATTCAATCCTTCCCGGAACAGGTTTCAGAGGAAGGTTTTGAACTTTCATTTGTTCACTCTTGAGCTGATTCGCCCAATAAGTGGCGTGCCCGGGAATTGCCAAAAGTGCATCGCGCGCTTGGTCATAAACGCGGATTCGCTCTTCCAATTGGAACACAGGGTATCTCGCAAGCGATTTGACGGCCGAGCTCAAAACAGGAATAGCTTCCTGAGGTGGAGTAGATTTGGCGGACTCGATTTTTATCTGCCACTGCCGCAGGGATTCCCTTTGGGCGGCGGCTCCATGCTCGGGTGTCCCAGCACCATAAAACGCGTCAATTTGAGCGTCGGTGAGGGATTTGCTTCGATCGATGTCCGCCCGCGAAACTCCGGCCACAGCAACCAGGAATATCGACTGTAAAATCAAATGTGTTTTGGGGTTCATCGTTTTAATCCACGTTGCTGATCAACCACGCTTCAGCTGTATCCCATTCCCCTTTGACCAATAAGCGGCCATCTGGATCTCTTTGAGTGCCACTTGCCATGACTCGGCGATTGTGGAGCCTAGTTAATGGGGCTGGGCCAAATCCTTGGTCAGGATGGCCTGACCCTATCATCAAATGCCCGATTTCGTGGGATATTGTGTTGAGGACTCCGCCGAGCGTGTTTTGGAATCCAGGGCCGGTTCGGTCCCCGTCAACGATGCACGCATTGATGTCCGGGTAAGCAGCTCCGACAAAGGGATTGCCGATCGTCATCGTGTTGCCGATTATGGAATAATTTAGAAATGGGGACCCTCCGCCGACAATAAATACATTGATGTGATAGTTGCTGTTCCGAGTGGCTAGAATCCGATCAACTTCGATGCCCTTGTTGTCGGTGCTAGAGGCTTCGAGTGTGTTGTCGTATTTTTCTAATGGGAAATTAGGGTTGTAAGCGGTGATGTTCGGAAAGTCGCTGGATTGGGCGATATCGTATTCAATTGAGCTGGATAGCATTGTCACATCGAAATAAGCGTTGATCTGCCAACCGTAGGTTCGGTTGAGCTCATCTTCGATTTGGGCCTTGCTTGGCAAAAGATCCGGGGGGTTGGAAGTTGACGGAGAGCCCGGGGGATTTTTTTGCGAAGAAACTGCGTGAACGGCCACGCGGACGGTTCGCTTTTTCATGCTCTTGACACCAACGGCCAGTGCGACTTCGTCCTCCTGGCTTCCGACCTTAAACTGAGGATCATTATCGCTCGGGAGGCCGCCGGTCCCGCTCCATGCCACAGTCGTCTCAGAGCCAATCGTGATTGTATCAGGGTCAGCCGAGGCGTTCGGACACGTAATTTGCATGGTGGTGGGAGTGTTCGTCAGGATTTTAAACTTCGAATCATTCGAATGCTCTTCTCCTCCCGCGGGGGCCATAATCCAGAATTTATCCTTAGATCCTAGGGTTTCGGGTTTTTCCGTAACAGAAAGATCGTCCACGCCAGATGCTTCCAAATTGTCATGGATTATTACCGGTATGAGGTAGGCCTTTTTCCCGCTGGCGATATCGTTGTCGTCGCCATGTTTCTCGGTGGTCAACACAGCCTCTCTGTTTTCGACCAGCCAATTCTTTTGGCCGACGTCGAAATAGTTGTTAATTCCGGCCCCTGCGTCGCCCGCTTCTTCTGAGGTTGTTGTTGGTTTCCCATCCACGGTGGATTCCCAATCGTAGTCTGGTTGTCCGTCGGAATCCCTCAGGTAATCGGGATCTGTTCCTACGTGCTCAATGGTGATTTCGTAGGCGTTGAATTTTCTGATCTTGGCGGTTTTGGTAGCCTGTTCGCCATAATCCGGACTCGTCAAACTGAAGGTTCTGGTGTCGTCGGGACCTTTCCCTGTTACGGTCAACTTCCATTTTTCCGAGTGGCTGCCGCTAGGGTCGCTGACGGTAAAAGGCACATCCACAAGCAATTCAGGGGGCGGTGGTTGACCGTTGTCGTTGTTATTGTTTGGATTGCCACCAGAATTTACCTCTTGGAGGTCACTGGTTCCGTCGCCGTCAGTGTCCCAATTGTGTGGATCTGTGTTGTTGAGATACTCATCGAAATTATCCAACCCGTCGTTGTCGGCGTCACCGTGGGTTTCTCCGCTCCCCGCCGCGCTGGTGGGATTGAAGGAATGCTGCACTTCCCAGCCATCTGGTAGGCCGTCGCGATCGCTGTCCTTGGCCGCCGGATTGGTTCCAATGCTCACCTCTTGCAGGTTGGTGAGGCCGTCTTTGTCGAAATCTTCGTCGCCATCAAAGATTCCATCGCCGTCGGTATCGTCCAAAAACGGGACCAGCTTGAGCTGGTATTCCGTGAGGTTGTCCAATCCGTCCTCATCGATGTCGTCGATGCCGTCCATGGGATCGGTCGCATCGAGCTCATAAACGAACTCCCAGCCGTCCCGCATTCCATCCCCATCGGTGTCCGTAAGGTATCGATCGGTGCCCAGAATGGATTCCTCGAAGTCATCGAGTCCGTCCCAGTCGGAGTCGTAATTATAAACCTCGACGCGCCAAAATAGTTTGTCAGGCGAAGCTCCGAATTGATCCTGCGCCTCGATTCCCAGGGAGATGTCCGAGCCATCCCAGCTATCGGCCCAATACACATAAAACCAGCTATCAGGGGTCAAATCTGTGGACGCCTCCAAGGAATAATATTGGTCCGCCCTAGCGGGCCAAGTGATGGTGTAAAGGTTTAGGTAGCCCGCTTCCTTTGTAATTGAGGGCCTGACAACACCGCTGCCACGAGCCGTGGAGTGAGGATCGGTGCCCATTTGAGATTCCCGTAGATTTGAATAGCCGTCGCCATCAGGATCCGCTCCTGGGGCCTGATCCGGAGGGGCTGGAACGCCTGCGGTCGTTGAGAGGCCATAGGCGTTCTCCCACACATCGCTCATGCCGTCCCCGTCGAGATCGACGAGTGCATGGCACGGGATGAGGAGCAAGAGCGAACCGGTCAGCGCCAATCCGGGCAGTTTGGAAGAAGGGGGAATCATTTGGAGGCGTCGGTTTTTGGGGAGACGTTGGCTTGGCCGGCCGAGTCCATCCGCCACGTGCGGATGACGAGTTTTTTTGGCTGGGATGCCCTTTCCGCCGCTCGCGCTTCTTGCGCCCGGCGCGCTTGCTCGCGGGCCTCAAACTCCGCTTTCATCCTATTCCCATCGGCATTGAACCGGTCATGGACCGTTTGAAGTGTAGCCAGAGATTTTGGGGAAGGCGTGCCTTCCACGACCACGAACTCGGCATGGTTTTGCTGGAAATGCGGCAATGGGAACTGCTTTTCCTGCTGCTGAAGGGAGTTCCAATCGGCCACTTCGCTGTTGGAAAGGCTCAGCATGTAAGCGAACCGCTGGCCGTCTTTGCCTTCGAATTCCGCAATTCCGGTGAGCCAGTTCCAGTCGGCCGTCGACCAACAGGTGATGGCTTGGGAGGATTCATCCTGAAAACGGAGCAGCGTTCTTGTTTCCAACGGGTGCTGCCGCGAGTGGTAAACAGTCGCACCAACGAAGAAGAATTGAGGAGCGGGCTTGCCTTTCTCTTGTAGCTCAGAACCAGGAGCCGCGGGTGCGGCCGGAGCGTTGGGCGCCGGAAGCAACGCCTGAGGCTTGAGCTTTTGGATCGTCACCGATTGCCCATTGGCCTGAATTTCCCGACATTCGAGAATGTCGGATTGCGAAACCGCCAGCTTCCGAGGGGATGATGACGCATCCGAATCGGTAGGCGATTGAGCGAAGGCAACGACGGGAATTGCCATTGCGATAGTTATCCAAGTGAAAGGGAGGAAGTTCACGCTATCAGAAAATGTTCAATCGGTTTGCTTGACGCAAGGCCCGGATTCGTAAGTTAGAAACGGAGCGGGGAGAACCCTTTTCCCGAAAAGCGAAAACTCCCGCCCGAAGGGCGGAATGCCGGGTGCTCCGTAAGGACTCAAAGTTTTCTCCCCTGCGACCGAGGGCGCGACTGATGGGCCGGCCTGGAAGCCGCGAATGTGGAAAATTCCTGCGCGGTTCCGAAATGCCCACTGATGAAGCGAAGCGTATCCATGGAGGACACGCCGAGGCCTCGGGATTTGCAGTAGCGTTTGAGAAAGTTCTCTTCGTGGATCTTATAGGTTCCGTTTTTCGCCGCCTTGTAAGCCTCCCGAAACTCTCCGAATACCTTCTGATGGTCGCGGGCGGGAACTGACCGCAAGCCTTCGAGCGCAAGCTCACCGGAGAGGAAGGAAGTGATTTCTTTGCGCGCACCAGGGCTAAAACCTTGGAGTAGATCTTGTGCGCCGGTCTTGATTTTTTCCTTCGCGAGCAGGCTGGGAAAATAGTTTTCGTCGCCGCGATTTGGCTCAGGGAGCCTCAAAAAGGATGCCCTCATGTTGACGAGCTTTTCAGCGATGGAGTCACTGATGGCATATTCGTAGGGGCTTTTCGTCTCGTTCGATGAATCGACTTGCATGGTCAACGGTAAGAATCGCGGATGAGTTTCCGGATGCGCCAGGCTCCAGCCGGCCGCCACCAGGCTTCACGGTTGCCCTTCGGATCGAGCGCGGGAACGTCCATGACGTAAAAGCGTTTCGTGGGGTGCAGGATGATCGCCTGATGTTGGTCGAGGCGGAGGAACGCGACCGGCGGCACTTCGTAGCTTTCGCCGAAATCGACGCTGCGGCCGGTTGGCCCGACGATGGGAAGCCCGCCGGTGCCGACGAGGTTGTAGCTTTTCCGAACCCGGCGCTTTTTCGTCTGGCCGATGAATTTCGCTGCGGCCACGGCCTCCTCTTCGTCCCCCAGTTGGAAGTAAAGGCGGGTCGAGAAGTGGTTGATGAGGTTGCGGGTCGCGTCGCGGCGGATTTTCGATTCCGGCGACGCGGCCGACTGCATCGAGAAAATGACGTGAACCCGGGCACCTCCGATGCGGTCGAGAACCGTGTGGTCACTCATGCCGGTTTCGCTGGCCGTGATGACGTCCTGAGCTTCGTCGAACACGAAAAATAGATGATTGCTCCGGCCGATATGGCCGGGATGCTCGGCCTCTTTGTCGAAGCGCATCATGCCATGGTAGTAGGCGAGCTGCTTCAAGACCGTGTGGATGTAACGGCGTTCCGTCGGATAATGCTGCGGAATTGAGGTGCAGAACACCTTTCCGAAGTCGATTTCGGCGATGGTACAGGTTGGATTTTCCGAGCAAAAGACCCGGTAAATGTCCGGTTGGAGGAAGAAGCCGAGGTACTGCTTGAGGGTGCCTCGCGTCCCTTCTAGTTGGTCCTTGGCCTCCGAGGAAAGGAGCTGGGAATCCAGCTCGTTATAAATTTGCTCGGCGCGCTGGTCCGAGTGATCGTCTCGTAGCTCCAGCAACAGGGCTTGAAGTCGGGTGGTGTCGGTTAGCGCGTGGTAAAGCTCGGGGATGGTGTAGGGCCTCCCGAGCTTGTCCAGCAGCTCGAAGCCGAGCATGAATAGCTGTTGTGCAGTGTCCGCCCAAAACGGGTTGCCGCCTTCTCCTGAAAGGCTCTTGGCGGCGTCCACCAGCATTTTCGCATACCCGGCGTGAGGGATTCGCCGGTCGCCGGTCAGATTGATTCTGGCGGGCGGTAGCCAGTTTTCCGGATGGTCATTTCCCCTCACCTGCAGGACGACGAGCTGATCCTCGCGGGGAGTGCCCGCGAAATGTGCCCGGTAAAATTCGTGCTCGGTATTTTTGACGCCGAGCACAAGGCCGCCCCAATTCGGAAACGCGGCCGAACATTGGTTGATGATTTGAGAAATGCCCGACGAGGTTTTGCCTCGTCGGGTTTGCCCGAGAATGAGCGCGTGCGCGAAGTCGGTTTCCTTCCAGGACAAAGGCCCGAACCGCAGCACTTCCGCCGCCAGGCTGGCCCCGTCCGAACAAACGACGGCATACAACAGGAGCCAGCCGAGGAAAGCGACGCCACCGAAGGAAAGCCGCGTCACGAAGTCGTGGAACTGCGAATGGACGAGGAGGCCAAGGGCGGCTCCAAACCCGAACATCAGGGAGTGTTTGAGCAACTTCATGACGCGGCAAATCGGTTACTTGATCCAGCCTCCGGCGGCTGCGGCCGAAACCGGGGTCTTGTACCAGCCACCAGGGGTGAAAGGCTTGGAATCCGCTTCGCCGTTGGAGGCAGTCCCGGAGGCAGATTCGAAGAGGCCTTCTTCCTTCACATGGTCATAGACCCCCGGCGAGGTGATGCCGATTAGAGCGGCACCGGCCCCGATCGCCCACATTTGCGAGGACAGGGAAGAAACCTCCGATTTGTTCGAGTTCAGGCTGCTTTGCAGGGCGGCCAGGTCTTTTTGAAGCTGTTCCTTCTCGGCTTCGTGTTCGGTTTCGTTGGTTTCAGCCTGCGATTCGAGCGCCGAAATTCGCGCTTCCAGCGCAGCGATTTGCGCAGAGTAATCGCTCGTCATCGAAGAGATGTTTTCGTTGAGAGCGCCGATTTGTTGCTCTTTTTCGGTTTGGGCGGTGATCACTTTGCTTTGCAGCTCAGCGATTTTCTCGTCTTGGGTGACCTTGTCAGCGAGCAACATGTCGATGTCCCCTTGAAGCGTAGCGATCTTTTGATCGTTCGCCACGCTCTGCGCCGTCAGTTGCGTTTGCACCTCCGCAAGCTGTTGGTCGGTCTCGGTTTTCTCGTTCGTCAGGTTTCCAATCTTAATGTTGAGGTCCGCAATCTGGTTGTCCTTCTCGATTTGGAGTGAGGCTAAACGCTGATTGAGCAGCGTAATGTCAACGTCCTGCGAAGTGTTGACCTGCTTTGCCTCGTTGATTTGCTGTTGGAGCGCCGCGATGTCCGCATCCTTTTGAGCTTTGGCTGCTTCGAGCTGTTGATTCAGTCCGGCAATTTCCAACTGTTGGCTGGCACGCTGACTATTCAGCGCGTCGATTTGTTGCTGCAATGCCTGAGAGGTAAGTTGGGCACCGGTCTTTGCTACGTTCAGATCATTGAGGAGCTGCGAAATTTGCGCGTCTTGAGACGTTTGCGAACTGTTGAGCTGAGCGATTTGCTCTTGGAGCGTGGCAATCTCTCCGTCCTTCTGCGCGGTGATTTGGGTGAGTTGCGTTTGCAATTCCGTTACGGTCACCGTGTTCTCTTGAATGGCGGAGATTTGAGCCTGAAGCGCGGCAATTTGAGCGTCTTTGTCCACGCCAAGCTGGTTCAGTTTGGCCTCCAACTCCTCCACCTTCGTTTCGAGCACCGATTTATTGTTGGCCACGGCGGTTTCCAGCGCAGCCAGGGCGAGGGCGGTGGAATTTTGAGCGGAGAGTAGCGCGGCAAGTCTCTCTTCGTGGTCGGCGACGACGGCCGCCAGGTCGGCAAATTGCTCGGCAACCGTTTGAGTCAAGGTCGCGAGATCCGATTGAATCCCTCCCACTCGGCTTTGCAGCAAAGTTTGCTGTTCCAACAGACTCGCCAAGTCACCGGTGTTTTGAGCAATCGCCGCTGTATTCGCGTCGATCAAGCTTTTGAGGGCGTTGTATTGGTCGGCGATTTGCTGTTGCAGTGCGGTGATGCTCGCTTGCATTTGGAAGCGAGAAGTTTCCAAGTCCCCGAGCAACCCATTCGTTGCCGTTTGGTAAGATTCGATCTGCGAGCGGGTGATGCTCAGATCGTTCTGGAGAACGAGAATGTGATTCTCGATTTCGGTGATATTCGATTCCAACGTCGTTAACGCCGAGGTGGTGATGCCGCTGCCGTCGAGGCCAAGTGCGACAAAGCCCGCGACGGAGTGACGGCGAGACTTTAGAGTTTTATAATCCGCCGAGGTTGTGACGCCAGCAGGGTCCATCGCCCTCACTTCGATTTTTAGCGCGCCAGTCGTCGATGGGGCAAACGTGAACGTCGCGGTTGAGGACGGACCTTTCCAGGCTTGGGCCGCTGCGCCCGTGCCCATCGCGGTGTTGGTGTACTCCGCCCGGTGCGTAGTTCCGAACTCGCCAACAAACGCATCGTTGACGTAGAGGCCGTAAACGGAATTGTAAACGCGCACGGCGTCGTCCTCGAACCAAGAGTTGATGTCGCCGTTGATGGGGTTGGAATCATAAGTCCAAGGACCTCCTTCGATGAATTGATTATCGAAAGCCGTCACCGTGAGGCGGTATTCCGCAATCGTGGAGACGGAAAACCCGTTCCAGGTCATGAGGACTTTTGGAGTTGGGCGGCTTGAGGCAACGCCGTTCCACGTCTGGTCCGGGTCATTTGTGCGGGCAAGAAAACCCGTCACCAACTCCGCATTTAGAGAAGAAAGGGTGACGAGGAAGGAGCCGAATAAGGCTAGCGAGGTAGGTAGCTTCATGGTTTTGGTTCAGTGGGTCAGGATTCAGTTGTGCAGATCAAAATTGCGTGCCGTGGCGACAATTCCCCGATCTTGCTCCACGCTCAGCGCGACGTGTTCGCCGGAGAGGCTGTCGAGGGAAAGGAGTGCGCGGCCGACGTGCCGCTCGATTGCGTTGCGCAGCGGGCGAGCTCCCAAACGGTCATCGCAGCCCTTGTCGATCAGGTAGGTGACGACATCTTCGTCGAAGCAGATTTCCTTGCTAAAACGCCTGCCAACGTGAGGCAGGTAGGTTGACAGGAAGTTGCCGCAGATTTCGCGTTGCACCTCCTGAGGAAGCAGCCGGAAGACTTCGACGGTCTTGAAACGGGCGACGACTTCCGGGCGGAAGTATTCTTCTGCCGCCCGGCGTGCGAAACGGCGGATTGTCGCCATGTCGCTGTCCTTCATGTCGATGATTTCCGCGCAACCGAGGTTCGACGTTGCGACGAGATAGCAGTGTTCCAGGGCGACGGATTCCCCCTCCCCCGCGAAGCGGCCTTCATCGAGCATGGCGAGCAGGAGCGTCGTTAGGTCGCGGTGCCCTTTCTCGATTTCGTCGAGTAGAATCACGCAGCCGGTGGCCTGCTTCGGCCCGATCCGTTCGACGAACTCGCGCACGAAGTCGCCGACCTTCTCAGGCGTCTGATACGCCCCCATGTCGAAGGTCACCATTGCCGAGCGGTCTTGGAAGACCAACTCGGCAATGGTTTTCGCAGTTTCCGTTTTTCCAACCCCAGTCGGTCCAAGGAAAAGAAAGGTGTGTTTGGGAAGCTTCGCCCAGGACAGGCCGGCCACGCTCTTTTCAAGCGCGGCGGCGACCTCGATCATCGCGTCTTCCTGTCCGCGCACGGACAGTTTCAAGGCGTCCTCGTAGAGGCGCGGCGGCACGGGCAGAAGGTTCATTCCGCTGCTTGGTTCGGGGTGGGCGGGATCGGGACGGCCTGCGGCTGAGGCTCCCGGCTTTTTGCTTCGCCTTGCGCCTGAAGCCCTTTGAGCAGCTTGAGCTGCGACGTTGAGAGTGCCTGTTGGTTGATCTTGAGCTGGTCCACATCGCGGGCCACCGAGTCGATTTTCCGCGACTGTTCGCGCTGCGAAACCAAGGCGTCCTCAACGACAACCTGCGACGGACGCGATTTTTCGCGGCCACCGTAAAGACCGGCCACCGAACCGACCTTCACGCGTTCGCTCGGCTCGCTGTCCAATTTCCATTTCGGGGCCTGACGCCGATACACGAAGTGTTTTTCGTGCATGATGTTCTTGTTGCAGGGGTCCACGTAGCGGGCCACCGGGTAGGCCTCGACCAAGGCCGGTTCCGTCACCCGGCCGACCGGCGGCCGGAGGATGTATTCCCGTTCGTATTCGGGTACCGGCACCGGGTAATAAGTTTCGTGGCGGCAGGAACTTTGAAGTAGGGCGAGCAGGCCGAGACGAATGCTCAGGCCGATAATGGCGCGTTTCGGTTTCATTTGCGGAGGCCGTTGCCGTTCTGTTTCTTGAACTGTTGAAGAGAGGTGTTGCCGATTTTCGCCTCTTCGAGGTCGATAGGCTGTTGCACGTAGAGGTAGAATTCCTTGCCCGCGGGCACGCGGACGAACACCCCATCGCGTTGAATCGCCTCGCGGATTTTGTTGGCGTATTCGTCGATCACCTTGGACACGCCGCCGATGGCGGCGTTCTTCGCGCTTGGCAGCACGTTGGTTTGCCCGAATCCGGTCGTGGTGGTGTCTTGCAAGCCGCTGCCCATGCCGCTGATGAACGCGGCCATGAACAACTTGAACTCTTTGGAATCGGCCGACTCGATCACCATGCCCTTAAGTCCGGCCGACCCGTCCGTAACTCCCCATTGATCGTCCGAGGGCGCGGCGTCGCGGTCCAGGACGAGCGATTGCAAAATCAGCTCGCGGCGGTTCCGGTATTTCGGCTCCGACAGCACGATGATCCAGGAACGGTCGCAGCCGAGGCGGTCGCGTTGCTGCGCGCCCTTCACCATGCCGTGAACTTCCGAGTTGGCCGGCACAATCACTTTGCCGTCCCAAACCAGCGGCTCCGTGGTCAGGCCGATAACCGGCGATTCGAGGTTCGTCGATTCGGCCGCGTTGATGAGCACGCATTTCAGCATGCGGCCGTAAGGCACGATTTTCTTTTTCGCGAGCATCGCTTCCAGCTCTGCTTCGCTGCTTGCCTTCTTCGGAGTGGAATAGACCTGAAGGGAGGTCGGTAGCTTTTGCTGCTTCGGCCGACCGGTGGCAGCCGCTTGCGCCGTCTTGGCGGTCGCCGCGTTTTGGGTGCCAGGCTTGGCCGAGGCCGCGACCGGAAGTGCCTCCGCTTTCGGCGGGCCTTCCTTGCTGGCAGCCGCTGCAGGCGGCGGCGTGTCGAAGCGTTGCGCGTCGCTTTTCTTCCACTCCTGCCCGGCGATTTTCTTTTCCGTCACTTTCGGTTTCCCGCCACCGCCGAACAGCACGACGCCCGCGAGGATGATTGCGACGGTGAACCCGGCAATGAGGGTGATTCCCAGGGGTGTTTTCAGGAATGCGAGTTTCATTTGGCGGGGTCGATGATGGCTTTCGCGTCGTCTTCAGCCGGCTGCGGCTGACCGAGTGGAGCGGGCAACAGCGGCTCCGGGCGCTTTGTCTCCGTGAAGTTCAGCGAGATTTGGAAATCGTTGGTCGGTGCCAGATCGTTCCGGCCTCCCATGCCATCGCCTGCGATGGCGAAGAACCCCATAGAGGTTCCTGTTCCAGGCACTTCGCCCGAGGCCGAGGCCGTGAACTGCGAGAATTGCCGATCGCCCGCCGCGACACCAAACGACTCGACATCGTAGTGATGCGCCTTGCCGTCCTTGCTCTCCAGCTCGACGGCGAAGCAGATCCCATCGAAAGCGTTGTCCCGATAGACGCCGCGCAACGTCAGGCGGACGTTGGCCGTTTCGAAGGACTTTTGCGGGAACGCCGTCAGAATGTCCTTCACCGGGCTGTCCTTCTGAATAGCCAGGATCGGATAAGCCTTGGCCTTGTCGATCAGGCCAATGACCCGAGCCACCGAGATTTTGCGCTTCGCGCTCGCGTCCACCTCCGCCGGGGTTTCGCTCAGGGGCGGCAACACTCCCCCATCCGCCTGGGCGGTCTGGAGCAGCGGCGCGGCCGAGGAGAACGTCACCTTGTAGTTCGCCGCCGGACCCGTGACGATTTCCAGGCAGTAGATTTTCCCGTCAACCGCGACGTTCAGGTTTGTCGCCACGTTGTCGGCAAGCGGAGTGATCGAGAAATAATTCGTGTTCGGCAGGAACCCGAATTCGAACTTTCCGGACTGCTTGGCCTCGTCCGAAACGAGGCCCTTACCGTTAATCATTTCGATGGTGTCGGGAAACTCAACCGTGGTGGTAACAGCCGGGGCCGTCACCACGCGGTAAACGTCCGCGTCGTTCAGAGAGTAAATCTTGATCCGGTCGGTTGCGCCGATGGCACAGCCAGCGGCCAGCAGGTAGGCAAAAAGGTACGGCTTCATTTGAACACGAGCTTGTATTCGTCGACGACGTAGGGGAACCGACCCACGGAAAGCAGGTCGCCGTTGCGCGTGAGCTTGAGGCCAAGCTCGAACTTCTTCGGGTGAAGCTCGAAGACCGTGCCGAACTGCCCCGTCTCGACGACGTGGCCGGTGATCGCGCAGACAAAGCCCAGGTTATCGAGGGAGACTTGCGACTTGATGCTGTCAAACTCGACCTTCCAGCGGAGATCGTTCCGCATCGCGGCCTTCGAGAACTCTTGAACCTCTTTGTTGAGCTGGTTGAGGGCTTTGCCGGAAAAAACCACGTCCGCAACCGTCTTGTAATCCAGCCCCTTCGGGTTGCGGGACAGCATGGCGTTCGCCGCCGCCTGGGCGCAGTAGTCTCGCAGTTCTTCCGAGGAATCGGCGTTCTTGAGCGGGGAGACGTAGAGGTTGCCGGCCGGGTCGATGATCGCCACCTGTTGCTGCTTCTTAATCAGCTTTTCCAAGCTGGTGTACATCATGAACGGCAACGCCGTTGATGTGAGGAACAGGAAGGTAATGAGCAGGTTTTTCGCCCGGTTTCCCCGACGCTCGCGCTCGATGCGGTCGAGGATGCTTTTACGCGGTTCCACCGCGATTTTTGGTTTGTCCTTCATGAAAGAGCTTCTTTGTTTTCGGCCTCAACACGCTTGTTCGTGCGCCAGTTGCTGGTTTGCGGCTTTGGCAGCGGAGGAACGGACCCTTTGAGGGTGGCGAAGCGTTGGCCGGCCGATTGCGGTTTGAATTGAAACGGCTGCCCTCCCCCGCTGTTCGAAGTGCCCAACGTCATCGAGCCGCCGGAGGTTCCGCCAAAGCCCGAGGCGGGCGAGGCGGAGGCCATGCCAGGAATCGCCGCGCCGGATGATCCGGCGGCAGCTCCGGCCCCTCCCGCTGCCAGCGAGGCTCCGCCGGTCATTTTTGCCAGGGCGACGTTCCGGGCGGTTGCGGCCGCGCCGCGCACCATGTTGCCGGCCATTTCGATGATGCCCCCGCCGATGCTGCCGAACACCCAATGGGCCAGACGAATCGACATGATGTAGCCGAAGAAAATCATGGCCGTAATGACGGCCATGAGGACGAGCGTCGTCATCATGCCGCCGGTTCCATCGAGCGCGTAGGCCGCATAAAACTTCGCGTCATTCTGAATGATCGTGCTGCCCCCGATAGAGGGGTCCAGAGGCTTGAGGGCCATGAGAACGATCGCGTCAACGAACAGCCAGCAAAGCGGCCAGATGGCCACGCCAAGAACGGTGAAAATGAACTGAATCCCGCGCCGCGTGTCGAAGAAGCTCGAACCGACCAATCCAAAGGCGAGCGGTGAAATCAGAATCGCGGAATAGAAAACGAAATCGTGGATGAGATAAAAAAACTTGAGAATCAAAGCGGCCAGCCAGGCGACGGCCGTAATTCCCGCGATCATGTTGGTTAGGACAACCTGACCAATGGAGTCGGTTGCCTTTGCAGCCAGATCGAACCAAGACGATGTGGGGTTGTCGTTGGCCTTTTCCTTGTATGCCTGTTCGGTTCGCTTAGCGATCCGGTGTAGCGAGAAGTTCATTTCCTCCGGCGTGAAGCCTGTGGCCGCTTTGATTTTGATGCACTCCACCTTGAGAGTTTCCGCCATCCTGCAAAATGGAAGCATCAGCGACCCGCAGATGAGAGCCCTCATGATCACGCCAATTAGCGCATTGGCGTCTCTCGATTTCCGGAAGCGAAAAACGCCCGTCAGGAGGAAGAGAATACCTAGAATGCAAGACAGCTTCCACAGCGCCTTGATTGCATTCAGGTCATAGAATGCGTCCTTGCCGCCGAAAAAGAAATCGAACGCTGATGCTAAAATGAACATGGCGGTTATTTGCTCCAGAACTCTTTATCGAACTCTTCTTGCGCCTTGCGATTTTCCTCGGCCTGAGCGGCCTCTTGCTCCGCGATCTTCTTCTTGAGCATTTCCAGCTCCTTCGCGTTTTGGCTGGCGGTGATCGCCGCTTGCGCTTGCACGTCGGCCGCAGCGTTCGCTTGCTGGCCTTGAAGGTTCTGGATTTCCTGATCGTCGGCTTCCGCCGCAGCCTTGTAGCGTTCGAACTCCGCTTGATCCTTCGCCGCGGCCATCTTTTCGAGGTTCGATTTTTTCGAGGCCGCAAGCTGTTGCTGGCGTTCTTGGCCGTCTTTTGAAACCGCTTTGTAGTTCTCGTAAGTGGCTTCCTGAGCGGTGTATTTCCGCAGATCCTCCGCAGTCATTTGCGGCGGCTTGCTCATGGGCGTGAAGACGCCGCCGCCGGTGTAGCTCGCGCTCGATGAGGTATTCAGCGACGTGGTGAGGTCGCTCAAGCTCTTGACGTTGCTGTAACGGTCTTGCTGGTTGAACACCTGCGTAAGGCTCGATGTTCCGCCGGTTCCATAAGTGCCCAACGTGTCGTTGGTCAGATCAACGGCCGTGTTCAGGTTCTGCAACTCTTGAACCTGTTGCGTGAGCTTTTGGATTTGTTCGACCTGGTTGGAGATGGATTCGCCCCATTGGGCCATGGTCTCAACTTGGTTCATCATGTCGCGCACCTGCGCGGACGGATCGAAAACGACCCATTGTGCATGGGCGCCAGAAACCAGGGCGGCAGTGATGCAGGCGATTCGTGCGATGGTTTTCATTGCTTATTCAACGGTTGGAATGAATGCGGTTCGAGGCATGAGAAAGCGGCCGTCCGGCGTCTTGGTCGCGGGAATGTCGATCTCTTGGAGAGTCACTTCGCCTTCCGGGTTCAGCCCGCTTTGGGTCTTTTGAAGCTCCCAATAACGGCGCTTGGTGCTGTCAGCGACGCCCCGCTGATAGCCCTCATTGACCCCGGCGGCGTAGGCGGTTTGCTTTTGCTTGTCGCCGAAAGCGAGTTGCCCGACGACCGCACCACCGATGCCGCCGACGGCGGCCCCAATGGCCTTGTCCTTGGTGTCATCACCCGCCACCACGGCCCCGGCGACAGCTCCCGCAACAGGCAATCCGTAGGTCGCCACATTGTCGGGGAAGCTGGAGGCGGTCGGGCCGGACTTGGCCGCGCACGATACGAGCGCGGCCGATAGCAACAGGGCCGCAGGATTAAGAATGCGCATGGTGTTTGATGCTTTCGATGATGTTGGTAGAGCCCTTGAGAGCAGTCATGCGGGCTTGGAACTTGGCCCCTTCGCTGTCCGCCACCCAAAGCACCTCCTTGGGGGCGTAAACCCGCGCCACGGCGTTGATGCCGGCACCGGGGTTGTAATAGACCATCGAGGCGTAACGGTCGGTTGGCGGAAGGTCCGCCGGGGGTTTGAACAGGCTGGCCTTGTGCGCGAGCACTTCGGGCAGGTTGATCCGGCGGGCCAGCTCCTCCAGGTCATCAATGGAGTTCCGCAAAATCAGGAACTGGCGGCAGTTGCCCATGGCGACTTTCGCCACCTTTTCGTTCTCCATGAATTGCGCGAGCTGCTGGGTGATAATCATCACCTGACAGGAGTATTTCGCCATCTGCGCGAGTGATTCGAGGAACAGCTCGGCACCCCCCGGAAGACTCAGAATGATGGAGGCTTCTTCATAGACGAAGACCTTCTTTTCTGATCGCGGGCGCTTCACGACTTCAGCCCGCACGCGGTTGGTGAGGATGAAGCCCACCATGCGTTTCAGATCGACGGCGGAATCCGGAATCTCGCCCAGCTCGAAGTGCACGACGCTCGCCGCCAGGTTCACGGTGTTAACCCCGTCAAAAAGAACACCGTAGGAGCCACCTTTTCGCCATGCCGCAAGAGCGCGGCTTGTCGTCAGCAATTCTTTGCGTTCGGCTTCGTTCCGAAGCCCCCCGCCGCTTTCCAGCAGCTCGACGAACGAGGAATGCGTCGGATAATCCTCCGGTTCATAGAAGACGTGCGCGAACGCGAGGATTTCCCGCTCGCCCTCACTCGATTTTTCCAGCTCCACGATTTCCCGCTCCGTCACTTCGTGCAGGATTCGGGCGTGTTCTGCGGCATCTTCGGCAGCGAGTTCCTGCCACAAGGTCAGCAGCTCCCCGAAGGTTTCCCAGCCCTCGACGATCTTTCCATACCGCTTCAACGCAGCATAAACCCGACGGAGCACCTTGTACTTTTCGGGGTTCTCGGCCTTCCAGGACTTGAAGCGGTCGCGGTAAAGCTCGACCACGCACCTTTCCAGCAGGCCTTTCCGTTCGGTCAGGCGGTCCTCATCGACCGTCCGGGCCATGCCCAGGGCGACCGACACGCAGAAGTCGATATGGGACGGAGCCAACGGTGTTCCAGCGGTGTCGAAATAATTGATCGTCATCGCCCCGTCGCTTTTAACGACGATGCTCTGGCCGCTCATGGCCTTGACGAAGGTGCCCCAGGAATTGCCCGACTCGACGATCACGATGTAGCCGAGCATTCCGGCGAGCTGAGAAAGGATCGAAATGCACGTCACCGATTTGCCCGCACGGGAAGCGCCCGTGATGAAGGTATGCAGCGGCGTGGAGCCGAGGAATGCGGCGTAACCCATCAAGCCCCCGTCCTCGTTGTCGAAAATAACTTGGCCGTTGCCAAGGTAAGCCTCGGTTCCCGCGCTGATAGGCAGAACGTCGGCCATCACGTCGCTTTCCGCGTAGATCTTGCGGAGCTTGCTATGGACCTCCCCTTGCCAGCCAGGAAGCGTCACCGCGAACGCCAGACGGGCCGTGACGGGGTCATTTTCGGCGTAGTAGTCGGCACCGCCCATCATGCGGATGGACTGCTTGAGAATGTCGCCACGGATGCGCAATTCGGTGGGGTCATCCGCCCACACGTTGAAGACGCAGGAGGCGTGCAGGGGCTGCAACGAGCCTGAGAGCAAGGAACGCTCGCGTTCCTTGAGGGATTCCATACTCAATTCCTCTTCCGTCGTCGGGTTGCCTCGGCCGAGCTTGGCGCGAAGGTCAGCGGCCTTTTTCGCTTCCGCCATCGGGTCCGATGGAAAGAGGGAAACCGTGACGTCATAGGCGTTGAACGGCAGCCGGGTGATCGGCCGCGTGACCATGGGATAGGTGGGATTCGGCCAGCGGTTGAGCGAGTAGGTTGCGAGCTGTCGGCCGTCCACCACCAAGCCCGTCACCCCGTCACCGATTTCCACCACGTCGCCGCTGGAGCAGTTCTCCAGCATCGACAGTTCAGGAATGAATTGCTCTTTCCCGACCTTCCAACGGAAGTCGTTGCACAGGGATTTGTTGAAAGCCTTGAAGTACGACTCGTAATAATCGCTTCCCTCAAGCGGCGAAACCTCCGCCCCGTCCAAGGCGTTTTTCAGATTGGTTTCGATGTTCGTGTAAACCGGCGTAAGCGATTCAAGGTAAGCGTGAAGTCGCTTTTTGCTCGTCACCTTGACGCTGGTTTCAAGCCATTTCCCGAAATACATGTCCGTGTATTCCCGGCGAAGCAGTCCCGTCCGCGACGCTTCCATGAAGCTGTCAAAGACCAGCTCGCGAATCAGGTTCGACCATTCGTGTCCCTCCGTCGCGGAGGCTTTGAAGGTCTCCAGCTCGTCGGTGTAGTCGCTATCGAACGTCCGCCGGAGCTGGACGTTGAAGCCCTCGCGCAGCGTGACGGTGAGGAAGTTTTCAAGTTTGCGACGATACATCGCCAAGTGCGCGTCCTTCGCGCCATCGAGCGGGACCGGGCGGATTCGAAAACCGCGGGTAATGTAAAGGTGCTTCCCTTGGCCGAAAATCAGGTAAGGGCCATAGGCGAAGCAGTCGGGGAAATGCTTCATGCGTTTTCGTCTTCCGCAAGGGGGGTGAAAACCGGCGGC
>Ga0068867_100000361_pt1 | contig 30295 bp, 33 predicted proteins | sample KBSMisM32_FD_65649 | JGI IMG/M metagenome (GOLD analysis project Ga0068867, IMG submission 65649) | Miscanthus rhizosphere microbial communities from Kellogg Biological Station, Michigan, USA - KBS Miscanthus M3-2 | ecosystem: Host-associated > Plants > Roots > Rhizosphere > Soil ...
CATGCCAAAAACGCAGGAGTGGACGCATGGCCGACAGCCCGCAGTGGACTTGCCCGACGTGCGCGGTCATGCTCAGCACGCCGTTCTGTGCACGCTGCGGTGAAGAACCGATCGCGCCACGCGATCTCACGATGCGCGGAATCGGCGAGAAGCTGATCCATGCCGTCACCAGCATCGACGCACGCACCGCACGATCGGCCTGGAAGCTGCTGCGTCACCCTGGTGAACTCACGCTGGCGTGGACGAGAGGCGTACGCAAGCCTTACGTGGCCCCGTTCCAATTGTTCCTGGTCGCCAACGTGCTCTTCTTCGCGTTGCAGTGGATGACCAGCGAGAACGTCTTCAGCTCATCGCTCGACTCTCACCTTCACCATCAGGATTGGAGTGACCTGGCTCAGTCACAGCTGGCTCGACGACTGGCGGACACGCAAACGAGCCTCGAGCAGTACGCGCCGGTGTTCGATCGCGCCGTGGTCTTCAACGCGAAGTCGCTGATCCTGCTGATGACGTTGCCGTTCGCATTGCTGCTGCCAATGGCCTTTCTCCGCGCGCGCCGCCCATTCATGGTTCATGTCGCCTTTTCACTGCATCTGTACACGTTCCTCCTGCTGCTCTTCTGTGTTGCTCTCCTTGCCGCAAAGCTCAGCGCCCTGCTCGGATTGGGTGGGCTGGACTCACCCATGGTCGACGACGTGTTGAGCGTCGCAAACCTCGCGGCATGCGCGCTGTACATCTACTTGGCCATCGCGCCGGTCTACGGTGCCGCTGGCCCGCTGCGGACCACCAAGGCGATCCTTCTGGCGATTGCTGTGGCGGCCATCGTCATCGGCTATCGGTTTGTGCTGTTCTTCATCACCCTCTATGCGACCTGAGCGCCGTGCCAGCCGAGCGTCCGGCCAAGCCGTGCTGGCGCTGCCGGGTCGGGCCGCGAGCGCGGCCTGGCATCCACGAATTTGACCGCAAGACCTGGAGTGCATGCGCCGTCACCTTCGCCCACAGTGATGCCACCGATTTGGCACACTGGAAGGAACGCGATGAACATGAACACCCGATCCGAAACGCTTGCCATGGCCACCGTCAGCGATCCGCGCTGGGCATCGGTGCTGGCTCGCGATGCGCAGTCCGACGGCAAGTTCTTCTACTCGGTGCGGACCACCGGGGTCTACTGCCGGCCGACCTGCCCCGGGCGGCGGCCGAGGCCGGAGAACGTGGCGTTTCACGCCACCGAAGCCGATGCACAACGCGCGGGCTTCCGGGCGTGCCTGCGCTGCAAGCCAGGCGGGGCCTCGCTCGCTGAACAGCATGCGACGCTGATGGCCAAGTTGTGTCAGCTGCTCGAGACCTCCGAACGGATGCCCAGCCTGAACGAGCTGGCCGATCGAGCGCAGATGAGTCCCTATCACCTGCATCGGGTCTTCAAGGGCATCACCGGACTCACGCCCAAGGCCTATGCGAAGGCGCACCGTGCCCGGCGTGTGCGTGCCGAGCTGGGTCGCGGCGCCACGGTGACCGATGCCATCTATGGCGCTGGCTACAACTCGGGCGGCCGCTTCTATGCCGATGCCGACAAGGTGCTCGGCATGACGCCCACCCGCTATCGCGCGGGTGGCGCCGGCACCGAGATCCGCTTTGCGATCGGGCAGTGTTCGCTCGGTGCCATTCTGGTGGCGCGCAGCGATCGCGGCGTGTGCGCGATCTTGCTGGGCGATGACCCCGAAGCGCTCGCGCGCGACCTGCAAGACCGCTTTCCCCACGCAACCCTGGTGGGCGGCGACGCCGCATTCGAGCAATGGGTCGCCCAGGTGGTGGGCTTCGTGGAGGCGCCGGCGTTGGGGCTGGACCTGCCGCTCGACGTGCGCGGCACCGCCTTTCAGCAACGCGTGTGGCAGGCGTTGCAGCAGATTCCCGCCGGGTACACCGCGAGCTATGCCGACATCGCCGCGCGCATCGGGGCGCCCAAGTCCACGCGCGCCGTGGCGCAGGCGTGCGGCGCCAATGCGCTGGCGGTGGCGATCCCCTGTCATCGCGTGGTGCGCAGTGACGGCGTCCTGACGGGCTATCGCTGGGGCGTGGAACGCAAACGCGCCCTGCTCGCGCGCGAGGCACAGTAGTGAACCCACAGCATGGTGGCACCGCTGCACAACGCCGCGCGAACGTTGAGCCTGTTCCCGACGCTTGACCCACGGGCGTCCACCGCCCCGGCGCGCGAGCCGCTCGCCCCGGGTGCAGTGCTGCTGCGCGGCTGGGCCATCGTCGACGCCGCGCCTTTGCTGGCCGATTTGCGCCGCGTGCTCGCCGAGGCGCCATGGCGCCACATGGTGACGCCAGGCGGCTTTCGGATGTCGGTGGCGATGACCAACTGCGGCACGCTCGGGTGGGTCAGCGACAACAGCGGCTATCGCTATGACGCCGTGGATCCCGAGAGTGGCCGTCGTTGGCCCGCGATGCCGAAGTCGTTCCTGACGCTGGCGCGGCAGGCCGCCGCCGAGGCGGGATTCCCTGCTTTCGACCCCGATGCCTGTCTGGTCAACCGGTACGAGCCAGGCGCGCGCCTGACCCTCCATCAGGATCGAAACGAGCGCGATTTCAATCAGCCCATCGTTTCGGTGTCACTGGGTCTGCCCGCGGTGTTCCTGTTCGGGGGGCCCAAACGCAGCGACAAGACTCGGCGCGTGCCCCTGTCGCACGGCGATGTGGTGGTGTGGGGCGGCGCTGCGCGCTTGAACCATCACGGCGTGCTGGCGCTCAAGGACGGGCAGCACGATCTCACCGGGCGTTGCCGCATCAACCTCACGCTGCGCCGCGCCGCGTGAAGTCGCTCCGAGCCCACACGTCCGAACGCGCAGGTCATTTCAGTCCCATGCAGTTCGCGTAGTAGGTGACCGTCGCCGGCCAGTCGGAAAAGATTCCGATGATGCCGACCTCACGGGCCAACGCGTCGAGCACGCGGTAGAGGTCGCTGTCCTTCTTGACGACCCGTCCTTGACGGTCAAAGTCGTAGTACAGGCCCGCGCGCGCGGCGCCGCGCCGCAGGTCCGATCGCTCGAGGGACCAGGTGATGATCTCGAACCCCCAGGTTCGCAGGTCACGCGCCAACTGCGACGGCGCGATGCGGCCGTCGGCGTCTACCGTCAGCAAGGCCGGGATCGGCGGGGCCACGATTCGCACGCCGCGGCGGCTCAGCATCCGAAAGTACTCGCCACGATCCATCTGGTCGTGAGGCGCCTGGATGACGACGTCGTGCACAGGGTCGCGCGCGTCGTAGTCGAGCAGGTAGACCGCTTGTCGCCCGTACGGCGTGTGGTCGATCCAGGTCAGGACATCGTCGACATTGAACGATTGCGGCCAGGCGTCGCGCGGCTGCACGCCGGCATCGCGCAGCTCTTGGGCGAAGCGCAGGGCGTAGTCCTTCTGGCTGCCGAAGACGGCGTTGATCGACACCGCGTCGGCGCTCTTCAACTCCGGCGTGTGCATGACGCCGAGGCGCTTGTTCAACTCGATGCTCTCGCGCAGCGTGAGCAGCGTCCCGCGACCGGTGTAGAGCTCGGTGCGCCAAGCCGCAGTGCCCCCGACGTACTCGTCGACGGATCGGGCCGCGGGGTTGAACGCATCCATCTTGCCGCGCAAGCTCTTGAATTGCTCCAGCGACAGCTCCGAGGCGCGGCATTCGGCACTGGCCGGCGTCTGCACTGTGCCAGTCGCATCGACCGCCGCAGGACGGAAGGGCTTGACGCACGTGGTGGCGAGCGCGGTCTGCAAAATGTCGGTCGTGGTGTGCAGGTCGTTCTGCGCATGCCGGCACACGAAATCACCGTTCTTGGTGAACGTGGTATCGCATTCGACGATGCCGGCACCTTGCAGTGCCGCCGCTTCGTAGGACTCCTTCGTGTGCTCCGGAAACTGGAGCGCTGCGCCGCGATGACCGATCGAGAACTGCGTGCGCTGAAACGGCCCTTGGCGGCATTGCATCAGCTTGGCCTTGAGGGGGCCTTCGTCCATGCCGGCGACGAGGTAGTAGGGCCGCGGCCCGAGCTGGATCGGAAGGGATTCGTCCGCCGTCCTCGAGGCCGTGGAGCAGCCGGCGATGCCGGTGGCGACCGAGAGGGAGAAGAGCAGGAACGATGCGCGCATCGATGCCGACCTCGACAGGCAAGCGGGAGCGCAGTATCGCCGCGGCGTTCACTCACTCAGGTCGCGCGGCAGCCAGATCTGGGTTGAGGATCGGCTCGTCTTGGAGCGAGGCCAGCCGCGCCACGCAACGACTCGGGCGCGCCGGTCATCCTCAAGGGGGCTTCGAACGTTGGGAACCTGATCAACAGCAGTGAGGCGAACATGAACCGGATCAGTTTGATGCTCGTGATGTCCCTGGCGATGGGAGGGGCGTACGCCCAAGGCGCAGGCGGCACCACGGTGAGTACCGACCCAGCCAAGGCTGCCGCGGTCGAAAAGCACGCAGAGGAGCTCAAGACACGCCAGGCCCAGGAGGCGACGTCAAAGACTGCATCGGCGCAGAAGAGCACCCACAAGCAGAAGGCGAAGGCGAAAGCGCCCGCAACGCACAAGTCGTCCACGGGCAAGCCGGCCACGGCGCCAAAAAGCTGAGCCCGGCGGATCGCAGCGACCCGCTATCGGAAACGATGCGTCGCTGCATCGGCAGGACCGGCGCCGGCACGGCATCGCCGCCGGTCGGCCTGCTTGACGCGGGTGACAGGGCGCTGCGCTCACGAGGCTGACTCGCCCGCGGCCCGTCGGCCGCCACGGTGTGGCATCGTTGCGCGATGGCCGAGCGTCGATGCCTGAACTGCGAGTCCACCTTCGCCGCGGCGGCGCGCTTCTGCCCGCAGTGCAGCCAGCGCACGGACACCGCCCGCTTGTCGTTCGTCGACATGACGCGCGACCTGCTGCATGCGTTCGTGAACGTCGAGCGCGGGCCTCTGGTCTTCGCGTGGGCCTTGCTGACGCGCCCCGGGGTCGTTGCGCGCGAGTACATCGAAGGCCGGCGGCGGCGGTACTACGGGCCATTCGCGACGCTGGCCGTGCTGGTGGGCCTGGCGGCGCTGGCACTCAAGCTGTCGGGCTTCCAGGCCCTGTCGCAGGAGGTGTCCACCGCCCCGGCGACCGTGCTGCAGCAGCATTTCAACCTGGTGCTGCTGGTGCAGCTGCCGCTGCTGGGTTTCACGTGCGCGCTGCTATTCCGCGACGCTCGTCTGACGCTGCCCGAGCACATGGTGCTGGTGGCCTACACGCTGGGCATGCGAGCCGTCGCGCTGACGGCGATCGTGCCGATCGCGTTGCTGAGCTCGACCTCGGCCCCGACGTTCTGGCAGAACTTCGCCTTCTGGGCCGCCTGGTACCTCTACTTCGGCTGGTCCGCGTCGCAGTTCTACGCCGGTACCCGCTGGCGCTCGTGGCTGCGCGGCATGCTCGTGGCTGCCATCGGACACGCGCTGATCATCGCAATCCTGGTCGGTGGCAGCGCGGCCTTCGAAATGATGCGGCTGCGCGGTCTCGAGCGATAGCGCCATCGAAAGCCCGCTACGTGCACTGCCGAGCGCTGCCAGGAATCTGAGCCGTGCCTTCGGAGGCAGGCTGCCCGACAAAGAGTTGGTAGGCCGTGCTGGGCTCGAACCAGCGACCAAAGGATTATGAGTCCTCTGCTCTAACCAACTGAGCTAACGGCCCGTGCGCGGGCCGATTGTAGGAGGGCGCTCGTCGGCGACGACACCGCCGCGTTCAGACCATCAGCCACAGCAGCACGATCGTCAGCGCGATCGCGGCCATGCGGTTGAGGGCGCGCTCCATGTCCGCGCGCGCGGACACCGGGCCAGGTGCGAGGCAACGCATCAGGGTCACCTGCATGTCGCGACGCGCGTCAGTGCCACGCCGGCAAGAGGACCGCCGGCACACCGAAGTCGCGGCCGATCATGCGGCATGCCGACAGGTAGTTGGCGCGCCCGCGAGGCGTGAGGGCCTGCCAGTCGACCTCGCCACGCTCGTTGCACGGGAAGGCGTAGCCGCGCCCGTGGTCGAACAGCGACGGAAAGTGCAGCACGAACCCGTGCGCGGCGTCCGACCGCACCGCACCACCGCCGATGACGGACTCCGGGGTGGCCGTTGCGCCGCAGCGCGGGCCACAGGACTCGGAAGGCGTTGGCGTGTTCATACGCGTCATTGAATGCCGCGCGTGTTGCGCCGAGGTTGCGATCTCCCGCCGGTGCATTACCGCTGAAACCGCCGCTGCGCGATCGCCTCGGCCGGGACCGACGCGCTTCGCGTTTCAGCTGTCACGCGCGAGTTCGCGGTGCGTCATCGAAGCGGCACCACGCGTGCGCAAGCTTCGAACATCCAACGGACCGCGGCCCCGCGACCCACCCGACCACCCACACCACGCGCAGAACTCCGATGCAACGCGATTGGCCCCTGGGCACTCACCTCATCACGCCGCGGCGCGGCTACGTGCACCACGGCATCTACGCGGGCGACGGTCGCGTGATTCACTACGCCGGCTACCACCGCGCGTTTCGCCGCGGGCCGGTGCTGGAGACCACGGTCGAGCAGTTCGCGCGCGGGCGCGGCGTGCGGGCCGAGGTCGCCACGCCGGCATCGTTCCCCGGCCCCGACGCGGTGGCCCGCGCGCGCTCGCGCCTCGGCGAAGACCGCTATCGCGTCTGGACCAACAACTGCGAGCACTTCGTGCACTGGTGCCTGTCGGGCACCGCCCGCAGCGCGCAGGTCGAGCGCTGGGGCCGGCGTCTGCGCGGCGCACTGGGCGCTTTTGCCGCGCCGGGCCGCCTGGTGGCGCTGCGCACGGTCTGAGGGCTCGGCGCGCGCGGCGCGCGCTTCACTGCTTGTGCGAGAGCACGTTGCCGACCAGGCGCGACGTGATGTCGACGATCTGCACCATCCTGTCGTAGGCCATGCGGGTGGGCCCGATCACGCCGACAGTGCCGACCACGCGGCCGTCGATCTCGTACGGTGCCGACACCACCGACAGCTCCTCGAACGGCACCACGCCGCTCTCGCCGCCGATGTAGATGCGCACGCCCTCGGCGCGGCTCGACACCTCGAGCAGGCGCATCAGGTCGGTCTTCTTCTCGAACAGATCGAACAGCTTGCGCAGCGACCCCATGTCGCCGAAGTCCTGCACGCCCAGCAGGTTGCGCTCGCCGGAGACCACCACCTGTTCGCTGTCGTTGATCGCCTCGCTGCCGGCCTGCACGGCGGCCTGCATCAGGTGCGCAATCTCGTCGCGCAGCGCGACGACCTCGTTGCGCAGCCGCTCGCGCATGCCCTCGATGTCGAGCCCGACGTAGTGTGCGTTGACGTAGTTGGTCGCCTCCACCAGCTCCGACTGCGTGTGGTCGCGGCTGGTGACGATCATGCGGTTCTGCACGTCGCCGTCGCCGGTGACCAGGATCAGCAACACGCGGTGCTCGCTCAGGCGCAAGAACTCGATGTGGCGCACGACGCCCGGGCGGCGCGGCGCGGTGACCACGCCCACGTAGTGCGACAAGGTCGACAGCAGCTGCGCCGCCTGCGCGATCACGCGCTGTGGCTGGTCGGGCTGCAACTGGTCGCGCACGTTGGCCAGGTCGGCGCTGTACTGGCCTTTCTCCAGCGGGCGCGCCGTCATCATCATGTCGACAAACAGCCGGTAGCCGCGCGCGGTGGGCACGCGCCCGGCCGACGTGTGGGGGCTGGCGATCAGGCCGAGGTCTTCAAGGTCGGCCATCACGTTGCGGATCGTGGCCGGCGACAACTCGAGCCCGGAGGCCCGCGACAGCGTGCGCGAGCCGATCGGCTGTCCGTCGGCGATGTAGCGCTCGACCAGCGTCTTCAGTAGCGTCAGGGCTCGCTCGTCCATGGCGAATTCGATTCTACGGACGGCGTGGCACACCTCGGGTCAAGAAAACGCTGTGGTGTAATCCCGCGCATGGGCAGCCGTTTTCGTCATGCGGCGCTGGTGGGCAGGCCGCAGGCCGAGGGCACGCGGCCGGTGCTGGAGGAGATCGCCGCCTTCCTGGCGCAGCAGGGGCTGAAGGTGTCGCTCGAACGCCAGACCGCCGCCGCCACCGGCATCTCGGCACTCGGATCGCTGGCCATCGACGAGATCGGCAGCTCTTGCGATCTCACGGTGGTGGTGGGCGGCGACGGCACGATGCTCGGCGTGGCGCGCCAGCTCGCCCGCTACGACGTGCCGCTGGTGGGCATCAACCAGGGACGCCTCGGCTTCATCACCGACGTGCCGGTCAACCAGGTGCGCGAGACGCTGGAGCCGCTGGTGGCAGGCGACTACGAAGAAGAGCAGCGCGCGATGCTCGAGAGCGATGTGTGGCGCGACGACGTCCGCATCTTCGAAGGCCTGTCGATGAACGACGTGGTGGTCAGCCGCGGGGCCACCGCCGGCATGGTGGAGTTGCGCGTGGACATCGGCGACGAATTCGTCGCCAACCTGCGCGCCGACGGTCTGATCGTCGCCTCGCCCACCGGCAGCACGGCGTACGCGCTGTCGGCCGGCGGGCCCATCCTGCACCCCGGCATCGCCGGCTGGGTGCTGGTGCCGATCGCCTCTCACACATTGTCCAACCGCCCCATCGTGCTGCCCGATTCCGGCGAGATCCGCATCGGCATCGTGGCCGGGCGCGATGCGTCAGCCAACTTCGACATGCAGAGCCTGACCAGCCTGCAGCATGGCGACCAGATCCGCGTGCGGCGCTCTGCACACCGCGTGCGCTTCGTGCATCCGCGTGGCTGGAGCTACTACACCACGCTGCGTCGCAAGCTGCGCTGGTACGAAGGGGTCGTGTGATGCCGCAATTGCCGCCATGCTGCGCCGCCTGACGCTGCGCGACTTCGTGATCGTCACCGAGCTCGAGGTCGAGTTCGACCCCGGTTTCTCGGTGCTCACCGGCGAGACCGGCGCGGGCAAATCGATCCTGATCGACGCACTGCAGCTCGCATTGGGCAGCCGGGGCGACAGCGGCCTGCTGCGCGAGGGCAGCGCACGCACCGAGGTGAGCGCCGAGTTCGACGCCGTGCCCGAGCGCTTGAAGCCGTGGCTCGACGCGGCCGGCTTCGACGCGTCGGAGTCGCTGCTGCTGCGGCGCACGCTCGACACGCAAGGCAAGAGCCGCGCGTGGATCAACGGCAGCCCGGCCACCGTGGGCCAACTGCGCGAGGCGGCCGATCAGCTGGTGGAGATCCACGGGCAGCACGCCTGGCAGCGCTTGACGCGCGCCGGCGACGCGCGCGCGTTGCTCGACGCGCAGGCCGGTGTCGACCCTGCCCGCATCGCGGGGCTGCATGCGCGCTGGAAGGACGCCGCCAACGCACTGCAGCGCGCCCGCGAGCACAGCGACGAGATCGAGCGCGAACGCGAACGGCTGGCCTGGCAGATCCACGAGCTCGACCGGCTCGCGCCCGGCCCCGCCGAGTGGGACGAGCTGAACGCAGAACATGCGCGCCTGTCGCATGCCCAGGCGCTGATCGATGCCGCGCGCCAGGCACTCGACGGCCTGTCGCAGGCCGACGGCAGCGCGGTCGAGCGCACCGACCACGCCATGGCCGCGCTGCAGGAGGTGGTGCGCTTCGACGCTGCGCTCGCGTCGGTGATCGACGTGCTGCATGGCGCGCAGGCGCAACTGGCCGACGCCGCGCATTCGCTGCACGCCTATCTCGACCGCGACCGCGCCGACGCGTCGCAGCTGGCCGAGCTCGATGCGCGGCTGTCGGCCTGGCACGGGCTGGCGCGGCGCCTGCGCCGCCCGGCGGCCGAGCTGCCCGCGTTGCTGGCGCATTGGAAAACCGAGCTGCAGGCGCTGGAGAGCGCATGCGACGTGTCGGCGCTCGAAGCCGCGCTCGCCCAGGCCGAGCGCGACTACCGGCACGAGGCGGCTGCGCTGAGCGCGGTGCGCCGGCAGGCCGCCGATGCGCTGGCGCGTGCGGTGACGCAGGCGATGCAGGGCCTGGGGATGGCCGGCGGCCGCTTCGACGTCGCGCTGCTGCCGCAGGAGCAACCGCAGAGCTTCGGCCTCGAGAACGTCGAGTTCCAGGTGGCCGGCCATGCCGGCGCGACGCCGCGCGCGCTGGCCAAGGTGGCGTCGGGCGGCGAGCTGTCGCGGCTCGCCCTCGCGATCGCGGTGACCACATCGCGCGCGCGTCCCGGGGTGGGCGCGCCGCAGGGCGACGTGACGCTGATCTTCGACGAGATCGACGCCGGCATCGGCGGCACCGTGGGCGACGTGGTGGGCGCGCTGATGAAGCAACTGGGTCAAGCGGCGCAGGTGCTGGCGGTGACGCACCTCGCTCAGGTGGCCGCCTGCGGCGACCAGCACTGGGTGGTGCGCAAGAGCCAGGCCGGCGGACGCGCGCACAGCGAGTTGCTGCGCGTCACCGGCGAGGCGCGCGTGGGCGAGATCGCGCGCATGCTCGGCGGCGAACGCCTCTCGGGCACCGCGCACGCGCAGGCGCTGCTGCAGGGCGCCGCAGCCGCGCCCGCGGTGCGCACGCCACGGCGCCGCTCGCGCACATGAGCGACGCCCCGAGTCCCGCCGCGCCACCGACGCGCGAGGTGGTGCTGGTCACTGGCATCTCGGGCTCGGGCAAGTCGGTGGCGCTGCACGCCCTGGAGGACGCGGGCTACTTCTGCGTCGACAACTTGCCGCCGGAGCTGCTGCGCGAGTTCGTGCGCCTGGAACATGCACGCGACACGCATCGGATCGCGGTGGCGGTCGACGTGCGCGCGGCACGCTCGTTGCCCGCATTGGTGCCACTGATGGACGAGATGCGTGGCGATGGCATCCTGATGCGCTCCTTGTTCCTCGACGCCACCACCGACGCGCTGGTGCGGCGCTTCTCCGAGACGCGCCGCCCGCATCCACTGGCCAACCCGCTGGCGAGCGACAATCAGACCGCGCTGGTCGAGGCGATCGAGCTCGAGCGCCTGTTGCTCGGGGAGCTGCGCGAGGTCTCGACGGTGATCGACACCAGCCAGCTCAGGCCAGCCGACCTGCGCGGCTGGGTGCGCCGCCTCGTGCAGGCACGTCGCGCGGCGTTGACGTTGGTGTTCGAATCGTTCGCGTTCAAATTCGGCGTGCCGCTGGACGCGGACTTCGTGTTCGACGTGCGAATGCTGCCCAACCCGTACTACATCCGCGAGCTGCGGGCACTCACCGGCGCCGACGCGCCGGTGGCCGACTACCTGCGCGCTCAGCCCGAGAGCGATGAATTGCTGGGGCAGATCGAAAACTTCCTGCGCCGCTGGCTGCCCGCCTTCGAAGCCGACCAGCGCAGCTACCTGACAGTGGCCATCGGTTGCACCGGCGGGCAGCACCGCTCGGTGTACATCGTGGAGCAGCTGGCGAAACGATTCGCCGACTTCGGTACCGCGCTGGTGCGGCACCGCGAACTGGATGCGATCGATTGAGCACCCCCAAGTCAGATCCGCACAGCCTGCCCGACTTGCCGTTGTTCCCGCTGCAAAGCGTGCTGTTTCCGGGCGCCCAACTGACCCTGCGGGTGTTCGAGACGCGCTATCTCGACCTGGTGAGCCGCTGCTTGCGCGAGCAGCAGCCGTTCGGAGCGGTCTGCCTGCGCCAGGGCTCCGAGGTGCGTGGCGCGAGCGACGAGGCGGTGCTGCTGGAGAGCACCGGCGTGCTGGCCAAGCTGGAGGAGGTCGACGCCGAACAGACCGGTGTGTTGCGCGTGCGCTGCCTGGGCACGCAGCGCTTCGAGATCGACGAGCCGCTGCAGCAGCCCGACGGCCTGTGGACCGCGCGCGCCTGGCTGGTCGACGACGATGAGGCGCTGGCTCCCTCCGAGGCGATGGTGCCCACCGTGCGCGCGCTCGCCAATGCGATCGGCGCGCTCGAACGCAAGGGCGGCTCGCCATTCGTCAAGCCGTACCGCTTCGACGATGCCGGTTGGGTGGCCAACCGCTGGTGCGAGCTGCTGCCGATCTCGCTGGCGGCCAAGCAGAAGCTGATGGCGCTGGAAGATCCGCAGATGCGGTTGCGCCTGGTCGACGAATACCTGCGTAGCAAGGGCGTCGTGTCGGCCTGAGGCCGCTGCATCAGCCGCCGAGCAGCGTGCGCACCGGCGCCGGCAGGCTCATGCGCATCGCCTGTGCGCCATCGACCCAGCGCGCGCCGAGCTCGCCCGCGATGCGCTCGCGCGTTGCCGCGGCGGTGCGCGCCGCGAGATCCCAGCGCAGCGGCTGCAAATGCCAGTCGAAGTGCGTCAATGCGTGGCGGATCGCAGGCAGCGCCTCGCCGCGACCGCGCCACGGCTCGACCGTCGAGCGTGCGCTGCGCAGGTCCGCAAATTCGGGCAGGCTCCACAAGCCAGCCCACACGCCGCGCTCGGGGCGGCGCACCAGCAGCACGTCGCCGCGGTGGCGCAGCCACAGCAGCGCATTGCTGCGCTCGCCGCGCTGCGCACGACGCGATTTGCGCGGCAGCTCGGCCGTGCGGCCGGTACCCAGCGCGACACAGTCGGCGGCCAGCGGGCACGCGTCGCAACGCGGCTGGCGCGGCAGGCACAACGTGGCGCCGAGGTCCATCAGCCCCTGTGTGTAGTGCGCCATGTCGGCCGCCGGCGGCAGCAGCGCTTCGGCATGCGCCCACAGCGTGCGCTGCGCGGCGGCCGTCGACAGGTCGGCCTCGAAGCCGCGGTGGCGCGCCAGCACGCGCTTGACGTTGCCGTCGAGGATCGCTGCACGCTCGTCGAAGCAGAACGCCGCGATCGCGGCAGCCGTCGAGCGCCCGATGCCGGGAAGCTGCGCCAGTGCGGCGCTGCTGCGGGGGAACGCGCCACCATGCGCGCTGACCACCAGCTGCGCGCTGCGGTGGAGGTTGCGGGCACGGCTGTAGTAGCCCAGGCCGCTCCAGAGCGCGAGCACGTCATCCAGCGGCGCCGCCGCCAGCGCGGCGACGCTTGGAAAAGCCTGGATGAAGCGCTCGTAGTACGCGAGCGCGGTACTCACCTGCGTCTGCTGCAGCATCACCTCGGACAACCACACCCGGTATGGATCGCGCACGCCCTGCCACGGCAAGCCCTCTCGGCCGGCGCGGCGATGCCACTGCACGACGCGCGCCGCCATCGACGCGGGCCCGGAGATCGGCGGCGTCCTCGCACGCGACGCGGCGCGCGCGGTCACTTGGTTCACGGCGTTCGTGCGGCGCCGGCCGCTCAGGCGGTGCCGCCCGCGGCCTCGGCCGGGCTGTCGTGCAGCGCGGGCTTGGCGCGCACCAGCGACAGGTGCGGCCCGCGCTCGGCCGACTCGTGCACCGACGGCGGCGTGATCGCGAGCTGGCGCAGCGTCTCGGCGAGCGCGTCGACCTTGACCAGCCATCCGCTGAGGCGCTCGTCCTGTGCCTGCACCTCGCTGATGCGACGCTCCAGGTCGCCGGCCGCGCTCTGGATGCGCTCGAGCGCTTCACGGCGGCGCTTGAAACCGCGCCGCCGGTCGCGCAGCTGCGACTCCATTTGCGCCGCCGTGGAGCGGCTCCACATCTCGATGTCCCCAGCGGCGTTCTCGAACACGACGCGCAGCTTGGACACCAACATGCGCAGGAAGTGATCGAGGAAGCCCGGCTCCGACAGACGCCACGCGTTGGCGGCGCCGAGGTAGCGCGTGTAGCTCGATTCGATCAGTGCGAGCTCGCGCTCGTAGCGCTCCATGCTCGGCATCGGCGCCACCGCCAGCGCAAAGCCGTATTCGGCGTTGAGCTGCTTGAAGGTGCCGGTGAGCATCTGCTCGATCTCGCCGACGCGCTGCGTGGCCTGCGACATCATCGAGCGCAGCCGCTCGCACAGCCCGAGGAAGGCCTTGCGCGCGCCCAGCTTGAACCAGCTGGCGTCGCTGGTCTTGCGCATCTGCGTCACCTCGTCGCGAACGCGGTCGCTCGACAGCAGCTGCATCACCTGCTTGAGCTGCCGCGCGTGCACCGCCTTCAGCGCCGACAGGCGCACGGTGCAGCGCTCGAACTCGGCCGAATCGGCCTGCGCGCGCTCGAGCATCAGCTTGACCTTGCTGCCGCTCTTGCCGCGCAGGCCGCGCAGCTCGAGCAGCTGCTCGGTCAGTTGACGGCGCTGGTCGCCCAGCCGCTTGGCGGCCTGCTGACGCAGCGCCTCCATGCCGTCGATCGCGATGCGGCCGATCACCGCCGCGCGCTGCGGCATCAGCTGCGCCGACAACGCTTCCTCCAGCGCGGGCAGTCGGCTGGTCTGGACGCCCGCTTCGTCGCCGGCCACGCGGGCGGCCAGCGCGTCGCGCGCCGACAGCGGGAACACGCGTGCACGCTCGATCGCCAGCGTCTGCGCCACCACGTCGCACTGGTGCCGCACCTGCTCTTGGACTTCCTCGCGAGAGATCAGCGGGTCGATCAGCGTGTCGATCTTGTTCAGCACCACGAAGCGCTCGAGTGCACGGCCATCGAGGTGCTCGCGCCAGATCTCGAGATCGGACTTGGTGACGCCGGTGTCGGCACCCAGGATGAACACGGTGGCATGCGCCGACGGCAAGAGACCGAGCGTGAGCTCGGGCTCGGCACCGATCGCATTGAGCCCGGGGGTGTCAATCACCACCAGCCCGCGCTTGAGCAGCGGGTGCGGATAGTTGATCAGCGCGTGGCGCCAGGCCGGGACCTCGACGGTGCCGTCGGCCGCACGCGGCGGGTTGTCCTGCGGATGCTCATCGTTCCAGAAGCCGAGCTGGCGCGCCCCGTCGAGCGACACCTGCGTGGTGCGCTTGACCTCGGCCAGCGCCTCGGCCAGTTGTGCCGGCTCGAGCACCGGCAGCTCGATGCGCTTCCACATCTCAGGACGCTCACGCAGGTCGGCCAGCGACAGCGCCTTCAGGCGCGTATCGATCGGCAGCAGCGCGACACCGGCCGGCTCTTCGGCGTTCCACGACAGCTCCACCGGGCACATCGTGGTGCGCCCTGGCGTCGCCGGCAGCACGCGGCGACCTGCGTCGGCGAAGAAGATGGCGTTGATCAGCTCGGACTTGCCGCGCGAGAATTCGGCGACGAACGCCAGCACCAGGCGGTCGCTGGCCAGGCGCTGGCGCAGCGCATCGATCTGCGCGTTGGCCGCAGCGTCGCGCAGTTCGTGGTCGGCCAGGAAGGTCGAGTACTGCTCAACCGCGCGGTCGAGTGCGCGACGCCAATCGGCAAGGGCGTCCAGGCGACGCGCAAGGGTGGAGGTCATGAACCAGTCAGGTCAGGAGAGCCGGACGATCCTAGCGCAGCCGATGCAGTGGCACCGGCAGGCGATACAACTGCTGACAGGGGCCGCGGCTGGGCCGCCACAAAGTGCGCATGCATACGCTGCAGAACGCCGTGCCGTGGGGGTCTACCTCGTCTGGCAGTGGGCGCAAAGGAATGTTGAACGCTGCCCTTGCACGATGCGACGCACCGGTGCCCGGCACTGAAGGCATGGCTGGCCTTCGCGTCCGTAGACGCGCGCATTGATCTGGAACTCGCCTGCGCTGCCGTCGGTGTCGCGAAAGTCGCGCAGGGTCGAGCCGCCGAGCGCCACCGCTTCGGCCAGCACTTCGCGCAACGCCACCAGCAGCCGCTCGCAGCGCACCAGCGACAGGCGATGGCAGCGCGTGCGCGGGTCGATGCCGGCACGAAACAGCGCCTCGCAGGCGTAGATGTTGCCCGCCCCGACCACGATGTCGCCCGCCAGCAGCGCGGTCTTGATCGAGCAGCGTCGCCGCTTGCAGCCGGCGTGCAGTGCACGCGCGTCGAAGCCCGCATCGAAGGGCTCGGCGCCGAGGCCTGCGAGCAGGCGGCGCGCCGGGTCGGCGTCGAGTGCGTCGGACCACAGCACCGCGCCGAAGCGGCGCGGATCGGTCAGCCGCAACGTGCCGGCGCTGCTGACGAGCTCGAAGTGATCGTGCCGGCCGCGTGGCGGAGGCGCGCGCTCGTGCAGCGCCAGTGAGCCCGACATGCCCAGGTGCCACAGCAGGCCGCCGCTGCGGACGCGCCCCGCCAAGGGCATCCAGAGGTACTTGCCGCGGCGCGCGAGCTCGCCGATTTCCAGATCGTGGAGCGTGCGTGCGGTCACACCGAGCGGCCAGCGCAACGGCGAGCCGACATGCACCGAGCGCACGCGCGCCCCGCGCAGCCGCTCGGCCAGGCCGATCCGCGTGACCTCCACCTCGGGCAACTCGGGCATGGGCCGATTATCGGCCCGGCCTGCGAGGCAGCGGCCTAGAATGCCCGATGGCTAAGAAGTTGCTCGTGCCGGCTCACGGAAATCGCAGTCGCAGCTGGACGCTCGGTGGGCTGTTTGCAGCACTGGCGTGGGCCTGCGTGCCCGCGCCTGCCCAGTCGCCCCCCGAGCCGCAGGCATCGGCAGTCCCGCCCGCGAAGACAGAGACCGAAAACTCGTCGCTCGACGCGCCGCTGTTCTATCAGCTGCTGATCGGCGAGATCGAGCTCAGCGCAGGGCACGCGGGTTCGGCCTTCGAGGTGGTGTTCGATGCCGCCAAGCGCACACGTGACGAGTCGCTGTTCCGCCGCGCGGTGGAGATCGCGCTGCAAGGGCGCGCTGGCGAACAAGCCCTCGATGCCGCGCGCGCATGGCGCCAGGCCCTGCCCGAGAGCGTCGATGCACGGCGCTACCAGCTGCAGATCCTGATCGCACTGAACCGCATCGAAGAAGCCGGCGACCCCTACAAGAGCTGGCTGGCACAGACCGCGCCCGAGCAGCGCTCGGCATTGATCATGGCGACCCCGCGCTTGTTGCAGCGGGTGAACGACCGCAAGCAGGCCGCGATGCTGCTCGAGCAATGGCTGCAACCGTACCGCGACGCGCCCGAGACGCGCACGGCGGTGCGCGTGGCGGTGGGCCGCATGTGGCTGGCGGCCAGCGAGCCCGCCAAGGCGCTGGCGCTCGTGCAGCAGGCCGCGACCGACGACGCGCAAGCCAGCGCCCCGGTGCTGCTGGCGATCGAGCTGATGCCGATCCAGCCCGAGGCCGAGGCGCTGGTCACGCAGTACATGGCGCGCCCGCAGGCCGACATCGGGGTGCGTCTGTCGTACGTCACCGCGCTCACGCGCTCGCAGCGCTACGCCGAGGCCGCGCAGCAACTCGACCGCCTGACACAGGCCGAGCCGAATCTCCCGGCGCCGTGGCTCACGCTGGGCGCGTTGCGGCTGGACATGAAGCAACCGCGCGAAGCCGAGGCGGCGCTCAAGCGCTACGTCGAGCTGGTGCAGAAGCAACCGGCAACGCCGCCGGAGGCGGCCGACAACGCAGACCCCGACTCCGCCGACGCCGCAGCCAGCGACACCAACGACGAGCGCCGCCTCACGCAGGCGTGGCTGCTGCTGGCGCAGATCGCCGAGCAGCGCGGCGACCTCAAGGCGGCCGAGGCCTGGCTGGCCAAGATCGACGATCCGAAGAGCGCGCTCGACGTGCAGAGCCGGCGCGGCTCGCTGCTGGCGCGCCAAGGACAGATGGCGCAGGCGCGTGAGCTGATCCGCCGCGTGCCCGAGCGCAACGACGAAGAAGCGCGCAACAAGGTGCTGGCCGAAGTGCAATTGCTGCGCGAGTTCAAGCGCTGGCGCGAGGCGACCGAGGTGATGGCCGCGGCCAACAAGCGCTTTCCGGACGATGCCGACCTGCTGTACGAGCAGGCGATGCTCGAAGACAAGCTCGACCACCACGCCGAGATGGAGCGCCTGCTGCAACGGGTGATTGCGCTGAAACCCGACAACCCGCATGCGCACAACGCGCTCGGCTATTCGCTGGCCGATCGCAGCGTGCGGCTGCCGGAGGCCAAGTCGCTGATCCAGAAGGCGATGACGCTGGCACCGGGCGACCCGTTCATCGTCGACAGCATGGGCTGGGTCGAGTTCCGCATGGGCAATCGCGACGAGGCGCTGCGCTGGCTGCGCCAGGCGTACGCGGCGCGGCCCGACACCGAGATCGCCGCCCACCTCGGCGAGGTGCTGTGGGCGATGGGCCAGCGCGACGAGGCGCGGCGCGTGTGGCAGGACGCGCGCGGTCGCGACGCCGCCAACGAGGTGCTCAAGGAGACGCTGGCGCGTCTCAAAGTGAGTTTGTGAGCGCACGGCGGCTGGCCGCGCAGGCTGTCGGCCTGACGGCGAACCGCACGCTGCCCACCAGGCGTCCGGCAATGCCGCGCTGGTTGGCGTTGTCGTGTGCCGCGCTTGCATGGTGCGCACTGTCGGCGTGCGCGAGCCTGACGCCACCGCACGCGCAAGGCGCGCAGGTGCTGAGCGGACGCCTGAGCGTGCGCGTCGAGACCGAGCCGGTGCGCGCGCTGAGCGGCGCTTTCGAACTGAGCGGCACCGCGCAGAACGGGGCACTCGTGCTCACGTCGCCCCTGGGCTCCACGCTCGCGCAGGCGCGCTGGTCGCCGGGCGAGGCGGTGCTCGAAACGCCTGGCTCGCGCGCCCGCTATCCGGACCTCGACACCCTGGCCGAACAGGCGCTGGGCGAACGCGTGCCGCTGGCAGCGCTGTTCGACTGGCTGCGCGGCCGCCCGTGGTCGGGCGCGCCGAGCGAGGCGTTGCCCGATGGCGGACCCGGCTTCTCGCAACTCGGCTGGCGCGTCGGCCTGGCTCGTTACGCCGACGGATGGGTCGATGCGCGGCGTGACGCGGCGCCGCCGGTGACGATGCGCGCGCGCCTCGAAGGCACCGGGAACGCGGCGCCGCCGTGAAGGCCCTGCACGATCTGGCCGCGCCGGCCAAGCTGAACCTTTTCCTGCATGTGGTGGGCCGCCGCGCCGATGGCTACCATCTGCTGCAGTCGGTGTTCGTGCTGATCGACTGGGTCGACACGCTGCACGTCGAGCGCCGCAGCGACGCCGCTCTGCGGCGCCACGATCTGGCCGACCCCCTGCCCGCCGATGATCTGTGCTTGCGCGCGGCGCGCGCCCTGCAGCAGGCCAGCGGCACGACCCTGGGCGCCGACATCCATGTGCTCAAGCGCGTGCCGGCCGGCGCGGGCCTGGGCGGCGGCAGCTCGGACGCCGCCACCACGTTGTTGGCGCTGAACCGCCTGTGGGACCTGCATTGGCCGCCCGAACGCCTGGAAGCGCTGGCGCTGACGCTCGGCGCCGACGTGCCCTTCTTCGTGCACGGGCGCAATGCGTTCGTGCAAGGGGTCGGCGAGCAAATCACGCCGGTCGAGCTGCCTGCGACGTGGCTCGCGGTGGTCAAGCCTGCCGCATCGCTGGGCACTGCGGCGGTCTTTGGCAGCGCCGACCTCGAGCGTGCAACCCCCCCTGTTATACTCGCGGACTTTCTTGCAGACACCTCGCTTTCCGATTGCGACCGGGAGGGTTTCGGGCGCAACGACCTGCAAGCGGTTGCACAGCGCGAATGCGCCGACGTGGGCCACGCGGCCCGATGGCTGCGCGAGCGTTTCGGCAACAGCCGCATGTCGGGATCGGGCAGCGCAGTGTTCGCGAGAGCCGGCACCGGCGATCGACCCGTGGCGACCTGGAGCGCAGAAGATCTCCCGCCACGCTGGGTTGGCCGCATGTGCCGCAGCTTGTCGGTGCATCCGCTGCTGCACTGGTCGGGCTGAAGGTTGCTCGGGGCTCCGGCGTACGCCGGAGCCCGCGTAGGGGAGTCGCCAAGTTGGTTAAGGCATCGGATTTTGATTCCGACATACGAGGGTTCGAATCCTTCCTCCCCTGCCAAACATCCCGCTGACCCCCGCTCCCACGAGGCTCTGAGCGCCGTGCTGTTCAACACCGTGCTGTTCACCGGCAACGCCAATCCGGCGTTGGCGCGCGAGATCGCGCAGACGCTCGGCGTGGAGCTCGGCAAGGCCAAGGTCGGCCGCTTCTCCGACGGCGAAGTCGATGTCGAGATCCAGCAGAACGTGCGCGCGCGCGACGTGTTCGTCGTGCAACCCACCTGCGCGCCGACCAACGAGTTCCTGATGGAGCTGCTCATCATGGTCGATGCGTTCAAGCGCGCCAGCGCGCGCCGCATCACCGCCGTGATCCCGTACTTCGGCTATGCGCGCCAGGATCGCCGCCCGCGCTCCACGCGCGTGCCGATCAGCGCCAAGGTGGTGGCCAACCTGCTGGAGACGGTGGGTGTCGAGCGCTTGCTGACGATGGATCTGCACGCCGACCAGATCCAGGGCTTCTTCGACATTCCGGTGGACAACATCTACGCATCGCCGGTGCTGCTGTCGGACGTCAAGAGCAAGGCCTATCCGAACCTGGTGGTGGTGTCTCCCGACGTCGGCGGCGTGGTGCGCGCGCGCGCGTTGGCCAAGCAGCTGGGCAGTGACCTGGCGATCATCGACAAGCGGCGCGCCGCGGCCAACGTGTCGGAGGTGATGCACGTCATCGGCGACATCGAAGGCCGCCACTGCGTCATCATGGACGACATGATCGACACCGCCGGCACGCTGGTGAAGGCGGCCGAGGTGCTGAAGGAGCGCGGTGCCAAGCGGGTGTTCGCCTACTGCACGCATCCTGTGTTCTCGGGGCCTGCAATCGAGCGCATCACGAAGAGCCAGCTCGACGAAGTGGTGATCACCAACACGATCCCGCTCAACGAGGCGGCGCTGGCATGCAAGAAGATCCGGCAGCTGTCGGTGGCGTTCCTGTTCGCCGAGACGATCCGACGCATCTCCGATGGCGAATCAGTGACGTCGCTGTTCGCGGAGCAGAACAACAACTTCTGAAGGACAACGATAGCGGGTTCGCTGCGCGAGCCCTTTCCGGTTGCGGGTCCTTCGGATCCGTTTTGTCGAGCGGCCTGGTCGCGGGCGCTCAATCACTTGGAGTGAACCATGAAGTTCGTCGCTTTCGAGCGCACATTGCAGGGGACCGGAGCGAGCCGCCGCCTGCGCACCGCCGGCAAGGTGCCCGGCATCGTCTATGGCGCTGGGCAACCGCGCACGATCGAAGTCGATCACAACGCGCTGTTCCATGCGCTGAAGAAGGAGGCCTTCCATTCCTCGGTGCTCGAGATGGAACTGGCCGGCCAGACGCAGAAGGTGCTGCTGCGTGATTTCCAGATGCACCCGTGGAAGCAGCAGGTGCTGCACATCGACTTCCAGCGCATCGACGCCAACACCCGGGTGCGCATCAAGGTGCCGCTGCACTACGGGGGCGAGGAGAACGCGCCGGCGGTCAAGACCGACAAGTGCCTGATCAGCCACGTCGCCAACGACGTCGAGATCGAGTGCCTGGCCACCCAGCTGCCCGAGTTCATCTCGGTGGACCTGAGCAACCTGGTCAAGGGCCAGTCGCTGCACGTGTCCGACATCGTGCCGCCCACCGGCGTGCGCATCGTGCGCCACGGTACGCTCAACCCGGTGATCGTCGCGGTGACGCTGCCGAAGGTCGAGGAGGAAGAAACCGTCGTCGCCGCCGACGCCGCTGCCGGCGCCGCTGCCGGCACACCGGCTGCCGCGGGTGCCGCGCCCGTGCCGGCTGCGGCCGCCGCTGCACCGGCTCCAGCCGCCGCCAAGGGCAAGGCCCCGGCCGCCGCCCCGAAGGAAGACAAAAAGAAGAAGTGAGTTGCGCGTGCTGCGCATCCCCCACCAGCGGCCCCCCAACGGGGGCCGTTTCGTTTGGCAGCGACCTCGATAATTGCGCCCATGATTCGATTGATCGTCGGCCTCGGCAACCCAGGCAACGAGTACGAACGCACCCGCCACAACGTCGGTTTCTGGTGGATCGAAGGTGCGGCTCGCAAGCTCGGCGCCACGCTCAGAAGCGAGCGCAGCTATCACGGGCTGGCGGCGCGGGTCAACCGGCGTGAAGCGCCGCTGTATCTGCTGCAGCCACAGACCTACATGAACCTGTCGGGCAAGTCGGTGACCGCGCTGGCGCGCTTCTTCAAGATCGCACCGGCCGAGATGCTGGTGGTGCACGACGAGATCGACCTGCCGCCCGGCCAGATGAAGCTCAAGCTCGGCGGCGGCGTGGCGGGCCACAACGGCCTGAAGGACATCCAGGCACAGCTCGGGAGCGCCGACTTCTGGCGCCTGCGCATCGGCGTGGGTCACCCCGGCAACCGCGACGAGGTGGCCGACTGGGTGCTGTGCAAACCCTCGCCCGAGCAACGCGAGGCGATCGAATCGTGCGTCGAGCGCTCGCTCGACGCGCTGGACCTGCTGATCGACGGCCCTATGGAGCGCGCGATGATGAAGATCCATGCCAAACCGAAGGCCGCACCGGCGGCCCCCGCGCCATGACGCGCGCGCTCGCCCTCGCGCTGGTCTTCGGCCTGGCGGCACTGGCGCATGCCGCTGCCGCGCAGGAGCGCGTCTTCCGGTGCGGCGACAGCTATTCGCGGCAGCCGTGCGCTGACGGCGCCGCGATCGACGTGGGCGACGCACGCAGCGCGCAACAGTTCGCGCAGGCCCAGCAGGTTGCGCGCCGCGATGCACAAGCCGCCGACGCACTGGCGCGGCAGCGCGATCGCGCCGAGCAGGCGGCCGCACGGCAGGGCCCGGCGACCTTTGGCGCACCGGCGCACGCCGCGCACGACGTCCCGTGCCGCCAGGGCAGGCCCTGCGCCCGCGAGCATCCCAGGGGGCGGCGCGACAAGGCCGAGCGCGTCACGCTGTACCGCGCGCCGGGGTCGAACTGAGCGTGCCGCTGGGATCGGCGCTCAGGCGCCGGCCTTGGCTCGCACCAGCGCGGTGAACTTGGCCCACAGCTGATCGCGCGTCTCGACGCGTTGCGGGTCCACCGGAATGCAGGCCACGGGGCAAACCTGCACGCACTGAGGCTCGTCGTAGTGGCCGACGCACTCGGTACAGCGCTGCGGCGCGATCTCGTATATCTCGGGGCCGAGCGAGATCGCGTCGTTCGGGCACTCAGGCTCGCAGACGTCGCAGTTGATGCACTCGTCGGTGATCATCAGGGCCATCGGCCCTCCGGGGGACGCGGGCGCACGGGCATCTGTTGGCGTCGCATGGCGTCCATTGTCGCGGGTTTCTAATCCCCGTCAGGTGTCCTGGCTGTGGGTCACGCGCTCGCGCAGGCGCTTGAGCACCGAGGGTGCAACGAACTTCGAGACGTCGCCGCCGAGCATCGCGATCTCGCGCACGAAGGTGCCGCTGACGAACTGGAACTGGTCCGATGGCGTCATGAAGATGGTCTCGACCTCCGGCATCAGCTGGCGGTTCATGCCGGCCATCTGGAACTCGTACTCGAAGTCGCTGACCGCGCGCAGCCCGCGCACCACGACCTTGCCGTCGTTCTCGACCACGAAGTCACGCAGCAGCCCGCGAAACGCGATCACGTCGACGTTCTTGTAGGGCTGCGCGATCTCCTTCGCGATGTCGATGCGCTCGTCGATCGTGAACATCGTGCGCTTGTGGTGGCCGGCCGCCACCGCGAGCAGCAGTTTGTCGAACAGGCCGCAGGCCCGCCGCATCAAATCTTCATGCCCCAGCGTCATTGGATCGAAGGTCCCAGGGTAGACGGCGATCAGCGGGCTGCGCATGGCTCACTCTCCTGACGGGGCGCGGGCAGTTTAGCCGCTGCTATTGCGCCGCAGCAGGTGAAAGCGCACCGCGCCGGCGCGATCGTGCCGCCACAGCTCGGTACCATCCGGCACGCCCACCAAGGGCCGCGCAGCCTCCACATAGAGGAACCCGTCGGCCGCCACCAAGTGAGTGGCGGCTTTCAGTGCGTGTTCGAGCAGTCCCGGGTCGTCGAACGGCGGGTCGAGCAGCACCAGGTGAAAGCGCCGCCCTGCTGCGGCGCGCATCCACACGACCGCATCGGCGCGCTCCACGCTCACCGCGTGCGCCTGAAGCCGCGCCTGCGTGGCGCGCAGGGCCTTCACGAGCTCGGGGTCGCGTTCCAGCAGCAGCACGGATGTGGCCCCGCGCGACGCGGCCTCGAAACCGAGGGCGCCGGTGCCGGCAAACGCGTCGAGGCAGGCCCAGCCGGCGAGGTCCTGCCCCAGCCAGTTGAACAGGGTTTCGCGCACGCGTTGCGGCGTCGGCCGCAGGCCCGGCCGGTCGAGCACCGGCAGCGTGCTGCGCTTGTACAGGCCACCGACAATGCGCACCTGCTGCGGCAGCTCGCGCCCGCGGCGTGCCGCGGGCTCTGCGCCCCGCTTGTGCTGCGCGCCGGCGCGCGTCACTGACGCACCGCGACGCCGCGCGACGCCAACAGCGCCTTGGCCTGGCCGACCGTGTATTCGCCGTAGTGGAAGATGCTGGCGGCCAGCACCGCGTCGGCGCCGCCGACGCGGATGCCCTCGACCAGGTGCTCCAGCGCCCCGACGCCGCCGGAGGCGATCACCGGCACCGGTACCGCGTCGACCACCGCGCGCGTCAGTTCGAGATCGAACCCGGCCCTGGTGCCATCGCGATCCATGCTGGTGAGCAGGATCTCGCCGGCGCCCTGCTCGACCATGCGGCACGCCCACTGCACCGCATCGAGCCCGGTGTTGCGGCGACCGCCGTGCGTGTAGACGTCCCAGCCGGCGCCGCGGCTGAGCGCATCGTCGCCGGTACGACGCTTGGCGTCGATCGCCACGACGACGCATTGCGCGCCGTACTTGTCCGACGCGTCGCGGATCACTTGCGGGTCGTTCACTGCGGCCGAGTTGAAGCTCACCTTGTCGGCGCCGGCATTGAGCAGGCGCCGCACATCGGCCACGGTGCGCACGCCGCCGCCCACCGTGAGCGGGATGAACACCTGCGACGCCACCGCCTCGATGATGTGCAAGATCAAATCGCGCCCATCGCTGGTGGCGGTGATGTCGAGGAAGGTCAGCTCGTCGGCGCCCTGCTCGTTGTAGCGCGCCGCCACCGCCACCGGATCACCGGCATCGCGCAGGCCGACGAAGTTGACGCCCTTCACCACGCGACCCGCGGTGACGTCGAGGCAGGGAATGATGCGTTTGGCCAGCATGTCCTTCACCCGCCGTTCAGTTCGTCGGCGCGCTTCTGCGCGGCCGCGAAGTCAAGCGCACCGGTGTAGATCGCGCGACCGCAGATCACGCCCTGGATGCCCTCGTCTTCGAGCGTGCACAGCTTTTCGATGTCGGCGATGCCCGCCAGACCGCCCGAGGCGAATACCGGGATCGTCAGCGATTGCGCCAGCTTCACGGTGGCGTCGACGTTGACGCCGGTGAGCATGCCGTCGCGCCCGATGTCGGTGTAGATCACCGCCTCGACGCCGTAGTCCTCGAACTTCTTGGCGAGGTCGACCACCTCGTGACCGGTGAGCTTGCTCCAGCCGTCGGTGGCGACCTTGCCATCCTTCGCGTCGAGCCCGACGATCACGTGCCCGCCGAACGCGCTGCAGGCATCCTTCAGGAAACCCGGGTTCTTGACCGCGGCGGTGCCGATGATCACGTAGCTCAACCCATCGTCGAGGTAACGCTCGATCGTGTCGAGGTCGCGCAGGCCGCCGCCGAGCTGCACCGGGATCTGGTCGCCCACCTCGCGCACGATCGCCTTCACGGCCGCCTCGTTGATCGGCTTGCCCGCGAACGCGCCGTTCAGGTCCACCAGGTGCAGGCGCCGCGCGCCGGCCGCCAGCCAGCGCCGCGCCATCGCCGCCGGGTTGTCGCCGAACGTGGTCGCGGCTTTCATGTCGCCTTGCTCCAGGCGCACGCACTTGCCGTCTTTCAGGTCGATCGCCGGAATCAGCAGCATGGCTGGCACTCGAGCGGGTGCGCGGGCTCGCTTTTTTTATTGGTGTTGGTGTTCGTGTCGCCGCAGGTTGCCCGATGGCGCGACTCGGCGGGCCGCGGCGCTGTCAGGGCATCCAGGCGAGGAAGTTCCGATAGAGGGTCAGACCGTGGGTGGCGCTCTTCTCGGGGTGGAACTGCGTGGCAAAAATGTTATCCCGGGCGACGGCACAGGTAAAGCTGCCGCCGTAGTCGGCGAACGCCGCACTGTGGCATTCGTCCGACGGTTGGGCGTAGTAGCTGTGCAGAAAGTAAAACCAGCTGTCGTCCGGCACGTCTCGCCACATCGGGTGCAGCACGCCGCGGCACCGGCGCACTTGGTTCCAGCCCATCTGCGGCAGCTTGAAGTGGCTGCCATCGCTCTGCCGCCGCCCCTCGAGCCGGAACCTGAGCACCCGGCCGGGGACCAGCCCGAGGCCCGGGGTGTCCTGTTCCTCGCTGTGGTCGAGCAGCATCTGCATGCCGACGCACACACCCAGCAGCGGCTTGTTGCGAGCGGCGCCCAGCACCGCCTCCTGCAGGCCGGCGCGCTGCAACTCGTGCATGCAGTCGCGCATCGCGCCCTGACCGGGCAGCACCACGCGCTCGGCTGCCAGCACCGCCTCGGGATCGGCGGTCACCTCCACGCGGCAGTCGCTGCCCTGCGCGGCATGGATGAGCGCCTGCGACACCGAGCGCAGGTTGCCCATGCCATGGTCGACCACCGCGACGAGCCGGCTCATCGCACCCCCTCGAGCGGCCGGACGAGGCGCACTACAGGCTGCCCTTGGTCGACGGCACGACCCCGGCGCTGCGCGGGTCGACCGCGAGCGCCATGCGCAGCGCCCGCGCGAACGCCTTGAACACGGTCTCGCACTGGTGGTGCGCATTGTCGCCGTGCAGGTTGTCGATGTGCAGCGTCACCATCGCATGGTTGGCAAAGCCCTGGAAGAACTCGTAGGCGAGCTGGGTGTCGAAACCGCCCACCATCGCGGCCTTGAAGGGCACGCGCATGTGGAGCCCCGGGCGGCCCGAGAAGTCGATCACCACACGCGACAGCGCCTCGTCGAGCGGCACGTATGCGTGCCCGTAGCGCGTGATGCCGGCCTTGTCGCCCACCGCCTGCGCCACCGCCATTCCCAGCGTGATGCCGACGTCTTCGACCAGGTGGTGGCCGTCGATGTGCAGGTCGCCTTCGGCGACGACCTCGAGGTCGATCAGGCCGTGGCGCGCCAGCTGGTCGAGCATGTGGTCGAAGAAGCCGATGCCGGTTGCGAGCCTGGAGGCGCCGCTGCCGTCGAGCGCCACGCTCACGCGGATCCGCGTCTCCTTGGTGTTGCGCTCGACCGTGGCGTGGCGCGGGGCGCCGGCTGCACCCGCGGGCTTGGCGCGCTGCGCCGGTGCGCGGGCACGCGCGCCGGCACGTGCATGAGGCTGTGTGCTCATCTCAGAGGCTCGCTTTCAGCGCGTCGATCATCGCGTCGTTCTCCTGCGGCGTGCCGACCGTGACGCGCAGGCAGTTGGCGAGCAGCGGGTGCAGCGGCGACACGTTCTTCACCAGCACGCCGCGCGCCTTCATGCCCTCGAACGCGCGCTTCGCGTCGGGCACCCGCAGCAGGATCATGTTCGCTTCGCTGGGATACGCGCGCGCGCCGCGCAGTGTGCGCAGCACTGCCTGCAAGCGCTCGCGCTCGGTGCGCAGCAGCACGGCCTGGCGCGCGTACTCGTCGGCGTGCTCGAGCGCGAACAAGGTCGCCTCGGCGTTGAGCACGCTCACGTTGTACGGCGGGCGCACCTTCTCCACTTCGTCGATCAGCGCTGCGCGGCCGCACAGGTAGCCCAGCCGCACGCCGGCCAGGCCGAACTTGCTCAGCGTGCGCATCACCAGCACGTGGTCGTGCGCCGCCATGCGCTGCATCCAGCTGCGCGACGAGAACGGCTGGTACGCCTCGTCGAACACCACCAGCCCGTCCTGCGCGCCGACGGCGTGCACGATGCGATCGATCACCGCGTCGTCCCACAGATTGGCGGTGGGGTTGTTGGGATACGCGATGTAGGTCAACGCCGGGCGCTCGCGCTCGATCGCGGCGAGCATGGCTGCCTCGTCGAGCTCGAACTCCGGCGTCAGCGGCACCCCGACGAAGCGCAAACCGCGCAGCTGCGCCGACATCCGATACATCACGAATCCCGGCTCGGGGGCGAGGATCGCAGCGCCTTTCACGTTGCAGGCCACCGACAGCATGTCGATCAGCTCGTCCGAGCCGTTGCCGAGCATCAGCTTGCAGCCGGTGGGCAGCTCGACGTGGCGCGACAGCGCCGCTGCCACGTCGACCGCGCACTGCACCGGATAGCGGTTGATCGCCACGCGCGCCAGCCGCTCGCCGAGCGCGCGTTGCAGGCGCTCGGGCAGGCGGAACGGGTTCTCCATGGCGTCGAGCTTGATGAGCCCGGCGCTTGGCTGGATCGCGTAGCCGTGCGTCGACTGCACGTCTTGCCGGATCACACGTGCCATGCGCTGCGTCAGCGGGGTTGCGTCAGCCACGGTGCACCTCGTTCAACGGCAGCTCCATCATGTGTTCGTCGTGCTCGACTCGCCCGGTGTAGCGAAAGCCCAGCTTCTCGTAGAACGGGCCGGCATGACCGGGCAGCATCTGGTGCGACAGACCCACCGAGGCGACGCCCAAACGCCGCGCTTCGTCGATCACCCAGCGCATCGTGCGGGCGCCGTGGCCCTGTTTTTGATGCTTGGCATCGATCAGCAGGCGCCACACGTAGAGCTGGTCGAGCGGCTCGTCGGGGTCGCGGCGCGCGTCCCACAGCAGCAGCAGCCCCACCGGCTCATCCCCGGCGTAGATGCCGAGCGGCCTTCCCGGCGCACGCACCGACGCTTGTGCGAGCGACGTGGCCACCGGCGCCACCAGCCCCTGCTGCTCGGGCGCGACCGCCAGCTTGATCAGCGCGTCGACGTTGGCGTCGGTCACCGAGCGCAGGTGGAAGCCTTCGGGCGCCGACTGTGCCGCAGCGCCCAGCCGCAGTTGCGCGGCGCGCGCATGCGCATGCAGCCCTTCGCCCAGCGCGAGCTCGGCTGCCACCGGACCGAGCACCTGCGCGCCATGCGCGCTCACCTCGATCAAGCTCGAGCGCTTGACGAAGTCGTACACGCCCAGCGGCGAGCTGAAGCGAGCGGTGCCTGAGGTCGGCAGCACGTGGTTGGGCCCGGCGCAGTAGTCGCCCAGGCTCTCGCTGGTGAAGGCGCCGAGGAAGATCGCGCCGGCGTGTTTCAGCAGCGGCTCCCACCGCTGTGGCTCGCGCGCGCTGATCTCCAGGTGCTCCGGCGCGATGCGATTGCTGATCGCACAGGCTTCTTCCATCGAACGCGTGTGGATCAGCGCACCGCGGCCCTGCAGCGACGCGCGGATCACGTCGCGCCGCGGCTGCTCCGGCAGCAAGCGATCGATCGCCGCCGCCACCGCGTCGAGATACGCTGCATCGGGCGACAGCAGGATGCCCTGCGCCAGCTCGTCGTGCTCGGCCTGGCTGAACAGGTCCATCGCGACCCAGTCGGGGTCGGTGCTGCCGTCGGCCAGCACCAGGATCTCGCTCGGCCCCGCGATCATGTCGATGCCGACCTGGCCGAACACGCGTCGCTTGGCGCTGGCGACGTATGCATTGCCGGGGCCGATGATCTTGTCGACGCGCGGCACCGTCGCGGTGCCGTACGCCAGCGCGGCGATCGCCTGCGCGCCGCCGAGCGCGAACACGCGGTGCACCCCGGCTACCTGCGCGGCGGCCAGCACCAGCGGGTTGCGTTGGCCTTTCGAGCCGTGGGATGCGCCGTCCCTGCGCGCGGGGGTCGGCACCACCATCACGATCTCGCCGACGCCAGCCACCTGGGCGGGGATCGCGTTCATCAGCACCGACGACGGGTACGCGGCCTTGCCGCCGGGCACGTAGATGCCCACGCGCTCGAGCGGCGTCACCTTCTGGCCGAGCAGCGTGCCGTCGGCATCGCAGATCTGCCAGCTCTGGCAACTGGCGCGCAGCTGGTGCTCGTGATACTGGCGCACGCGCGCGGCGGCGTCCTGCAGCGCGTTGCGCTGCGCGGCAGGCAGGCCTTCGAGCGCACGCCGCAACTCGTCGCGCGGGATCTCGAGCTCGGCCACGCTGGCGGCTTGCACGCCGTCGAGGTGCGCAGTGTGCTCGAGCAGCGCGGCGTCGCCGCGCGCGCGCACGTCGTCGAGGATGCGCGCGACCGTGTCTTCGATCGCGCGATCCGTGTCGGACGACCACTGCAACACGCGCCGCAACTGGGCGTCGAAATCGTCGGCCGCGGTGCTGAGCCGCGCGATGCGCACGCCGCTCATCGCACCGGCCCGCACGCCGTGGCGAGCGCCTCGATCACCGGGCGCAGCGCGTCGCGCTTCAATTTGAGCGACGCCGGGTTGACCACGAGCCGCGCGCTGATGTCGAGGATGTGCTCGACCTCGACCAGGTTGTTGGCCTTCAGCGTGCTGCCCGTGGACACCAGATCCACGATCGCATCGGCCAGGCCGGTGAGGGGCGCCAGCTCCATCGAACCGTAGAGCTTGATCAGGTCGACGTGCACGCCCTTGTCGGCGAAGTGCTGGCGCGCC
>Ga0068867_100000380_pt1 | contig 29556 bp, 23 predicted proteins | sample KBSMisM32_FD_65649 | JGI IMG/M metagenome (GOLD analysis project Ga0068867, IMG submission 65649) | Miscanthus rhizosphere microbial communities from Kellogg Biological Station, Michigan, USA - KBS Miscanthus M3-2 | ecosystem: Host-associated > Plants > Roots > Rhizosphere > Soil ...
GTGACGATCTCCGGCGGATTGCCGCGGCGCGTGACGATCTGGAGCAGCTTCCGATAGCCGATCATCCGCTGCAGCTGTCGCTCGAGCGCCTCACCGAAGAGTTCGGAGCCGTCCGCCATCTTCGCTACGCGGGATTCCACCGCGCGGTGAATCAGGAACGTCTCCAGCTCGCGCTCGTCCTTGATGTAGTTCTCGTTCCGCCCGCGCTTGGCGCGGAAGAGCGGCGGCTGCGCGATGTAGACGTGGCCGCCGTCGATCAGCTTCGGCATCTGCCGGTAGAAGAACGTGAGCAGCAGCGTCCGGATGTGCGATCCGTCCACGTCGGCGTCGGTCATGATGATGACGCGGTGATAGCGCAGGCGCTCGATGTCGAAGTCCTCGACGCCGATGCCGCAGCCAAGCGCCGCGATCATCGTCTTGATTTCGTCGCTCCCGAGCATCTTGTCGAAGCGGGCCTTCTCGACGTTGAGGATCTTGCCCTTGATCGGCAGGATGGCCTGGAAGCGGCGGTCGCGCCCTTGCTTGGCCGAGCCGCCGGCCGATTCGCCTTCGACGATATAGATCTCGCTCTGCGCGGGGTCGCGTTCCTGGCAGTCGGCCAGCTTGCCTGGGAGGCTGCTGCCGTCGAGCGCCCCCTTGCGGCGGACCAGGTCGCGTGCCTTGCGGGCCGCTTCGCGCGCCCGCGCGGCATCCACCGCCTTGCCGATGATGCGCTTGGCGACGGCCGGCGTTTCCTCGAGATACTGTCCCAGCTTGTCGTTGACGATCGCCTCGACGATGCCTTTGACTTCGGTGTTCCCGAGCTTCGTCTTGGTCTGTCCTTCGAACTGCGGCTGCGGGATCTTGACGCTGACAACGCCGGTCAGACCTTCGCGGATGTCGTCGCCGCTGATGGTGGCGTCCTTCAGGTCCTTCGCGAGGCTGCTCTTGGCCGCGTAGTTGTTGATCGTGCGGGTGAGCGCGGCCCGGAAGCCGGACAGGTGCGTGCCGCCTTCGTGGGTGTTGATGTTGTTGGCGAACGTAAAGACCAGCTCGGAGTAGCCGTCGTTCCACTGCAGCGCGATCTCGGCGTCGATGCCGTCCTTCACGCCGCGCATGTAGATCGGCTTGTCGTTGACGTTCGCCTTGTTCTTGTTCAAGTGCTCGACGAACGACACGATGCCGCCGTCGTACTGGAACTTGTGGCTCTTGCCGTCACGCTCGTCGTCGAGCGTGATCAGGATGCCGCCGTTGAGGAAGGCGAGCTCACGCAGGCGCTGCGCCAGCGTGTCGAAGCTGTACTCGGTGGTCTCGAAAATCTGCGCGTCGGGCCTGAACGTGACCTTGGTGCCGCGGCGCTGCGTCGTGCCCGCGACCTCCAGATCCGCGAGCGGTGTCCCGCGCTCGTAGCTTTGCTGATACACGTTGCCGTTACGCCAGATCTCCAGATCGAGGCGCTCCGAGAGCGCGTTGACGACCGAGACGCCGACACCGTGCAGCCCGCCCGAGACCTTGTAGCTGTCGTTGTCGAACTTGCCGCCGGCGTGCAGAACGGTCAGCACGACTTCCGCCGCCGATTTGCCGCTCTCGTGTCGATCGACCGGGATGCCGCGTCCGTTGTCGATGACCGTGATCGAGTTGTCGATGTGGATCGTGACGTTGACCTGATCGCAGAAGCCGGCCAGCGCCTCGTCGATGGAGTTGTCGACGATCTCGTAGACGAGATGGTGCAGCCCGGGCACACCGGTCGAACCGATGTACATGGCCGGCCGCTTGCGCACCGCCTCGAGGCCTTCGAGGACTTTGATCTTGTCGGCCCCGTAGTCGTCCGCGCCGTTTACCTGAGCCGTTGAAAGGTCTGAACTCTCCCCAGCCGCTTTGATGTCGGTGCGAGTGAGGTCTGGTTGTTCGGTATGTTCCACGCCAGTCCCTGGTGTCAGATCCGCATCGGCATGATCACGTACGTGTAGTCGTAGCCCTCGGCGCCGATCGGCTTCATGACCGCCTGGCTGACTTCGTCCTTGAGCGAGAGCGACACAACGTCGGTTTCGACGACGTTGAGAAAGTCGAGCACGTACTGCGCGTTGAAGGAGATGGTGAGCTGGGGGCCGCTGTAGTCCACGGTCAACTGCTCGCTGGCTTCACCGAATTCGGAACTGCTCGAGGTGACGTCGACCTTGCCCTTGTTGACTTCGATCTTGACGGCGCGCGAGCGCTCGTTCGACAGCAGCGCCACGCGCTTCACCGCGCTCGTGAGACGCTCGCGATCGAACTCGATCGTCTTGTCGTTCCCCTTCGGGATGACGCGATCGTAAGCGGGGAACTGCCCGTCGATCATGCGAGAGATGAGAATGCGTTCGCCCACCTCGAAGAACAGATGGTTCTCGCCTGCCTCGAACTGAATATCGCCCTCACCCTCGCCCAGCAACTTCCCGAGTTCGAGCAGCGTTTTCTTCGGCAGGATGACGCCAATCTCCTGGGTCACGCCGGATTCGTGTTTGGCTTCGACGAGCGCCAACCGGTGACCGTCGGTCGCCACCAGCGTCAAACTGCCCGGCTTGAGCACGAACTTCGCGCCGTTGAGGAAGTAGCGGGTGTCTTCGCCGGTAATCGCGAAGTGGGTCTTGCCCACCATCTCGCGCAGCGCAGCGCGCGGCAGCGAGGCCTTGGTGCCGCCGGCGCCGTCGGGCAGCGACGGAAAATCCTCACGCGGCAGCGTCTGCATGTGCGAGTCGAACCGATCGGCGGCCACGCGCACGCCCGACTTGTCGGTTTCGATCCGCACGTCCGTTTCGGGCAGCGCCTTCACGATTTCGTAGAGCTTCTTCGCGGGCAGGGTCAGCGATCCACTCTTACCGACCGAGGCCTGGCAGCGGCTGCGCAGCGCCACTTCGAGATCGGTCGCGAGCATGCGGATCTCATCACCTTTGGCTTCGAGCAACACGTTGGCAAGAATCGGAATCGTGTTCTTGCGTTCGACGATGCCTTGGAAGAGTTGCAGCTCTCGGAGAAGTTCGTTCTTCCGGACGACTATTTCCATAAGGCGCGCGGCGACCTCGAAACTGAGCGTGGACGACTGTCGTTGAGCCGGGGATGGATGCCTCTGATCTCTTCTGAAAGGAGATCCAGAGAAGTGAAGAAATTATACTAGAAATAAGGTGCTGTGCAAAACCTTGAAGTCGCCGATTACTTCCTGTCGTACAACAACTTAGAAGGCCTTGTTTGTTGTGGATCGAGCCACGATCCACTGTCGGGATCCTGTGCGGTTTCCAGCCGCCCGTCCGGCGTCCACAAGGGGCGCACCGGATGATCTGTTGAAGGCTGTGGATTCACCGGATTCCTTCCACAAATCCGGCGATCAGGCTGTCGAAATCTTCGCGCTTGCGCAGCAGCTGGACCTTCCGGATGGAGTGCAGCACGGTCGAGTGGTGTTTGCCGCCGAAGCTGCGGCCAATCTCCGGCAGCGACGCCGTCGTGAGCTGCTTGCACAAATACATTGCGACCTGCCGTGGCAAGGCGATCGACTTCGAGTTGTTGCGCGACTTCAGCTCGTGAACCTTCATCTGGTAGTAGTCGGCGACGTATTTTTGAATCGACTCGATGGTGATGGCCCGCGTGTCGAGATCGATGGCGTCGCGCAGCACCTCTTGTGTGAGGTCGAGCGAGATGTCACGGCCGGTCAGTGAGGCGTAGGCGACGAGGCGGATGAGCGACCCTTCGAGTTCCCGGATGTTTGACTTGATCCGGCCGGCGATGAACATGGCCACATCGTCCGGAAGCGGCACACCCTCAGCCTCGGCTTTTCGCTTGAGAATCGCGGCTTTTGTCTCGAGATCCGGCGGCTGGATGTCGGCAATCAACCCCCACTCGAAGCGCGATCGCAGGCGCTCTTCGAGCTGCGGGATTTCGTGCGGCGGCCGATCGCTGCTGAGGACGATCTGCTTCTGCGCGTCGTAGAGGGCGTTGAACGTGTGGAAGAACTCGGTCTGGGTGCTCTCCTTGCCGGCGAGGAACTGGATATCGTCGACCAGCAGGATGTCCACGCTGCGGTAGGTCTCGCGGAAGTCGAGGATGCGCTCGTAGCGGATGGCGTTGATCATCTCGTTCATGAACCGTTCCGACGAGATGTAAGTCAGCTTGAGCGTCGGGTCGTGTTGGAGGACGTAGCGCCCGACGGCGTGCATCAGGTGCGTCTTACCCAATCCCACGCCGCCGTAGATGAAGAGCGGGTTGTACGAGCGTGACGGCGCCTCGGCCACGGCGCGGCAGGCCGCGTGGGCAAACTGGTTCGACGGCCCGACGATGAACGTGTCGAACGTGTAGCGCTCGTTCAGGCTGCCGACGCGCGGAGGCTGCGGCGCCACGACTTCCGGTTTTTCCGTGACGTGCGCGACGACGGACGGGACGGGCGCCTCCGGTGGCGGTACGCCTTCCGGAAGGAATACCAGCGAAGCGTCGGGGCGCTGGACCTCCGTCAGTGCCTCGGACAGGACTAGTGAGTAGTGCTTTCCTAGCCAATCCTTGAAGAGCTGGTTCGGGACACGCACGCTGATGGAGCCACCCGCGTCGAGAACCAGCGAGGTGGGCTTGAACCAGGTATAGAAGCTATGCCGGTTAACCTTGGTCTCGATTCTGGAGAGGATTTGGTCCCAGATACTCACTTCCATACCGTGCACCGCGCTCGAAGCGTCTATCCTGACAGCACCCTGAAGTGGTTGAAAAGGCAACAGTTAGCCTAACTCGGTCACTCCTTGTGGAGTGCCCGGGTGCTTTTCCACAATCTTTTCCACAACTTGTGGAAATCTTGGGGAGGAAACCCAATCCCAACCATAGGCGCTGGCCAGGGTGGGGAAGGGAAGGGGGACTGTAACACACGCGGAATCTGCCAGGCAGTGGAAGGTTCGGCGATCCCTCTGTTAAATCTTTTGGCGCTATTTTTCTTTGCCGCGCCTTTGCCTCGGCGACAACTCGCCTGGGCGTTCGTCACGAACTCCCCCGCAGGAACTGCCGTCCTACGTTGACAGTATTGAGGATAGGCGCTTAGGATCGGAGTTTCGTCCAGTTGAGGCAGCGAGGCACATGAAGGGCAAGCGCACATATCAGCCGAACAAGCGTCGCCGAAAGAAAGCGCACGGCTTCCGGGTCCGTATGGCCACGAAGAACGGGCGCATCGTTCTCAAGCGGCGTCGCGCCAAGGGGCGCAAGCGGCTGACGGTCGCCGACGAGCGGTAAGCGTTCGAGGCGATGAGCGTGGCCGGCCAGCGGTTCAGCGGGTCCGAGCACGTCAGGCGCCGCGCCGATTTCGAACGCGCGTACTCGTCCGGTTCCCGGATCCAGGCTCGCTACATGACGGTGTTCGTAGTGCCGAACGGCGGACCGGTGGCCCGCCTCGGCGTGGCGGCCACACGCAAGCTGGGACCGGCGATCGATCGCAATCGCGCGAAGCGTCTGGCCCGCGAGGTCTTCAGGCGGAACAAGCCAGGCGAGGGCCTTGATGTCGTCGTCGTTCCGCGGCGAGAAATGCTCGATGCCCTCTTCACCAGCCTTGAAGCCGACTACCGTGCCGCCCTCGTATCCAGACACACCGCCTCGCCCGGCACGCGCCGGCCTCGCCGTGTCGGCGCTCCTCGCCGCGATACGCGCGTATAAGGTGTTCGTTTCCCCTTACCTCGCTCCCGGCTCGTGCCGCTTCACGCCGTCATGCGCCGATTACGCCTCCCAGGCGATTGCGGTGCACGGCGCGCTTCGTGGGAGCTGGCTGGCGGCGCGGCGACTGGCCCGCTGTCGCCCGTGGGGCGGCCACGGCTTCGATCCCATTCCGCAGCGTTAGCGACAAAACATGGAACGCAGGGTCTTCATCGCGGTTCTGCTGTCGTTCGTCGTCCTCTACACGTACCAGACCTACTTCACGCCGCCCCCGGCGCCGCCCGGCAAGGCGCCGGCGGCGTCCTCGGCATCACCCGCCTCGTCGTCTTCGGGTGGGTCCGCCCCGGCGGCGGCAGCTATGCCCGCGCCGGCGGCGTCCGCTCCCGCCGTCGCCGAGCCCGAGGCGGTCGCTCTGCTCGGGGATTCGCAGTCGCGTGAGATCACCGTGGAAACCCCCACGGCCCGCATCGTCTTCAGCAACCGCGGTGCACAGGTCCTGCATTGGCAGCTCAAGAAGTATCGCGACACCGCCAGCGAGCTGGTGGATCTGGTGCCATCCGACGTTCCTGGCACCGAGCCTCACCCTTTCTCTCTGCAGGCCGAGAACCCCCGCGATAGCGCGCGCCTCAACACCGCCCTCTACCGCGTCACCGGCGATACCAACGGCGTGTTCGACGTCACGAAGGCGAAAGACCCGCTCGTGTTCGAGTTCCAGGACGAGAACGGCCTGGCGGCCCGCAAGGAGTTCCGCTTCGACGCCACGAGCTACACGTTGACGGCGACGATCAGCGCGCGACGTGGCACGTCGCCGCTCAACCCGGCGATTCAGTGGGGGCCCGGCCTCGGCGACAAGGGCGCGGCCTCGGGCGGCGGCAGCATCTTCACCGGCAATGCGGTGGCGCCTCCGCGGGTCCTGCTCCATCGAGGCGGGAAGGTGGAGCGCCTGACGCCCGACAAGGCGGCCGAAGCGCCGGTGCAGCAGGGACCGTTCCGATTCATCGGCGTGGACGACCACTACTTCGTGGCCTTCGTCGTGAACGATCTCAATGGCTCCGCCGAGTTCAAGCCGCTGACGCTGCCGGGAGACAACAAGACCCAGCGCCGCCTGCTCGCTTACACGCTCAAGCCGGCGGCGCCGGCACAGGCGATCCGCTTCTACGTCGGGCCCAAACAGTTCGACGAGCTGCAACGTCTGGGGCCCGACTACGTGAGGGCCATCGACTTCGGCACGTTCGCCTGGCTGGTGGTGCCACTCCTCGGCACGCTCAAATGGCTGTACCGTTTCACCGGCAACTACGGCTGGTCGATCATTTTGCTCACCATCATCATCAACCTCGTGATGTTTCCGCTGCGTCACAAGAGCTCCGTCTCGATGCGGAAGCTGCAGGCGGTCCAGCCGCAGATGAAGGCGATACAGGATCGGTACTCACATCTGAAGATGACCGATCCCGGCCGTCAGAAGATGCAGGAAGAAGTGTCGGCCCTGTACAAGGAAAAAGGGGTCAACCCGGCGGGCGGCTGCGTGCCGATGCTCATTACCCTCCCGGTGCTCTGGGCCTTCTATTCGCTGCTCTCGCAGTCGGTCGAGCTGCGCGGGGCGCCGTTCGCGGCGTGGATCCATGACCTTTCGGGATCCGACCCCTACTTCGTGCTGCCAGCGCTGATGGGACTGACGATGTTCTGGCAGCAGAAGGTGACGCCGACGAGCGCCGATCCCGCGCAGCAGCGCGTGATGATGGTGATGCCGGTGATGTTCACGGCGATGATGGCGTTCTCGGCCAGTGGAGTCGTGTTGTATTGGTTCGTGAGCCAGGTGTGGGCGATCGGGCAGCAGTACCTGACCAACTGGATCGTGGGCCCACTGCCCACGTTGGCCAAGCCGCCGGCGCCGGCCGCTCGGCGCGCCAAGTAGGGAGTTGACGGTGAGCGAGAGCTTGACGAACCAGATTGTGAGCTTCGTGGAGCGCGTGATCGACGCGATGGGCGCGAAGCTGACTACGTCGGTGGAGCAGACCGAGGACGGCACCCGCATCAACCTCCAGGGCGAGGACGGCGGAATCCTCATCCGCCGCGGCGGCGAAGGGCTGCAGGCGCTGCAGCACCTGGTGGCCACGGCGTTCCGCCGGCAGCTGGGCGACGACACTCGAATCGTCGTGGACTGCAACGGCTTCCGCCGTGACAAGGATGCCGAGCTCAAACAGATGGCGGTGTTCGTCGCCGAGAAGGCGCGGACGACCGGCGCCCCGCAGGAGATTGGGCCGCTCAACCCGTACGAACGGCGCATCGTGCACATGGTCATTGCCGAAGATCCCACGGTCACGTCGGAGAGCATCGGCGACGCTTTCATGAAAACGGTGATCATCGCGCGTCGTTAGTCACGCAGGGACGCGCTCGAGGTGACGTGTTCGCTCCGGACGACACCATCGTCGCCGTGGCGACGCCGCCAGGCCGCGGCGCGATCGGAGTCGTGCGCCTCAGCGGCCCCCGTACACAGCACATCCTTCGCGAGCTTCTGACCGGCGCCGCCGCGGCGCCGCGCGTGGCGCGCGTGGCGCGCGTGCTCGTGCTCGACGCCGGTGGGCGCGAGTCGTCCGACGACGCGGTGGCGCTGTTCTTCGCGGCGCCTCAGTCCTATACCGGCGAGGACGTGGCCGAGATCAGCGCCCACGGCAACCCGCTGCTGCTCGAGGGTATCGTTCGCGCGGCCATGCGAGCCGGTGCCAGACTCGCCGAGCCAGGCGAGTTCACGCTTCGCGCGTTTCTGAACGGCAAGCGCGATCTGCCGCAGGCCGAGGCCGTGGCTGATCTGATCGATGCGGCCACGCCCGCGCAAGCCCGCGCGGCGGCCGATCAACTGCACGGCACCTTGACGGCGCGCATCGGCGCGATCGACGCCGAACTCTTCGATCTGCTGGCGCGCCTCGAAGCGTCGCTCGATTTTCCCGACGAGGGATATCACTTCGTCGAGCCGGCCGCGATCGTCGGTACGCTCGACGGCATCATCGGCCGCATCGACACCTTGCTGGCCGATGCGGCGCGCGGTCGCATGCTGCGCGAGGGCGTGACGGTTGTGATCGCCGGGCGTCCCAACGTGGGAAAGTCGAGCCTCTTCAATGCCCTCCTCGGGACCGATCGCGCGATTGTCACCGACGTGCCCGGCACGACGCGCGATCTCGTCGCCGAACGCGTGGACATCGGGGGGCTTGCGGTCACGCTCGTGGATACCGCCGGAGCACGCCCCACGGTCGATCCGATCGAGCGGGAGGGTGTGGCGCGCAGCGCGCAAGCCCGCGCGGCATCATCGCTCGTGCTCGTCATACTCGATCAGAGCGAGGAGCTGTCGGACGACGATCGACACGTGCTCGATGCGACGCGTGAGCGTCCACGCCTGATCGTGAAGAACAAGTCGGATCGCCCGGATCGTTGTGACACCTCCGATCTCGCGGCGTCTGTCGTTTCCGTGTCGGCCCGGAGCGGCGACGGCCTCGCGGCGCTGCGCGAGGCGATCGCCGGCGCGCTGACCACCGCCGAGCCGTTGAGCGATACGCCCGCCATCACGAACATGCGGCACGTCGCTCTGCTCGACGACGCCCGCACGGCGATTTCCAAGGCCCGGACGGCGGCGCAAGCCGCGGCGCCCGAAGAGTTCATCGCCGCCGATCTGCAGCAGGCCCGTGAACGGCTCGACGAGATCGTCGGCAGGAGGACAAGCGACGACGTTCTGCGGCATATTTTCGAGCGGTTCTGTATCGGGAAATGAGCTCGCTCTCGTTCGACATCGCCGTCGTGGGCGCCGGTCATGCTGGTGCCGAGGCCGCGCGAGCCGCCGCTCGCTTGGGTTGCCACGTCGCTCTCGTGACGCTGTCGCGCGGCACCGCAGGGCATATGCCCTGCAATCCTGCGATCGGGGGAACCGCGAAGGGTCACCTGGTGCGCGAAATCGACGCGCTGGGCGGACTGATGGCGGAGGCGATCGACGCCACGGGAATTCAATTCAAGCTGCTCAATCGCAGCCGGGGGCCTGCCGTCTGGTCTCCGCGTGCCCAGGCGGACAAGCACGCATATTCGTCATGGGTCTGCGATGTATTGGTCACAACCCCCAATATTGAAATTGTCGAAGCCAAGGCGGGAGGCATTCTTTCGTCCGGGGGGCGAGTCGTTGGACTTGAGCTCGAGGACGGCGAACGCCTCTCGTGTAGAGCGCTGATCATCACGGCCGGGACGTTTCTGAACGGGTTGATTCATATCGGTCGCGACCAGCGGCCCGCAGGCCGGCACGGCGAACCTCCATCGCGCGCCTTGTCCGAGTCCATCCGAGACCTCGGGTTCACGATGGGAAGGCTGAAGACGGGAACCCCGCCACGGCTGCACCGTCGGAGCATCGACTTCCGCTCGTGTGTCGAGCGCGGCATATTCATCGAGGAGAAGGGGGACGCCTCGCCAGTCGCCTTCTCGTTCGAGTCGCGCGCGCCCGTCCAGAACCGTGCGAGCTGCTGGCTGCTCCACACGACAGATCGCGTGCACGCGCTCGTGCGCGACCACGTCGGCGAGAGCCCGCTCTTCAACGGGCAGATTCGCGGCATCGGTCCGCGATACTGCCCGTCGCTCGAAGACAAGGTGATGCGTTTTCCCGATCGGGAGCGCCATCAGATCTACCTGGAGCCGGAGGGGCTGCACGCGGACGAGATTTACGTCAACGGGTTCTCGATGTCGCTGCCGGCGAAGGTGCAGGAGCAGATCGTGCGCGCGATGCCTGGGTTGGCCGACGCCGAGATGCTGCGACCGGGATACGCCGTCGAGTACGACTTCGTCCAGCCCACCGAGCTGCGCCACACGCTCGAGACCAAACGTCTCCCTGGCCTCTTTTTCGCGGGACAGATCAACGGGACGTCTGGGTACGAGGAAGCCGCAGCGCAGGGTCTCGTGGCTGGCATCAACGCAGCCATGAGCGTCCAGGCCAAGCCAGCGTTCGTGCTCGACCGCGATGAGGCGTACATCGGCGTGCTCGTGGATGATCTGGTCACGCGAGGATGTCTCGAGCCGTACCGGATGTTCACCTCCCGCGCAGAGCACCGCCTGCTCTTGAGAATCGACAATGCAGACCTGCGGCTGACGCCGCGAGGGCGAACCGCCGGGCTCGTTTCTGATGCTCGCTGGGATAGCTTCGAACGGCGCAGAGTCAGGTACGAGAGCAATCTCAGCAGTCTAGACACCGTCGTCGAAACTGAACCGGGTACGCGAATGCCAGCCTCTCAGGCGCTTCGCCGTCCAGAAGTCCGCCTCGCCGATCTGGTCCGTGCTGGTCTCAGAGTCGAGTCCGTCAACGACCTCGATCTGCTCAGCCTGGAAACGGCAGTCAAGTACGAGGGGTACTTGAAGCAGGAGGCCTCACGAGCCGCCAGGCTCCGGAAGGCGGAGCGACGAGCCATACCTGCCCGGTTCCCGTTCGACCGTGTGCCGGGTCTTTCTCACGAAGTAGTCCAGCGCTTGAGTCAGGTGAGTCCCGAGACCCTTGGCCAGGCGTCGAGAATCCCAGGTATGACGCCGGCTGCGGTTGCCGTGCTGAATGCCTACCTCTCGCGGTTATCCTGAGGCGATGACCGGCCGGGAGTTCAAAGAACGGCTCTCGAGGCGCGCAAAGAAGGCCGGCGTCGCTGTCTCTGGACCACTCGCCGATCGGCTCTGGGTCTACTTTCAGCTGCTGTCGAAGTGGAACTCCAAAATCAACCTGACCGGCCTTGACCTCGCGGAGCCTACTCCTGAGGGTCTCGACCGCTTGCTCATAGAGCCGCTGGTGGCGGCCTCCTACGTGGAGGGCGCAGGGTCGCTGATCGACATCGGCTCTGGAGGCGGATCGCCGGCTCTTCCCCTTGCGTTGGCGCTGCCTGGCCTACGGTTGGCGATGGTCGAGGTGAAGACACGTAAGTCCGTTTTTCTTCGAGAGGCGGCCCGAGAACTTGGGTTGGAGAACGCCACAGTGGTGACGACCCGACACGAGGCGCTCCTGGCTGACCCCTCCTTCCACGAAGCCTTCGATCTTCTGTCTATCCGGGCCGTCAGGGTCGAGGCACGGGTCTTCGCCGCTCTGCAGGCGTTCATTCGTCCGGGTGGTCGCCTGCTACACTTCCGAACGGCTGCTGAGACGGCGCCTCTCCTTCCTCCGCCACTTCAGCTCATTGGAGCCCACCCGCTCGGGGAAGCGTCACGCGGTCAGCTGCTGGTTATCTTGAAGGCGACCCGGAACGTTCCACGTGGAACACTCGCCGAATCTCGATTGACGCCCGAGCCCTGAAGCAGTAGATTCATGACCCCTCACGGCACGCGCACAGGCCACAATTAGTCCGTATGACCGAAACAACACAGTCTGCGAAGGGCTGCAGGGTCGTCGCCGTCGCCAACCAGAAGGGTGGCGTCGGCAAGACGACGACCGCCATCAACCTGGCCACCTCCATCGCGCGCACCGGTCGCCGGGTGCTCCTCATCGACCTCGACCCTCAAGGCAACCTGACGAGCGGCATCGGTCTGCGCGGACAACGAGCTCCTGGCGGCACGGTCTACGAGGCGCTCCTCTCCGACGCGGACCCGGCCAGCTTTCTCGCCCCGACCACGGTGCCCTCGATGTTCCTGGTCCCGACCGACCGCAACCTGACGGGCGCCGAAATCGAGCTGGTGCCGATGCCGGAACGGGAGCGGCGGCTGAAACGGGTGGTCGATGGGCTGCGACCGTCATTCGACTTCGTCTTCATCGACTGCCCCCCATCGCTCGGGCTGCTGACGCTCAATGCGCTGGTTGCCGCTGATGCGGTGCTGATTCCGTTGCACTGCGAGTACTTCGCGCTCGAAGGGCTGGCGGATCTGGTCGGGACCATGCGGCGCGTGCGCGCCTCGTTCAATCCCGCGCTCGACATCGAGGGTGTGCTGCTCACGATGTACGACGAGCGCACGAACCTGGGACAACTCGTCGCGCGCGACGTGCGCGAGTTCTTCCGCGAGAAGGTGTTCAACACGATCATTCCGCGCAACGTGAAGCTGGGCGAGGCGCCCAGCCACGGCATTCCGGGCGTGCTGTACGACGCGAAATCGCGCGGCGCCGCCGCCTACCACGCGCTGGCGCAGGAGCTGCTGGCGCGCAACGCGGCTTGAGAGGGTTTTCGAGGGTATTTCCGTGGACAAACGCCCCGCACTTGGCAAGGGCCTCAGCGCGCTGATTCCCGACGCCCCCCCGGCGGCCGCGAGCGGTCCGCTCGAAGTGGACATCGACCGCCTGTCGCCGAACGAGCTGCAACCCCGCATGCAGTTCGACGACGCAAAGCTGGAGGAGCTCGCACGCTCGATCAAGGACAAGGGGATCATTCAGCCGATCCTCGTGCGGCCGCTGGCGGGCGGCGCCTATCGCATCATTGCCGGCGAGCGGCGGTGGCGCGCCGCGCAGCGCGCGGGGCTGCTCAAAGTCCCTGTTGTCGTTCGTGAGGTTGCCGACGGATCCGATCAGCAGCTGCTCGAGCTCGCCTTGATCGAAAACATTCAACGCGAGAACCTCAATCCGGTGGACGAAGCGATCGCCTATCAGCGTCTCGCCGATCAGTTCTCGCTGACCCAGGAGCAGATTGCGGCGGCGGTCGGGAAAGATCGGAGCTCGGTCGCCAACTTCATGCGGCTGCTCAAGCTGCCCGATGAAGTGCGGGCCGATCTCGCGGCCGGCTCGATCACGATGGGGCACGCGCGCACGCTGCTCTCGCTTCCAGACGCCGCGGCGCAACGGCATGCGGCTCGTGAAGTGATTTCGCGGGCCCTCTCGGTGCGCGACACCGAGGCGCTGGTCAAGCGCCTCTCCGAGCCCGCGGTGCCGAAGCCGGCGCCGGCGCCCCCGGACGTGCACACGAAGGCCGCCGAAGACCGCATGCGCTTCGCCTTGGGGGCGAAAGTGAAAATCGTGCGGCGCAGGGCTGGCGGAACCATCGAAATCGCCTTCGACAACGAGACGGAACTGAATCGGTTGTACGAGCACCTCACCGCCAAGAACTGACCCCGGCGCTGGAAGCGGTGCCCGGACGATTCTGCCTAACAACCGGGCTCTTTTCCGTGATATAAAGAGACGTTTGTGCCGTTGAGGTACAAGCTCGCATGCGGTCGGCAGGCCGGATGAAGAGCCCCGCGCGCGAGCCGTACGACCCGAAGAAACTACCGGGAGGCGACCACGTTGTTGTCTGACTCCGCAACGGTCACCCGCTTGGATTCCACGAGGACCCGATGAGCAGCGCATCCGCTGTCCGATATGCCCGCGCGCTTTTTGACGTCGCGCTGAAGGAATCGGATCCGAGCCGGATCGAGCAGGAGCTTTCTTCCATCGTCACGCTCGTCACCGGCCACGCTGAACTGCGGCACGCACTCGAGAGTCCAGGCATTCCTCCCGTGGCCAAGAAGTCGGTGGTGGAGGCGCTCGTCGCGCGCGGGCAGTTCACCCCGTCAGTCGGCAAGCTGCTCGTAATGCTTGCGGAGCGCGATCGCCTCACCTTGCTCGAACCCGTGCTCGAGGCGTTTCGCGCACGCCTGCGTGAACAGCAGAGAGTGCTCGAAGCCGAGGTCACGACGGCCATCCCACTCGAGCCCGAGCAGCAGGCCGCGCTGCGGCAGCGTCTCGGCGCCGCCACCGCGCGTCAGGTGACCCTCACGACCAAAGTGGATCCATCGCTCATCGGCGGCGTCGTCGCGCGCATCGGCGCCACCGTGTACGACGGCAGCCTGGCCACACAGCTGGCGAAGTTGAAGGGGCGGCTCGCGGAGAACCGCTGAGCGCCCGCGAAACGCACGACGAAGAAGGAACGACATGGACATCAGAGCGGACGAAATCTCCAAGATCATTCGCGACCAGCTGGGCAGCCATTCGGTCGAGATCGATGTCGCCGAGGTGGGCAGCGTCATCTCGGTCGGCGACGGAATCGCCCGCGTCCACGGCGTCGAACGTGCCATGGCCGGCGAGATGCTCGAGTTCGGGCAGGGCGTATTCGGCATCGCGCTCAACCTCGAAGAGGAGAGCGTCGGCGCGGTGCTGCTCGGCGGCGCCAAGGAGATCAGTGAAGGCGACCCGGTGAAGCGCACCGGCCGCATCATTTCGGTGCCGGTCGGCGAAGCCATGCTCGGCCGCGTCGTCAACGCGCTTGGTCAGCCGATCGACGGCAAGGGGCCGATCGCGACCACGGAGTTCCTTCCGATCGAACGCATCGCTCCGGGCGTGGTGGATCGGCAGCCCGTGAAGGAGCCGCTCCAGACTGGCCTCAAGGCCATCGACGGCATGGTGCCCGTCGGCCGCGGGCAGCGCGAGCTGATCATCGGCGACCGCCAGACCGGCAAGACCGCGGTGGCGGTGGACACGATCATCAACCAGCGCGGCAAGGGCGTCATCTGCATCTACAACGCGATCGGGCAGAAGCAGTCCACCGTGGCGCAGGTCGTCCGGACGCTCGAAGAATACGACGCGATGAGCTACACCATCGTCGTGGCGGCGACGGCGTCGGATCCGGCGCCGATGCTCTACATCGCGCCCTACTCGGCCTGTGCGCTCGGTGAATTCTTCCGCGACTCGGGCCGGCATGCGCTGGTCGTGTACGACGACCTTTCGAAGCACGCCCAGTCGTATCGCGAGATCTCGTTGCTGCTGCGCCGGCCGCCGGGCCGCGAGGCGTACCCCGGCGACGTCTTCTACCTGCACTCGCGCCTGCTGGAGCGCGCCGCGAAGTTGAACGCCGCCAACGGCGGCGGCTCGCTGACCGCGCTCCCGATCATCGAGACGCAGGCCGGCGACCTCTCGGCGTACATCCCGACCAACGTGATTTCGATCACCGACGGGCAGATCTTCCTCGAGAGCGACCTCTTCCACCAGGGCGTGCGCCCCGCCATCAACGTCGGCAACTCGGTGTCGCGCGTCGGCGGCTCGGCCCAGATTCGCGCCATGCGCTCGGTGGCCGGCACGCTCCGCCTCGACCTCGCGCAGTACCGCGAGCTGGCGGCGTTCGCGCAGTTCGGCAGCGACCTCGACAAGGCGACGCAGGCGCAGCTCAATCGCGGCCGCCGGCTGGTCGAGATCCTGAAGCAGCCGCAGTATCAGCCGCTCGCGGTCGAGAAGCAGGTGATGATCGTCTACGCCGCCACCAAGGGCTTCCTCGACAGCGTCGCGATCGAAGACGTGCGCCGCTACGAGGAGGAGCTGTACCGCTTCCTCGAGACGCGTCACGCCGCCGTGCTGAGCGGCATCGCGGAGAAGAAGATCATCGACGACGAACTGAAGGCCGGGATCGAAGCGGCGCTCAAGGACTTTGGCCAGCAGTTCGCTGCCGTGCGCGGCACCGCCGCCGTGGCGTAGGGACGCCGCGAGACTGTCATGCCGTCCCTGATTGACCTCCGTCGCCGGATCCGCGCGGTCAAGTCGACGCAGCAGATCACCAAGGCGATGAAAATGATCGCGGCCTCGCGCCTGAAGCGCGCGCAGGACCGCGTCGTGGCGGCCCGTCCCTTCGCGCAGCGGATGCTCCGCGTCTTGAACAGCCTGGTGTCGCGCGTCGAGTCCGACGCACACCCGCTGCTCAAGATGCCCGATCAATCGGGCGCGCCGGCGCTGCTCATCGTCGTGACCGCCGACCGTGGACTGTGCGGCAGCTTCAACTCCAACGTGATCAAGGCGGCCGGCCAGTTCATCACGACTGAAGGGCAGGGCCGCGAGGTGGCGCTCGGCCTCGTCGGTCGCAAGGGCCGCGAGTTCTTCCGCCGCCGCGGCTTCGACGTGCGCTACGAGGCCGTGGGCATCTACCAGCGGCTGTCGTTCGCACACGCCGCGGAGCTGGGCAATGCCGCGATCGAGGAGTTCACGTCGGGGCGCGTCGGCAGCGTCTACCTGGTCTACAACGAGTTCAAGTCGGTGATGACGCAGAAGCTCGTCGTCGAGCGCCTGCTGCCGATTCCGCGGCTCGAGCCCGAGGCGGGCGAGGCGTCGTCGTCGATGGACTACATCTTCGAGCCGGCGCCCGAGCAGATCTTCTCGGAGCTGTTGCCGCGCCACGTCCAGGTGCAGGTCTATCGCGCGCTGCTCGAGTCGAACGCGGCGTTCTTCGCCGCGCAGATGACGGCCATGGATGCGGCGACCCGCAACTCGGCCGAGATGATCGAGAACCTGACGCTCTACATGAACAAGGTGCGGCAGGCGGCGATCACGCGGGAAATCATCGAGGTCGTGTCCGGCGCGTCGGCAACGTAGATTGTACGTAGAGGATTAGAGGAATGGCACGCATAGGAAAAGTCGTCCAGGTCATTGGGCCGGTCATCGACGTCGAGTTCACCGGCGGCCTCCCGGAGATCTACAACGCCGTGCGCATCGTGTCCGACGCGAAGCCCGGCGTCGAGAAGATCGACGTCGTCGCCGAGGTGGAACAGCACCTCGGTGAGAATCGCGTGCGTACCGTGGCCATGAAGCCCACCGACGGGATGACCCGCGGAATGGAAGTGATCGACACCGGCGCGCCCATCAAGGTGCCGGTCGGCCCCGAGACGCTCGGCCGCGTGCTCAACGTTCTTGGCGAGCCGGTCGACTACCCCGATCGCCCGGTGCTGTCGAAGGAGCACTGGCCGATCCACCGCGACGCGCCGACGCTCGAGCAGCAGTCCACGGAGCTGCGCATGTTCGAGACCGGCATCAAGGTGATCGACCTGCTGGAGCCGTACCTGCAGGGCGGCAAGATCGGCCTGTTCGGCGGCGCCGGCGTCGGCAAGACCGTCATCATCATGGAACTCATCAACAACATCGCCATGAAGCACGGCGGTGTGTCGGTGTTCGGCGGTGTGGGCGAACGCACCCGCGAGGGCAACGACCTGTGGCTCGAGTTCCAGGAATCGGGCGTGATCGACTCGAAGGACCTGTCGAAGTCGCGCGCCGCGCTGGTCTACGGCCAGATGACGGAGCCGCCGGGTGCGCGCCTTCGTGTCGGCCTCTCGGCGCTGACGGTCGCGGAGTACTTCCGCGACGCCGAGAACAAGGACGTGCTGCTCTTCATCGACAACGTGTTCCGCTTCACGCAGGCGGGCTCCGAGGTGTCGGCGCTGCTCGGCCGCATGCCATCGGCCGTCGGCTACCAGCCGACGCTGCTCTCGGAAATGGGCCAGATGCAGGAGCGCATCACATCCACGAAGAAGGGCTCCATCACCTCGGTGCAGGCGATCTACGTGCCCGCCGACGACTACACGGACCCGGCGCCGGCGACGACCTTCGCTCACCTCGACGCCACCACCAACCTGTCGCGGCAGATCGCCGAGCTCGGGATCTACCCGGCCGTCGATCCGCTCGCCTCCACGTCGCGCATTCTCGACCCGCGCGTCATCGGTGACGAGCACTACGCGGTGGCGCGCTCGGTCAAGCAGGTGCTGCAGCGCTACAAGGACCTGCAGGACATCATCGCGATTCTCGGCATCGACGAGCTGTCGGAAGACGACAAGCTGACGGTGACGCGCGCGCGCAAGATCCAGAAGTTCCTGTCGCAGCCGTTCTTCGTCGGCGAGCAGTTCACCGGTCTGAAGGGCAAGTACGTGACCGTGGCCGACACCGTGCGCGGCTTCAAGGAGATCGTCGAGGGCAAGCACGACGCGCTGCCCGAGCAGGCGTTCTTCATGGTCGGCACGATCGAAGAGGCGGTGGAGAAGGCCGCGAAGCAGGCCGCGTAGGGCGACACATGGCAATTCCCCCGCTCCCGACCTCGCTGACGCTCGAAATCGTCACACCCGACCGGGCCCTCGTTGCCGAACAGGTGGACGAAGTGGAGGTGCCCGGCTCGGAGGGTTACTTCGGCGTGCTGCCCGGGCACGCGCCGCTGCTCTCCTCGCTGCACGTGGGCGAGCTGTGGTACCGCAAGGGCCAGGAGAAGCACTACCTGGCCATTGCGTTCGGCTTCGTGGAGGTGCTGCCAGACAAGGTGACCGTGCTCGCGCAGATCGCCGAACGGGCCGAGGATATCGACCTGGCGCGGGCCGAGCAGGCCATGTCTCGCGCGGAGGGCCGCGTCAAGGTTCCGGGCGCTCCTGACATCGACTTCGAGCGCGCGCGCATCGCGATGATGAAGTCGTTGATGCGGCTGCAGGTGGCGTCGCGGGCGCGGACGCGGGGCTAGACAGACATGGGCGGGTGTTCAGGCCCGCCTACGGTAAACTGCCGCGCAGGCAGTGCTCGCCAACCTCCGACAGGTCTTCCGCTACCGGGCGCTCATCTCCAGTCTCGTCGCCCGTGAACTGAAAGCACGCTACCGCGGGTCGGTCCTCGGGTTCCTCTGGACGTTCGCCAACCCGCTGCTGCTCCTCGGCATCTATACCTTCGTCTTCACGGTCGTGATGCCGGGGTCTCGCGGCGGCACGCGGCTCGAGCCGTACGCGCTGTTCCTGCTGTGCGGCATCCTGCCATGGACCTGGTTCCAGACTTCGGTTCTCGAGAGCTGCACCGTGCTCGTGGCCGGGGGCAATCTCATTCGCAAGGTGCTGTTCCCGGCGGAAGTCCTGCCGATCGTCACCGTCCTGACGGGTCTCGTGAACTTCGCGTTGAGCCTGCTCATTCTCGCGGCGTTCCTGGCCTACTATGCCCGGCCGGTCAGCGCGGGCGAACTGGCCTGGCTGCCGGTGATCGTGCTCGTGCAGCTGACGTTCACGCTCGGGCTGTCGCTGCTGCTCTCGAGCCTTACCGTACACTTTCGCGATCTGCGAGACCTGGCGGCCAACCTGCTGACCCTCTGGTTCTGGGGCACGCCGATCATCTACTCGATGTCGCAAGCCCCGGAGCGATTTCATCGCCTTCTCGGCTGGAACCCGCTGACGCACTTGATGGTCGCGTACCAAAGCGTGCTGTTCCTCGAGGGTCCTTACGACGGCTGGCCGGCGCTCCTCTGGCTCGGCGTGCTGTCGCTGGCGCTGCTGGGCGTGGCCTACTTCGTGTTCGATCGGCTCCGCGATACGCTGGCCGAGGAAGTCTGATGCACGCTGTCGAGGTCCGCGACGTTCGCAAGATCTACCGCCGTTACGGGCGTCGCAAGAGCTTCGGTACACTGAAGAGCGCGCTGCTGAGCGGCGGCGTTCTGCGCAACCTCCGGCCGGACACCACGTTTCTCGCGCTCGACGGCGTCAGCCTGGACGTCGAAGCCGGCCGCACGGTGGGCATCATCGGCCGCAACGGGTCCGGCAAGAGCTCGATGCTCAAGCTGATCGCCGGCATCGGCAAACCCACGTCGGGCACGGTCCGTGTATCCGGACGAGTGTCGGCTCTGATCGAGCTCGGGGCGGGGTTTCATCCCGAGATCTCGGGACGTGAGAACGTGTTCATCAACGGCATGATGCTCGGGCTGTCGAAGGCGGAGATTGCCCGCCGCTTCGACGACATCGTGTCCTTTGCCGAGCTCGGCGAATTCATCGACGAGCCGGTGAAGACCTATTCGTCCGGCATGTACATGCGGCTGGGGTTCGCGGTGGCGATCAACGTGGATCCTGACGTGTTGCTCGTGGACGAGGTGCTGGCGGTCGGCGACGAGGCCTTCACCCACAAGTGCCTCGAGAAGTTCGCTGAGTTCAAGCGTCGCCGCAAGACCATCGTGCTCGTGACGCACACGCTCGATCTGGTGACCCGGCTCTGCGACGAGGCCGTGTGGCTCGACGGCGGTAAAGTGCGCGCCGCAGGCGACCCCAAGCGCGTTGTGGACGCCTACCTGCTCGAGGTGGCGAGCAGCGAGAATCGTCCGCGCACGGAGGCGCCGCCCGACCCGGCAGCCGCACCGGATTCGAACGGGGCCGGACGGTGGGGCTCCCGGGAGGCCGAGATCGAACAGGTGGAGCTGCTGCGCGCCGACGGCCAGCCCGCCCATGTGTTCGAGTCCGGGCAGCCGATGCGCATTCGCGCCCATGTGCGCGCGCCGCGCCCGCTCCAGGACTTCGTATTCGGCATCGGCATCTTCACGGCCGACGGCGTCTGCTGCTTCGGCACCAACACCGACATCGAAGGGGGCGTCCCCCGCGAGTTGTCGGGAAGCGGCGACTTCACCGTCGACATCGACCGGCTCGATCTCGTCGCCGGCGCCTACAAGCTCGACGTCGCCGTCCACCGTCACGACGGCGTTCCCTACGACTACCATCGCTTTCTTTACTCGTTCCGCGTGGCCTCGCCCGTGAAGGACACGGGCATCTACCGGCCGCGCCACCGGTGGACCTTCGGCGGCGGCATTACCATCGCGGAACCGCCGGGCGGGCAGCCATGAGGAGCACGCCAGCACCAGCTGGTTCGGTGGCCGCCGCGAAGGCGCTCGCCGCGCGCGTGCAAACCGCGGGGGGGCTCGTCGTCTTCACGAACGGCGTCTTCGACCTGCTGCACCCGGGGCACGTACGCTACTTGCAGGCCGCACGGCGGCTCGGCGACGCGCTGATCCTGGGCGTGAACTCCGATCGATCCGTGCGCGCCAACAAAGGTCCGGAGCGGCCGATCAATCCCGAGCACGAACGCGCCGAAGTGCTGGGTGCCTTGGCCTGCGTCGACCTGGCGGTCATCTTCGACGAGGACACGCCGTACGCGCTCATCTCCCAGCTCCAGCCCGACGTCCTCGTGAAGGGCGCCGATTGGGGGGAACACGACATCGTCGGCCGTGACGTCGTCGAGGCGCGCGGCGGGCGCGTGGTCCGCATGGAGCTCTCGAAGGGCTTTTCGACCACCAGCCTGATTGAACGCTCCCGCACGCGAGGGACGGCGAGTCCGTAGCACCTCTACACCATGTCCGTGTCCAGCCCGTCCCTCGCGCTGCGTGCGCTGTTTGCGCGCACGGCTTCGCGGCTCGAATTCGATCGCCCTGCGGGCGTCATCGCGGGCCTGAGCCCGGCCGTCAAAGCGCTGGCCGCCGTGGCCGCGGCGCGCGCCCGCCCCGGACCGACGCTGCTGGTGGTGCCGACCGATCGAGACGTCGAGCAGCTGGTGGCCGACGCCCGCTACTTCTTTGCGGCGCTCGAAGGCGCCGCGGACGCAGCGGCCGAATCGGCGGTGACGCCGTTCCCGTCGCTTCAAGTCGATCCCTACCGGGGCATGGCGCCGCACTTCAAGGTGGCCGCCGCCCGCGCCCGGGCGCTCTATCTGGCGGCCACTGGACAGGTGCGCCTGATCGTCGCGTCGGCGGCCGCGCTGCTGCCGCGCGTCAGCACGCCGGAGCGCCTGCTGAAAGCGTCGATCGAGATTCGATCGGGTACCGAAATCGCACCGCACGATCTGGCCGATCTGCTCGCCGACGCTGGCTTTGCCCGCGAGGATCCCGTGGACGAGCACGGCTCGTTCGCCGTCCGCGGCGGGATCGTGGACATCTTCCCGGCCGACCACGAGGAGCCGGTTCGCCTGGAGTTCGTCGGGGACATGGTCGAAACGCTGCGCCGGTTCGATCCGGCGACGCAGCGTTCCAGCGCGGCGGTCGATCACGTCGTGATCGTGCCCGTGCGGGAAACGTTCGGCGGCACCGGGGACGACGGCGAGCCCGTGGGGCACACCACGCCCTCACTTGATTTCTTCTCGGTCAAGGGGGTGCGGCTGCTCGTCTGCGAGCATGAGCAGGTGGGCGAACAGGCCGTGCGGGTTCGCGACCAGCTCGAGGCCAGCTTCGGCGACGGCGGTGGCCGCGCGCGCTCGTACCTGCCGCCGCCGTCCGAGGCGTTCGTGACCTGGGACGATCTCGCCGATCGGCTCGGCGCCGCGCCAATGCTCGAGGAGCTGGCGGTCGGCGAATCCGGGCCCGCCCTGCGCGAAGTTCGCTGTCAGCCGGCGATGGAGTTCCATGGCCGCGTCGGCGACTGGGTCGCCGATCTCCGCCAGGCGCGCGAGCGCGGTGACACCGTGCTGTTCGTGGCCGACAGCGCCGGGCGCGCAGAGCGCGCCGTCGAGATTCTTCGCGACTACGACGTGGTGGCGGTGCCGGTGGAGCGCGCGGAGGATGCGCACGCCGCGGCGGTGCTGGTGGCCGTCGGCGCGTTGTCACGCGGGTTCCGGCTGGCGGATGCCGCGCTTCAGGTCTACGTCGAACGCGACGTATTCGACGAGGAACGCCGGAGCGGCGACAAGCGGGCGGGCATCGCCAAGGCCTTTCTGTCCGACCTCCGCGATCTCAAGATGGGTGATCTGGTCGTCCACGTCGATCACGGCATCGGCGAGTTCGTCGGGCTGAAGCAGCTCGGGGTCAGCGGCAGCGACCGCCCGCAGGAGTTCTTGGAGCTGCGCTACCAGGACGACGCCAAGCTGTTCGTCCCCGTCGAGCGCCTCGACTTGATCCAGAAGTACACCGGTGGCACGCGGCCGGCGCTGGATCGGCTCGGCGGCACCACGTGGGAAAAGGCGAAGACGCGCGTCAAGAAGGCGATGCGCGACATGGCCGAGGAGCTGTTGCGGCTCTACGCGCAGCGCAAGGCCGTGGCCGGCTTTGCCTTCTCGCCCGACACGCACTGGCAGGAGGAATTCGAAGGCGCGTTCCCCTACGAGCTGACGCCGGACCAGACCACGTCGATCGCCGAGATCAAGCGGGACATGGAAGCCTCCACGCCGATGGACCGTCTGCTCTGCGGAGACGTCGGCTACGGCAAGACCGAGGTGGCCATGCGCGCCGCGTTCAAGGCGGTCATGGACGGCAAGCAGGTCGCGGTGCTGGCGCCGACGACCGTGCTGGCGTTCCAGCACCAGAAGACGCTCGTCGAACGCTTTTCAGGCTTCCCGGTGACGATCGACATGGTCAGCCGCTTCCGGACGCGGCAGGAGATCAAAGAGGCACTCGACAGGGTGGCGGAAGGCAAACTCGACATCCTGGTCGGGACCCACCGGCTGCTGTCGAAGGACGTGACGTTCAAGGACCTCGGACTGCTGATCGTGGACGAGGAGCAGCGCTTCGGCGTGGCGCACAAGGAACGCATCAAGCAGATGCGGAAGAAGGTGGATGTGCTGACGCTGACCGCCACGCCCATCCCGCGCACGCTGAACATGTCGCTCGTCGGCATCCGCGACATGTCGGTGATCGAAACGCCTCCCAAGGACCGGCTGTCGATCCAGACCAACGTGGTCAAGTTCGACGCGCCTGTCATCGAGCGCGCCGTCCGCAACGAGCTGGCGCGCGGTGGGCAGGTGTACTTCGTCCACAACCGCGTTGAATCGATCTTCTCGATCGGTGGGCTGCTGCAGCGGCTGGTGCCTGAGGCAAAGATCGGCATCGGGCATGGCCAGATGGGGGAGGACGAGCTCGAGCGCGCGATGCTCGGCTTCGTCGAGCGCCGGTTCGACGTGCTGCTGGCGACGACGATCGTCGAGAACGGGCTCGACATCCCGAACGCCAACACGATCATCATCAACCGCGCCGATCGCTACGGGCTGTCGCAGCTCTATCAGCTGCGCGGGCGGGTCGGCCGATCGGATCGGCCCGCGTACGCGTACCTGCTCACGCCGCCGCAGGAGGCGCTCTCGCCAGTGGCCCGTAAGCGACTGGCCGCCATAAAGGAGTTCAGCGATCTCGGCAGCGGATTCCGCGTAGCGGCGCTGGATCTCGAAATCCGCGGTGCCGGCAACCTGCTCGGCGGCGAGCAGAGCGGGCACATCGACGCCGTGGGCTTCGACATGTACATGAAGCTGCTCGAGGAGTCGGTGCGCGAGCTGAAGGGCGAGGACCTGCTGGATGACGTGCGCGCCATGGTCAACCTGCGGGTGGACCTGAAGATCGACGAGCAGTACGTCCCCGACATGAACCAGCGGCTCATGGTCTACCGCAAGGTGGCTTCGGCGAGGACCGAACCGGAGCTGAACCGGGTGGTGGACGAGATCCGGGACCGATACGGCGCCCTGCCGTCCTCGGTGCTCAATCTGGTCGAGTACGGCCGCATCCGAGTGGCCGCGGATCGGCTGGGCGTGGAGACCATCGACCGCGAAGGGCAGGCCGTCGTCATAAGGTTCAGGCAAAACGCCCGGATCGACCCTCTCCGGCTGGTAAAGGTGGTTGGGGAGTGGCCAGGCGCCACCCTGGTTCCCCCGGTTTCGCTGAAACTGAGCCTGGATCCGGCGCTCACGGCTTCGGCCGGCCGGCGGCCCGAGACGCGGCCCGATGCCTCGTCGGGCCATCGTCCCGGCCGGCGCGCGCCGGCTCGGCCGGCCGCCGCGCCCAGCTGGTGGACCGCAAGGGCCACGGCCGGGGAAGTGACCGGCGGGTTCACGAAAGAGGAGATGCTCCGCCGTCCCGAGGGCGATCCGCGGGCCGAGGGCGGAATGTTCGCCCGGATCGAAGGACTGCTGAGGGCGCTGGCGTGAGCCGCCCGCCCAAAGGCGGCGCCTCGCTGGTAAAATACTGATCTTGAAGGGATTGCATGCGTAGATCGATCGTAACGCCGGCCGTCGGGATCCTCATGGCGCTTCTGCTCGTGGCGCCGCTCGGCGCGGAGATCTTCGAGCAGGTGCTCGTGAAGGTCAACGGCGAGATCATCACCAAGTCGGACTTCGAACAGCGCCAGGTCGGCGAGCTCCGCAACCGTCCGGAGCTTGCCAACGTTTCGCCGTCCAGCCCGCAATTGCGGACGGCGATCAACGAGATCACGCCCGACCTCATTCTCACCGCCGTCGACGAGCTGCTGCTCATCCAGCGCGGCCGCGAGCTCGGGTACGTGATGGGCGACGAGCAGTTCAACAGCATCCTCAGCGGCATCAAGAAGCAGAACAACCTCGAGGACGAACAGAAGTTCCAGGCGGCGCTGAAACAGGAGGGGCTGACGCTCGTGGATCTGCGCCGCAACCTCGAACGGTCGATGCTCGTGACACAGGTGCAGCGTGCCGAGGTGAACGACAAGATCAGCGTCAACGAGGAAGAGGCGCGCGCCTACTACGCCTCGCATCCCCGTGACTTCACCACGCCGGCCGAGTTCACGTTGCGCGAGATCCTCATCGAAGTGCCGGCAAGCGATCGCGGCGTGAACGTCGCGCAGGACGACGAGGCCAAGGCCAAGACCGAGGAGCTCCGCAAGCGCCTGACGAACGGGGAGCCGTTCGCGCGTCTGGCCGCCGACGTCTCGGCGTCGTCCTCGAAAGCCAACGGCGGCCTGATTGGTCCGATCAAACACGACGAGCTGGATCCGCGTCTGCAGAAGATCCTCGATGCCATGCAAGTGGGCGACGTCACGGAGCCGCTGCGCACGCAGCGCGGCTACCAGCTGCTGAAAATCGAGACGCGCACGGAGACCCGGGTCAAGACCTTCGAGCAGGCGCGCGCCGACATCAGCAACAGGGTGGCCGACCAGAAGCGGCAGGTCGAACTGCTGAAATATCTCGATCAGCTCCGCGAACAGGCGACCATCACCTGGCGGAACGACGATCTGAAGAAAGCCTACGAGCAGGGGCTGGAGAAGCGGCGCAAACAGCAGGCCGCGGCGCCAGCGGCCTCGGGCGACACGGCGCCGGCGAAGTAGCAGCGGCCGACACGATGGACGAATCGTCGCAATCCAGCGTGCCGGCCGCAGACCTCGCCGGATGGTTTGCCGTCTGGACGAAGTCCCGTCACGAACAGATCGTTCGCACCCAGCTCGAACAGAAGGCCATCGAGGCGTTCCTGCCCACCGTCACGCGATGGAGCCGATGGAAGGACCGCAAGAAGAAGATCGACTGGCCGCTCTTTCCGGGCTACTGTTTCGCGCGGTTCGATCCCCGGCAGCGGTTGAACGTGTTGAAGTGCGGCGGGGTGGTGAATATCGTCTCGGTCGAGGGTGAGCCCGCGCAAATTCCCGAGTACGAGATCCACGCGATCCGGCAGCTGGTCGAGAGTGATCTCGCCTATGATCCGTGCCCGCTCATCCGCGAAGGGACGATGGTGGAGGTGAGCCACGGGCCCCTGAAGGGCGTCGTGGGCCGTCTGTCCCGCAAGAATGACAAGGCACGGCTGGTCTTGTCGGTGGATCTCATCGGCCAGGCCGTGAGCGTTGAAGTCGACGCCGCGGACGTGAAAGCCTACTGAACGTGAAAATCGGCACCGTGAGTCTCGCGTCGCCGCTGGTGGTCGCACCCATGGCGGGCATGACCGACACGGCGTTCCGCCGCCTGGTGAAGCGCCACGGCGGCTGCGGCCTCGTCGTCACCGAAATGGTGTCGTCGGAAGGGCTGGTGCGCGGGATCGATCGCACCCTCGAATACGCCGAATACACCGAGGAAGAGCGGCCGGTGTCGATCCAGATTTTCGGTGGAGACCCCGAGAAGATGGCGGCCGCGGCGCAGGTCGTCGAGAGCATGGGCGCCGACATCGTGGACGTCAACATGGGCTGCCCGGTGCCGAAGATCGCCAAGCACAACGCCGGCTGCAGCCTGATGCGCGAGCCTTCGCACGCCGCCGACGTCATTCGCGCCATGACGACGGCGGTGAAGATTCCGGTGACGGTGAAGATGCGGGCGGGGTGGAACGACGCGTCGCGCAACGCGCCGGAGCTGGCGCGCCGCGTGCGTGACGCGGGTGCCGCCGCGGTGACGATTCATGGCCGCACGGCTGAGCAGTCGTATTCGGGCCGCGCTGATTGGGACCTGGTGGCGCAAGTGGCCGAAGATCTCGGTATTCCCGTCTTCGGCAGCGGCGACTGCGTGGAGCCCGACGAGATCCTGGCGCGGCTGCGCCTGGGCGTCAGCGGCGTGCTCGTCGGACGCGGTGTGCTGCGCAACCCATGGATCCTCGCGCAGGCGGCGGCGCTGGCCCGAGGCGAGACGCCGGCCCCGGTCACGCTCCAGCAGCGCGGCGAGTTTCTCCGCGCCTACATCCGCCTGCTGCTCGACGAGCGAGTGTCGGAGGCCAACGGCTTCCGCCATCACGCGCCCGGACAGCTCGATGATGCCGCCCGGCTGGCGCCCGCACGCGGCCGGGAGCGATGGGTAATCAACAAGGTGCGCGCCCTGTGCGCCTGGTATTCGAAGGGGCTCGAGGGCGGCTCGATCCTGCGCTCGCGCGTGAACACCGCGGACAGCCTGGCGCAGCTCGACGACATGATCGACGAGTTTTTCGCCGCCGAGCCCGCTCCGCCCGTCGCGGCGATCTGAGTTCCGTACAGAGGAAAGGCGGGTCGTGAGACCCGCCTTCGAATTCGACCCCTTAAGCCCTAAGCCTTAAGCCGACCAGGTTCTTAATAGCTCGACCAGCGCTGTCGCGACGAGCTCACCGGCTCGAGGACCGTGTTGTCCGGCGTGGTGCTGGCGTCGGACGCGAGCGGCGCCTGCCGGCGGTTCGAGCGCACGAGGCCCACCAGGTACTTCTTGTCCACCGCGTGCGAGGCGGCCTGGCGCAGCGACAGCTGGCCACGCCGCACGGCGCGTGCGAGCGAATCGTCCACCGTCGTCATGCTCATACCGCCCTCGCGTTGCACGCGCGCGATACCCGGGAAGTCGCCAGACGCCAGCATGGCGGACACCTCGCTCGTACCCACGACCAGGTCGCGTACCGCCACGCGGCCGCCGCCAAGGCGCTGCAGCGCGCGATACGCAAAGGCCACGCGGAACGACGTGGCGAGCGCGAGCCGCGTGGCCGCATCACCGCCTGCGGAGCCGCGGCCGACCACGGCGCGCAACGCCTGCATCGACGTCGGCGCGAGCACGCCAAGAATCACGAGGCGGCCGCTCTCGGCCGCACTGACCACCTCGCGCATTGCCGCTTCCGACGTCGGCGGCGCCACGATCAGCACGTCCGGCAGCTCGCTCGCGGCGGCGCGGATGGCTGCGGCAATGTCACCGTCGTTGCCGTTGAACTCACGCTGGCTGACGAAAGCGCCCGAGATTTCATGGCGCGCGCTTCCGGCCGCGCGCAGCGCGATCACGTAGCCGCCGCGCTGGCGGCCCGCCAGGTCGCCGACTGCTGCGGTCACGGCCGCCACGTCGGCGGTGGTCGGGGCGGACACGACGACGAGACCGTCGCCGTCGCACGCCGCGCGCACGCGCCGCGGAATGACCTTGTAGAGTGACCGGGTCGGCCCCTGCAGCCGCAGGCGCATCATCAGGCCGCTGCCCTGATCGTCTGCGAACGACCAGCAACTCACCTGCCCGACCGAGGGCACCTGCCACGTCATCTCGCCGTGAGAGCCCAGTTCCCAGCCCTTGGTGCGGCCGTTGTTGAACTCCGTGACCAGCTCCTCGAAGCGCCAGTTGTCCACGGCATCGGCAATCAGTGGTTCGAGCCGGTCCTCGACACGAGCGAGCGGCGCCACTCCCGCGCGGAGATAGAGCGCGGTTGCCCCGCGCGAGGCCGCGCGCGTGGCCCAGGCAGTGAGCCCGATCGGCTGGGTCTCGGGACGACGGTCGGCCGAGGGAGGTTCGACGAACTGGAGGTTGGGAGATGAGTTCACGGTGGACTCCTCGTAAGCCGGAAGCGGATGCTCGAGCGATTCGGACACGGCCGGCGTTGAGAACGTCCAGGCCGTGCGTTCGGGTTCGGGCGCGGCGATGCTGTCGTCCGCGTCGTCGTCGTATTCGGAAGCCGCCGGCTCGACGTCGGCCGACGCGGGCGGCACCTGCAGGAACAGTTCTTCGTACTGGCCGTTTGCCGACTCGGCGAGCGGCTCGAGCTCGGCGGCGGCGATTTCGTGCACGGGCGCCTCTCGCTGATCGAAGCCGTCTCCGGTCACCGCAAACGACGGCACCGCGTCGAAGACCCCTTCGGCTCCTTCGGCGACGGAGACCTCGAGCCATGGCTGCGGCGTCTGCCCGGCCTCGGTGGCGGTGTCGTGAACGTCGGTCGTCGCCGCGAGGGGCGTGGCCTCTGGTTCTGGCGCGGGCGCGGAGCTGGCCGGCGCGGGCGCGCACTCGCGCAGCTCGATGGTCACCTGATCGGACGTTCGTTCTGCCCACGCACTGAGCATCAGTCCGCCGGACACGGTGACCTCTTCGAGGACCTGACCAGAATCGCGCAG
>Ga0068867_100000391_pt1 | contig 29282 bp, 30 predicted proteins | sample KBSMisM32_FD_65649 | JGI IMG/M metagenome (GOLD analysis project Ga0068867, IMG submission 65649) | Miscanthus rhizosphere microbial communities from Kellogg Biological Station, Michigan, USA - KBS Miscanthus M3-2 | ecosystem: Host-associated > Plants > Roots > Rhizosphere > Soil ...
CGCGTTCCGGAGATGCCCAGCCCACCGGAGCCGCCGATGCCGCCGATGCCGGGTGTGCCAGCGGTACCCCCTGGCGCGGGCGCGGGGGCTGGTGCGGGTGCGGGGGCGGGTGCTGGCGCGAGATCGCGCGATGTCGAGGTCCAACCGGGCCGTGTGATCGTTCGCAGCAGAGAACGCAGCGGCGATGCATCGGCGGACAACGAAGACGTTCGCGTCGAGGTGATCCGCATCGGCCGCGGCGAGCATGCCGGTGCCATCCCGCCAATGCCTCCGATGCCGCCGCTCATGCTGCCGATCGTGCCGCGCGGCAAAGGTGAAACGAAGAGCCTCGGCAGCCGCGAGTTCGACGGCATCAAGGCCGACGGCACGATGACGTCGCACACGATCCCGGCCGGCGAAATCGGCAACGAAAAGCCGATCGTGGTCACCAGCGAACGCTGGTTCTCGCCCGAGCTGCACATCGTCGTGTACGCGAAGACAAGCGACCCGCGCGCAGGGGAAACCATCTACCGGCTGACCAACGTCAGGAAGGGTGAGCCGTCCGCGGAGCTGTTCAAGGTTCCCGCCGATTACCGGACGCGCGGCGAGGGCCGCAAGCCGTCGTAGTCCTCACGGTAAAATGCGAGGGATGGAAGTCCCGCCCCTCGCGCAGCGCATCGATGGCGTCCTGCCGCAGACGCAATGCACGCGCTGCGGATACGACGGCTGCACGCCCTATGCGAATGCCGTTGCCGAAGGCAGCGCCGACATCAACCGCTGCCCGCCGGGCGGCGATGCCGTCATCGTCGAGCTTGCGGCGCTGACCGGCCGCCCGCGCCGCCCGCTCGACCCTGGATGTGGCGAACACGGTCCGCTGCTGGTGGCCGTCATCGATGAAGCCGCGTGCATTGGTTGCACGCTGTGCATTCAGGCGTGCCCCGTCGATGCGATCATAGGCGCGCAAAAGCGCATGCACGCCATCCTGCCATCGCTGTGCTCCGGCTGCGAGCTGTGCGTGGCGCCCTGCCCCGTCGACTGCATCGCCATGGTCCCGGCGCAACGCGCGTGGAGCGCGGCGGACGCCGAGGCAGCACGGCTTCGCCATCGAGCGCGCAACGCGCGCGTGGACAAGCGCGAGCGTATCGCCAATCGCAAGAAAGATGCGCTGGCGCAGGTCGCGACCGAGCGCGAGCGGCGCCAGGCCACCGTGGCGGCGGCGTTGGCACGAGCCCGCGCGCGGCGCGGCGTTTAGTGTCAAGCGCGGGCCAACGCGAAGTGAATCCACAGAAAAGGCGCGCGATCTTCGAGCGCTTTCGCGCGCTCAATCCGCATCCGGAGACCGAGCTCCAATACCGATCGCCGTTCGAATTGCTGGTGGCCGTCGTGTTGTCGGCGCAGGCGACGGACAAGGGCGTGAACAAGGCCACCGCACAGCTGTTCAAGGTCGCCAACACACCGAAGGCCATCGCGCGGCTGGGCGTCGACGGACTCATTCCCTACATCAGCTCGATCGGCCTGTTCCGCAACAAGGCGAAGAACGTCGTCGCGCTCTCCGAATTGCTGATGAGCGAGCACGGTGGCGAAGTCCCCGCGGACCGCGCGGCGCTCGAGGCATTGCCCGGTGTCGGCCGCAAGACCGCCAATGTGGTGCTGAACAGCGCCTTTGGACAACCGACGATCGCCGTGGACACGCACATCTTCCGCGTCGCCAACCGCACGGGCATCGCGCCGGGCAAGGACGTCGCCGAGGTCGAGCGCAAGCTCGAGAAATTCGTTCCTGACGAGTTCAAGCAGGGCGCCCATCACTGGCTGATCCTGCACGGCCGCTATGTCTGCGTCGCGCGCACGCCGAAATGTCCCGAATGCATCATCCGCGACTTGTGCGAGTACCGGCACAAGACCAAAGGGCCGGTTCCGGCGCGGCCGCTCGTTGATTAGCGGGGTGTTGAAAATCGCGCTCTCACCTCATGCTCAGCTTCATTTTCGAGTGTAGCGAGAAATCTGCTTCGGAAAGAAATCAGTGGTTTGCCAAAAACGGAATCCTCGCTTCTCTTCGGAATGAGGCGGACGAGCAGGATTCGTCGGGACTTTTCAACAGAGTGTTAGGGCCTGTCAACGCAATGTTCAATCCATCGCGCGATCAAGCGCGACGCTTCCTCATCGACGCCTGGGCCAAGTATCGCGCACATCAGCCGCTGACCCCGCTGGAATCGCTCGCTGCCGGGCTGGTCGCCTTGCATCCCGAATATCACGCCACGTTCGAGCACCCTGAACAGCATGCGGACCGTGATTACTCCCCGGAAACCGGCGACATCAACCCGTTCCTGCATTTGTCGCTGCACCTCGCCGTCGCCGAGCAACTCGCGATCGACCAGCCGCCGGGCATCCGTGCGGAATTCGAGCGCATTCGATCGGCGCGCGGCGACGAGCACGCGGCGTTGCATGAAGTGCTCGAATGCCTGGGGGAAGTAATCTGGCAGGCGCAACGCCAGCAATCGCCGCCGGATGCGCAGCTCTATCTCGACTGCTTGCAGCGGAAATGAAAAAGGCGCCCGCGGGCGCCCTCATTGCCTGCACGTCGCAGTCGATCAATGCATCGTCGCCAACACGCTCGGCTGCGTCGAAAAATACGCGGCGACGTTTTCGATGTCCTTGTCGGTGAGGCCCTGCGCGAACCCGGCCATGATCGGATTCTTGCGCGCGCCCGACTTGTAGTCGCGCAGCGCCTTCTGCAGGTAGTCGGGATACTGGCCGGAAAGCTTGGGGTATTCGGGCATGATCGGCGCGGCGCCGTCGATGCCGTGACATGCGGCGCAGACTTCCTGCACCTTCTTCTTGCCCGCCTCGATATCGGCGGCGGCGACATTGCCCGAAACGAATATTGCAAGCGCGGCCACAGCGATCAGCATGCGTTTGGTCATGGTCATTTGCTTGCCGTCGTGAGCGGTGCTTGCGAGTAGTAGGCGGCGATGTCGCCCATATCGGCGTCGGAGAGCGAAGCGGCGATCGCCCGCATCGTCGGATGGCCGCGATTGCCGGTCTTGTACTCCTTGAGCGCCGCGACCACGTACGCGGCGTTCTGGCCGCCCAGCTTCGGCACCCGGTACACCTCGGGAAACGCAGTGCGCCAACCGACGATGCCATGACAGCCCTGGCACATCGCGACTTTCTGCGAACCCTTCAGCGGGTCGCCGGCGGGAGCGGCAGCTGGGGCAGCAGCGGGGGCTGGGGCCGCAGGCGCCGCAGCTGGGGCCGCAGGGGTTGCGCCCTGGGCAGCCGCAAGTTGCGGGACAAGTGCGCCACACAGCAATGCAGCGACCACGACAGATCGTTTCATCGGATGGATTGTTGGTTTATGGATGGGGCGCTGCGAACCTGCGGCGGGACGAAAAGCCATGCGATTCTAGGGTTGTGTGCAGCGCGGGTCAAACAGACCCGTCAGGTCTCGAGGTACTTCCGCTTGTCGGGCACGCCTTTCCACTCATCCGCATCGGGCGGCGCGGGCTTGCGCTCGATGATGGGCTTCCAGACCTTGGACAATTCCGCATTGAGTGCCGTGAATTCCTTTTGACTGTCGGGGACGTCGTCCTCGGCGAAAATGGCTTCGACCGGGCATTCGGCCACGCACAGCGTGCAGTCGATGCATTCGTCGGGGTCGATCACCAGGAAGTTCGGGCCCTCGCGAAAGCAATCGACGGGGCAGACATCGACGCAATCGGTATATTTGCAGCGAATGCAGGTTTCGGTGACGACGTAGGTCATGGGCGGCGCGGCGCGTGCGGGCCGCTATTGGCGCGAGGTGACCTTGAATTTTAGCAGATCGGCCCCTATGGTACGTCTGTGGCATACCAACTTGCGCCGGCCCCGCCGTTCGGCTACCGTAAGGCCAACCAGAAGCGTCGCGACCAAGCCTTCCTGCGCGGGCGAGGCGCCCGCATACGAGAGGATTTCAATGAGTGAAGCCATCAAGCATGTCTCCGATGCGACGTTCGACAAGGACGTCCTGCAATCGGGCAACCCGGTGCTGGTCGATTTCTGGGCGGAATGGTGCGGCCCCTGCAAGATGTTCGCCCCGGTCCTGGACGAGATTGCCAAGGAGTACGGCGGCAAGGTCACCGTGGCCAAGCTCGACATCGACGCCAATCCGTCCACGCCGGGCAAATACGGCATCCGCGGCATCCCGACCGTGATCCTGTACAAGGCCGGACAGGCGCATGCGCAGAAGGTCGGTGCGCTGACCAAGTCGCAGCTGACCGCGTTCCTCGACAGCAATCTGTAAGGAACAACTTCCGGCCGCGCGGCGTGTCTGGTTGACAGCCGCCGGTATCCTCTATACCCTGCTGTGTCGTAGGCGTGGTGTGCTGATCTGTAATTGACGCGCCGCCTTACTGCCTGAATCTGAATCGCCGGTCGCCGCTTCGCAATTCGCGCGACGTCCCGATTCCCAATCCGTCCCAGATTCGTCTTCACGGCCGCAACAAGGCCGCATCCGCGCCGCTCCGGCACGCCCCCCTCCAGCGCCATGCATTTATCCGAACTCAAATCCAAACACGTATCCGAGCTGATCGAAGTCGGTAATTCGAACGAGATCGAAGGCGCGAACCGCATGCGCAAGCACGACCTCATCTTCGCGCTGCTGAAACAGCAGGCGAAGAAGGGCGAGTCGATCTTCGGCGGCGGCGTCCTCGAAGTGCTGCCCGACGGCTTCGGATTCCTCCGCTCCCCCGACACCTCGTACCTCGCCAATACCGACGACATCTACATATCGCCGTCGCAGATCCGCCGCTTCAACCTGCACACCGGCGACACGATCGAAGGCGAGATCCGCACGCCGAAGGACGGCGAGCGCTACTTCGCGCTGGTCAAGGTCGACAAGGTCAATTTCGAGTCGCCGGAGAACGCCAAGACCAAGATCCTGTTCGAGAACCTGACGCCGCTTTTCCCCGACAAGCCGATGGTGCTCGAGCGCGACATCAAGGCCGAGGAGAACATCACCGGCCGGATCATCGATATCGTGGCCCCGATCGGCAAGGGCCAGCGCGGCCTGCTGGTGTCTTCTCCGAAGTCCGGCAAGACCGTGATGCTGCAGCATGTGGCGCACTCGATTGCGGCAAACCATCCGGACGTGATGCTGATCGTCTTGCTGATCGACGAGCGCCCGGAGGAAGTGACCGAAATGCAGCGGTCGGTGCGCGGCGAAGTGGTGTCGTCGACGTTCGACGAACCTGCGACCCGCCACGTGCAGGTGGCCGAAATGGTGATCGAGAAGGCAAAGCGGCTGGTCGAGCACAAGAAGGACGTCGTTATCCTGCTCGACTCGATCACGCGGCTTGCGCGGGCGTACAACACGGTCGTGCCGGCGTCGGGCAAGGTGCTGACGGGCGGTGTCGACGCCAATGCGCTGCAGCGGCCGAAGCGCTTCTTCGGCGCCGCGCGCAACATCGAGGAAGGCGGATCGCTGACCATCATCGCCACCGCCTTGATCGACACCGGATCGCGGATGGACGACGTGATCTACGAGGAATTCAAAGGTACCGGCAACATGGAAATCCATCTCGACCGCCGGATGGCCGAGAAACGGATCTATCCGTCGATCAACGTCAATCGCTCCGGGACGCGGCGCGAGGAGCTCCTGCTCAAGCCCGACATCCTGCAAAAGGTGTGGATCCTGCGCAAGCTCCTCTATCCGATGGACGAGCTCGAGGCCATGGAGTTCCTGCTCGACAAGGTCAAGCAGACCAAGTCCAACACCGAGTTTTTCGAGTCCATGCGCCGAGGCTAAGACGTGCACGAAAGGCTTCGGGCGGCCGCGCGCCTTTCGTGTTGAAAAGGCACGAAGCGCGTCGATCACAAGCCGCTCCGCGGCCGTTCAGTAACGCGCGTATGCGGGCTGAGTGGCTGCGGTCTACTGCGGTGACAGGCGCGCGATCCTTGTAGACCGGGGTTGACCTTGGTTTTACGCCAGGTAAGCCACTGTTTTCACGCGAATTATCGAGCCCCATTGCTATGCAGCCGCCCTGCCCTCATCTTGCGGGGTAGGCGGAAAATTGGCATACTTAATGGTTTTCCGCCTCCGATCCCTGCAAGGGGTACCTCCAAAGGCATTCAGCGGCAGCGCGCCGGCGAGCACCATCCACCGCGGGCTAGCGGGTCCAACGCGACGAAAGAGGACATCATGAAAGAAGGCATCCATCCCAAGTACGCCGAAGTGCAGGTCACCTGCAGCTGCGGCAACGTATTCGCGACGCGGTCGACGGTCACGAAGCCGCTTCACATCGAAGTCTGCGCGCAGTGCCATCCGTTCTACACGGGCAAGCAGAAGGTGATGGACACGGCCGGCCGCATCGACAAGTTCCGCCAGCGCTACGGCGCCAAGGGCGCGGCGGCGGCGCCTCCGAAGTCGGCCTGACCGGATACCCGACGTTGACGAAAAAGGCAGCCGCGGCTGCCTTTTTCATTCGGGGTGTGTAGCATCCACGCAGTCTCGTCCCACCCCGCATGCGCGCTCCCCGTCCCTACATCCCTGAGTCGGTCGATCCGGAAGCCGTCAGTCCGACGGGACCGTATCGCGCGCTGAAGCAGCTGGGCCTCGTGCTGCTGTGCGCGGCGTGGGTCGCGCTCGGGCTGGCCGGCCACGATCCGTGGAAGACCGAGGATGCAACGTCGATCGGCGTCGCGTCCGAAATGGCGGACAGCGGCGATTTCGTGGTGCCCACCCTCGCCGGCGAGCCCTACGTTCCGCGGCCGCCGCTTGCCTACATGGGCGGGGCGATTGCGATCAAGGCGTTCTCGCCGCCGCTGCAGATCCACAATGCCGCGCGCATGATCGCCGGCGTCGCGTTGACGCTGGTGCTGCTCGCGACCGCGTTCGCCAGCCGCGAGCTCAACGGTCGCGCGTTCCGCTGGCTTCCCGTGTTGCTGCTGGTTGGAAGCGTCGGCTTCTGGGACCGCGCGCATGTGTTGTCGCCCGAGTTGTTTCTCACGGTCGGTATCGCCGTCAGTCTGTACGGATTCGCCCTGGCCTTGCGCCGGCCGATTGTGGGGGGCGTGATACTCGGCATCGGAATCGCGATTGCGTTCATGGGCCATGGGCTCATCGGCCCGCTCTGGCTCGTCGCCACCGCGCTGCTGTTGCCGGCATGGGGCGCCGAATGGCGCAATCGCGCCTACGCCATCACCGTGGCGGTTGCGTTGTGCGTCGCATTCGTGCTCGCGCTGCCGTGGCCGCTCATGCTTCAGGCGCGCGATCCGGCGCTGTTCGCGGCGTGGTGGCAGAACGAATCGCCCGCGCATTACATCGCCATGCTCGGCGGCGAAGGTGCGCAGCCGCTGTATTACCTGCGCAACCTCGTCTGGTTTGCGTGGCCCTCGCTGCCGCTGATTCTTTGGCTTCTTTGGTTGCGCATGCGCGGGTTCAACGGCGGTCTCGCGCAACCCGGGATCATCGTGCCCGGCGTCCTGGCGCTCGTGATCCTCGGCAGTCTTCTCGCAACGCCGGAAGCACGGCTCGCCAACGCCCTTGCACTGCTCGTCCCGCTCGCCTTGCTGGCCGCCCTCGAAGTGGACTCGCTGAAGCGCGGCTTTTCCGGGGCGCTCGACTGGTTCGGCATTCTCTCGTTCGGCCTGGTCGCCGTGGTGTTCTGGGGCTTTTGGATCGATTCGTACATCAACGGGATGCCCGAGAATATTGCACGGCTCTTCCGCGACACGGAAGTCGGCTACAAGCCGTCGTTTCACCTGGGATCGATGCTCGCGGCGGTCGGGTTGACGGTGCTGTGGATCGTGCTGGTGCGGCCGGCGCGCCGGTCCAATCGGCGGGCGATTCTCAACTGGGCCGCCGGCGTGACGCTCATCTGGGGATTGGTGACGACGATCTGGCTGCCTTATCTCGATTCGCGCCGCAGCTATCGCTGGACGGTGGAGAATGTCGCGATGCGATTGCCACTGAAAGGCTGCGTCGCCAGCCGCAATCTCGGCGAGCCGCAGCGCGCGCTTTTTGCGTATTTCGCCGGCATTCACACCGTGCGGGAAGAGGCCCATCCGGTGCATGCCTGCGATGCGCTGCTGGTTCAATACGGGCGACTGGCGACCGATCCGGAGCCGCCGCCCGGCTGGACCGCCGTGTGGAGCGGCGGTCGGCGCGGCGACGACACCGAGCGTTTCGTGCTCTACCAGAGGCAACCTTGAAATTCATTGACGAAGCGACGATCGAAGTGTTGGCCGGCGATGGCGGCAACGGCGCAGCGTCGTTTCGCCGCGAGAAATACATTCCGCGCGGCGGTCCCGACGGCGGCGATGGCGGTCGCGGCGGCAGCATCTATGCCGTTGCCGATCGCAACATCAACACGCTGATCGACTATCGCTACGCCCGCATCCATCGCGCCAAACGCGGGGAGAACGGACGCGGCGCCGATCAGTATGGCCGCGGCGCCGACGATATCGTCCTGCGCGTGCCGGTGGGAACGGTGATCGCCGACGCCGACACCGGCGAACGCATTGCCGATCTCGCGGCGGACGGCCAGCGCGCGTTGCTGGCGCAGGGCGGCAAGGGGGGCCTCGGGAACCTGCATTTCAAGACGAGCACCAACCGTGCGCCGCGTCAATTCACGAAGGGCGAGCCCGGCGAGCAGAAGCATCTGAAGCTCGAGCTGCGCGTGCTGGCGGACGTCGGATTGCTGGGAATGCCCAACGCCGGCAAATCGACGCTGATTCGCGCGATCTCCGCGGCGCGTCCCAAGGTCGCCGACTATCCATTCACCACGCTGGCGCCGAATCTGGGCGTCGTGCGTACCAGCGAAGCGAAGAGCTTTGTCGTCGCGGACATCCCGGGGTTGATCGAGGGCGCGGCGGATGGCGCCGGTCTCGGTCATCGCTTTTTGCGCCATCTCGCGCGCACGCGTCTGTTGCTGCACCTGGTCGACCTCGCGCCGTTTGACGAGGAAGCCGATCCGGTGCACGACGCGCGGGCGATCGTCAAGGAACTGAGGCTCTACGACGAATCACTGTTCGAGAAGCCGCGCTGGCTCGTGCTCAACAAGCTGGACCTGATCCCCGGAGAAGAACGTGCGCAGCGGGTCGCCGCCTTCGTGAAGTCCTATCGCTGGAAAGGGCCGGTGTTCGCGATCTCGGCGGTGAACGGCGAGGGTTGCCGCGAGCTCACGTTCGCGATCCAGGCGTGGCTCGACGCGCACCCCTCATACGCAACGGCCGCCGTCGACGGCGACGAAGCGGCCGCTGCGCCCCTCGTCGTGACGCCCGCGCCGGTGCGGGCGCGGCGACGCCGTTCCCAGGAAGACGCGCCGTGACCAGGGTCTTCACCGATGCCAAGCGGCTCGTCGTGAAAGTCGGCTCGAGCCTGGTCACCGACGACGGCCGGGGACTCGACCACGCCGCGGTCGCGCGCTGGGCGGAAGAAATCGCGCAGTTGAAACGCGACGGACGCGAAGTCGTCCTGGTCTCGTCGGGCGCCATTGCGGAAGGCGTCAAGCGATTGGGTTGGACCAAACGTCCGCACGCCATCCACGAATTGCAGGCGGCGGCGGCCGTCGGGCAGATGGGCCTCATCCAGGCGTACGAAGCGGCCTTTGCGAAGTTCGGCCTGCACACAGCGCAGATATTGCTCACGCACGACGATCTCGCCGACCGCCGGCGCTATCTCAACGCGCGCACGACGCTGCGCACGCTGCTCGAGCTCTCGGTGATCCCGATCGTCAACGAAAACGACACGGTTACCACCGACGAGATTCGCGTCGGCGACAACGACACGCTGGGCGCGCTGGTGGCCAATCTCATCGAGGCCGATGTCCTCGTCTTGCTCACCGACCAGCAGGGCCTCTATACGGCCGATCCGCGCAAGTATCCGCAGGCGACGTTCGTGGGCGAAGCGCGCGCCGGCGATCCCGCGCTGGAAGCGATGGCGGGCGGCGCCGGCAGCGCGTTGGGGCGCGGCGGCATGCTGACCAAGGTGCTGGCGGCGAAGCGCGCCGCGCGGTCGGGCGCATCGACCATCATTGCGTGTGGCCGCGACACGAACGTGCTGACGCGGCTCGCGGCGGGCGAAGCCATCGGGACCACGCTGATCGCGCCTGCCGCGTCGCTGGCCGCGCGCAAGCAATGGCTCGCCGATCATGTGCAATTGGCGGGCAAGCTGCGTCTCGACGCCGGTGCGGTGCGGGCGTTGTCCAAGGAAGGCAAAAGCCTGCTGCCGATCGGCGTGATCGCCGTCGAAGGTAATTTCGAGCGCGGCGAAGTCGTCGGATGTTACGCACCCGATGGCCGCGAAGTCGCGCGCGGCCTCGTCAATTACGGCGCGCAGGACGCGGTGAAGATCCTGCGCAAGCCGTCAGCGGAAATCGAGTCGATCCTGGGCTACGTCGACGAGGCGGAGCTCATCCACCGGGACAACATGGTATTGCTCGCTTAGCGAGCAATACCATGTTGCGGCGGAGGCTAACGTACGGCGAAGCCGGACGTTAAGCGAGTGAAGCGAGCGGCCGGAGCCACAATTTCCGTATTGCTCGCTTAGCGAGCAATACCATGTTGCGGCGGAGGCTAACGTACGGCGAAGCCGGACGTTAAGCGAGTGAAGCGAGCGGCCGGAGCCGCAATTTCCGTATTGCTCGCCTAGGCGGAGGCACGACATGGTCCTTCCCGCACGACGCCTGTCGGCGCGGATGGCGCGGCTGTCGGCTCGCGGGAGTCGCGCGCCGCCTGCCGCGCGTCATGACCACTGCGCACGTTATGATGCGCGCGTCCCTGTTCATGGCGCATGCGCGATGCCGCTGAAACGTACCTTGGCTCTCGTTCCATCGCTGGCCGCGATTCTTCTTTCGCCCTCCGCCGCGCTTGCCGCCGGCGGCATGCAGGCGGGGCTATGGGAGCTCCTGCTGACGATCGACGTCAACGGCCGCGCGCAAGTGATCCCGGCGGCGCGCGAATGCATTTCGCAAACGGATATCGACAGTGGCAACCGGACGCTGCCGCGCCCCGACGGCAATTGCACATTGTCCAACGTCGCGCGCTCGTCCGACCGCGCGACCTACGAGCTCGCCTGCACCAACGACTCGCTCACGACCCAAGGCAAGGCCGACATCCGGTTCGGCGGCGATCGCTATGATGGCAAGGTCGACCTGACCGTTACGGAAAAGAGCGGCAATAGCGCGCCGCTTATCATGACCATCGCCGCGAAGCGTATCAGCGACTGCAGCAAGTAGTTTGTCACTTTTCGCTGGCGTCATTCCCGCGAAGGCGGGAATCCAGCGTCTTTTTCTGTGAACGCCACTGGGCCCCCACCCCCGCGGGGACGACGAGCTTGAGCGTCATTCCGTCGACGGCGCGACCGGATCCGCGTAGGAGTCCGGCATTTCCGGATGCTGGACGCCATACAGGCGCTGGCGGCGCGTCTGCGGCTTCGCGTGCAGGAACCGCTCGAGCTCGAGAAGCGCGCGCCGGTACGACTCGCGCTTGAACTCGATCACCGTCTCGAGCTCGATCCAGTAGTCGTGCCAGCGCCACGCATCGAACTCCGGATGCTCGGAGGCGCGCAGGCTTACGTTGTTGTCACGCCCGACGAGCCGCAGCAGATACCAGATCTGCTTTTGCCCGCGGTAGCTGCCGCGCCACTCGCGCTTGATCCAGTGTTGCGGCACATCGTACCGCAGCCATTCGCGCGTACGGCCAAGAACCTTCACGTGCTGGGGTTCGAGTCCGACTTCCTCGCGCAACTCCCGGTACATCGCCTGTTCGGGCGTTTCACCGGGATTGATGCCGCCTTGCGGAAATTGCCACGAGTGTTCGCGGATCCTCTTGCCCCAGAAAACCTGGTTCTTGCCGTTGACGATCACGATGGCGACGTTCGGGCGATAGCCGTCCCGATCGAGCATCGGTGTCACCCTGATGCAAATAAAGTTGGACCGATTGTTGCACAGGACGCCGCGGGCTGCCAAGCGGCGGCCGTCCTACGACCTTCAGCCGGCGTTGCCGGCCGATTCCACGGGGGTGACCGTCACGTTCAGCGTCCGGTCGCGTCGGACGATCAGCACCTCGATCGGCCGTGCGATCGCGTCCGCGGCGAGCAGACGCTGCAAGGTATCGACGTCCGGAACGGGCGTGCCGTCCATCGTCACGATGACGTCGCCGCGCGCGAGGCCCGCGATCGCCGCCGGCGATTCGCGCTCGACCGTTTCAATGCGCACGCCGGACTCGCGAGGCAAATCGAAATGGCGCACGATGCGGCGCGGCAACGGCAGTGTCTGTCCGCCCACGCCAAGCCGCGCGCGCCGCACACGGCCGTCGCGGATCAGGGCGATCGCGACACGCTCGGCGGTCGATGCCGCAATGGCGAAACAGATGCCCTGCGCCGCGCGGATGACCGCGGTATTGACACCGATGACGTCGCCGCGCGCATCGACCAGCGGGCCTCCGGAATTGCCGGGATTGAGCGACGCATCGGTTTGCAGCACGTTATCGAGCAGGCGACCGGTCTGCGCGCGCATCGAGCGGCCAAGGGCGCTGACAATGCCCGCCGTTACCGTATGCTCGAAGCCGAACGGACTGCCGATGGCGATCGCGACCTGGCCAACGCGCACGCTGGACGAAGCGCCGAAGCGGATCCATGCGAGGTCGCTCGCCGCCACTTTCAGCACGGCGAGGTCGGAATCGGGATCGTCGCCGACGATCCGGGCGGCCGCCGTGCGCCCGTCCGGCAACGACACTTCGATGGCCGCCGCGCCGCTCGCCACGTGGCTGTTGGTGACGAGATAGCCGTCTGGGGTGATGAGGAAGCCCGAGCCTGAGCCGTGCCCGCCGCGCGCCGCTTTTGCGCGCTCGACCCGGACATGCGCTACCGCCGGCGCGACGCGCGCCACGGCGCCCGAGACGGCGCGGGAGTAGGCGTCGAGGAGATCGGCATCCGGCACCGCCGGGGCGGCGGCTGGCGGCTCGTCGCGTGGATAGTCGAGCGGCATAGCCGGCAGATGGCGCCGTCCGATCCGCCTTTCAAGTGCGATGGCGCTCGACCCTGGCTTCCATTACCCTCGATGATTGCAGGTATACCCCTCCGCGGAGTTCGCCTCATGTCGCTGATCGTGACCACCATCCAGGACGACGTCGGTTTCATTACGCTCAACAATCCGGAAAAACGCAACGCGCTGACCGCTGATCTGGTTCGCGAATTCATCGCCGCCCTCGTGCAATTCAGGACGAGCCGCGTGCGTGTCGTGATCCTGCGCGCGCAGCCGGGCGCCGCGGTGTGGTCGGCAGGACATGACATCGCCGAATTACCCGAGGGAGACCGCGATCCGCTGGGTTGGGACGATCCGCTGTGCCATCTGGTGCGCGAGATCGAGGCGTTCGAAGCGCCCGTGATCGCGATGATCGAAGGGACGGTGTGGGGTGGCGCCTGCGAAGTCGCATTCGCGTGCGACTTGATCGTCGCATCGCCAGCGACCACGTTTGCCGTCACGCCCGCCAAGCTCGGCGTTCCCTACAACGTCGCGGGCATGGTCACGTTCCTCAACGCTGCCAATCTGCGGATCATCAAGGAAATGGCGTTCACCGCGCAGCCGATCAACGCGCCGCGCGCCGAGCAGCTTGGCATCGTGAACCATGTCATCCCGTTGCCGGAGCTCGAATCGTTCACGCTCGAATTGGCGCGCCAGATCGCGGCGAACGCGCCGTTGAGCATCGCGGTGATGAAGGAGCAGCTGCGCATTCTCGCCGGCGCGCGGCCGATGTCGCCGCAGGGATTCGAGCGCGTGGAGGGGCTGCGCCGCGTCGTATACGATAGCGACGATTACCGGGAAGGCATTCTGGCGTTCAAGGAAAAGCGCAAGCCGGTGTTCACGGGCCAATAGCAGGAGGTCGAGTGCGGACGACATCGATAGCGATCACGGTGACGGCGTTATGCGTGGCTTTGGCCACACCCTCGATTGCGCAGAAAATGCTGGCGACCTATCCGACGCTCACGACCTTCGCGGCGCTCCAGGCCGCGCAGGCGGCACTCGCACGCTGCCAGAAAGATGGCTTCACTGTCGCCGCCGCCGTGGTCGACCGCGGTGGCCAGCCGCTGGCGCTGCTGCGCGACAACCTGGCGGGGGCGCACACCAGCCAGACCGCCATCGGCAAGGCGGCGACCGCCGTCAGCTTCCGCATCGACACCTCGGAGCTCGCCGCAACGACGCAAGCGGGCAAGGCCGCCAGCGGGATTCGCGAATTGCCGAACGTCGTCGCGATCGGCGGCGGATTGGTGATTCGGGCGAAAGGCTCACTCGTGGGCGGCATTGGCGTATCCGGTGCGCCCGGCGGCGACGCCGACGATGCATGCGCGAAAGCGGGTATCGCCGCCATCAACGACGCCATCGAGCTCGAATAGTCGTCGCTCAACCCTTCGGGCGCGCGAGCATTGCATTGACGGCGTCGAGAAACTCCGTGAGGCTGATTGGTTTGCCGACGTAGCCATCGAAGCCGGCCTCCGTAATCAGCTTGCGGTCCTGTTGCATCACCGACGCTGTCACCGCGATCACCGGAATCTTCGCCGTCGCGGGATCGGCGCGCAGCACGCGCAACGCATCGATCCCGTTCATCCCCGGCAATTGAATGTCCATCAGGACCAGGTCCGGCTTGTGCTCGAGCGCCAGCGGAATGCCTTCCTCGGCCGTCGTGGCCTCGAGCGTCGTATGGCCCTTGACCTGCAGCACGTCGCGGACCAGCTTCATGTTCCGCGGGTTGTCTTCGACGATCAGGATGAGGCTCATCTATCCCCCACGCTTGCGGTGGCCACTGCGCTCATGTCCGGTCCGGTAGTGTGAAGAAGAAAGTGGATCCCTTGCCCGGCGCACTCTCCACCCAGATGCGCCCACCGTGCAGTTCGACGAATCTGCGGGTGAGCGCCAGGCCGAGGCCGGTGCCCTCCTGTTTGCTCGTGTAGTCGCCGCCGACCTGGCGGAACTCCTCGAACACCGCCTCCTGATCCGCCGCGGCGATACCGATGCCCGTGTCCTTCACTGCGATCACAATGTCGTTCTGCACGCGCGCGGCACTTACGTCCACGCGCCCGCCGTCGGGGGTGAACTTCACGGCGTTGGAGAGCAGGTTGAGCAGGATCTGCTTGAACTTTCGCTCGTCGCCGGTCACCGTGCCGAGCGCGGGCGCGACGTCGAGGCCAAGCGCAATCCCGTGTTTGGTCGCCCGCTCGCGGATCAGCGTCATCGCATCGGCCAATGCCGACGGCAGGTCGAATTGCGAAAGGTCGAGCTCCATCCGACCGGCCTCCACCTTCGACAGGTCCAGGACATCGTTGATCAGATTCAGCAAGTGTTTGCCGGACGAATAGATGTCCTTCAGGTAGTCGTCCTGCTTTTCGTTGAGCTCGCCGAAGAACCGCGCGAGCAACGCTTCGGAAAAGCCGATGATCGCGTTGAGCGGCGTACGCAGCTCGTGCGACATGCTCGCGAGAAACGCCGATTTGTGTTTGTTCGCGACTTCCAGCTCGCGGCTCTTGTCCTGGATCTCGCGGAACAGCCGCGCGTTCTGGATGGCGATCACCGCCTGGTCGGCAAACGTGCGCAGCAGCGCAATGTCCTTGTCCGAGTAGGGACCAGGACTCTCACGCCCGACAAATATCGCGCCGACACCCTTGCCCTCCCACAGCATCGGCGCAACGATCACCGCGCGAAGCCCCTGGGCGTTCCATCCGGCACGGGCGATCGGTGGGACGCTTTCGTCGCGGTCGATGTCCGGATAGTGCAGAACAGCGCGTCGCTCGATCGAAACGCCCGTGGCGGAAGATGACGTGTCGAGGGGGAACGGAAAGATCTGCGCCATGGCGGCCTTTCCCGGTCCATGGTACGCCCCAAGGCGGACAAGGCCGTCGTCGCCTACGAGGTTGATTTGCCCCGTCTTGCCCGCAAACAGCCGCTCGCAGCTCGCTAGAATCGTATCGAACACGGGCGACGTATCCGCAATCGAATTGCTGATCGCGGCGAGAACCTCGCCCGAGGCGCGCTGCTGGTCGAGCGCTTCCTTCGTTTCGTTGAACAGGCGCACGTTCTCGAGCGCGATCGCCGCCTGGTCGCCGAAGGTTCGCAGCAGTGTGATTTCCTCATCGCTGAAGGGCCGCATTTCCTGCCGGCGCAGCAGGATCGTGCCGAACGGCTGCCCCTCGCGCAGCAGCGGCATGACCAGCAGCGTGCGGTGGCCCGATCGCTCGGCGATCTCGGCGCTGAGCGGATACTCGGCGGATTCCGCCAGCATGTCGCGCACGTGAATCGTCCTGCGCTCCAGCAGCGCGCGACCCGACATGGAGTCGCGGTTGATGGGCAGCGCATCGATGCTGTTGGCCGGTTCGGCCGACGGCCCTTTCGACGCCAGGTGCCGGAGCACGTCGCCATCGGTCAGCCAGATCGACGCCGCCGATGCATCGCATAGCCGCACCGCCCGATCGGCGATCGCGTCGAGGACCGGCTGCACATTGGTGGGCGAGCTCGAGATCACCTTCAGGATCTCGCTGATCGCCGTCTGCTTCGCGAGCGCCGCGTTGGTTTCGTTGAAGAGGCGCACGTTGTCGATGGCGATGGCCGCCTGCCGTGCAAACGTTTCGACCAGCGCGACCTGGTCGGGCGAGAACGGCCGCGGTTCGGCGCGCCAGAGCAGAATCGCACCGTACGCACCACCCTCGCGGACCAGAGGAACCCCCAGGATGCAGCGGATGCCTTGCGGCACCGCGGTTTCGCGCGCGTCGGGAAACTCGGTGTCGAATAGCGGGACGAGATCGGGAAGATGCACGGTCGTCCGGTCGAGGGCGGCGCGGCCGCTTACGGAGGTCCTCTTGAGCGGCGTCGGGCCTACGGGGGGAAGCGACCGGTTGTCCGTCGAATACTCGGCCATCGGTCGAAGGAGCTCGCCGTCGATGAGGAGCACCCGCGCGGTCGGCGCATCGCACAAGTGAGCAGCGTGCTCGGCGACCGCGTCGAGCACGGGCTGCACGTCGGTCGGCGAGCTGGAAATGACGCGGAGAATCTCGCTGATCGCCGTCTGCTGCTCGAGTGAATTCTGCAGCTCGCGCGTGCGCTCCTCGACCTTGCGCTCGAGGCCCGCATACGATTCCTTGAGCTGACCCGACATCCGGTTGAAACGGTCGGCGAGCGATTCCAGCTCGTCGCCGGTGCGTACGTCGATCTTCTGATCGAGATTGCCCTCGCCGATGCGCTGAGCACCCTCCGACAGCGTGCGGATCGGCCGGACCATGCCCCGTGCGAGTGCCAGCGCCCCCAAAGCCGAAATCACCAGGCCGGCCAGCAGCAGCAGACCCGTGCGCAGGATCGATGCGTACAGTTTCGCGTAGACCTCCGTCCTCGGCTGTTCGACGAAGACCTTCCAGTCGAGCGCTTCGATCGGTGCCATCGCCACGAGCACTTCCGTGCCGCCGGAGTCGCGCGAGAGCATTGCCGAATCGCCGAATCCCTGCGCACTCGCAGCGGCCTTCACGTGCGGGAGGTCCGACAGGTTGGTCTTGCGCAACACCAAGCCGATATCGGGATCCGCCACCAGGAAGCCGTTACGGTCGACGACCGATGCCTTGCCCTTGTCGCCGATCTTGATCCGCGACACGACATCCCAGATGAACTTGAGATTGACTTCGGCGATCGTCACCGGCCCGCTGTCGCTGCCCGATCGGACCGAAATCGTCATGTACGGCTCGGTCTCCTTGCGGAAGTACACGGGACCGACCCAGGGTTGGCCCCGCTTCGCGCCCAGAAATGCGGGTTCCTGTGATCGATCCTTGCCGGAACCAATGACATCCATGCCAAGCCGCGAAACCGCGACCTGCTCGTGGCCCGTCGCATCGAGTTGCGAAATGTCGGTCACTTCGGGCACCTGGCGCAGCAGCTTCAGGAATTCGATGCGGCGCAGCTCGACATCGCTGGCGTCGAGTTGCGGAAGCGCGGCATAGGCCAGCTGTTGCTGGATCTGACGGATGTATTGCTCGATGCGCGACGCCGCCGCGATTGCCTTTTCCTGCTGCAGACTGCCCAACGCGGACTTGTGTTCCTGATACGAGAAATAGACGCTGATCGCGCCGGACGCAAGCAGCGCGCCACTGACCAGTGTGAGGATGAGCAGCAGGTATTTGCGAAACAGCCGGCCCTGGCGCGACCGCCGCGTCGCAGCCGGCGTAACCGGATCGGCAGGCTTGTCCGCGAGGATCGCGGGCGCGGGATTGACGCCGTTGCGCATCACTGAATCACCTCGTCGGCGCGCAGCACCAGCGGCGGCGGGATGGTGAGTCGGAGGAACGCGGCTGCTGCGTCCCTGCGTCTATCGGAACCCACGCCGTGACGATGCCGACCAACGGGAGCAAATACCGTCGCCTTGTCACTGAATGACCTCATCCGCACGCACGAGCACGGATTGCGGAATCGTAATGCCGAGCGCGCGTGCGGTCTGCAGGTTCACGACCAGACGGAACTGGCGCGGTTGCTCGATTGGCATGACGGCCGGCTGGCCGCCCTTGAGAATGCGCCCCACATAGTGTCCGGCGTGGCGGAAGATATCCCGGAAATCGGGACCATAACTCATGAGCGCGCCTTCCTGCGCGCTGATTTCGAGCTCGTGCATCGACGGCAACTTGTATTTGAGCGCCGCCTGCGCGTATTCCCGCTCCAGGCCGTTGCGCGTGGAAAGCAGCGTGCCGGTCACGGCCTGGACCTTGGCGTCGACCAGCTGGCGGAATCCGGCTTCGAGCTCTTCGGGCCGGGCGACATGGACCATCACCAGCGTCAAGCCGAGCTTTTTGGCGGCTTCCCTGGTGTGATCCACTTCTTGCGTGCATGCGGTGCGCATCGCTTCGTCGACCACGACACCCACGCGCTTCAAGCCCGGCACCGTTTCCATCAGGAGCTGCAAGCGCTTGGTCGTGAGTTCGTCGTTCATCGTCGTGACGCCGGTCACGCGAGTGCCGGGCCGCGCCAGCGATTTCACGAAATCGAGCTCGATCGGGTCCATGATGGTCGCGATGACGATCGGCGTATTCTTGGCCGCGTACCACGCCGCGGTGGCCATCGGCGTGGCAGGGGCGAAGAAGACATCGACTTTGGCCGCGGCCAGCTCGCGGGCAATCGGCTTGAAGCGGTCCGGGTCGTTGGACGCAGAACGCTTCAGCAATTCCAGATTCTTGCCCTCGACGTACCCCTCGTCGCGCAAGCCTTCGGTGAAGCCCGTGAGCGTCGTCTCGTAATACGCGCCGGCATCCTGCCAGCTCAGGTAACCGACGCGCGCGATGCGGTCCTGCGCCGCCGCCGGAGCCCAGAGTGCACAGGCCAGCACGAGTGCCAACAGAGACTTCATCGACCGCACCCTCACTCGATGACCTTGTGCCGCCACCGTCACGGCGTAGACGAGCGGATGGACGACCAGCGCGCGACAAACGTCCCTTCGGGTCATCTGGATCACCTCATCCGCGGGCCTCATTGCATCGGCTCCATCGAATCCTGGCGTCTCGCAGCGAACTAGCTCTTCGCCGCGCGGTTGGCCGGACCCACGCATCGAAACGCGTGCGCCGGCCGGGCGAACCCGTGCAGCTGCAGCTCGCCCAGATCCTCGGTGTCGACGATCTCACTCACTTCGGCGTAAACGCGCTGCGACATGATGATTTCGCCGGCCTTCGCGTGCTGGCAGAGGCGCGCGGCGAGGTTGGTGACGGTGCCGATCGCGCCATAGTCGATCCGGCCTTCGAAGCCGATGGCGCCCACCGTGGCGAACCCTTGCGCCACGCCGATCCCCAGCCCGAGGTCGACCCCGCGCTTGCGCCAGGTCGTCGCGAGATCGGCTGCCGCGGAGCGCATCGCCAAGGCGAGCGCGATGCCCTTCTCCGCCGCGTTCTCGACGGGCACCGGGTCACCGAGAAATACCATCATCCCGTCACCGGTAAAGCGCTCCAGCGTCGCCTCGTGCGCGAGGACGAGCCGGCCCATCGCGCCGTGGAACGAACCCAGCGTGCGCATCAGCTCTTCCGGTTCCGAGGTTTCCGCGAAGGCGGTGAAGCCGCGCAGATCGGAATACACGACGACGATCTCGCGCCGACGGCTCTTCAGCGGGTCCTCGCCGTTGCCCTCGACGATCAGCTCGGCGAGCTTCGGCGAGAAGAAGCGCTTCAGACGGGACAGCCGCTCGTTTTCCGTAACCTGCTCGGCGACGCGCCGCTCCAGCGTGGCGCTCCAGTCGGCAAGCTGCGCCGCCTGCCGCTGCGTCTGCTCGTGCAGGCGCTTGATCCGGAGCAGCGAGGCGACGCGCGCGAAGAGCTCCGGCTGGTTGATCGGCTTCGAAAGGAAGTCATCGGCGCCGGCGGCAATGCCGTTGATCCGCTCCTGCTGCGGGTCGAGCGAGGTGCAGTGGACCACCGGGAGCAACGCGGTCGCAGGATCGGCACGGATGCGGCGACAGACGTCGTACCCGGACATGCCGGGCATCATGACGTCGAGCAAAACGAGGTCGGGCTTTTCGGACGCGACCTTGACCAACGCTTCCTCGCCCGAGCTGGCGCTGACGACCGCGTAGCCCTTCAGCGTGAGCAGGTCGACCAGCAGCTTGACGTTCTGCGGGATGTCGTCCACTACCAGAATCTTGGCCTGCTCGCCGTCCATGACCGCATGTTACCGAATTCGCGGCCGGGCGGCGCTGCCGACTGGCAGGGGAATACTCGCGGTCACCTGCGGCGCAATTCGCACAGTTCGAGGGGGCTCACCCGCAGGTTCGTCCGGATCAGCGCGCATGACGTGCGCGCGAGGCCCATCGCGGCGAGGGCCGCGGCGCCCTCGTCGCGGTCGGGTGGCACGGCCAGCGCATAGAGCGGGCCGCGATGATCGCGAATCAGCGTCGCGATCGTTTGCTGCAGCTTGTTCTTCCGATCGGGATCGTTGAAGTTGTTGGCCAGGCCGGCGAAGCGCGCGTCGGCAGGAAACGACGGGAGCACATAGGACATGGGTTCAGCGGTGACGAGCAGCACCAGCGCATCCGGCTTGATGGCCGGCATTTCGACGGTCAGAAAGTGATCGTCGAACTTCTGCCGCCACCATGTCGGAAACTTCGCCGTGACGATGACGAGCAGCAGCGCCGCCGCGAGCGCCGCCGGCACGCGCTTCTGTGGGACGAGGCGCACCAGCAGGCATACGATCAACGCTCCGCCGAGCAATTCGAGGGGCACGAGGTAGCGAAAGATCCGGTACAGCACCGCCCACGCGACGAATGACGTGACGAAGAACCCGGTGACCAACCGCCAGGCGGCCGGTTTGCCGATCGGTTTGAGCGGCGTGCCGCGAGCACGCAGGTGCCACGTCCAGGCAATGGAGGCCAGCGCCAATGCGTAAAGCAGCGCGGGACGCGCATCGCGGAATTCCGCTTCCGAAACGTAATCCTGCAGCTTCCACAGCAGCATGAACGGAAACACGAGCCATTCGAGCGGGGAAGAGGGACCGAACCGCGTGGCCGCATAGGCGACGGGATCGCCCCACGGCGAGCGAAAGACATCGTTGAAATAGGGAAACAGCGGATTCCCGTAGCGTTCATACATGAGCCACATCCACGGGCCCGCGGTGATGGCGAGGGTCACCGCCATTGCGATGCCCGCAATCAGCGCGGCGCGCACGCGGACTTGCCAGCCGCCGCCTGCCGCGAGCAGCCCGCCGACGAGCCCGACGCAGTAGATCGACCCGGTCAGCTTGAGGCCCGCGGCCGCGCCGACCAGCGCGCCCGCCGCGAGCAATGTCCGTGCGGAAGGCGCGGCGCCGTCGCGCACCAGCAGCCAGAGCGCGGCCATCACGAAGGCCGCGGGGTACCAGTCGTTCATCGTGAGACCGATGAGACTCACCGGCATCGGTGCGGTGACGCCGATGGCAATGGCGGCGACGATCGCCCGGCCGCGCACGCCGATGGGCGCGTCGGCGAACAACGTTGCGACGATCCGCGCGAAGAAGTACCACGCGATGCCGGTGGGTATCGCGAGCGCGAACGCGATCAGCCGCGGCGGAACGTCCGCGGCGAGCAGCGCGTAAAACGGAAGGTCGAGGAGCGGGCTGTAGAACGATTGCAGTTGCGCGGGCGCCCAATCGAGGCCGAACCGGTTGTGCACGAACGCCCACGCGTTATACAGGTGGTAGTTCTGCAGGTCCCAGTTCGAGTCCTGGCGCAATGCGATCGACGCGATTCCGGCGAGCACGATCGCCAGCGCGACACCGAGCCACGGCCGTGCCTTCGTTGGCACCCTGACGTTGAGTGTTTCATAGCGGGATGCCATTGGCGTTAGGTCCGTCGTCGTCCCCGCTGGAGCGGGAACCGGCGTCGGTGAGCGAAGACGCCGGGGCATGCGCGCGAGCGCATGCGCTTTCGCGGGGGCGACGGAGGGGGGCGCGGGTGCGCTATGCTGCAATGGAACGGGCAATTTCTCAAGCGTGGTGCAGACAGATTTCGCCTCGCGACGCGCCGCCGTCCTACAAGATATTCAGAGGGCGCGGACTGGCACAGCGCGAATAGGCCGCTAGTCTCCGATCGTGAATGCCTTCCATCACAACGTCCATCGGCTTGACCTGCCGCCCCCCGAGCGGACGCCGCGGTTCGGTGCGCTGCGGAATGCGGGGAAGCTGATCAGCCAATCGGTTTCAGCCTGGATCGACGACGACGCGCAAAGCATGGGCGCCGCCATCGCGTATTACACTATTTTTTCGATCGCACCGCTGCTCGTTATCGTCATCGCGATCGTGGGCCGGATCTTCGGCGCCGATGCGGTCCATGGCGAAGTGGCGAATCAGCTGCAAGACCTGATCGGCAAGGACGCCGCGCTCGCCGTCCAGGCGCTTATCGCGGAAGCCGCCCAGCCCGCGCAAAACGCGATTGCCGCCAGCATCGGCGCGTTGCTGCTGATCTTCGGCGCGACCACCGTGTTCGCGGAGGTGCAGACGGCGCTCGATCGCATCTGGCAAGTGCCGCCTTCGCCCACCGAGCGCGGATGGCTGCGGCTCGTGCGGACGCGACTGCTTTCGTTCGGCCTCGTGCTGGCGCTCGGCTTCCTGTTGCTGGTCTCGCTGCTGTTCAGCGTAGCCGTGGCGGCCCTCGGCACCTGGTGGAGCGCGCGGATGGGGGGCTGGGAAACCATCCTGCAATTGCTCAATCTGCTCGTGTCTCTGCTCGTGACGACGGGTCTGTTCGCAATGATCTACAAGCTCATGCCACGGGCCAGGATCGCGTGGCGTGACGTGTGGATCGGCGCGGCGGTGACCGCGTTGATGTTCGAGATCGGCAAGCTCCTGATTGCCTTGTACGTCGGCAAGAGCGGCATTGCGTCGACCTTCGGCGCCGCGGGCTCATTGGCTGTCGTGCTGGTCTGGGTCTACTACTCCGCGCAGATCTTCCTGCTCGGGGCCGAGTTCACGTGGGTATATGCGCATCACGGCGGTTCCCGCGCCGGCCAGACTCTCCCCGTGGCACTGCGCGATGGCGAATCGCAACAGCCGTCGCCCGCGATGTAGGACGCGTCCGTCGCCCGCTTCCCTCGCCTCCCTACAGCCGTTTCGGACCCCAAGAGTATCTTCGCTGGCGCACGCTCGCTAATTTGGTGGTCTTCACGCCACCAGCAGGCCAACCTGGCACCCGCGACGAAGGAGAGACGCCATCGTGCTGCTCTGCCCCGACGATCTCGAGCCCTGTCGCCGCGCAACCTGCGGTCGCGGGCGGTGCGAACGCACGGCCGAGGCACCGCTCATCGCTTGCTGGGAATGCGGAACGCTCATTGCCGGGCATGTGGTGGCGCGCTATTGCGTCGAGTGCGTCAGCCGCTATACCCCCGCCCCCGCCGTTGAGGAAGGACTCTAGCCATGGCACGCGCGCTTTGGAAGGGTGCAATCCAGTTCGGGCTCGTCAACATTCCGGTGGAACTCTATCCGGCCGAAGATCGCAAGTCGTTCAAGTTCTCGATGCTCGACAAGCGCGACCTCTCGCCGGTCGGCTACAAGCGCTACAGCAAGAAAAGCGGCAAGGAAGTCGAGTGGTCGAACATCGTCAAGGGCTACGAATACGAAAAGGACCAATACGTCGTGCTGTCCGACGAGGACTTTCGCCGTGCCAACGTGAAGGCGACGCAGACCATCGACATCCAGGCGTTCGTGCCGGCGGACGAGGTCCCGCTCGAATATTTCGAAACGCCCTACTATCTCGCCCCCGGTCCCCGTGGCCAGAAGGTCTACGCGCTGCTGCGCGAAACGCTGCGGGCCACCAAGCGCATTGCCATCGCGCAAGTCGTGATTCGCACGACGCAGCACCTTGCCGCGGTCGTCGTGCGTGACCGTGCGCTGATGCTCAATACGCTGCGGTATCCCGACGAGTTGCGGGAAGCGAGCGGCCTCGACCTGCCTGCCGAAGGCCTGAAGGCGGCGGGTGTCTCGCCGAAGGAAGTCGAGCTCGCCAAGCGGCTGGTCGACGACATGACCGAGCCTTGGAAGCCGGGCGAATTCAAGGATACCTACCACGAAGACCTGATGGCGCGCATCAAGGAAAAGATCAAGCAGGGACAGACCAAGGAAATCACGGCGCCGTCGAAGGAAGGAGAGGAACGGCCGCGCGCGCAGGTCATCGATCTGGCCGATCTCCTGAAGCAAAGCCTCGCCAGGAAGGGGGGCGCGAAGCCCGCCGACCGCAAAGCGGCCACGACGCGCGCGAAGCCCGCATTGCGCGTGGTGCCGGCGTCGCGCGCCGCGGCCAAGACCGCAGCCAAGCGCAAGCGCGCCTGACGCGAAGCGGCGGCGCAGGTCGATCGCCATGGCACTGGAGAAATATCGGGCCAAGCGCAACTTCAAAGTCACTCCCGAGCCGCGCGGCAAGGTCGTCCGCAAGGCCAAGAGTTCGCTGTCGTTCGTGATCCAGAAACACGCAGCCAGCCATCTGCATTACGACTTCCGGCTGGAATTGAATGGCGTCCTTCTCAGCTGGGCAATTCCCAAAGGCCCGAGTCTCGATCCGGCAGACAAACGGCTCGCCATGCATGTCGAAGACCATCCGCTCGAATATGGCGGCTTCGAGGGCGTGATCCCTGAACGTCAATACGGCGCCGGCACGGTCATGCTGTGGGACCGCGGTACGTGGGAGCCGAAAGGCGATCCGGTCGCGGGCTACGCCAAAGGTCATCTCAAGTTCGAGCTGCACGGCGAAAAGCTCGAGGGTGGCTGGACGCTGATCCGCACGCACGGCAGCAAATACGGCGGCAAGACGGGCGACCAGGCGTGGCTGCTGATCAAGGAAAAGGACGAGTACGCGCGCACCGGCGGACCGTCCATCGTGGAGACCGCGCCGAACAGCGTCACGACCAGACGCAATCTCGACGAGATCGCGGCCGCGCGTAGCCACGTCTGGCAATCGAAACTCTCGGTAAAGGAAAACGTGAAAGCAGGCGCCGTTGCCGAAGCCGGGCCTGCCGCAAAGAAGAAAGGCCGCGGCGCATCCAATACGATGCCGGAAGGTGCGAAGGCGGCCAGCCTGCCCGCGATGCTGTCGCCGATGCTCACGACATTGGTCACGAGCGCTCCGTCCGGTCCGGACTGGCTGCACGAGATCAAATACGACGGCTATCGGATGCTGTGCAGGATCGAGAAAGGCAACGCGCGCCTCTTCTCGCGCAACGCCAAGGACTGGACGGCGATATTCGCAGGCATCGCCGCCGATCTCGTCAAGCTGCCCGTCCGAACCGCGTGGGTCGACGGTGAAGTCGTGGTCATGGATGCCGCAGGCCGCACCAGTTTCCAGGCGCTGCAAAATGCGTTGGCGTCAAGAAACGCACCGCTATCGTTCTTTGCGTTCGATCTTGTCTATGTCGATGGCTATGACTTGCGCAAAGTGACATTGACCGAACGCAAACGGCTGTTGCGCCGCATCGTCGGCGATGGCGTTGGCGCGATTCGCGTCGGACCGGAAGTCCAGGGTCACGGCGATGAATTCTTCAAGCAGGCCTGCTCGCTGAGCCTGGAAGGCGCCGTGTGCAAGCGCGTCGACTCGCTCTACCACGACGGCGCGCGCACGCGGGACTGGGTCAAGGTGAAATGCACGCGCCGGCAGGAGATGGTGATCGGCGGGTTCACCGAGCCGCAAGGCGCCCGCACCGGCTTCGGTGCATTGCTGCTGGGCATCTACGACCAAGGCAAGCTTCAGTACGCGGGCAAGGTCGGGACCGGCTTCGACGACCGCACGCTCACCGCGTTGTACAAGGTCCTCGTCAAGCTGGAGCAGAAGGAGCCGCCTTTCGTGAATCCACCGCGGGGCTACGAGGCCAAGGGCGCCCATTGGGTCAAGCCCGAGCTCGTCGCCGAAATCGCGTTCACGGAATGGAGCAACGACGGGGCGCTGCGCCATCCATCGTTCCAGGGGCTGCGCACCGACAAGAAGGCGACCGAGGTGGTGCGCGAAGAGGCGCAACCGGCGCCTTCGCGCGCAGCCTCTGCTCCCAAGACCACCAAGACGGCGGCGGCCAAGAAGACGGAGGCCACGATGGTTGCCGGCATCGCTATTTCGCACCCGGAGAAACTCTACTTCCCGGAAGCCGGGATCACCAAGGTCGACATCGCGCAATACTACGAGCGCATGGCATCGCGAATCCTGCCCCACATCAAGGGTCGCCCGCTCGCGCTGGTGCGCTGTCCCGACGGCTGGAACAAGCAGTGCTTCTATCAAAAGCACGCCGACAAGAGTGTCAACCCCGCGGTCGCTCGCATCGAGGTACCGGAAGGGGGCGGCAAAGCGATGTACATGGGCGCGGCAAGCGCCAAGGCGCTCGTTGCGCTCGTCCAATGGGGCGTGCTCGAATTACACCCGTGGGGCTCGCGGCAGCCACGGCTCGACCGTCCCGATCGACTGATCTTCGATTTCGATCCCGACGAAGGCGTGACGTGGAAGGATTTGGTCACCGGAGTCGAGCTGTTGCGCGCGCTGCTGGGCGAGCTCGAGCTCGAAGGCTTTCTCAAGACGACCGGTGGCAAGGGACTCCACGTCATCGTCCCAATTCGCACGACGCTCGATTGGGACCAGGCGAAAGGCTTCACGCGCGCCGTCGCCGACTTCATGGTGAGCACGTTCGGCGACCGCTTCACGGCGACGGTCTCCAAGGCGAAACGAAAGGGCAAAGTCTTCGTCGATTATCTGCGCAACGCCGAAGGGGCCACCGCCGTTGCGCCGTACGCCGTTCGCGCGCGCGCCAATGCGCCGGTCTCCATGCCAATCGCGTGGGAAGAGCTTGCGAGCGACGTCCGTTTCGATCATTTCAACGTCCGCAACGCGCAGGACCGCCTGGCGAAACAAAAACGCGACCCGTGGCGCGACTTTGAAACGACTCGGCAGACCATCACCAAAGCCCACGGCAAGCGCGTTGGATTTGCCCTCTGACAGGCTGTAGAAAATCGCGCGCTCACCTCATGCTCAGCCCATTTCGAGCGTAGCGAGAAATCTGCCAGCGAAGGAAATCAGTGTTTGCCAAAAATGATTCTCGCTTCGCTTCGGAATGAGGCGGCGAGCAGGATTTGTCGGGGCTTTTCAACAGCCCGCTGACGTAATCGCATCGTCTCAGTGCACGGCCTTCGGATTCGCTCCGGTGCCGGTTCCGGAGCCGTCCCCGAAGGCCCCGCTGTCGATGGATTGCGGCCGACTTCGTAGCCAATTGGCTTACAGGGCTTTCGGAGTTGACCTACTTTCCCGGCTCGGCTCAGGGACTAGGGTGAAGCTTATCGTGTTCCGTGCGCCGGCGAGTCCGGTCGAAGGAGCAAGTGATGAGTGCTTTCCTATGGTTCATGCTGGGTCTTTCGATAGGCAGTTGCGTCGGATTCCTGCTGTTTGCTTGCCTTCAGGTTTCGCGGGATTCCACGCGTTTGGCCGAGAGGCAATGGTCCAAGCTGGATGCCGACGGCAAGATGACCAAGTCCCTTTCGGCGCGGAACTCCCGCTACCGCGTCGGTGCAGCCGGTTGCTGACGTCGCTCCTGCGCGACTCGGCACGCGGTACCCGGTGCTGATTTAACCGCACGCCCCATGGACGTCGAGGCCGGAGGCTCCCGGTCTCGTGCATTGCGGCCAATCGGGGTATAGTAGTGTATGTGCGGTATCGTACAAACTCCGTTCGGTTACGCACATTACGTTCGATCCCGGCTGGGCGCTCGCCCGGCCCGGGCACGGCGGCGTTGTTCATAGGCCCCCAATCGCTGTCACATCGATAGCGCGCAGGAACTTGTGACAGGGCCATAACCGAGAAACCCTCGGGGGATTGCCGCCCCGTCGAAACAGGCGCCAAGGCAGGCGCCGGGACGTTGAAAATGGAACTCGTACCGTCCGTTCTGATTGCATTTTCCGTTGGCGTTTACATGGGTGTGTTGGTGATGTGCATCATGTTCCTGGCCAAGGCGGAGGACGCCGCACCGGGGAGCGGCGACTGAACAATCTGCGTTTGCGCCGACGATGTTGGTGGCGAATGTCGTAGCGAGCGCGCGAACAACATCGGACACCCGCAGCAATTTCCGCGGCTGATCCTGGCCGCGTCCAGCGGGCGCAGTCGTCACCGACGGGGATCGCTCGCTGGACGGGTCAAAGCGTCGCTTTGTGCCGGCAGCGGAACGAGCCGTCTCCGGTGGCATGATTACGTTTCCTCGATTTCTCCCTGTCGTCTCGTAACGGGGATGACACGTATCGATGCCACCGAACGTCAAGGCCACGAAGCAGACCGCAATCTCCGATAACGAGATCGAATGGACGGCGATCCGCGCGCAAGGCGCCGGCGGACAGAACGTCAACAAGGTTTCCTCGGCCATCCACCTGCGCTTCGACATCGCGGCCTCGTCGCTGCCGGAGGAGGTGAAAGCGCGGCTGCTCGCGGGCGCCGACCAACGCATCACGGCTGCGGGGGTCGTGATCATCAAGGCGCAGCGCTATCGAACCCAGGATCAGAATCGCGAGGATGCGCTCGCGCGCCTGCAGGAACTCGTCGATGCGGCGGCCCAGGTGCCTCGGGTGCGCAAGCCCACCAAACCGACAAGGGGCTCGCAGCGCCGGCGCGTCGACACCAAGGTCAAGCGCGGGAAGATCAAGGCAACGCGCGGGAAGATCGTCGAATGACGGATGCGCATCCGCGTGGCATCATCGCCACCAACGACGAGCAAGGAGCGCACGATGCGACGAACGGCGAACACCCCCTGTCACCGCGGAGCGCTGCTGGCCATATCCCTCGTGCTGGCCATGCTGTCCGTGCCAACCGCGCTCGCCGCCGATCTCGAGGTACTGCACGCCGATTCG
>Ga0068867_100000394_pt1 | contig 29203 bp, 36 predicted proteins | sample KBSMisM32_FD_65649 | JGI IMG/M metagenome (GOLD analysis project Ga0068867, IMG submission 65649) | Miscanthus rhizosphere microbial communities from Kellogg Biological Station, Michigan, USA - KBS Miscanthus M3-2 | ecosystem: Host-associated > Plants > Roots > Rhizosphere > Soil ...
GGTGGAGGTGGAGGTGGAGGTGGAGGTGGAGGTGGAGGTGGAGGTGGAGGTGGAGGTGGAGGTGGAGGTGGAGGTGGAGGTGGAGGTGGAGGTGGAGGTGCAGGCGCTGGAGCCGGGATAGGCGCAGGCGCAGGTGCAGGTGCCGAGTCTTGAGTCGACGTCCCACCACCGCAGGCCGCCACGGAAGCGCTCAGTAGGCCGAGCACGAGCAGCATGGCGTGATGACTGTTGCCGAAGCCAGATGCGGAAGCCAGCGAGGGCTGGTTGGGAGTTGAACCGCTTGTTCTTCTAGCCATTGGTAACAGTTCCGGCTCGTTGCGACGTTTTTGAATCGCAGCAAATGTCGAGCCAGCAAGTCGTCGCTCTCTGACAGTGAGAAAGCGACGAATTACGTCTGCCAGCACCGCAGTTCGCCCAGCACGATCACTGTTCGCGCTGTTGTCTGCGCCGTATAGGACGCCGAAATGTCGCGGCTGCGTTCGCGACGAGCACCCTCGCCATGCTGAGGCGAGGTTTGCTGCGCTAGACTGCACAGAATTCTGCAACCTCCAAGGAGTTGGCCATGGGCTTTTCAGCCAGTGACGTCGTGCCATTCACCCAGGCCCGAGCCAAACTTTCTGAGTTGGCCGAGCAAGCAAAGGCGGGTGCCGAGAAGATCATCACAAAGAACGGCGAGAGCTACGTTGCCCTGATTGACGCCGATCGCCTGGACTACTACCACCGCCTGGAACGCGAGCGCATTCACCTGCTGCTGATTGACGACGCGAAACGTGGCCTGGCTGACATCGCAGCTGGGCGCACCTACGAAGCAGACACCGCCATTGCCCAGTTGCAGCAGCGCCGGTCCCGTGCTGGGGTGAAGACCGCACGACGCCGTGTCGCCGCAGAGGCGGCGAAGAAGCGTGGCTGAGCAACTGTACCGAGTCGAGCTGACCGCGAGTTTCCTACAGCAGCTCGACGCGATCGAAGCGTTCCTGACCGAGGCAGACTCTGCCTTTGCGTTCGACGATTTGCTGGCAGATCTGCGCTCCAAGGTCATCCGCAACCTGGCTCGCTTTCCGCGCATTGGTCGCCGCTACCTTGATCACCCGCCGCAGTCGGCCGAAGCGCTTGCCCAACTCGGCACACTGCCTGCTGGCGCCCCCGATGCCTTGCGTGAGTATCTGCATGGTGACTACCTGCTGTTGTACGCGGCCTTGGAACCCAACGAAACGGTGTACTTGCTGTCGATCCGGCATCACCGCCAGCTGACGTTTGATTTCGGGGCTCACTGGCCGAGGTGAACGGTACTTCGCGCGGCCACGTCGTCGGCCTAGCGCCAGGCCGCATGCGCGGCATAGAGGGTGAACAGGCTCTCCACGATGTCGACGACGCTCTTGTCTTGCCACACCTGGCTGCGCCGGGTGTATTGCAGCAGCGTCAACCATGGGCGCACGACGAGTGCGTAAAGCGCGAGGCCGCCGTCGGCACCTTGGGACACCGCGTCAGTGACGATGCCGCTGCGGCTGAACTCCGTGCCATCGCTGAGCAGCGTGTGGATGGTTGCGCTGCGAGACAAGGGATCCACTCCGTGGCACATCTTTGATTGGGCTTCAGGATCCCTCAAGGTCTACACGCGAACGACAACGGACCGCCTTGACGCAGGGTACCACTTGCTGATACATGCGCACTACCCAGAAGGGCCGGCATTGCCGTGGGAGCGCGACTTGACGTTGGGGTGGAACCCAAGTGATCTCTTTGGTTGGCGAGAGGAATCGCCTTCACCTAGAGGTATGTGGGACGCGCAATACGCTCACGACTGGCTGCTCAATGAACTCGTCCCAGCCGTCCTCCGATGGGACTACCAACGTGCACTGCGGATGCAGCCTTGGTGGCGAAGAGTGCTTGGAATTCGAGATCCACGCATGGCGTTGCAGAAAGTTGATGACTGGGCGTATTCGCTCGCTCTGGATGAAGGCTCAGACTTGAACACGTACGGTCCGCTACGCAGCGTTCTCGGTCGTTCGAGCGCGAAGGCCAAACTCACGCTGACTAACGTCAAGCAGTCACCGGGCGGGCCGCCCGCGATTGGCACCACCGTCGGCGTTGCGAAGCACAGCGGTCGGACGGTTCGGCACGCAGCCCTGAGCGCTCTCCTGTGACCGCTTGTCGCTCGCCCGAACTTGCGCAATCGACCCTCAGCCGACCTTCGAGGACGTGAAGTCGCCACACGAAAGCAGCCGTCCGGCGATCGCTCCCCCGGAATGAGCTGCAGAACACCAACCCGGGACTCTGTCCTTGCGGTGTTGCATTTCAAAGATGACTTCAAGCGAGGTCTTCTGCGAGGACTGCTTGCAGCGCGACATCGATATCAACCCTTTTGTCGCAGTTGGTCTTTGAAACCACCCCCCGAAATAAGAGTGCCTTGGTGATAGAGGATCTTCCACCCGTCCGGGGAATGTCGCCAAAGAGTTGAGCGACGGCTAAGGCGGCCGCCATCTTGTTCCAATTGGTATCTGACCACGTAGGTGTCTGCGGCCAACGGGCGACAGAATCTGAGACGACGAAGTGACCCGAAATGAGCGATTCGTGGCGCTGTTCAAGCGCATCAAGCACGAACTCTCGGGAGTATTTTTGCCCGGAAGCGCGGACCTCCCAGAAGTCATCTGCCATCATCCGATCAAAGTCGTCGCGGGTCGTTCCGAACTCTGGCCGATGAAAGATGGGCTCGCGTGCAGCCAGCTCCCGTGTCACGTGGTCCAATTGGCTGCGGTCAGAGGTCATGGGCTTCATGCGGCCTAACGAGATTGTGCGAAACCCCCCTCGCGAGATGCAGCGAGCGGCAATGACAGTAGATTGATCGAAGTGAACTGCGTGGCCATTGGTTGCCGTGTGGTTGAAGTCTGATTGAACCCCGAGGTCGAGAGGGCCTCAGGGAAGTCGTTCGGGATTGGCATCTTCGCTCGACGACGGGGAAGTGCATCTCGATGTGGTTAAGCCAGCTCGAGTCGGAGCATGCGAAGCACGAACTGCCGAACGTCCGCGCGGTCGCTGCTTGTTGCCAATCCGATGCCAACATACAGCTCGGGTCCTTCACGCAGCGGTCTGTATGTGACGCCGTGGCGTCGGATTGCAGCGAAGGATGATGGGAGCAGCGCCACGCCGCGGCCGCTGGCCACCGCGGCAAGCAACACGTGATGGTCCTCCGGCTCCTCCAGCAAGGCGGGGGCATACCCGTGCCGGTCAAACACCGCGCGGCAGTGGTCGAAGAAGGCCGGTTGGCGCGAGCGCCGAAACCAGAACAGGGCATCGGATGCGAGGTCCCTAAGGGAGACCAACTTGCGACGCGAGAGCCGGTGGCCGGCGGGCAACACCGCGATTAGCGGCTGCCTATCCAGCACGTCCACTTCGAGGCCGGGCGCTCGAGTCGGCAGTGCGATGAATGCGGCGTCGAGGCGCCCGCTCGACAGCAGACGCACAAGCCGCGGAGATGTGTCGCTGCTGACCGCGGGCCGGACGCCTGCGGCCTCCATGGCCCGGAGCACTGTCTGGAACCATTGAGAGTCGAGGGCCGACGTAATGCCGATCCGCAACCGTGCCGGCACGTGTTGGGCCGAGACGGCTTCTTGTGCTTCTGCCATCAAGTGCAGAATCCGGCGCGCTAGCGGCAGCAGCCGCTGGCCGGCAGGCGTCAGGGTCACGCTGTGGGTATCGCGCTCGAACAAGGGCGTGCCCAGGCGGCTTTCGAGCTGCCGAATGGCGCGGCTCAGCGGCGGCTGGCTCATGTGCAGCGTCTCGGCGGCCTGCCGAAAACTCAGTGTCTCGGCGACCGCCACGAATTGCCGAAGGGAGCGCGAATCCAGCCGATCTGTCATACCAGAAAGGTATCACAAACATGGTCATTCCGTGATCGATCCTCCGGACCTAGAGTGCCTCCATCGACAACAACGAGAGAGCAGCAAGTGATGGAAGCAATTCATGAATCGATCAAGTCGGACCGGCGTGCCCGCGGCGAGGAAATGCTGGCGCGCGTGGACGGCGATGCCGGATTGCGGGTCGTGGAGAACCTCGCGTCTTCGTTCCCCGAGTTCGCAGACTACCTCCTGGAGTATCCGTTCGGTGACATCTACTCCCGAACGGGCCTCAGCCTGCGCGAACGCGAGATTTCAGTCGTGGCTGCGCTGTGCGCGCTGGGCAACGCCGCGCCACAGCTGCGTGTCCACATCCACGCCGCACTGCACGTCGGATGTACCCCGCGTGAGATCCTGGAGGTCGTGATGCAGATGTCGGTCTATGCAGGCTTTCCCGCCGCGCTGAATGGCTTGGCAGCCATCAAGGAGGTTTTTGAGGCGAGCGGCATCGCACTGCCGCTTCGAGACTAGGCCTGTGATCCAGTTGACACCAGGCCTCCGCCGCGGCGCCCGAACGTTCGCTCATGGGCGATTGACGAAGCAGCGCACACGCCACGGATCGCTGGATCCCCAACGGACTGACCTACCATCTTCTCAGGCCATCGGCCGCAAACTATTTACAGGGAATCCGACATGAGTATCTCTCGCCGTCCCAATACTTGGTTCATCACCGGAGCCTCCTCAGGTTTCGGAATGGCATTTGCGCGCCATGCGCTGGCCCAAGGAGACAAGGTGGTCGCCACGGCCCGCACGCCCAGCCGGCTCGACGCACTGGTGGCGTCGGCTCCAGACCGTGTCCTGGCGCTGAAGCTGGACGTCACCAGCGCCGGTGATGCGGCCGCCGCGGTCGCCGCAGCGGTGCAACGATTCGGCCGCCTCGACGTCGTCGTCAACAACGCCGGCTACGGCATCGTCGGCGCCGTCGAGGAAACGCCCGAGCAGGAGCTACGCGCCCAGCTGGAGACCAACTTCTTCGGTGCGGTGGCCGTCATCCAGGCAGCCTTGCCCCAGCTGCGCGAGCAACGCGCAGGCGCCATCGTCAATATCTCCAGCATGGGCGGCCAGATGTCCTTTGCCGGCTTCGGCGCCTACTCGGCGTCGAAGTTCGCGCTCGAAGGCCTGTCGGAGGCGCTGGCGCAGGAGGTGGCGCCGTTCGGCATCAAGGTGCTCATCGTCGAACCTGGCGCCTTCCGAACTGAATTCGCCACCTCCGATGCGCTCAAGCACATGCCAGCGATGAGCGCCTACCAGGACACCGTCGGTGGCACGCGCGAGTTTGCGCGCGGCATGCACGGCACGCAGGCCGGCAACCCGATGAAGGCAGCACAGGCCGTGAGTCTCGCGCTGGAGGCGCAGAGTACCCCGCTGCGCCTGGCGCTCGGCGCCGATGCGGTCGACGCCATTCGCGCCCACTCACAGCAGTTGCTTTCAGACCTGGCGGCGTGGCAACAGGTGGCGGTCGCCACAGCCCACGAGCCGGGCGCGGCCTGATCAAGTGCAGCAGTGCTTCAGCGGCGACCAGTCGTTGACGGCTCGTGAGGAGCGTTGAGCCAGCGGATTGCGCGCCGCAAGCAGCGCGACAGCGGCGGCTTCACGTGCGCTGCGTCGCCGCGCCGCGGCCGAGTTCCATCCATGTCAGCAGGGCCAACGCGGCCAGTGCGATGCCAGCCGACAGCACAGGCAACCACGCTAGTTCCAGTCCCTGGCGCAGCGCCTCGCCACCCACCCACGCCGCAGCCGCGTTGCCGAGGTTGAAGGCAGCGATGTTCAGCGTGGAGGCCAGCGCCGGCGCGTCGGCCGCCTCGCTCAGCACGCGGCTCTGCAGGCCGGGCGCCGTTGCGAAGGCGGCCATGCCCCACAGCACCACGCAGCCGGTGACGAGCGCTGGCGTCTGCAGTGCGAGGTGCAGCGCGATCTCGACCACTGCCAGTGCCGTGATGATCGCAAACATCGAGCGCACCGGCCAACGGTCGGCCGCCCAGCCGCCGAGCAAGTTGCCCAGCGTGAGCCCCAGGCCGAACAGCAGCAGCAGGCCGTTGACCTGCATGGCGCTGAAGCCGCTTGCCGACTGCAGCAGCGGCGACAGAAAGGTCAGCGTCGTGAAGATGCCGCCGAAGCCGAGCGCGGTCAGGCCCAATGCGCCGAGCAAGCGTGGCCGCCGCAAGATCGCCCAGCCAAGCGCACGGCCCGACGGTGCCTGCAGCCGCAGCGAGCGTGGCACCAGCGTCATCAGCCCGAACAGCGCGAGCAGCCCCAACCCGCTCACCGCCCAGAACGTGGCACGCCACCCGGCGTGCTGCCCGACCCACGCACCGGCCGGCACGCCCAGCACATTGGCGAGCGTCAGGCCGCTGAACATCAGCGCGATCGCCGCGGAACGCCGCTCGGGCGGTACCAGCGCGGTTGCCACCGTCGCGCCCAGGCCAAAGAACGCGCCGTGCGTCAGCGACGCTACGATGCGCCCTGCCATCAACCAGCCGTAGCCGGGCGCCATCGCGCACATCGCGTTGCCTGCGATGAATAGCAGCATCAGGCCCGACAGCGTTTTGTATGGCGCACCCTTCGCGGTCAGCGCCGCGAGCGGGGGCGCGCCAAGCGTCACGCCCAGCGCATAGCCGGTGACCAGCAGGCCGGCTTGCGAGAGGCTGGTGCCAGTGTCCGTTGCCACCGAGGGCAGCAGCCCCACGATGACGAACTCGCTTGTCCCGATCGCAAAGGCCGCGAGTGCCAGCGCGAGCAGCGGCAGCGGGATGGCGGAGCTCGCGGGGGCGGTGTCCTGCAGCGTGCTGCTCATCGTTGTCCCTCGACCGCTTGCTCGCCCAGGAGTGCGTGAAGGTCGATCGCCTCTGCCATGCGCCGGTAGCCGGCGTCGCTCGGGTGCAGGTGGTCCCCAGAGTCCAGAGCAGGATCAAGCCGCGTACGATGCGCCGGATCGCGCAGCACGGCATCGAAGTCGGTCACGCCATCGAACACGCCGGCATTGCGAATCCACTCGTTCAGCGCCTGGCGCAGCGCTTCCTTCCGGGTGCTGTAGTGCCCTTCCAGCGGCGTGCCTTGGAGTGCATGCTCGAAGGGCGGCACGGTGCCCGCGATCACTCGCACGCCCTGTGCATGCGCTTGCTCGACGAGCTGCTGGAACGCGCCCGTCAGGTCGGCCAATGCCACGTGCGCATCGGCGGGCGCGAACGGACTGCCGGGGAAGCCGATGTCGTTGGTGCCCAGCAGCACGACGACGGCGCGCACCCCGGGGTGGCCCAGCACGTCGCGCTCGAAGCGCGCAAGTGCGCTCTCGCCCCAGCCGCCTCGCAGCAGGCGGTTGCCCGCGATGCCGGCGTTCAGCACCGCCACGCCATGCGGTGCGAGCCTTCGCGACAAGTGGTCGGGCCAGCGCCGGTCCTCGCCGATGCTGGATCCGTTGCCGTCCGTGATGGAGTCGCCGATGGCCACCACGACGGCCGCCGGACGAGTCGAGTTGACCCACAGTTCGGCGACGAAGGCGCGCGTGGTGAAGGTCTGCAGCACAAGGGCGTCACGGCGGCCCACGGCATTTCCCTGCAGCAGCTGCGTCTGTTCCTGAGCGTCCCAATGGAAGCCGGCGAGCCTGGTGGGCTCGGGCAGATGGAGGTCTACTTCCAGCCGCTCGCCGGCATTGGTGGGCAGAGCGACCGGGTCGCTGATGACCCGGGCGCCGGGAGCGACGATGATGCCGTCGTGAGCCTGGAAGCGGACTGCATGCGCAGGCCCGTCTCCGACCGTGCGCACGGCAATGGCGCCCAGCTTCAGTGACGCGGTGCCGTACTGGTTGCTGATTACGAGCCGCAGTTGCTCGCCAGCGAGACTGGTGCGCAGCGACTGTCGCAATGTGACGTCGCGCAGCATGGTCGGCATTCCGAGCGGCAGCACCCATCCGTCGCCCCACACGGGTTGGGCCGGGGAGATCCAGGTCGGCTGCCAATGGACGGGCACAGGAGGCGCGGCTGCATCTGCACCCGTCGAAAGCACAGTGGCGAACGAGGCCGCGGCAAGCGCGGTGGCAAGGTGATGTTTCATGCCCCCACTTTCGCCAATTCCAACTGCGTTGAGAAGACGACAAAATGGAAACCTCGCCATTCGAAACTGGAATGCCATGGACCGGCTTCGCGCGATGAACGTGTTCGTGAGGGCGGCAGAGCTGGGCACGCTGTCGGCCGCGGCACGCTCGCTCTCCACCACTCAGCCTACTGTCAGCAAGCTGATCGCCTCGCTCGAGGTCTCGCTCGGGGTGCGGCTGTTGCAGCGCGGCCCGGCACGCGTCGTGCTCACCGACGAGGGCCTGCGCTTCCTCGAGAGTGCCCGGCGCCTGCTCGAGGACTACGAGGAGGCGGTGGCCGAGCTCGATGAGCGCACCCGCCAGCCGCGCGGTCTGGTACGCATCTCGGCACCAGTGGCGCTGGGCGAGCTGAAGCTCAATCCGCTGATGCTGCGCGCGCTGCAGCAGTACCCCGATCTGCAGATCGACCTGATGCTGGAAGACCGCTTCGTCGACCCTGTGGAGGAGCGCTTCGACCTCACGGTGCGTATCGGCGGCACGCTTCCGCCCGACCTGGTGGCACGCGAGCTGGCCACTTGGCCGCGTTACATCGTGGCCTCACCCGAGTATGTGAAACGGCATGGTCGGCCGCGCGCGCTGAAGGACCTGGTGCGCCACCGCTTCCTGCGGTACCCGCTCTGGTCCGACGACGCGGTGACTTTGACCGGCCCCGACGGCCCGGTCGATTTCCCGATCCACTCTCGCTACCGCATCAACAATGCAGTGGCGCTGCTGGACGCCGTGCGCGACGGCGCTGGCATCGCGTTTCAACCCTGCTGGATGGTCAACGACATGCTCAAGCGCAAGGAACTCGTGCGCCTGCTGCCGAGGTGGATCGGGCCGGCGCAAACGGTGTACCTCGTGTACCCACAGCGCCGCCAGAAACCCATGCGGGTGCAGGCGATGATCGATCTGCTGGTGCGCGAGATCCAGGCGCTGTAGCGCGCTGATTGAACCGGCAAAGGCTCAGTCAGGCTCGCTCGTCGTGCACCGTTCCAGTCGCTTGGCCCAGGCAGACTTTTTCTCTCGCGGACCCCGCCGCGGCGATTCGACAACATACGAAGAGTTTTCCGCTAGCCTTCACAAATCATGCCGGCCAATCCTAAGACCACCCGTTCAGAAATCGTCGAGGCCGCGCGCGCGCTCGTCGAGCGTCACGGAAGGGATGGGTTCTCGATGCAGGATCTGGCTGCAGCCGTCGGAATCCGTGCGCCGTCGCTGTATGGCCGCTTCGAGAACCGCGATCAGCTGGTTGAAGCGGTGGAGCTCCACGTGTGTGCCGAACTTGCGGCGCTGCTTGAGCGGGCGGCGATCAAGGATGATCCCGAAGCCAGCTTGATGGCCCAATCGAAGGCCGCGCGGCGATTCGCGAAACGAAATCCGAACGGCTTCTCGATGCTTTTCGACATCCGTTCGGTGCATACAGCAGAGGGAACATCCGCCCGGGCAGCAGCACTGGCTCCGCTGATACCGTCATTTGCGGCGCTCGTCGGCGAAGACCGTGCGCACGCCGCAGCGCGAGTGCTGACGCCGTTCCTGATCGGATTCATTTCCATGGAGCTTGCCAAGGCGTTTCGCTTGGGTGGCGGGCTGGATGCGAATTTCGAGGCAGGGGTTCGGACCATTCTGTGCGGTCTGGCGCTGTGGCGCACCACTGCTTGACCGCCAAGCCTAACGGCGTTAGTCTTGGCGCCTCGGAGTCATCTTCCTCGGGGCGCGTGTGCAATTCATACTCGGTGTGGTTCTGTTCGTCGTCGTTGTCGGCCTGATCGATGCGCGCATTCCTTGGTCAAAGGCCGACAAATTGGGAAGCCGGCAATGATCGCCGGCCACTTTGGATTCGCGGCCGCAGTGAAGAGCCGCGAGACGCGGATACCCTTGTGGGCACTCATGCTTGCGACCGTGTGGCTGGACGTGGTGTTCGTGCCGCTCTTCCTCATGGGCATCGAAACAATCCAGCTCGCAGATCCAGCGCACCAGGGCTATGGCGCCGGCATCATTCACGCCGATTACACGCACTCGATAGTCGGGGCAACCGCGCTGTCGGGAATTTTGGGATGGCTCGCCAGCTTGGCGTGGGGACGCCGCGCTGGCATCGTGATTGGCCTGGTTGCGGCTTCGCACTGGGTACTGGACCTCTTCGTCCATCGCGCCGACATGCCGTTCCTTCCAGGCAACGCAGGTGGATTTCCCGAGCTTGGCTTTGGCCTCTGGCGGAATGCACAGCTCTCGTGTGGCTTTGAATTGGCGCTGGTTTTAGCGGGCGCGTGGTTGTACTGGCGCGCGGCAGCAAGGGTGGTCGATGAGGCCGGCAGAGGGAAGCGCCCCGCCACTGCGGCGGCGGTTCTCATCGCGGCTTTTGGCGTTCTGGTGCTGTGCATGGACTATTTTTCGCCTTGACGGGAGCAGACGCCGCGCCTGACCTGCCATGTGGGCGCTGCGCCCGCAAGAGCGGCTCCCGACCCTGGCGTGCTCGCGGTCGGCCTCGCGGGTGAAGGCAGGAACTTGGCGGCATCGCTGAGTGCGTCCGCAATCAACACGGGCATCGCGGCGAGCTCAATGTTGGGAGGACGGGAGTGCGCCGCGCACGGTCCTACAGCGGCGGTGATCGGCGCAGCCAGCTTGTGGACGCTGGCATTGCCGGTTGCCTGGTTCACCCTTCGTCTACGGTCGCGGCCAGTCGCATGACGACTTGGGCCCTTGTGCCGCCATTGCATTCACAACTGAAGGAGGTTTGCTGGTGACGTATGAACTCGATGTGCCCTTCCACAGCCAAGGCATTCCGCTGGCGGGGCGCTTTGTCCTCCCAACCGACGACCTCGCGACGAAGCGACCTCTCGTCGTTGTCACAGGTTCCTGGCTCACCGTGAAGGAGCAGATGCCGCTGCTGTACGCAAGGCGGCTGGCGCAGGCGGGAATGGCCGCGTTCGTCTTCGACTTTGCCGGATTCGGGGCCAGCGAGGGCGACCTGCGTCAATGCGAAATGCCGCTGCGCAAAATGGCGGACATCGCCGCGGCGGCTGACTTCGTGCGCACGATGTCGTTCACCCGCTCCGTTGGCCATTTGGCCATATGCGCGAGTGCGCAATACACCTTGGCGGCGCTTGCGCGTGGCGCGCGGATTGAGTCCTTCGCCTGCGTGGCCGGGTGGTACCACGATACCGCGTCGATCGCACTGTTCTACGGAGGACGCGAAGGCGTCGCAAAGCGATTGCAGTGGGCGCAAGGTGCTCAGAGGCGCTGGACGAGCGAGGATCGGCAGACCATAGTTCCTGCCTACGAAAATGGGAACGAACGCGCCGGCATGTTCTTCCCTCTGGACTACTACGGCTTGTCAAGCCGCGGTGCCATCGCTGAGTGGAAGAATGAGATGGACGAGATGACGTGGCTCTACTGGCTGACCTTTGATGGAATCGCGGCAGCAAGCCAGGTCACGACCCCGAGTCTTCTAGTGCATTCTGACGGTTGTGCGCTCCCCGAGCACGCCAAACAGATCTACCAGCAGCTCAAGGGACAGAAGGAGCTCGTCTGGTCAGAAGGAAATCAATCGGACTTTTACGACCTGCCGCCGCATGTCGACCGCGCGATGGCTGCAGTCACGCCGTGGTTCAAGAGGACGCTCGCATGATGAACACCGATGACCAACTTGCCGTGCTGCAGTGCGTGGCCGCGATGGGCGCATTTGCCGATGCGCGCGACTGGAACTCGCTCGTGGGCCTGTTCTCAGAGACTGTGCGTGTCGACTATTCGTCTTTGTTCGGTGGCGAGGCTGAAGAGCTCTCCGCGGACACACTGATGGCCCGTTGGCGCGGCCTGTTGCCCGGTTTTTCGCGCACTCAACACACGGTTGGAATACCGATGCTTCGTCTGGAGGGCGACGTGATCGTCGCCGACGCCCCCTTTGTTGCATGGCACTTCATCGATTCTTCAGACACTCAGCGTCCTTGGATAGTCGGTGGTCGATACGAGTGGCGCTTGCAAGTGGCGCATGGCAATGCGTCAATCCGGGCATTGACACTGAAATCCGGATGGCAGGACGGTGACACATCCCTGGTGCAACTGGCTGCTCTCCAAGCGAAGCGTAAACGGTGAAGCGTGCAAGCGACAAAGTGGATTGAGGTCGAAGGTGCCACTCTGGCCGCAGAGTCCGGGGCGACCGAGGGCGCCAGCGGCGTCCCGCTTCTTTTCTTGCACGCCAACGTGGCCGATCGACGCATGTGGCGAGCCCAGCGGGATGCGTTTGCAGCGCGTCATCGAGTGCTGAGCTACGACCGCCGGGGCTTCGGAGAGTCGCGGACGATAGCGGAGACGCCACATTCGCGTGTGGCTGATCTTTGGGCAGTGATGGATTCCTTGCTGTGCGACAGGGCGGTCTTGATCGGTTGCTCTTTAGGGGGGCGGGTCGCGATCGATGCTGCACTTGCAAGGCCCGACCGGGTGGCCGGCTTGGTTGTCGTCGCGCCCGGCGTGAGTGGGGCGCCGCCAACTGAACCCGGCCACCCGGTGCAGGCATTGATGGACGCGATCAGCGCTGCTTCGGCCTCGGGCGACATCGAAATGGTGAACGAGCTTCAGGCGCATTTGTGGCTGGATGGACCGTTGAGTCCGTCGGGACGTGTGAAGGGTGACATACGCCAACTCTTCCTATCGATGAACGGCGCTGCATTGCAGGCCAACGACCTAGGTCCTTCACTTGAAGAGCAGCCGGCATGGGCGCGCCTCGAACAGATTCGTGTACCAACGCTCGTTGTGTGGGGCGATCTCGACCTGCCGCATTTGCAAGAGCGATGCAAGACGCTTGCGCAGCGTATCCCTGCCGCTCGGTCGGCCATCCTCTCGGGCACTGCACATCTGCCGGGACTTGAAGCTCCGCAGAGATTTAACGCCGAGCTCGAGTTGTATCTTGAATCGTTGACGCTCGCGCGGTAGCCCTGTCTACCTCTGAGCATGGTGTATTCGGCTGTCCATGCGTCTCTGACGGAAGGCGGAAGTCGGTGCCTATTGATTTTCACTTGCAGAGCACCTTATCCTCCTCTCGATACTCGCCAATGTACGCGTGCCGTGCGGATGATGAGACCACAGAACGGCCGTCGATATGACCATGTTCCCATGGGACTGCTGGATGCTTACCCCGTGCCTGATCGCCTGGAAGCGGACTCGATCGAATGTCCGTTCATGGCCGGGTCGGGCCGAAGAGAGGTCCAGACTCGTCGCCGAAAACCTGTCCTTCAGCGGCACGCCGCGGTCAGACTTTCGAGCGCAGCGTGACGGGCCGCTTGTGGCCGAGACTGACAGCTAGATCCTGCACCGCACCGCCGCCATTGAGGCGGCTGCCCCAATACGACTGCCGGCGCGTCCGCCGTCAACGGCTCAGATCTCCGTTTGCTCGGATATCTGCAGCGCGTCATCGACTTCGATGCCGAGGTATCGCACAGTCGACACGAGCTTGGAACAGTCCTATCAGCAATTGAGCCGCCCGCAGGTTCTCGGTGCGCCGGTAGATCAACGTCGCCTTTGTGCGTCGCACCGAGTGGGTGCCGTAGTCCGCGCGGTCCAAGCCGAGTTCGTCGACCCAGTACCCAAGGATGCGCGCGAACTGTCGGGTGCCTAGATGAAGCGAATCGTGGAGTCGGCTCGGAAAGAGATAGTCCTCCGGCTTCAGCCCTGCCAACGTCGGCATTGCAGCGGTACGGCAGATGTCGTCAAACCCACTCCATGGCGGGGGCATGGACGGTTATCCGCCAGATGGGGAAGGTATCAGGGCGCGCCCGATGCCACCCGGCGCAGGAAATCGGCAAGCAGGGCGTTGAAACGCTCGGGCTGGTCCAGGAACACGGCGTGCCCCGCATCGGCAATAAGCTCGAGCCTCGCGTTCTTGATGCGGCGGGCCATGGCGCGCTGCGCTTCGAGTTCATCCGACTCCGCCGCCGCAACCACCAATGTGGGCCGGTTGAACTTGTCCATCGCGGCACTCCGGTCGACCGCGATGAAGTCGAGCATCAACATGCTGATACCCAAGTCGGGCGGCGTCGCCAACCCGATCTCGATGTACTCGTCGATGCGCTGGCGCGCCGATGCGGAATGGATGATGGCGTTCATCATTCCGCGCAAGTACTGCCGCTGAAAATGGGAATACAGCGCAAGCTGTTCGAATTGCTGCTTGAGTGCATCGGTCTGCGCGACAGCGGCCGCAGGCCCGCCACTGATCGCAGAGTCCACCAAGACGTAGCCCGCGATCGACTCACCGTTGAACGCCGTGGCATACGCCGCTACGTCCTGCACCCCCTGTGACCAGCCGACCAGGACCACGTTGGTCAAGTCAAGAGCGCGAATCACTTCCCTCAGATCCTGCGCACGGCGTTCGGGGGTGTTCGAGTGAGTGGTGATAGTGGAAGCGCCCTGAGAGCGCGGGTCGAGGGCCACCACTCGCGCCACGGAGGCGAAGCGCGAAAGCTGATCTCGCCAAACAGCGCTCGACATAGACCAGCCCGGCACGAACAGCAGAGTGGTTCTGGCGGCGAGATCCCCGGCTTCGACATAGTGGATGCGCACGCCGCTTTCGACTTCCACTTCCCCGCTCCGGTTGGCCGTGGGCGGCTGTGCGAAGACCGAAACCGTGAGCGAAAGCCCCGCCACGACAGCGGCTAAGCGAAGTTTGATCATGCCGTGATGTTTGATCATGCCGTGATAATAGGCAACATCCTTTCGGACGTTCGACTGTCGATGTCGGAGATGGCTGTCTGACAGCCGACCGCTGGACGCGTCAGCAGCGCCTCCGAACGGGGCATCCGCTCGGCCGCGCATTCGCTCGAGGCGCAGGGTTGATCGAAATGCAGAGCCTCCTCTCGCACGCGCCCAGCTTCTCGTAGAGCCAGATGGCGGGCTCATCGCCATAGTCCGCCTGAACGAAGACGACCCACGCGCCTCGCTCTTGCGTCATCGCGGTAGTCGCCTGATCAAACGCGTAGCAATCCCTTGCCGTCGATGTGATTCGCCACCGCAAGGTGATAGATGTAGATGTCGCTGCGAGCGCGCTCCAGCTTGTAGGCGAACAAGACCTTCGACCACATTGGCGTCCATCAGCGCCAGAACACGATCACGTGTTCATGCCCACCACCGGCAGTAGGCTTCGTCCGGCGGCGCGCCCGTATAGGTCTGCTCATCATCGAAGGCCGCAGCGAACACCGCATTCAACCGCATGTCGACCGCTGCCTAGAACTTCTAGGCGCCGCGAGCCATGGCACAAGGACTAGCTCGTCGGGCAGAGGGCGCTTCAAGGTCGAGGCCATCGGGACCGCCGACTGCCCGGCTACAGAGCGGCGATGCCTGCGCCGCAGATCGCTCGCGCGTTCGTCGCGACGTCCGGCCTCCCCGCGCGAGCGCGAAAGTCCTGGTGCGCCATACCCCATCGACGGATCGCTTCGGCCACCGGTAGCAGCGACTGGCCGTGCGGCGTGAGCGCGTAGACCACGGGCGCGGGCACCGGACCGCGCGGTTTGCGGTCGACCAGTCCGTCGGCCTGCATTTCGCGCAGTTGCTGTGCGAGTACCTTGGCACTCATCTCCGGGAGGCTGCGTCGCAGCGCAGCGAAGTGCATCGGACCATCAGATAACCGGTACACGATGAACAATTTCCAGCGCCCACCCATCGCGGCAAGCGCCGCCGTGAGGGCGCAACCGGACACGGCGTTGGCACGGGCGGCGTGCGGGCGGTTACCTGCAGGTGCCTTCTTGGCGGTGCCGGTCACGGTGGCTACAGTCGTTTCCATGTCCTGGATCCTCGCTCTCTGCGCTGTGCGTATCACCGCCGTTGTCGTGGCCGTTGCGGTCGTCGCAGCTTGCGCGGATGTCTCGCTGCAACCAAGCAGCGGGCATGGTACAGCGTCAGAGATTCCTCAGACCCCGGCCGGCACGCCGCACGATTTCGATTTCGAACATGGCCGCTGGCGAACGACGCTGCAACGGCTCTTGCATCCGTTGAGCGGCACGCAAGAGTGGGCAGCCTACACCGGCACCAGTAACGTTCGTCCATTGCTCGGCGGGCGTGCGAATCTCGTCGAGCTCGAGGTCGCCGGCCCTCTAGGCCGCATTGAAGGGCTTTCGTTACGCCTGTTCGACACCCATAGCCAGCGCTGGACCCTGAACTACGCCAACGTAACGGACGGAACGCTGGAGCTGCCCATGAGCGGCGGCTTCAACGGCGGCCGGCACGGTGTCTTTTACAGCGCTGAGACGTTCAAGGGCAAGCCGATCCTGGTCCGATTCGTCATCGAAGCTCTGGATGCGGACCAGTGCCGCTTCGAGCAGGCGTTCTCCGCCGATGGCGGAGTCAGTTGGGAAGTCAACTGGATCGCCTTCGACACGCGGCTGCCTTGATCGTTTGCGGGTGGTGGCGCCTTCGATGGCCACGATCTCGACATGCAGGAACCACTGGGCAATTCGCAGGACCCATACTGCCTGTGTAGGTGCTGATCCATCCTGAACTGCGCGGGCAGTCTGTCTCAAGGGTCGACTCCCGCGGGAGCGATCAGCAAGATGAAGTCAATGATGGACCGGGACGGTGTAGGCGCAGCGCCCGGCTCGGTCATGCAATGCGGCAACGTGACCTCGCGCGCCGCGCAATGCGTGTGGTCGGCGCGGACGACCCATCCCATAAGCTGACGCACAGTTTGACTAGGAGTCTCCATGTTCATCCAGGCACTCGTCGCGTTCCTCGCGTTTCCCGGCGTGGTGGCATTCGCAATTCCCATTGCTTGGGTCTTGGCCGTCAACGCCGCGCTCGTTCACCCGACTGGCCTGGCGATGTTGTTCGTTGGCACAGCAGGTCTGCTGTGGTGTGTCCGAGACTTCTACGTTCGTGGCAAAGGGACTCTTGCCCCGTGGTCACCGCCTGCTCAGTTGGTCATCGTCGGCTTGTATAGGTACACCCGCAATCCCATGTACGTTGCAGTCACGCTCATCCTGTTGGGCTGGGCAGTATCGTTCGCGCTGCCGGGCTTGTATGTCTATGCGGCGGTAGTGGCTGTCGCGTTTCATCTGCGCGTGGTCTTTGGTGAAGAGCCGTGGCTCGCCCAGCAGCATGGCACCCATTGGGACGAGTACGCTCATCGGGTGCCGCGTTGGCTGTGGTAGCCGCGTGCTAGCAGCATCCCCAAATAATTTGGCGTCACAACGTTGCCACGAACCTGCTCCATGTCCGTCGTTTCTGGCGCCGCCGCATGCCGTTCGTCACTTGCAGTGTCGGCACCCTGCATCGAACTGCCAACAAGAGGGCGCCTTGGATCTTCCAGAAGAAGGCAGTTCAGATCTTTGAAGACACTTGCTTGCACGTCTCGTTTCCGGTTGCCCGAACCGCCGTACGGCTTCCGCATGGGTCGGGAGTATTAGATGGACGTAGGCCAAACTGGTCTCTCGACGCCACCTCCCGGCTGTTTGACACTGAGAGTCCGTTCTGAGCGGTCAAGCCGTCCTTCTCGATGTCGAACACTGACCGACAGGTGTTAGCGGCAGCGGCCCTTCAGGTCGCCGGTAGCGAGTGCCTCAGATCAGTCTTGAAGCGCAATTCGCCACTGCAGCGGTTGCTGTACTTCTGGCTGCCGAAGACGCAGTCCAATGGCTGCCCGTCAATGTTCGACGCAAGGGCGGCCTGCCGCGCGTTCTCCTCTGACGCTCTGGTACGGGTGGCGGGTCAGCTGCGCTCGGCCGGGTGACAACGAGCCCCGCTTCGAAGTCGCTCGCGGCCTTCAGGCGCAGCGGCGCAGCATGCCGCCCATGGCGACATGTACCGTCTCCTGGCATGCGCTATATCTCAGGACGGCCGGAGACGAGAGAAGAAACCATGGCTGTCATCGAACGCGTGCAGGCGCGCTGGCGAGAGTTCGGCTATTCCGGGTGGAGCTTTATCGATCTTGTAAGCGGGCAGGTCGTTGGCGCGGGATGCATCCAGAACCTGCGCCGTACCAACACACCGTTGCCCGATCGCACCTGTCCACTTGAGATCGGCTGGCGTCTGCGACGCGACCGTTGGCACCAAGGCTTCGCCAGCGAGGGTGCTGTTGCCATGGCCGACTTCGCATTCGGGACGCTCGCGACGCCCGATCTCTATGCAGTATGCGCTCCAGAGAATGCGGTTTCCGCCGCGGTGATGAGGCGGCTCGGCATGGACGACCTGGGTATCGACACCTGGTACGGACACAGTCTGCGCACCTATCGCGCGGCTGCCGAACGGTGGGCCTCCAGGAGGGGCTAAGGCGAAGCTGGCCGCCACGCGGTGGGCCATGCCCATCACCAAGTTGGTCTGGCAGTTTCCTCAGAGCCATCACGGCAGATGGTCAATCAGCGATCCTCCTCCGCTTGATGGAGACGTGGGATTGACGCCGCGTCCGTCGTCCCCAACGATCTCTGATCGCAGGATGATCCTGCCACGACGAAAGGAGCAGCGATGAACACGATGAAGTGGGTCCTCTTCGACCGCACCAAGGGCGCGACGACGCACGACGGCACAAGCATCACGCCGGTGGCGATGGGCCAGATGGCTGAGGCTGTCCAGGCGCAGATCAACGAGGAATTCGCTGCCGAGTGGGGCGCGAAGGCGGAGATTCGCGTCGGCGCCAGCCCGAATGACGTGAAGCCTGGCGAGTGGGCGTTCATTCTCGTGCCGACGCTGCCAGATGCACCCGGCGCGAGCGCGTACCACGACATCAGCGACAAGGGCGTGCCGTACGCGTTCTGCGCAGTGACCACCTGCGGCAGCGTTCTCGGGCGCGACGGCGTGAGCGTCGACCTGTCACACGAGATCCTCGAAACGTTCGGCGACGAGGGCGCGAATCTCTACGCCTACGACAACGCCGGCGTCCTGCATGCGATGGAGATGTGCGACGCGGTGGAGCTGCAGACATACCCGAAACTGACGAAGGACAAGACGCCGGTGCAGGTATCGAATTGGCTACTGCGATCGTGGTTCATGGTGGGATCGAGCGGCCCGTACGAGTACATGTCACTGGCGGGGGTTAAGGGCGCTGTCCAGCCTGCAGGCGCGCTGAAGACCGCGCCTGGCCACGGTGGCAACTACCAGATTGTCGGCCGGTGGAGCGGCGCGACGCACGACGTGTTCGCCAAGCATGCGGCCGGCGCCGCGGAGCAGCACATCGAGGGTGTGCGGCACAAGGGCATGGCGCCTCACTGGAGTTCGCGAACGGCGCTTCGGCTGTCAAAGATGGTGCGAACGGACCCGGCCGTGCGCGGCCTGCCGGGCGACATGCGCAACTTCGGCCAGAACCGGACCTCCCGTGTTCCGGTGGGGACGGAGCGTCTCGGCTGATCGACTGTCGACAGGGCTGTCGCGTTCAATGTCCTAGCAGTGCTTCCCTGATCGCTGTACGCCACGCCTTGCGACCCGGGTCGTACACGCCGAACCCTGCGCCGAATTCCCAGTAGCCTCAGCTCATGCCACGGCGTTCCGCTTCGTCGCGCATGATCCGGGTGAGTGCCTGCCGCGAAGCCATCGGGGCCTTGCCATAGGTGCCGAACTCCCCGAGATAGGAGGCCCGCTTGCTCAGCTTGCGGGCCTGCCGAATTGCAAGTCAGGTTTAGGCTGAAGAAATGGTTCCTCAAGTCTCGATGCTTGCGCGAGCAAGACTCAAGCCCTCACCCCTTCGGTCTTGCTTGAGCAACCGAGGAACTCTTCCGGCGAGCTCCCGCGCATCATTAACCGGCGACTTGAGGGCCAGCCCGTGGGACTGGCCCGCCTCCACGTCGTTGTCAATTGAACAACGAATAAAGAATCACATTCATCTCATCGGTTGCCTCGGTGACATCAGGCAAGGCGCCGACGTTCAATACGTCCAAGTCGGGTTTTTGTCGCCCTTCATCGAGGAATTCCTTCATCCCCTCCATGCCTGCAAGCTCCTGATGCAGGGCGCTGAAATCATCGATGGCGGTGGAGGCTGTATCGAGAATATTCCTGAAGCGGACGACCGCTGTCGGATAGTAATTCGAATAGTGCGCCTGCCAAGCTTGGTAGCGCGAGAACCACCAGAGGAAGATCCAGGCTCCGTACACGAGCAGTTCGTGACCCTTGGACACAGACTGCAGTGCGTGACTATCGGCCTGGAGTTCACGAGACTGCCAAGCCGCAAAGCCATCAGCACCACCATCGGTGCTCGAGACAACGTTGGAGAGATGGTCTAACCGGATGTGGGCTGCCTCGTGAAGAAGTACGAACATCTCGGCGCCGGCCAAATAGAGGTATTCCGCCTTCTTGGAATCGTCGGAAAGCCAGTGGCTGAGCATCGGAAGCGCAGCCGGAGAAGCCATGTGACAGTGGAAGATGTGGCGCATCAACGCATCGAGTCGTTGCGATATCCGGTCACCCGAGGCGGAGCCCTGCACGAGGCTATTGGCTTGCGCGCACAGCAGGTCGCACTCGACGGCAAAGCTCACCAGGTCCATCAGTCCGTGATGAACGACGATGCTCGGGCTGCCATCCATGATGACGGTCTCTGCGCTGAGGGCCGGGCTTGGAAGGACGTAGATCGGCTGCCTCCAGGGCTCTTCCGTTTGAAAGATCCTTGTGGATAGATCGCGCCACTGGTCGACCCAAATGGCCGTTAGCCGCGTCGTGATCTCCTCCAGTGATGTCGTTTGGAAACGAACCCTCCAGGACCGCAGGTAGGCCTCGCCGTGGTCGCCAGCATCCCCCGCGGGAGAGGCGGCGAGCAAGTCGGCAAGGATGTCGTCACTTGGAACGCTTGAGCGCATCGTCCAGCGCCGACTGGATCGCCGTATGGTCAGCGGCATCGACCAGCTTCCCATCGATCTGCACGGTTCCCTTTTGCTTGAGCTTCTCACCAATCCAATCCGCAACCACCTTCGTTGTCACCCCCACAGTGATTTGGACGATGGCAGTGATGATGACGCCCGACTCGATGAGGCCTTGTCTGATCATGTGATGCTGATGTACCAGTTCCGCACCGGGTGCGATGGGAATGCTCTGACCCTCCTTCGGTTCGGCGCTTCCGAATATGTCCCTCAGCGAGTCCGGCGCAGCTTTCACTTTCAGTGAAATGGCGGTCTTCGTCATGGTGCTTTCCCATCGTTCTTTCGGGCATTCACGACTGCCAGCTGGACTCTCACAAGCAATCGTCGCAGGTCGTCGCTGCCGCTCTTTACCGCCTCATCGGCGAAACCGGCGATGAGGTTGTCGAACGTGGCTGTCTTGAGAATGGGCAATTGATCGTTGACGACGGCATCGAACTCGAGCGCGGATCGAGCCTCCGTGAGGTCCTTCAGCGCCCTGCGTGAGGCACTGAACTCTCCGAGTTCTTCCGCGGCCTTCTCGCCCATGTCGGCGAATTTCCTCGGTAGATGCCTGAACTTGTCAAACGCCGTATCCATATCGGAAATGCGACATTGCCTGAGCAGATCGAGATAAAGCGAAAAGCTGCCATCGTTCTTGCCCACTTGCTCTTCGGCTGCTGCCGCCCGTGCAAGCCACCTTTCGGCCTCGTCTGTCAGAAGCAGATCCTTGTTCTCAGCAAAGATGCGCTTGCATTGGCCCCACGTCGCGGCAACCTGCAACCTGGTGACCACTCCGGCCAATCGACTCATCGCTTCCCCTCCTTCCCTCCAATGGATTCCGGAGGCAGCGTACGCTTTCAGTCGGGGTGACGCCTCCCTAGGTTTGGGGAGGGTCCGACAACCGGCATCCAGAATGGCCGTTGTCGCAGACCCCACGAATCAAGCCGATTGCGAATCGATTGGTGCGGCGCTCAAGGCGCCGCTGCAGCAACGGGTCGCTACTGCAAAACTTCGCCGCGATCTGATGCAGCCGTTCGACCGCGACTATCACTCAGTCGCCGATTGCCGCCGGCGAATAACCGGTGACGTGACCGCGGACTTCCTCAACGACGTCGTTGAAGGTCAAGTTCCGGAGGTTGACCAGTCGCTCTCCGAGAGGACTCCCAAGGGCTGCTTTCGGCGGCCGCCGTCATTCGGCAGGGCAAGGTCGAACGGCGGCACCCGGTCTCAGTGCCGAGATTGAACGGACAGGAACCGCCGTGCAGCGGTTGCCGACCCTCATCACCAGCGGCCGGAGTCGCGCTGATGAACACCAATCTGCCGTTCGCCACGACGAAGGATCACCTGCACGAATGACAGTTGCGGGAGGTGCAGCGGCCATAGAGCTCTCGCTGGGCCGTCCCTGACGCTGGTGACTGCTTCTCTACGGCCCGAACCAACAGTCCCGACCCACCACAGGTACTCTCGATTTCGGATTCATCACCGTAAAGCAGTCCGCCGCGACTATTCGTCGCTCTTGATCTACCCTTTCATGTTGTGAGGGTTCGACTGCATCGACCGAAACAGGCCGTGGTTCGTGATCCTGAATTGCGTGTCGTTGGTCGTGGCGTTCAACTGGCTGTGGACCAGCCGGCAGAGAAGCCGTACCACAAGACCCTCCAGATAGTAGATCTCAGACGTACGTGTAGCCCAGCGCAGCCAGGTCACGCACATCCGCCTCCGTGTAGGTCCACGGATCCATGACCGCGTCCGATCCGGTCAAAGGCGGGTTCTGATGAGTGCCTTGCGGGCTGTTGTACCACTGCCACCAGAGGCGATCGAGGTTTCCATGGTGCAACCAGAAGATGGGGTCCGCAGGCGATACGGACGCATCGGACATCGTGCCGCCGACCCAGATGTGAACGGAGCCATGTATCCCGTTGATGGGTGCAGAGAAATCGGCATAGCTGGTCTTCGACAGCGCGGTGGGGACGCCAGCGGCAATCGACGCGAGACCGCCGTCGGACCCTGGCGATCGAATCACGTTGATCGTGCGCGTCGGCGTATGGACGGTGGGAAGGACGCCGGCGAGCCAGGCAGGGAAGTGCTGCTCCTCCGGCCGGGTCCAGTCCCAGTAGGGTATGCACACGTCCGGGTGGTAGTTGTGCAACGCCTCCTCGAACAAGTACAGGAACACGCGATGCCATGGCAGCAGGCGCGCGTTGGAATGCTGCATGTGCATTTCACTGTGGATGTCGACCAGCTGCCCCAGCGTGCCGTCGCTGTTGATCATGTCGAAGGCGCAAAGGAATCGCGACCTTTCCACGTCCGTGAGCGAGGCCTGGTCCTTGCGATGACACAGTGGCGGGAAGAGCCACTGAAGATCCTTGAAGTTGGGTATCGCGCGAAGGTTGGCGCGCACCATCTTCGCGAACGTCATCGACCGCGAAATCAAGGGCAGGTTGCGCGCCAGCAGGGTGTTGGTGTGATGCGCAGGCGATTCGTCTGTCATGTGGCGGGCGGCCGCTTCGGTGACTTTGCGTGGGGTCTTTGCCATGGTCTTCCTCCGTGATGCCCGTTCGGGCGGCTATAGAGGTCGACAGGCACTCCAAACGCTGCTCTTGCAGGCCGGATGCAGGCCTCCTCCCGACCCGCGCCGCGGGTCCGACGGCAGTATCTGCTTCGCTCGGCCGCTGGCCATCCCCAAGATTGCTGATCGCTGGAGACGGAATGCTTCACGATACCAACCGCGATGCTCACACGTGCCGAATCGCGGCCACCGGATCCAGTCGCGCGCCTTTCACGGCCGGGTACAGCGATACCAGCACGCTTGCAACGAACAACACGATGCCCGGAGAGCCGATATGTCCGACGAGGAGTTTCGGATGCACGACGCCCGTCAAGCCGGGAACGGCCGAATAGCCTCTGAAGAATCCCGAGAGATCGATGCCCACGTGACCGGAATACGTTACAAGGACGAGACCAATGCCGTAGCCCAGCACCGAAGCCATCAGCATCATGACCAAGGTTTCATAGACCACCATGCGCTCGATGGCACGCGGCGGTGTTCCGAGGGCCATCATCACCCCGAACTCACGCGTGCGTTCGGCCACCGCCATGAACACCGTGTTCATGATGGCCATCGCGATCACGAGGAACGCGACGGCGAGCACGATGTTGCTGATGACGCGGTTCAGGTGAACCATCTCGTCCACCTGCGGAAGCAGGTCCTGCCATGGCACCCACGACAAGGCGGTCGGCCCAGCAGCTTGCCTGAGAGTGGACGCTCCTGACCGTCGGTTCATGGCCGAGACCACCATTCGACCTAGTCGCCGTGAAGCCGACCTTCGAGGAGGATCTTGCCTCTTCGGCTCATTGACATAGATGCCGACGCTCGCGAGGACTGCAGGTGCATCCTGCATGGCCCTCAACTCGATGGGAGACCATCATGGGAACCGCAGCGACCGCCACTCATCGCGAGCCGTGGAACAAGGGCAAGATCGTCGGGCAGAAGGCGCCCTTCAAGCCGAAGGACATCTGGGCACTGCGCGTCCGTCTTCAGATGGAGAGTCGGGTGCGCGAGCTCGCGCTCTTCAACTTGGGCATCGACAGCAAACTGCGCGGGTGCGACCTCGTCGCGCTCAGGGTGCGGGACGTGTGCCATGGCGACCAACTGGCATCACGTGCCATCGTCATGCAGCACAAGACCCAGCGCCCCGTGCAGTTCGAGATCACGCAGGCCACCCGGGACGCTTTGCAGGCATGGATCAGGCAAGCGGCCCTGAAGCCGGAGGACTTCCTGTTCCCGAGCCGCCTCCATGACTCGCCCCATCTCGGAACGCGTCAGTACGCCCGCATCCTCGGGCACTGGGTCGAAGAACTGGGACTGGACCGCGCCGACTACGGGACGCACTCCATGCGAAGGACGAAGGCGACGCTGATCTACCGGCGCACCAAGAACCTACGCGCCGTGCAGCTTCTGCTTGGGCACTCCAAGCTAGAGTCGACCGTGAGGTACCTCGGCATCGAGGTCGACGACGCGCTTGAGATTTCCGAGCAGACGGAAATCTGAGACCGTCAACGGTGGCCGCGCCGGCCGTCAGGGCGGGCGGCCACCCTGAACGGCGGCTACCTGGAGCAGCATCGAGCTGGAAGTCTCGGCCATGAGCCGCCCGTCGGGATGCACTCGAAAATCTGTCCTCGGTGTCCCTTCGAAGGGCAGGTTTCCGGCGACGAGCTTGATCCTCTCTTTGACCCGACCCGTCCAACAGAAGCCGCTCACGTCGTCGTCCCAAAGCGGGACTACCGAAGGTAGGGAGGGGACGCCCCAATCCACCGAACTTAAGCGTCACCCCTTGTAGGCGTAGCGCGGATGCGGCTTGACATGGTTCGGTGGTCTTGGTCGCGATCGCCCCGGGGTGAATCGCTGAGTGACCGTGCCCAGCAGCGTGATGGCATCGTCGATGGTGGCTAGCACATCGCCGACGAAGAGCAAGATGCGAGGCAGCAGCCGAGGCAGCAATTGCGCCGCATAGCTGCGATTGCAGCGACGCGACTGCGCGGGCAAGTCGTGTTGCTCGGCGGCGGCCGCACACAGCAATGTCGCGAGGTTGTCGGCCAGCACCTTGGCAGCCACGTCAATCAGCACGGCCTGCTGAGTCAAGCCGCTGACGGACTCCAGGTGCTGGCGGAGCTTGAGGCGCTTAAATGCTTCCTCGATACGCCACCTCTGGTGGTACAGCTGGCCAAAGGCCTCAGCCGGCGCGGCCAACGCATCGAGGTTGGTGGCGAGCACCCGAATCTGCCCATTGGGGGCGACTTGGCGCACCAGCCGCACGGAGGGCGCGCGACGCTCGATGCCCCAGTCAAGCGCGTCCTGCATGCTGGGCTCGTTGAGCCTCACGCTCATTTCGTCGGCGTTGCAGCGAATGAACTCGCGCACCGCGGACCAGCCGCTGTCGTTGTCGCATCGCATGACGAACTTGATGCCGCGCTCGTTGAGAAGTTGCACCAGCCAAGCGGCCGGATAGCCGCGGTCGAGCAGCAACACGTCATCGGGTCCGAGCTTGTGCAACGCCTCAACCAGCATGGCACGCTCGGACTCAAGCGCGCTGTACACACTGGCGTGCAGCGTCAATTCCGCGCCGGGCAGAAACAGCGCGAACAGCCGCTGGTCGGGGCTGGCTGTGCGCGTGCGGTGACAGGCACGCAGCGCCGGCATGAGAACCGACGCATCACCGGCCACCAGGCGCAGCCCGCGCCAGCGCGGCACGAAGCCACCCGCCTGGGGTTGTAAGCCCAAACCCGATTTTTTTCCGTCTGACCGGGCCGGCGCCGCGACTCGGTGGCGTCCGCCCGCCATCAGTGTCCCCGCTGACCCGCGAAGGCTTCCCGCAACTGACGCGCACGCTTTGCCTCATCGGTATGCAGGTAGGTTGATGTGGTCGAGATTGAAGCGTGGCGAAGGTTGTCGCGCACGGTAGTGAGGTCGACTCCGCGCTCAAGCGCATGCGTGGCGTGGGTGTGCCTCATCCAGTGCGGGCTGGCCCGGCGTAGCTTCTCGGCGGTCGCGGGGCTCTTTTCCTGGACCACTTCGGCCACCAACGAGAAGAAGCCCTTCATGACCACCCAGAGCCGGCGAGCGGTGATGCCAGCCTGGCTGTTCTGTTCCAGGTTACCTACTAGCGGTGTCGACGGCTCCCACCGCGCCAAGGTCGTCGGCAGTCGGCGCTGCACCAGATAGCGGTCAAGCGCATCGCGCGCCACAGGCGGTAACGCCACCTTGCCGGCCTTGTTACCCTTTCCGACCAGGTGCAGCCAGCGGTCCCCCTGGGCATCCTCCTCGATCATGCCCAGCGTGGCGCCGACCAATTCGCTGGCACGCAGCCCGGTCGCGTAGGCAAAGTCCAGCACGAAGCGCAGTCGCTGTGCCGCCGCTGGCTCCCAGCCATAGGACCACTCCACGCCTTCAGCGACGGTCTGGATCATCGACCACTCGCCCTCCGTGAAGACCCTCGTTGCGGCCTGAGCCGCTCCCCGCGTGGCGCCACGCACCTTGATGCCCGCGAACGGGTTGGCCAGCACGTAGCGTTGCTGGATCAACCAACGGTACATCGCGCCGAGCACGGACAACGAATACGCTGCCGAGCGAGGCGACAGCGCGCCCGCGAACGGACGCCATTCCGGCGACGATCGCGACCGTGGCGGCCCAATCCAACGCCCGCGTGGTGCTGGATGCCGCAAGAACGATCGGTAGTCCATCGCATCTTCAGCCGTCAGCGACGACAGTGCCAGGCCGCGCTCGGTGATGGCCCACAGGATCAGCCGTTCGGCCTCCTTGCGATATGCGCTCAGCGTCGCAGGCGAATCGTGAAGCGCGAGCCAGGCCTGCACCGCCTGGTAGTCGTTGTTCGCGCGCAGGGTGCACGTCGCGCGCGGCGCTCGGAAGGTCCCGCGCGAACCATCGACATCGCTCGGCACGGCCAGGCGCTCCCACGGCATGATGTCCTGCGCATCGGGTATCACCACCAGTGCCCGCGCACGCTCCGTGAGCAGCGGATGTGCTGCGAAGAAGGCTTCGATCTGGCGGGCTCCGGCCACCCCCAAGCCGGGGATGGCCGCCCACCAGCGGCGGCGGCGCGGGATGCGCACTGTGAGTGCAGCCAGCGTCTTGATGCCCTGCGCCTGCAGCGCGAGCACAGCCCGCGGTTCGAGCCACGACGCAATGTCGTCGCCGATCAGCGGCTCGGGCATAGGCAACGTCGGCAGCAACTCGATCGCGCGTGTCACGGCGCGTGCGTGCTTCGACCGCTCGGACACTGGGTGATCGAACAGCGCAGCAAGGTCGCCGCGGTGGCGGCGCCTGGCCAGGTCGACCAACTGGCGCCGAATGACACCGAGCATGCCTCGCGAGGACTGACCATCGGCCTTGCTTTGGCCGAGGTAGCGAGCCACCGCCTCGCGTGCGGACAAGCCCTCGTACCAGGCGCGCAACGCGGCCAGCGATGCGGCATTCGGGAAGTCATTCTGGCTGTCTCCATCCGCCTGTGCGGACTGGCGCGTTTTCATGAACGCCAGTTTAGGCGCCGAACGGACTTGGCTCAATAACAAGGTTTATATCCATAGAATCCTTTTTCTACACGCCGGAAACCCGAAAACCTCGCCGAGATAAGGCCGTAATACGCCGCGGAGCCTGCAGCCTTTGGAAGACAACAAGACCCGCGCCCTCGCGCCAGACCGATGCCAACGACAAAGAGCAAGCTGCTGGCCGTGCTGTCGCCGGCCGAACAAGACGCCCTGTACGGGCTGCCCGATTTCGACGATGGTCAACGCCTGGACTACCTGTGCCTGTCCGAGCCACAACTGGCGCTCGCCTGCAGCCGCCCCGGGCTGCAGGCCCAGACGTGGTGCGCCTTGCAGATCGGCTACTTCAAGGCCAAGCAGACCTTCTTTGGCTTCACCTGGGACGAGGCCCAGGACGATCTCGCCTTCGTGCTCAGCCGCTACTTCCCCGGCCAGGCCTTCGAGCCGCGCCCCGTCACCAAGCACGAGCACTATGCGCAACGCGCCCTGATCGCCCGGCTGTTCGACTACCGGCTCTGGTCCAGCGAGTTTCTCGCGCAACTCGAACAGCAAGCTTCGCAGATCGTGCGCCGCGACGTCACGCCTGGCTTCATCGTCGCGGAACTCATCGTCTACCTCAACGAGCACAAGGTCGAGCGGCCTGGCTACACGACCTTGCAGAGGCTGATCAGCCAGGCGCTGTCGGCCGAGCGCCGCCGCCTGGGCGGGCTGCTCGCCGCGGCGCTGGACGAGACGACCAAGGCGTCCCTGGCCGAACTGCTGGTGCGCGACGACACCCTGTCCGAGTTGGCCGTCCTGAAGCAGGACGCGCGGGACTTCGGCTGGCGGCAGATGGCACGCGAGCGGGACAAGCGTGCGCGGCTGGAGCCGCTGTACCGCGCCGCCAAGCTGCTGCTGCCGCAGCTGGCGATCTCGCAGCAGAACCTGCACCACTACGCGAGCCTGGCGAACTTCTACACCGTCTACGACCTGCGCCGGATGAAAGTCGAACAGGCTCAGCTGTATCTGCTGTGCTTCGCATGGCAACGCTACCGGCAGTTCACCGACAACCTGGTGGACGCCCTGGGCCACCACATGAAGCAGCTCGAAGACGAGAGCAAGGCGCTGGCCGAGCAGGCGTTCGTCGCCCAGCAGGTGCAACGCCATCAGGAGTCGCCGCGGGTCGGGCGTTTGCTGCTGCTATACGTGGACGACAACGTCACCGACACCACGCCCTTCGGCAGCGTGCGCCAGCGCGCATTCACGATCATGCCCCGCGAGGAGCTGCAGGTCGCCGGCCAACGCCTGAGCACCAAGCCCAGCAGCAAGCTGGCCCTGCGCTGGGAGGCGGTCGATGGACTGGCAGCCCGCATGCGGCGCCACCTGCGCCCGCTGTACGAGGCGCT